>Ga0066376_10002241_pt1 | contig 18092 bp, 12 predicted proteins | sample Knorr_S15_td_Bot_FD_77009 | JGI IMG/M metagenome (GOLD analysis project Ga0066376, IMG submission 77009) | Marine microbial communities from Southern Atlantic Ocean transect - Knorr_S15_td_Bottom_ad_5009_LV_A | ecosystem: Environmental > Aquatic > Marine > Oceanic | place: Southern Atlantic... | reverse complement strand
GTCTCAATGCCGCGAGCCAAATGTCCAACATCACTACCGAGATATGTCGCAGCAACACGACGCCGCGAAGTTGGGTATATGGTTGTTCCTTGCGACTGAAATTCTTCTCTTTGGTGGATTGTTTTGTGGGTACGCCGTGTTCCGTGCGAACCATCCGGATCTGTTTAAGTGGGGTGGTCAGTTTTTAGATGAACGGTACGGAGCAGCAAACACAGCGGTACTTCTTATAAGTAGTTTGACGATGGCTATGGCGATTACCTACGTTCAACGAGAAAAGCGCCGTTTGGCTATGGTGTGTTTGGGAATAACGTTTGTTTGTGCTGGTATTTTTATGGCGATTAAGTCAGTCGAATATGAGCATAAATTTCATGACCATCTTCTTGGTGGGATGGCATTTTATGAAACGAGCGATCATGGCGGTGACTTTGGTGGCGATCATGCAGCAACTCTGATTGCTCATGGTGATGCTGAAAAGGGCAAAGGACTTTGGAATGCAACTTGCCGTTCGTGTCACGGCGCAAAAGGCGAAGGTGTTCCAGGTCAAGGCACCGTACTAAATACGAGTTCATTTGTTCGCGACCATGATGATGAAGAACTATTGAAGTTTATCAAAGTTGGTCGTACAGCAAATGCGCCTGAGAGTATTTTGCAATTGGATATGCCACCAAATGGGGGCAACCCAATGCTGAAGGATCCAGCGATTCTTGACATCATTGCGTACATGCAAACACTGATGGTTCCAGTCGCACCAGCAAATGAAGGAGTCGTTGATTCACATAGAGTTGTTGTAGCTCCAGTTATTGAGGCAGAGCCCGAAGAAGAAAAGTCATTCCTTGATTCACTTCCAAGTTCAACGGTTCCGCATTCGATGCAAGCACCAATTGGGCTTGCGCCAGAAAGCGCTTCAAAAGCACAGCGAATGGCGGTGTATGTACGTCCAAAAGTTCCTCAACTAGATGAAAAACGACCAGCGAATGCACACCTTTTCTTTGGTTTGTATTTCTTGATGACCGGCTTGCATGGAGTTCACGTTGTAATCGGTATGGTAGTCCTGCTCTGGTTGATGTGGAGATTGCAACGAGGTGACTTTAACAAGCGCTATTATTCAGCGGTTGAGTGCGGTGGGTTGTATTGGCACGTTGTTGATGTGATTTGGATCTTCCTCTTCCCACTCTGGTATCTTTTGGCTTGACCAATAAACCAAAGTCGACAGCGGGGTTCTCTGGTGTGTTGTTCTCCATAAGCGCATACCTCTGGTGGGCTTTTATAACACCGCTTTATTTTAAACTTTTTAAACAGGTTCCCCTCGTTGAACTTGTTATTTGGAGGGTGTTATCAGGTCTTCCACTGCTTCTTGCTCTCTTGTATTTTAAGAAAACACTTGCAGAATGTTATAAGGCGCTTCGTAATAAAAAAATATTCTTTTTACTGTTGGCTTCAACATTTTTTATATCTGTAAATTGGATTGTGTTTGTTATTTCTGTTGTTACAGACAGATTGATCGATAGTAGCCTTGGGTATTATATCTGTCCATTAGTTACAGTTTCGTTTGGGTATTTTTTCTTGGGGGAACGATTACGCAAACTTCAAGTAGTTGCCGTGGGAATAGCATTTGCTGGAGTGGTATACCTTACTATTGCACAAGGTGAATTGCCTTGGATTGCAGTTACACTTGCGTGTACGTTTTCGATGTATGGATTGATGCGTAAGATTATGGGTGTTGGTTCAATTGAAGGCTTAACCGTGGAAATGACATTTGTGCTCCCAATTTGTATTGCATTGCAATGGTGGTTGTTTACAAAGCAATCTGCTGAAATTATTTCAGGTAATTGGTTCATTACAGTTGGCTTATTGCTTGGTGGACTTGTCACAATGATGCCGCTCCTTTTATTCGCAAGCGCTGCTCGTCGTTTGAAACTATCCACCCTTGGCATCTTGCAATATATTGCGCCGTCTGGGCAATTTCTCCTTGCGACCATCGTGTTCAAAGAGAAGTTCGGTTTCAACCAGGCTGTAGTCTTTGGTCTTATCTGGCTCGCCGTTGCTCTCTATTCTTTTGATACTTGGCGCTCCTCGAGCGGTACAGCCGAACCGCTTCTTGAATAAGCTGCGTTTCCGCTTTCAAAGTGACAGTCACAATTGCGGTCTTAGTCCAAGGCTAATTAATTCCTGTGTAAAAAACTAGTCGTACATCGCAATATCGGTAGGGAGGTTGCAATCGCAATCACATTCGCAGCCTTCGTCGTCAACATTGTTGTCGTCAGGATTTTCATCTTCTTGGCCACCTTCTTCATCGCTGTTTTCGTCATTCTCATTATCATGGCAGCAGCAATCGCAATCATCTTGATCATCATCTGTCGGAAGGTCACCATCAAATGGTGCGTGGTGGGATTCTCCATTGCCTTGAATCGTCTTACAAATAAGTGCGCCGTCAATTTGGCCATTGTTAAATTGAATATTTGCTTTGGGTGCGAGAATCGTGCCTTTCCAACCTATGCTGCTTAATTGAACGGAGTTTGCAATAGGAAAATTAAACAATACAACTTTTGCTTCGCAGCCATGTAATACAGGTTGAAAATTCATGAGCTGTATTGCGTGGTGGTTTACGTTTACTAGAACAGTAGATCCTTCCGGAACAGTAATGGACATTCCCCAAAGCTGTTTTAAATCTTGTTTTTGTAAATAGAATATATTGACATCTGGGTATGTACCAACCATCGAAAGTTGTCCCCCATTTTTTGTCACGCTCCCATTTGCTTGCTCTTCAAACAGTGCATCTGAAAGTTCTTGAAGTTCTATTTCAGCTTCATCGAAGTCAATTGAAACACTATTTCCAACACTTCCATTTGGAATTCCGACATTGTTCATGTTCGCAGAACCAGTTACTTGAATGTTTCCATTAAAACTTTGACCATTGTTCCAACTTAATGTCCCCGCGACAATGAGGTCGTCACGAGTGCCGTTTGAATTTGTAAGAGAGGATCCAACCCCAAAATTATTGTATGTTGCTGGACCTCCAACGGCTACGCGCCCAGTGCAATCGGTATTGTTTGCTTGGTAACTCTCCATAGTAAAAATGGTAAAACCATTAGCCTGCCCTAGTCCATTTGCGTACCCCATTGATGCTAGGAGGGCGGTGGAAGCGAAAGAAACGATATATCGTGAAGTAAACATAGAAAAGACATCGATACTAGAACCAGCTCTCTTTAATGGAAAAACCATGTGTGGTGGGGTTATGCAGTATTTTCCATTCATTTGCCCTTAAGAACCGCATGATAGATTCAGGAAAAAACACTTTTTTAATTAGCAATAAGCTCGCTTTGAAGTACATTAGACTGTGACGAAAGGACTGGAGTTATGCATTTTATGAGTAAAATTGGCGTTTGTGCAAGTGTTGTATTGAGCAGCATTGCATTTTCGATGCCGTATGGCATTGGATGTGTAACAGATATTGACACGGATGGAAATGTTGGAGTGGGCGATGTTCTTACTCTAATCGATGCGTGGGGTACCTCAAATGAGGACGCGGATATTAATGGAGATGGCACCGTCTCAATAGGTGATTTACTCATGTTAATTGACGAATGGGGAACAGATTGTGAGACTATCCACCCTTTTGTAGATAACACGGTCGTTACGTTTGATTACGTCAACGAATTTATAATTATTGAAACAAACGGCATTCCAAGTCATCCAACGGGGCCTTTTGATGGTTCAACAGGTTGCTACAACCCAAACACCGCAATGCCTCAAGACCGAACGTACCGTATTCCAATGGCAGCAGTTCCAACGAATAATCCGGCAATCGAATACTTGGACCAGATGGGTCCAGTTTCGGTTGCAGTAAACGGCGTTCCTTTATATAACCCCTACGATGCTGGTGGAGTTGATGCGCCTGCTACGATTTGTTTTGATGATTACAATGGCCATCCGCAGATGCAAGGTGAGTATCACTACCACCAGTGGTCGCCCGCACTTGACGCAATGGAAACAGATGGGCACAGCGGCGTTTTAGGATACGCTTTTGACGGTTACGCCATCTTTGGACCTTGGGAAACCGAGGGCGTTGATGCCCACAGCGATTTGTTGCATCCACTAGATGACTGCCATGGTCATACAGATGCAATTCGCGGCTATCACTACCACACTTCGCTTCCCTACAGCGAAGATCCAAACGGATTCCCATGGATTATGGGTTGCTACCATGGTGAACCAGAAATGTCCAATTTTGATACAGGCGGCGGCGGCGGGGGTTGCGACGCATGCGCTCAACTCATGATTCCCCCACCAATATGTAATTGTGTGCATACCGCTCAGGGGTATGAGTATTGTTGTGCGAATTGGGATGCAGCGTGCCAAGCGTACGCAGAACAATTCTGCAATGGATTTGCACCTCCCAATACGCCCGCGCCAAAAAAATAGTCACTATGAAATTTTCCTACCTTGTATTCCTTTGCTTACTCCAAGGCTGCTCGTCTGTAGGATCTTTGGAAGCACGGGTGCTGCAAGGCACGCAAGGCGATGTTGATGTCATTATCTTTAGCAGTACCGATTGTCCAATAGCGAATGCTCTTGCCCCTGAAATTGAGAGAATACATAAAAATATTCAACAAAGAGGAGGCGAGTTATTTCTCGTACATGTATGGGAAGGTAGAACATATAGCGACGCTGACGCGCACGCAAAAGATTATGGACTATCAATGGAAGTTCTTGTAGATCCAAACCACGAACTCGTACTTGCATTTCAAGCAACTGTCACACCTGAAGCAGTAGTCGTGACCTACGATGAAAATGGAACTCCGCTCGTTGTCTACCAAGGACTTATTAATAACTTGTTTGATTCTCCCGGAAATAAACGTGATACTGCGACAGAACATTATGTTCTGGATGCAATTGATGCAGCGTTTGCAAACGAAAAAGTCTCGCCTTCGTATCGTTTGCCAACGGGGTGTATTATTGAGCAAATGAAATGATTGAACTTGCAATCGCATCTATACTGTTGCAACAAGACACTTCAACTCCAACATGGACAGAAGAAATTCAAGGCATCGTTCTACGTAACTGTATGCCTTGCCATGGCGCTGGTGGTGCTGGCGCATTTCAATTACTGACGTACGACGACGTAGCAGGTCGTGCATCTTTTATCGTTGAACTCACACAATCTGGGGTTATGCCACCGTGGATTGTGGATGACGATGGCTTACCCGTTCGCCACAAACGTGCTATTTCAAAAGAAGAAATAGCAACAATTCAAAAGTGGATTGAAGCAGGGAAACCAAAGGGTGAAGGTTCTGGCGTGGTTATTTGCGAAGGTGGAATAGTTCTGCCAGATGCAACTGGGCAGACAAGCCAATCATTTCCATGGATAATTCCAGCCGAAAGCGAAACACGTTGGCACAAGGGTATTCGTGACAAACAGACGTTCGTACTACCGATTAATAATACTGAACCGATGAAAGTAACTTCGTTTGAATTTAAAACAACCGCACCCCGTGCAGTGCAGATGGTCGGGTTTGTGTTTGACCATCAAGGTCGTGGTCGCACTATTGACGCATGGGATGTAAAAGAACAGGGCTATGCAATGGCTGGCGATATTGGATGGGTACCCTCGGGAACGCATGGTAAAATCGGTCCCGGAAGTGGTGTTATAGAATTACCTTCTGGCTACCATTGGGAAATTCCAGCAAACGTAGACTTGATAGCAGAGACGCATTATCGCCCTTTGGGCAAAAAAGAAACCCTGTCGTGTTCCGTCGCGATTCAAACAAAACCAACTGAAAATTCTCGGGCAATCCAAGAAATCGTTTCGATGGTTCGAAGAATTTATATTGAACCTGAAGATGATTCGTACGAAGTTGGCGAAACAATCGAGTTACCAGTTGCAGTAGATGTCATCGGGATTACACCTCGGGCTGGCGCGGAGTGTTCTTCGATGAAAATCGAATCTGGCACAACAATATTATTTTCAATCTCCGATTGGGATCCCCATTACGGTGAAACCATTTTTTTCAAGGAACCATTTCGTCTATACGCAGGGGACGAACTTACTTCGTCGTGGAAGTACAACAACAGCGAATCAAATCCGCGAAATCCATTCGTGCCAGCGCAACTTGTTGATCTTGCACGAAAAACGGGCATCGCTAACTTTATATTACATGTCGCGCCTGTGAATCGCAACGATACGGAGGCATTGAATAAATGGAATTTGTCTTTACTTCGCAAGCGGCAACGATAAGAGCAATGTGTAATCTAAAGTTGGTATCATTCACCAATGCTCAATATACTACTTGCTTGCCTTCTTTCAACGTCACCAACTTCTGCAAATGCTATAGCCCCAAACCTTGTTGAAACGGGTGGTGGCGCATGGATGACGTGGATTGAGCCAGTCAACGAAGAAAAGAATATCACAGCATTGAAATGCGCAAAATTTGAAGACGGCGCTTGGGGCGCTGCGAATCTGATCGTGCAAGGAAATAATTTTTTTGCAAACTGGGCGGACTTTCCAGAACTTGGTGTTGCAAAAGACGGCACTCTTTTTGTGACATGGCCCCAGCGATCAGGACCCGGAACCTACGCGTATGACATTGCGGTTGCAAGAAGTGACGATGATGGAAAAACATGGTCACTCATGGGAGTACTCAACGATGACCGTGTCCTTGGTGAGCATGGATTTGTTTCCCTTGTTCCAGAGGGAGAAAATGGCGTCCGTGCTTTTTGGCTTGATGGCCGTGCGATGACGGGCGATGGGCACATGGGCGAGGGCGGTGGTGATATGCAACTTCGAACAGCGATCATTAACGACGAGGTGCAAAAAAGTGAGTTGCTTGATGACCGCGTTTGTGAGTGTTGCGGTACAGATGCTGTGGTTGCAGAAGGTAAAGCAGCCGTCATTTACCGCGATCGAAGTGAGGATGAGATGAGAGACATTTCAGTTACAGCTCTTGGTAGAACACCAAAGAATATTTTTGCTGACAATTGGAAGATAGAAGGTTGTCCAGTAAACGGTCCATCGATGGATGTAGAAGGCGACACCTTCGTTGCAGCGTGGTACACAGCACCAAATGATAATCCTGCTGTCTATGTTGCATTTTCAGAAGCTCCAATAAAAATTTCAGAGAGCATCCTTGGTCGAGTTGACATTGTAGTTACTGGAAAAGACAAGGCAGCTGTAGTATGGCTTGAATCAGATAAAGAGAAGGCGATAGTAATGCTCGCAACTGTGAACGCAGACGGAACAATCAAGAACAAAATAGAAGTCGCTGAAGTGTCGCATTCACGTTCTTCTGGCTTTCCCCGAATCGCAAAACTTGAGGACGGAATCCTCGTTGCATGGACCGATTACAACCGCGAAAAAGGCATTTCCACCAAGTTTTACGCGAATTAATTACCCCGCGGGTAATAAAATTCCGCGGGTAATAAAATTTATTAGCGCTTGGTAGTATCGTGAAACGACCCGCGGGATAGTTTAGCTGACTCAGAGTCAGATAAATGTATTCCCATGCCTTTGTGTGGGTTTCGCTTTTTATATGGAAACTTGAACTGCAAGGATGCAAAAAACGAAGAGAACGACAATCTATACACGCTGACTTTGTAAAAACAATCCGGAGATCGGACCTTCTGAAACATCAATTACCGACATTCCTTACAGATCAATACGGCAAAATTCACAGACCAGCAGGGTGGTAGTACACTGCGTAGATGAAGATTTGTTTTTGTCTAGTTGTACTCACGCTATCACAATTTGTCTTTGCCCAGTCAATTACGCTGATGACGTTTAACATTCGCTATGACACCGCAAACGATGGCCAGAACAGTTGGGCGTTTCGCAAGGAACACGTTGTCGAGACGATCCGAAACGCGAAACCTGCTGCGCTTGCAATTCAGGAGGCATTGCTTGAGCAACTTGAATACATTGAAGAACATTTTCCAAAGTACAAGAAAATAGGCGAGCACCGAAGTGGAAACACAAAAGGGGAGTTCAGCGGTTTGCTTATTGACACAACAAAGCTGGAAATACTTGGCGAAGGTCAACTATGGCTTTCTGAAAAACCCGATGAAATTTCAAAGGGATGGGACGCTGCACTCAATCGAACCGCAACTTGGGTGACAGTTCGAATGGTTGGTACAAGCGGTCCATCGATGTTGTTATGGAGTACACACTTTGATCACCGTGGCAAGGAAGCGCGACTTGAAAGTGCAAAGTTACTTGTTGCAAAAACAAACGAACTTACAGATGGAAAAATTCTTCCCATTGCGATACTGGGAGATTTTAATTTCACCCCCGAAAGTATGCCATTCCAAGTTTTTATTGAAAATGGCTACAAACCAGCGGTAGAAATAAACTCAGGGGGAGGCACATTTCATAAATTTACGGGACAAACAGATGGAAAGCGCATCGATTACATTTTTCTAAATACTAAATGGACCACTAAGCATGCTGAAATTCTGCGTCCAAGAAAAAAAGGCAAGAGTGCATCCGATCACGATCCAATTGTTGCAGTTGTAACGCCCTTCACTTCGAAGGGAACTATTGGCATGCAACGGTCTATTCAAAAAGAATGGAAACCAACCAAAGATTGTTTTGTGATTTCATTCATTCCAGAAGAATTGCTCAGTGAAGTTGCAAAAGTAGAAAACCTCATCGCATCACGTCTTGACACCGAGCCCGATTTTCATGAACTCAGCCATCTGGTTGGCGCGTTTAGATTCCCATTCCACTTGCCAGACATTGCAGGCGATCTCACGGATCGTCTTATGGCTTTACATTGCGAGCCAAGCAACGTCCAAGGGGTAGCAATGCAAGTATTGGATACTTCACCAAGTAGTAACAAATTGCACTTTGTCAATCCACCGACTGCGCAACAAGTACTTGAATTTCTCGCAATTCCATACGACACGTTTTACATCGAAGAAGCACAACTTGCATCTGCACTTGAAGTCATCAACTATTCAATGCAAGTTGATTTCGATGCACTTGTTGCAACGATACAATTGCCAGAAGAAACTCAAAAGCAACCCTTTTTCGGTAAGGCAATGCCCCCCGGAACAACAGGATCGATTCTCGCAGGACAGATGGGACCAGATGGTTGGCGAGTTGTTGGTGGCAAGGGTAACAATACATACGACATGACATTGATCGCAGAAGTCTTTGACCTTGGGGGTGATGACACCTACTTTGCAAATGACATCGTTGTTGGTAATCGAAAAGTAGTGGACCTTGGAGGAAACGATACATATACAGGTACAAATACGCAGGGTCCCGCTGCAGGATTGTTTGGTACTTGGATCATTGATGATCGCGCTGGAGACGATTCATACGGAAAAGTCGGAGGGACGTTTTCAACAGGTGCAGGATGTTTTGGTGTTGGTTTGATTATTGATAGGAGTGGGAACGATACGTACATGGGGACGCAATGGTCCATCGGAGCGGGCGTGTATGGTGCAGGAATTGTGATGGACTTGGGCGAAGGCGACGACGAATACCTTGGCGAGTTTTTATCGATTGGTGTCGGAGGTCCTCGGGGGTTTGGTTTTGTGTTTGATGAGCGTGGTAACGATTTCTACAAAGCCGATGGGCCAAAACCTTCAGTCTACGGTACGCCGGATGTCTATTGCGCTTTTAGTCAGGGTATGGGATTTGGGTATCGAAAGTATGCTGCGGGCGGCATTGGTATTTTGTGCGATGTTGCAGGGGACGACAAATACCAAGCGGGCGAATTTAGTCAAGGGGGCGCGTACTACCACGGGTTAGGAATACTTCGCGATTTTTCGGGAGACGACAACTTTCATGGGAACAGGTACGCGCAAGGCTTTGGTGTGCATCAAGCATTTGGCGTTCTTATCGATGACGCGGGTAACGATTCGTACACTGCCATAACGGCTGCAACGCAGGGTTCAGCGTGGGATATTTCAGCGGGAGCGTTGCTGGATAAAAGTGGAAATGATTCGTATACAGCGCACGGGATGACGCAGGGATCTGCAGCGCAACAAGCGATAGCGTACTTGCTTGATCTTGATGGGATTGACTCGTACAACGGCACAAGTCCAGCACAAGGGGAATCAGGAAAAAACGGGTATCACTGGGATTCAACGCACGCTTTTTCATTGAGCATGTTGCTCGACATAGGCGGCGACGAAGATTCATACTCGCTGGGTCGTAAAAATAATTCGATTGAAATTACCCAACCAAATCCAGAACCCGCAGGCAGTGGGGTTGGATTGTTTGTTGACAGATGAACAATTTACTTCAACCTCTTAAAAACAATACCCCGCCGAAGCCCTTGCGGGACAACGACGGGGATACAGTTTCAATGCCAGATTCACGGGCTTGCGCCCGCAGCACGATCTTTGCACTGAACGCTTGCAGTATCGACTTCTTGCCTGCGATTGTCAAGTGAACAACAATACAAAATGCATACCAAGAGAGTTTTACAATACATGCGAAATAATGATTACTAAGCGGTAAAAATAAATAAATAAAAAACCCCCTGACGGGTGTCAGGGGGTTTTTGGGATCAAACAATTATTTGATTAATGTTCAGCTTTGCGAGGAGTCGCTTCGCTGCACTTAATAGCACGGCCATCAAGTTCAATACCGTTGCATTCTTCTAATGCTTTGTTTGCTTCATCGTTGTCGTCCATTGTGACAAAACCGAATCCGCGTGAACGACCGCTTTGGCGATCTGTGATGACGATTGCGTCTGAAACAGCACCGAATTGCTCAAAGTGTGACTTGAGGTCTTCAGTTGTTGTTCCCCAACTTAAATTTCCAATATACAATTTCATATCTCTAACCTAACCTTTACATTTCACCCCACAGGGTGACAAACTTACCTAGTAAAAAACACAGATCTAGGCACTAGGTTGCTTAGATGACATGATTGTACTCCAATATGTTGTCAAACGTATAAAAAGAGGTTGTTTTTTGGTTTTGGTGCCATGCAAACCCTGTTTTTAGTACGATAAGGCTCCATGTTTTGGAAATTATTATTGCTCCTCACTGTGGTTGTTCTCGTAAGTTGCAGCGATACAAATATAGATGCACTCGAGCCCGCCCAGAAAATCTCATCCCTCACGCCGCTCGTACCCCTTGGCAACATTCCAGCAATCGCAGATCGACCGACGATTGCCCATGTTTCTATCGTTGATCTGGACCAAAATGGAGTCCCCGATGTCCTCGTTTGCGACGTCTCTGGGCATCAAGTCTCTTGGATCCAGAATGGTATTGAAAAAACTATTCTTGCTGGCATTTCTGGTGCAGTGCATGCAGAAGCGATCGACATCGATGGCGACGAAGATTTGGACGTGTTAGTCGCTGCAATGGGTGTCATTTTGCCATCAACCGCGCATACCGGAAAAGTCATCATTCTTGAAAACGATGGGCAGGAACACTTTACGCCTCACATCATTGCAGAGAACATCCAGCGCGTAACCGACGTGCAAGCAGGGGACTTAGATGGCGATGGTGATTTGGATTTGTCAGTAGCACAGTTTGGCTATACCCAAGGGCAAGTGCAGTGGTTTGAAAACATCGGAGATTGGAATTTTACGCCACACCAACTCATAGAACGAAGTGGCGCTATCCATGCTCCCATCGTGGACATCGACAATGATGGTGATTTGGATATCGTGACGCTTCTTTCCCAAGAGTGGGAAACAGTCGTTGCTTTTGTCAATAATGGACAAGGCCAGTTTATGCCGGAAATTTTGCACGATGTTGCAGACGCAGATTTTTCAAGTTCAGGTATCAGCATTGTTGATTTAGACAAGGATGGCGATCAAGATATTTTATGGACTAATGGTGATGCGTTTGTTTCGGTCGATTACCGACCATTGCCAACACACGGATTGCAATGGCTTGAAAATACAGGCAACCGTAACTTTGTGTATCACCGCATTGGAAAAATGGATGGTGCGTACGGTCCAACAGCAATTGATATGGACGGCGATGGCGACCTTGACATTGTGACTGTCTCTGAATTTGCGTTTTGGGAAAAACCCGATACTCCCAGCATCGTTTGGTGGGAACAAGGCGATGCTATGTCGTTTACAAAACATACCATTGCGAAAAGTCCGACACATTTGGTGACATGCGATGTCGGAGATATGAACGGCGACGGCAAACCGGACATAGTTGTCGGTGGCATGGCGTTGTATCCACCCTTTGATCGCATTACGCGCGTAGCACTCTGGCAAAACGAGGGCGACTGGGTGGCTTCTGATGAAATTGAAATGCCAGAACAAATCCAGACAGCACTGAACAACATTACAACTTCCGGAAAACGCGGAATGTTTTTGCATGCAAATGGTTTCAGTCCGCGCAGTGAGTATGCGCAAGCAATGGAGAACTATCCAGTCAATGCGCACTGGCCGTACTATCTAGGAATGCTCGATGTTGCGGTAGGGGATAGTACTTCTGCATTGCAATATTTTTTGCAAGCCTCACTCCTTGATGACTCATATGCGCCACTACAAACTCGCCTTGGAGAGTTGTATATTGGAAGAGACGAGCATGAAATCGCAAAAGACTATTTACAAAAGGCAAATACGGACCACGCACGAGTTGCACTTGCACAACTTGCACTAAACAAAGAAAAGTGGCAAGAAGTTCTGGATATTCTGGAAGGTACTACTATTGACGCCGCAACAGCACTGCAACGCACTGCAACTGCAAAACTACGCGGCAATCCGTCATCGCCCCTTTTCGCAGTTGACATGGGTTACCAGATGGATGACCCGTGGCTTTTGGAAGTTGAATCTATGTGTATCCTTGCACAGCATCTTGTAACGCAAGCGCAAGTAGACATCATCGCTGGTCGAATTGACGCCGCGCAACAAAAACTTTTACAGGCAGTCGCGATTGACCCAATCGACCGTGACGCGCGCCTTGCACTCGCAGATATTTTGCTGCGTAGCGATCGCTGGAGTAAAACATCCGTTGCGCAAGCAATTGTGCATCTTGAGGCTGGTTTGCAAATTGATCCAAAGTATGTCATGACACGCACAAAGTACGGGTGGGCGTTGTATTTAGCAGAACGGTTTAATGAAGCAAGTCAAGTTTGGCTTTCTATTTTGCAAGATGAACCTCAGCACGGTCCGGCGCTTGCCAACTTGGCACAACTCGCCTTCAACGTAAAACAATACCAAAATGCTTTTGATTTTTACAAACGTGCATTTGACGTACCCGCCGACTCGCCGTTTGCCCTTTCAGACAACACTACCTTTCAAACGGAAACACTATATAGGTATGCTCTTGCGGCTATACAACTTGGCAAAAAAGAAGTAGCAATTACCTTGCTCGAAAAAGCAGTGGCGAGTTCGCCAAGCAATGTTTCGGTTCAGTTTGAACTTGGCAATCTGTATCTTGGGAATAAACAATTTGAAAAAGCAGTACAGCATATTGAAATTGCAAACGCACTAGAGCCAAACAAACCAAGAGTACTCGCTGCCCTTGGGTATGCATGGTTTCAACTTGGAGATGCGAATAGGGCGAGGGGGTTCCTTGAGCAATCGGTGAAACTTGCCCCTAAATTTGCCCTCGCTTGGTACCACCTTGGTAACGCGCAAGTTGCAATTGGTGACAAAACTGCTGCAATGGAATCATTTAATGTCGCTATCCAGTTACAACCGACTTTTATGCAGGCAATAGAAGCCTTACACAAGGTCCAAGGAAGGTAAACTCTACAATATGACAAACACAGTAGAACATTTTATTGATGGTAAACGAGTTTCGCCAGATAGTGGGAAAAAGTGCGATGTGCTAAACCCTGCAACGGGCGAAGTTCTTGCAGAAGTAGGGATGCAAGAAGTAGCAGCAGCAGATCTCGCGGTCGCATCCGCAGCGCGCGCTTATCGAGGTTGGAGTGAAACGCCGGTTGGCGATCGATGCCAAGTTTTGTTTCGGTATAAGGAACTTCTAGAACAACATTTCGATGAACTGGCACAAATGATTGTCGACGAACATGGCAAAACCACCGCTGAAGCGCGGGGCGATGTTCGACGTGGTATTGATTGTGTTGAATATGCATGCGGTGCACCATCGCTCATGATGGGTCGAACCCTTCCTCGCATCGCTGTTTCAACTTCTTTTAGTCGTGAGCGGCAAGAGGGAATTCCACTAGACAGTTCGCTTGAGCGTGTTCCTCTTGGAGTTTGCGTAGGCATTACACCCTTTAATTTTCCAATTATGGTGCCGCTTTGGATGTGGCCAATGGCAGTGGCGTGTGGTAATACATTTGTATTGAAACCATCGGAAAAAGTGTCACTCTGTGCGCTGCGCGAAGTCGAACTTGCAAGTGAAGCAGGACTTCCGCCGGGAGTTTTGAACATGGTTACGGGTGGTCCCGACGTTGTAAATCAATTGCTCACGCACGAAGATGTCAAAGCGGTTTCGTTTGTTGGGTCGACTGCAGTAGCGAAACATATTTACAAGACCGCTTCAATCGCAGGAAAACGAGTGCAGTGCATGGCAGGCGCAAAGAACACGATGATTATTATGCCCGATGCAAACCAAGATGCTGCAATCGATGGTGTGATGAGTTCCTCGATGGGAAACACTGGTCAACGATGTTTGGCGGGATCGGTTGCTGTGCTCGTTGGCGATACGCCCGAATGGTTTATTCCAAAAATTGTTGCTGCTGCAAAACAAATCAAAGTTGGAAAAGGTGATGCGGCGGGCTGCACTATGGGACCCCTCATAGATAAAGCAAGTGTCGACCGTGTTACGCTTGCAATTGAGGCAGGAATTGATGCAGGTGCAGATTTACTCCTTGACGGCCGAATTGGTGTCAGACACATGGTGTCAGACACCGGGTGTCAGACACCCGAGCTAGGTGGGGGCTGTTTTGTAGGCCCAACTATCTTTGACAATGTACCGCATGATTCTGCACTTGCCATGGAAGAAATTTTTGGTCCAGTGCTTTCGATACTAAGGGTCGATTCGCTTGACGACGCAATCGAAGTCACGCGCCGTTCGCCCTATGGAAACATGGCTGTGATGTTTACCGACAGCGGATACGCAGCAAACAAATTCAAAGACACAGCAGGCGCAGGTATGATTGGTATTAACGTTGGTGTTCCAGCACCAATGGCAGTATTCCCATTCTGTGGTTGGAAAGATTCATTCTTTGGAACACTGCATTCAAACGGCGAAGACTCCGTACGTTTCTATACAGAAGGTCGAATACTAGTAAGTAGATGGTTCTAGCCCCCGGAAAGGTTTATAGATGGCACGAATAACAAGAGCAGCCCTGATACAAGCATCAAATCCAGCACCACCGGATGCGTCTATTGCTGAAACTAAGCATCAGATGATCGATAAGCATATCAAACTTATTAAGCAAGCCGCCGATCAAGGTGCGCAAGTTACGTGCTTACAAGAGATTTTCTACGGCCCATACTTTTGCGCAGAACAAGATACGCGTTGGTATGAAATTGCAGAGCGCATTCCAGATGGACCAACAATCAAGGTAATGCAAAAACTTGCTAAAGAACACAAGATGATTCTTATTGTGCCTATTTACGAAGTAGATATGACGGGCGTGTACTACAACACCGCTGCAATTATCGACGAGCATGGTGAGTATCTTGGCAAGTACCGCAAGCATCACATTCCCCATTGCGATCCGGGTTTTTGGGAAAAATTTTACTTCAAGCCCGGTAACCTAGGTTACCCTGTCTTTGAAACGAGCGCAGGTAAAATTGGTATCTATATATGTTACGACCGTCACTTTCCGGAAGGCGCGCGCGAACTTGGTTTAAACGGCGCGGAAATTGTGTTCAATCCCTCGGCGACGGTTGCTGGATTAAGCGAATACCTATGGAAACTTGAACAGCCAGCGCATGCGGTTGCAAACCAATACTACATTGGCGCAATAAATCGCGTCGGTACAGAAGCGCCATGGAACATCGGTGAGTTTTACGGTCAGAGTTACTTCTGTAATCCTAGGGGTCAGATAATGGTCGAGGGTTCGCGCGATCAAGACGAAGTCGTTATTGCTGACCTTGATCTTGACGTGATTAAAGAAGTACGAAACACATGGCAATTCTACAGAGACCGCCGCCCTGAAAGTTACACACAAATTACCAAGCAATGACCAATCATCTTATCAATCAAGACATAGCCCCTGTTCCACTTGAAAGTAGAACATGGAACAAGTGGCACTTAGCCGCGCTCTGGATTGGCATGTCGGTTTGCATCCCGACGTATATGCTTGCTGCTTCGATGATTCAAGCAGGCATGACGTGGTGGCAATCGGTTGTAACCGTATTGCTTGGCAACGTAATCGTGCTCGTACCTATGATTTTGATGGGACATGCTGGTACTAAGTATGGAATTCCATTTCCCGTACTGGCTCGAGCAAGTTTTGGTACAAAGGGTGCGCACATTCCAGCAATTGCCCGTTCGCTTGTTGCATGTGGTTGGTTTGGCATCCAAACGTGGATTGGTGGTTTTGCAATCTATCAAGTCTTAGGTGCACTTGGCTGGCTCGATATCGCAGCAGATACTTCAGTCGTTCCATTTCTAGGCATCACAACGATGCAATTCATATGTTTTATGGCATTTTGGGTTCTGAACTTTGCCATCGTATTAAAAGGTATCGATTGCATTAAGTGGCTTGAATCGTGGGCTGCACCATTTCTTATTGCAATGGGTTTAGCGTTACTTATTTGGGCTGCAATAAAAGTTGGTGGAATTTCTCAGATGTTCCCCGAACCACCACAAGACCCCGCACCATTTTGGCCGATGTTCTTTCCACAGTTAACAGCAATGGTCGGATTCTGGGCAACACTGAGTTTGAATATTCCTGACTTTACAAGATACTGCAAAACACAAAAAGATCAAGCTCTTGGCCAACTCATAGGTTTACCCACAACGATGGCACTCTTTTCGTTCATTGGCATAGCAGTAACATCTGCTACTATTGTTATCTTTGGGAGCGCAATTTGGGATCCTATTTTACTTGTAGGCAAACTCGGCTCGACAACTGCGATTGTTATTGCTTTGATTGCACTCACAATTGCAACGCTCTCGACAAACATTGCAGCAAACGTTGTGAGCCCAGCAAATGGTTTTTCGAATATTAGCCCACGATTTATCTCGTTTCGTACGGGCGGGATAATCACCTGCTGTATAGGAATCATGATTATGCCTTGGCGTTTGTACAATGATCTTGGTGATTACATATTTACATGGCTTATTGGATACAGTGCACTGCTTGGTCCAATTGCAGGCATTATGATTTGTGATTACTTCTTTATTCGTAAGATGCGACTTAACAGTGATGCACTTTACGATGCAAAGGGGGAATATGGTGGTTTGCGAGTAAGAACCATTGCGATACTTATAATCGCAGTCTTGCCTAATCTTCCGGGCTTTATAAACGCTGCATTTAAGACGGATATGTTTCCGGACTTTTTCAACTCGATATATAGTTACGCTTGGTTCGTTGGAATTACAATTGCATTTGTGCTCTACGGCGTATTCAATTTAGGAGAACGCAACCGTGTCTACACTTCCTCCATGTGAATATACACCTGAAAAATACGACGGACCTTCAAAAGAAGAAGTCATCAAACTTCGCGGCGAATTTTTAACACCTGCGCTTGTCACGTACTACAAAAACCCAATCATGATTGTCGAGGGGCACATGCAATACTTGTTCGACGAAACAGGCAAGCGATACCTCGATGGATTTGCTGGAATAGTCTCGGTCAGCGCAGGGCATTGTCACCCACGGGTAATGGAAGCAGTGAATACGCAAAACTCGCGTTTGCAACATGTGACAACTATTTACTTGCATCCAAACATCGCAAAGTTTGCACAGAAATTAGCTGGAACATTACCAGATGGATTGGACTGTGTGTATTTTACGAACAGTGGTTCAGAAGCAAATGACCTTGCGATTTTGATGGCAAGGGCATATACGAAAAACTACGATGTGATTGCACTTCGCAACGGATACCACGGTGGGTCGCAAGGTGCGATGGGATTAACAGCGCATTCTTCGTGGAAGTATGCAGTGCCACATGGCTTTGGGGTGCACCACGCGGTCGTTCCAGATAGATATCGCGGGCACTTTGGATACGCCCCC
>Ga0066376_10002240_pt1 | contig 18094 bp, 16 predicted proteins | sample Knorr_S15_td_Bot_FD_77009 | JGI IMG/M metagenome (GOLD analysis project Ga0066376, IMG submission 77009) | Marine microbial communities from Southern Atlantic Ocean transect - Knorr_S15_td_Bottom_ad_5009_LV_A | ecosystem: Environmental > Aquatic > Marine > Oceanic | place: Southern Atlantic... | reverse complement strand
TGTCGCGCGGTGTCAATGTAGTCGGGCTGGATTCACAGCCCAGCGACATCATCCGTCTCCATGCCGAACTGTTCAAGAAACACGGGATGACCACTATTCGTAATTTCGACGCCCTGAACGACGTCGAAAATCTCATCTACAGCGGCCAATGTATTGTCGATGCCGGTCTCAAGCATCAGGTGTGCGTTACCATCATGGAGCTGCCGCCAGGCTGTGAGGGGGGTCATGATGCTGCCTTTTATGTGCAGACATTGAAACAAATTCTCGACGCAGACATCCCGTTCGATTCCGTATGTTTTAAAGACGCCTCAGGCACAGCTATTCCTTCCAAAGTGTATGAGTCCATCAGACTGGCCCGGAAAATGTTACCCGAAGGCACCTGGATTCATTTTCATACCCACGATACCGCCGGTATCGGCGTATCTGCCAATCAGGCCGCTCTCGAAGCCGGCGCCGATGCCATCGACCTGGCGCTGGCCCCTGTCTCCGGTGGTACGTCACAGACCGATGTCCTCGTGATGTGGCATGCCCTGCGCGGGACCGATTTTGATTTGGATATCAACATCAACAGAATCAGGGATGCGGAAGAGGTGCTGAAGGAGAATATGAAGGACTACTTTCTGCCGATGGAGGCCATTGCCGTCGAGCCCATGATTCCCTGGAGCCCCATGCCGGGCGGCGCTCTGACCGCCAATACGCAGATGCTGCGGGATAACGGCATTATGGATAAATATCCGGATATCATTAAGGCCATGAGCGAAGTTGTAGAACGTGGTGGGTTTGGCACGTCCGTAACTCCGGTCTCCCAGTTTTACTTTCAACAGGCGTTCAACAACGTCATGATGGGCCCCTGGAAAAAAATCGCCGACGGCTATGGCCGCATGGTGCTGGGGTATTTCGGAAAAACGCCTGTCCCGCCCGATCCAAAAATCGTCGAGATCGCCTCAGAACAGTTCGGGATACCGCCCAACGATCGTCCTGTTCGGGAACTCGATGACAACGATCCCAAAAAAGGCACGGACGCCGCCCGCACTAAACTGCAGGAAGCCGGACTCGAAGAAACCGATGAAAACATTTTTATCGTGGCCGCCTGCGGTGATAAGGGAATGGCCTTTCTAAAAGGCGAAGGCGAGATCGGTGTACGGAAAGAGGAACCGGAGAAACAACAACCGCAAGCGACCCCTGAAATCAAACCCGATCAACCCCAGACCTATCAGGTGTCGGTTAATGGCAAAAGCTACAACATGACGATCGACGGTGATACGGCCACCGTAAATGGGAAAGTCTACAATATCGGTGTAAAGGTCGCAGAGAACGAACGTAAAACGGTCAGCGACAGCAACGGCGCACCCGGTACACCGGTTACGGCACAGATCCCGGGCAAGGTCATCTCTGTAGTCGCCCAATCAGGTCAGACCGTACAGGAAGGCGAAATCATCATCGTCCTCGAAGCCATGAAAATGGAGATGGAGATCACCGCCCCGGTCAGCGGCACAGTAAACAACATTACCGTAAACACAGGCGACCAGATTATCGCCGGCCAGACCCTGGCGATTATTGAGTGACGGATTGGTGATTGCCTGATTGGTGATTTAATGGCTATGTTTATCCCATCTTTTAAGTTTTCCGCCTTTCAATCACTATTCACCATTTACCATTCACCAATTTCTTCCCACTCTGCATTCCGCAATCCGCACTCATCTCTGCACGCTCCCCTCGTACGTACACAGCGCGCCCTGCCTTCTGCCTTCTACCTTCTGCTTACCGCCTTCTTCTTACTGCCTTCTGTCGTCCTCGCCCAACGCGCGCCCTCCGGCCCTTTTGCCCTGCGCGATCAATTTCCCGTCAAACTCCTGTTCTTGAGTCTTCGCCCCGAGTCAGGCTATCTGTTACCTACCGGTGCGCGACAATGGGCATTCGGCTTTGCCTATGCCAATACCTATGCAGGCACCTGGCCTGTCGGAAATCCGAAAAAAGCCGGCGACTATTACCAGGCCGCACCGCTCAATGAATACCGGCTATTTGTAGATGCAGAGGTGCTGCGACTCACCATAGATCTGGACTGGCGAATCGCCCGTCGGCTTCAAGTCGGAGCCACCCTGCCACTCATTTTTCAAAACGGAGGCTTTCTGGATAGTACGGTAGAGGGGTTTCACGGCCTATTCAATTTGACAAACGGTGGGAGAGAAGAAACACTTCAAAATGCCTACGGCGTATTTGTCGCTCGAAACGCACAGTTCTGGATCAACCGCGAAAAAGCCGCCGCGTTTCAGCCGGGCGATGTGGTGCTGCGATTAAAGAGTCCTATTCTGGAAGGCGGACGCAACGGACCGACCATCGCCGGATCTGGGGCAGTCAAGTTACCCACCGGGCGGTTTGAATCGCTGACCGGCAGCGGCGGGGTGGACATCCAGGTCGCCCTGATGGCGACACAGCCCATTGGACAGCGTCTGGTTGTGCACTACAATATAGCCTATACCCGACTTGGCAGGCCATCTCACCACATCGGTTTCCCTATTCGCTCGATTACCTCCCAGATGCTGGCACTCGAATATCTGACTACGAACAAGCTGTCGGTCCTGCTACAAACCCTGGCCAATACCAGTCCGTTCCCGAATAGTGTATTGGGGCCACTCGACCGGACCGCCTACGAAATGCACGGTGGCATCAAATACGCTATTTCACCTACGGCGTTATTCGAAGTCAGCATAACAGAAAACCTGAGTCAATATCAGAATACACCGGATTTCGGCCTACATATGGGGGTCCGCTGGCGCAGATAAATCGGACAATCACGTTTCAGACGAATTCTCCTGACGTCAGGAGAATTTTTGCAATATATTGATATTTGTATTATCATTGAATCAGAGCCAAACCTCGTTTTTGTCCAATCACTCGAAATCGACCGTTGGAGCGGGCTCTACCACCTTACCACTTTATCACTTTGCGCAATTTCTTTGCCTGTGTACGGCTCAACGGAACTTCATGCTTCTCAGCGCCGTCCATCAACAGTCGATACGTCCCGCTGAACCAGGGCACCACCTCGCTGACCCGGTTGATATTTGCAATATACCCCCTGTGGACCCGCCAGAACGCCTGATCATCCAGGTCGGCTTCCAATTCCTCCAGGGTCCGGTATCTGGTCATGCCCTCAAGCATCTCTGTTACCACGAACACCACGCCCTCGATAATATACGCATACACAATATCGTCCACATCCACCAGAATAATACGTGTATCTTTTTTAAAGCGATACGGCCAGGCTTCTGAGATAAAATTGTTGAGGCATCGAAAGACCGCAGCAAGGTCTCCAACCGATCACGCATATCACTGGTTGATTCCCGTTGCTTTCTCACCCGTTGAATCGTCCGTTCAATCATCTGCTCTTCAACCGGTTTCAGCAGATAATCGATGGCATTCACGTCAAAGGCCTTCAAAGCATACCGATCATACGCCGTCACAAACACAATGTGCGGCATATATTCACCATCTGAAACGCCCCACGCCACCCTCTATTTTGGGGGGAAATACCCTGTTTTATAGCATTTTCCACCAGAGGTTGCAGAAACATGATCGGCACCATTACATCGAGGGTCTGTGCGTCTATTTGACGATCGATCCGTAATTTATCCGGGCCGAAGCGGACCAATTCTATATCCAGGGGTAGGCATCGATAAAGGCCAGTTCGTCACGTAGCGGTACGAGATCATCGCCGGTATGTAGTAAACGGCGAAGGATGTTGGAAAGTTTCAGGATAATCTGCCGTGCCTTGACCGGATCGGTGCGCACAGTGGCGGCAATAGAGTTCAGCGTGTTAAAAAGAAAGTGCGGATTGATCTGGCTTCGTAGCGCGTCAAAATGCGCCCGGCTGACGAGGGCCTCCTGTTTTTCCAGAAGCATCTCGATGCGGGTGATGTTCCAGATTTTCAACGGGATGCCGAGACACGCAATGGTACTCATAAACAGCACGATTAGAACAAGCGTACTTTCAGGATTTAAACTGAACAACCAACGTTCTTCGACAACCCGGCGACCGACCCAGATCGTAACCCCTTCCGTGGCAATGCAGGCGACAATGAGCGTCACCTGCCACGACGGCCGGATCGTCACGACCCTGGTTTTTAGGAAGCGATACACATTTATCCAGGTCAATGGTGAAAAATTCCACACAGCATCTCTGGTCGGACACCTTTTGCTGACCAGGCCCCCGATAATCCCATAAAAGGCCCCCATAGGTATAGCCAGCCACTCGCCGTTTAAGGTCGGGATAACCCCCCGATCATGGCCCCCATGACCGTACCGATAAGATGCCCGGTTAGTACCCCGATCAAGTGCGTGCCGGCCAGACTGATATCGGCGCCGGCAGCATACCCGACAAGAAGCCGTAAGACGACGCCAATCGCCACCAGCGTACCGAATAAAGCCGCAAACTGCCAGTCTTCCCGGCGTCCACGATCTTCAAACAGCAGGATGTACTTGAAAAACCGATAGCGCACCAGAATCGTCGCCAGGCTCGCCATCACTCCGATTTTAACAAGGAGGTTGACCAGTAAAAATTGATCTGCACTGAGTGTAATACTGGAGGGAAACATTTTTTAGTTCCGAGTTCCGAGTGAGAGGCGAAATTATAAGATTACTCAGGACTCGGAACTCGGAACTTATACATACGTCAGCCAGCCGTGGGTGTCTTCGACTTCACCTGAGGTGACACCGAAATATCGAGACTGAAGCTGTTCTGTAATCGGACCACGAGCACCGGTGCCTATGGTAATCCGATCTATGGATCGCACTGGTGTCACTTCTACCGCGCTGCCTGAAAAAAATACTTCATCGGCGATATAGAGCATTTCACGAGGGATATCCTGCTCGCGGATTTTCAATCCGAGATCCTCGGCCAAGGTCATGACGCTGGCGCGCGTGATCCCACTCAGAATAGATGCCGACAAACTATTGGTAATCAGGACATCATCTTTCACCAGAAAGATATTTTCGCCACTACCTTCGCTGATCAACCCATCGGTATTAAGAGCAATGCCCTCGCTGTATCCGTTGGCGATAGCCTCCATCCGGATCAGTTGAGCATTCATGTAATTGCCACCAGCCTTGGAGAGGCTGGGATGGGTATTGGGCGCCGGACGGTTCCAGGACGAGATACACACGTCAACCCCATTCTCCAGCACATCTGCGCCAAGATAGGTGCCCTGATACCAGGTGGCGATCGCGACCTCGACCGGACAACCTCCCGGATCAACTCTCAACAGGCCATACCCGCGGTAGACCACCGGCCGGACATAACACGAACGGAGCTTGTTGGCCCGAATGGTCTCCAGAATGGCATCCCGAATCTCTTCTTTGCTATAGGGAATCTCTACTCGATAAATTTTACAGGAGTCAAATAATCGGGCCACGTGCTCATCAAGGCGAAAAAGCGCCGGGCCACGCTTCGTCTCATAACAACGCAGACCTTCAAAAAAGCTCGTACCATAATGCACCACATGAGAAAGAACATGAAGCTTTGCGTCATGCCAGGGAACTAATTTCCCATTAAACCAGATAGACTCGGCCTCCGGCAACGTGGTCATACAATCGACTCCTTTCATCGTTTAAGTCAACGAGATACAGTCCCCGAAACTATCATTCAGGTCTATTATTGTCAAGCACAAAACAACTTGACACTGTGTCCTATATGCTCTAGTTTATGCCGGATGCACTTTTTGACATAAATGAATGAAATTTCCACTTTTAGCAGGGGCAAAATACCTGCCCACCTGCCTACTTGCCCATGCCCATCTCCAAACAAGACCTTTCCTTCATGCAACGGGCTTTGACGCTCGCCGAACGGGGCCGCGGACGAACCAGTCCGAATCCCATGGTCGGCGCCGTCATCGTGCGGGACGGCCATATCATCGGTGAAGGATACCATCAAGAGGTCGGCGGGCCGCATGCGGAACCGAATGCCATACGGGCTGCCGGCAACCGAACGCGTGGCAGCACTATGTATGTGACGCTTGAACCGTGCAGCCACCACGGTCGTACACCGCCCTGCGCCGATGCGATAATCGAGGCAGGAATTTCAAGGGTCATGGTCGCGATGACCGATCCGGACAAACGGGTCACCGGGGCTGGTATCGACCGGATGCGTGAGGCCGATATTGCCGTGGGAGTAGGGCTTCTGGAGGCGGAAACCCGGCGTCTGAACAGGTCCTATATTCACCACAGACAAACCGGAGAGCCCTTTACTCTGCTCAAAATGGCACAAACGCTCGATGGCCGTATCGCCACGAAAACCGGTCATTCCCAATGGATAACAGGCGAAGAAGCAAGACGGCATGGGCATCAGTTACGGAGCGAAGCCGATGCGGTGCTGGTCGGTATCGGGACCGTACTGGCGGATAATCCGCAGCTCACCGTTCGCCACGTGGAAGGCCGGCAGCCGCGACGGATTATCCTCGACAGTGGGGCCCGAACCCCGATATCATCGCACATTCTGAATGCCGAAGCGCCAACCACAGTATGCGTAACAGATGCCGCCCCCCAGGATCGAATTAAATCTCTACTGGATGCCGGCGCCGAGATGCTTGTATTGCCGACAGATTCTGATAACCATATAGATCTGAATGCCTTAAAACGAGAACTTGGCGCCCAACAGATCCTGACCCTGATGATCGAAGGCGGTAGCCAGATAACCACAGCATTTCTAAAAGCCAGAGCCGTCGACCAGATCACCTGCTTCATCGCCCCCTTAATCATGGGCGCTGGCCTTGAAGTCGTAGGCAACCTGGACACAACAGACGTCTCACAAGCCATTCGTCTACACAAAACAAAGATAGAACAACTTGGCAACGATTTCCTTCTCACCGGCCAACCCATCTATGCCCCCCCAATCACCACATCACCACATCACCACATCACTACCTATTAGGAGTTTTCCATGTTCACCGGTATTATCGAAACCGCCGGGATCGTCCAATCTCTGCGCCGGAATAACGGCGGTCTGACCCTGACTGTAAAAGCAGATGGTATCGCGAGAGATACGGAGATCGGCGCCAGCATCGCCGTCAACGGCGCCTGCCTGACCGTCGTATCCCGTGATGCCGGTATCTTCACCGTTGAAATCGTGCCGGAGACGGTGCAGCGCACAACGTTTAGTCGTCTGCATATCGGTGATCGCGTCAATCTGGAACGGACACTTCGCCTGTCGGATCGTATAGACGGTCATCTCGTCCAGGGTCATGTCGACGGCGTGGGACGAATCGTAGCCCGGGAAACACGTGGAAACAGCATCTGGTATACCCTGGAAATACCGGACGTTTTAACACCGTATGTCATTGAAAAAGGGTCGATTGCCCTCGATGGAATTAGCTTGACAATTGCCCGTTTGACGGATAGTTTATGTGCCGTGTCAATCATACCCCACACCGCATCAATCACGACGTTTGGGGATAAAAAAACAGGTGATGAAGTGAACATAGAAGTGGATATGATCGGCCGGTATGTCGAATCGTTATTACAAGCTGGTCGCATCCGGGCGCCCGATGAAGAAGCCGGAAAATCACCCATTACCGAATCCTGGTTGAAAGAAAGGTTGTGAAAAGCTACGAAGCTACGAATCGAGATTTTGCCGTCGTTTCGCTGATTCGCCGTTTCGTTGATTCGTAGCTTCCCTTTACCCATGTCCAACTTCTGCTCTATACCGGATGCTATAAAAGAAATCACAGCCGGTCGTATTCTGATTGTCATCGATGATGAAGACCGTGAAAATGAAGGCGACTTCATTATGGCAGCCGATCAGGTCACACCCGAATCGATCAATTTCATGGCGCGCTACGGCCGGGGTCTGATCTGCTTGCCGACCATCCAGAAACGCCTCGAGGAACTGAAGATTCCCGCCATGGTTGGCGACCAGGACAACACAGCGATATTAGGGACGCGATTTACCGTGTCCGTAGACGCGGTCAACGGCACGACCACGGGCATATCCGCCCACGACCGGGCGGAGACCATCAAGGTGTTTATACGACCGGACAGCAAACCGGAAGATCTGGCGAGGCCGGGTCACATCTTCCCGCTTCAGGCATTCAACGGCGGCGTTCTGCGACGCGCCGGTCATACAGAGGCGACCTGCGACCTGGCGCGTCTGGCCGGGTTTCATCCGGTGGGTGTACTCTGTGAGATTATGGATGATGACGGCTCCATGGCACGCCTGCCGCGGTTGATGGAAATTGCTGAAGAACACCAGCTTAAAATTATTACCATTAAAGATCTGATCGCATACCGACGGCAGAGTGAAAAACTGGTGAAGCGGGTGGTCACCACCACCATGCCCAGTAAGTACGGCGATTTTATTTCGCATCTGTATGAGGATGAAATCACAGGAGATCATCATATCGCCCTGGTCAAAGGCGATGTTGATGGCGTAGAGAATGTTCTTGTCCGCGTCCATTCTCAATGTCTTACCGGAGATGTATTCGGGTCCATGCGTTGTGATTGCGGCGACCAGCTTCAACGGGGACTCAAACGCATCAGTGATGAAGGTTGCGGCGTTCTTTTGTATATGCGCCAGGAGGGACGGGGGATCGGCCTGGCCAACAAGCTACGGGCGTATGCCTTGCAGGATCAGGGCCATGACACGGTCGAAGCAAACCAGGCGCTCGGACTGCCCGTTGACGCCCGGGACTACGGCATCGGATCGCAGATTCTCGCCGACCTCGGTCTTTCGACCATTCGGATTATGACCAATAACCCGGCCAAACGGATCGGTATCGAAGGCCACGGGCTGAAGGTCATAGAACGCATTCCCCTTCAGATCTCACCAAATAAGCATAACGTCAACTACCTTAGAACCAAACGTGGTAAGCTCGGCCATCTGCTCGACATTGATGATCCACCGGATGATGTCGGCTTCGACAGCCTGTTGTAAACCAATTTGGTATCGATTCGTTGATTCTTAGCTTCCCAAGGAGTCCCTTGTGCCCAACATATATGAAGGCCATCTGACCAACGCCCAGAACGATCGGTACGGCATTGTCGTCAGCCGGTTTAATGCATTTATCAACGAACATCTGCTCAACGGGGCACTGGATGGTCTAAGACGCCATGGTGTGGAGGATGATCGGATTGATGTGGTCTGGGTCCCCGGCGCATTCGAGATTCCAGTTGTCGCCAAACGCATGGCGGAAAATAATTCATACGATGCCGTGATCTGCCTGGGCTGCGTGATTCGCGGCGCTACGGCTCATTTCGACTATGTAGCCGGAGAATCGGCCAATGGCATCGCGGCAACCGCGCTGCAGACCAATGTCCCGGTCATTTATGGGGTGCTGACCACTGAAACCATTGAACAGGCCATTGAACGGGCCGGTACCAAAGCCGGCAATAAAGGCTGGGAAGCCGCATTGACGGCCATTGAGATGGTTGATGTGTTGAGAAAGCTAGAGTCATAATCAATGGCAAAAACAAACCTGGCACAGGAACGGCGTCGAGGCCGTGAACTGGCGCTACATGCGCTCTATCTGGCGGTGCAAACCGATATAGACCCCCATGATGCGCTGGACACGCTTCCAGGATGGCCTCTGGCATCCGACACATCAAAACAGTTCGCCGGAATTTTGCTTGAACGACTCCGGCGCCATGATGATGAGATTGATAAAACCATCACCGAGATCATTCAACATTGGGAGCGGCATCGGGTGGCCCGCATAGATGACTGTATCATCCGGCTTGGAGCCTGTGAACTGATCGCCTGTCCCGATATACCGACGGCTGTATCCATCAACGAAGCCATCGAATTGGCCAAGAAATACAGTACGGAACAATCCGGCAGATTTGTAAACGGCATCCTGGACGCCATGGCGGCCCATTATTTGACGCAGGACGCCTGATCATGGCATCAGGCATCTTATTTTGAACCGCCGGAAATATGCGTGTATAAAAGGTTGGTCCCTTGCGCTACGGTATTATATCGGATATCCATGGAAATCTCGAAGCCTTTGATGCGGTTCTTGAAGCCCTGGAACAGGAAGATATTGAAGTCTACCTCTGCCTGGGGGACATCGTCGGTTATGGGGCGAACCCGAACGAATGCCTGGGTCGTGTATGGGAATTAACATCCGAGGTGATTGCCGGCAACCATGATCACGCAGCAGTCGGTAAGCTGGACATTATTTCTTTTAATCACATGGCCGCCGAAGCAGCGCTCTGGACAATGCAGCATCTGACCCGTACAGCGCGGCACTATCTGCGCGAACTACCCCTGACGCGCAGACATGGTCATATCCTGGCTGTTCATGGCGCGCCGACGCAGCCGGATAAATGGCCGTATTTAATCACGCTCGATCAGGTCGCTGTTGAATTTCCGGCCCTTCCGGATGATACCACGCTCTGTGTGGTCGGTCATACCCATACGCCTGGTATATTCGAAATGAACGACGCTGAAGAGGACTGTCGCCATATTCATGGCTATACGTATCAAATGCAATCGGAATGCCGATATATTGTCAATGTAGGCAGCGTAGGCCAGCCGCGTGATGGGGATTCACGTGCGGCGTTTTGTGTCTATGATACGGAGACCTACCTACTGGAAATAAAACGCACGACATACGATATCGAGTCAGCACAGAAAAAAATCTGCCGGGCCGGTCTGCCGGACATGCTGGCCGAACGCCTGGCCTACGGACAATAATATAGAGGCGCAAGATTTTGTGGCTCTATAATTGCACATCTATAATCTATTTCGCCTACGATAACATCCCCCTTCTGGGGGATCGAAGGTAAAGCCTTCGAGGGGACCCATGAAGATTTCCCGCATATTATACATCGCCGGCATGGTGATTTCGTTTTTCGCATCTATTATTGTATACATCAAAACCATTGCGCCGACGGTTCCATTCTGGGACGGCGGTGAATTTATTGCCGCCGCCTATACCCTCGGCGTGCCGCATCCGCCGGGTTCTCCCCTGTATGTACTGATCGGTCGTTTGTTCTCCCTTCTGCCGGTCATGGATTCAAACATAGCCTGGCGGGTCAACTTCTCATCCAGCCTGTTCAGTTCGCTGACCGTCCTGATGGTCTATCTCACCATCGTTAAAATCGTCACCATCGGTCAGAACAGAGCCAAATTGTCTCTTTCGGAATCACTGATCATATACAGCGGCAGCCTGACCGGGGCGTTGCTGCTTGCCTTTTCCGACACGTTCTGGTTCAATGCCGTAGAAGCCGAGGTGTACGCTCTGTCCATGCTCATCATGACCGGTTGCACCTGGCTGACGTTTCACTGGATCGAAAGACATGGGGAGAAAGGCAGCGAACGCTATCTGTTTCTTATTGGCTATCTGGCCTTCCTGGGTATCGCCATTCATATGTTCACCCTGCTGGTAACCCCGGCCGTTTTTCTGTGCGCGATCCTTACAGATAAAACCATTGGCTCCAATAAGAAAGTCATTGCCCTGTTTGCCGTCATGGGGCTGATCATGAGTAGTGTGGTATCTTCCATAGATGCGTTCCTGATCACCATGCCCCTGACGATCTTAGGTCTGATCCTCTTTCGAGGCAGGATCCCCTGGACGTACTTTCTGGCGCCGATTGTTCTGGCTTTGTTGATCACATTTATCGGTGCAGAAGGTGCCGTCAGTTTCAACAGTCAGCCACTCGTGGTCATAGGCGGATTTGAGGCTACCTGGGGAACCACGATGTTCTGCATCATCCTGGTCAGCATTGCCCTGGCGCTGGTTTCTGCCAGCGCAAAAGATCCGGGCAGATATAAATGGCAGTTCTGGACCGTTCTCCTGGCTCTGGTGGCGATCGGGTACAGCGTCAACTTCTATGTGCCGATACGATCCGCCCAGCAACCGGTCATTAATGAAAACGATCCGTCCAACTGGAAAAACTTCGAGAGCTTTCTGGAACGAAAACAATACGGCCAGGAGAGTATGTTCGTGTCCATGTTCACCCGAAAAGGAAGCTTGTCTTCCCAATTCGGTAATGGCGAACATATGGGCTTCTGGCGATTTTTCTCCAGGCAGTTCGGTAATCCGGCATTCCCCTTCTGGCTCTTTCCCGTCCTCCTGGCCGGACTGGGGCTGATCACGCAGATCGAACGGGACCGGCGCAGCGCGGTGTATCTCGGGGTCATGTTCCTGATATGCAGCGTAGGGCTCATCCTGTATATGAACTTTTCAGACGGCAGCCGCGGGATACAAAGGGAAGTACGTGAGCGTGACTATTTTTTTACACCCGCATTCGTCTTTACCGCCATGCTGATGGGCGCTGGCGTCGTGGCCGTACTCAATCAGATTAAAACCTGGATACAGCAGACTAATCTACCGCGCGAGGCCGTGACGGTGGGCGGGGTTATCCTGACCCTTGCCCTGCCTTTCGTGCCGTTGAATTATCACTACAACACCCACACGCGTGAAGGCAACTATATTCCTTATGACTATGCCTATAACATCCTGCAGTCCTGCGACGAAAATGCCATTCTATTCACCAATGGCGATAATGATACCTTCACGCTGTGGTTTCTTCAGGAGGTAGAGGGGATACGGAAAGATGTGCGAGTGGCCAACCTCAGCCTCCTGAATACCAACTGGTATATCAAGCAACTGAAGAATATGGACCCGAAAATCGACATCGCGTTTACTGATGAGACCATTGATCGACTGCTCATTCAACTGTGGGAAGACAAAGAGGTCGACATCGGAGGCATCAAATGGACCGTACCCAAAACCGGCGCACTTCCCGACGGACGGGGCTACCTTCGGGTGCAGGATATGATGATTCTGCATATACTCGAACAGAATAATTGGAAAAAACCTGTCTTTTTTGCCGTCACCGTTTCCCCGGACAACAAAGTCGGTCTGGAAGAATATTTACAGATGGAAGGTATGGTCTTCCGGATCACCCAAAAACGAGGCCGGGACCAGATGGATCTGGACAGGACGCATCACAATTTGTGGGAGGTCTATCAATACCGGGGTGTGGCGGATTCAACCGTGTACAAAGATGCCCAGACGAGTAACCTGTTACGGAACTACAGCGCGGCTTTCCAGCAACTGGCGCTCAAGCGCTGGCGACAGGGCCGACTCGACGATGCCATCGAGGAGATGGAAAAATACATGGCCCTCAAGATCACCAACGGCCATATCGAAAAGCTGCTGCTGACCCAGTTCTATTCCAATGCCGGGTATTATGATAAAGCCGAACCCTATGCCTCGGATCTGGCGGAGGAGTTCAATACCTTTGACGGCTATATGGTCCTCGCCGATGCGTATCGGAACAAGGGCCAGAATGATCAAAGTTTAGCCGTCCTGGAACGCGGCCTGGCGACGCATCCGCTATATCCAAAAGGATATGAGCATCTGGCCAAACTGTATTTTCAGGAACACGATACCGCCAGTGTGATCGAAACTCTGGAACGGTGGCTTCAGATAACCCCCGGTGATACTATTATCCAACAATCGATTACGGAGCTTCGACAGGGTCAAAATGCGCCATAGCGCATCGTACAAAATACAAACAAAGCACAATTATGCGCATTCTGGTCGTTAACTGGCGAGATATCCATCATCCGGAAGCAGGCGGCGCCGAAGTACATTTTCATGAAACCTTTACCCGTATTGCAAAGGCCGGTCATCATGTGACGCTCCTGTGCAGCCGATACCCGGGCGCTGAAGTCCATGAATCGATAGACGGCATAACGGTCATCCGCAACGGATGGAAATTGACCTTTAACCTGACCGTACCATGGTTCTACCATAGACATCTGGCGCACGAAGCGTTCGATATCATTATCGAAGACCTCAATAAAATTCCATTTTTCCTGCCTTGCTTCACCAAACGGCCTGTCCTGGCGCTGTTGCACCATCTCTTCGGCACAGCCGTCTTTCGGGAGACCAACCCGATATTCGCCGCCTATGTGTACCTCACGGAACGATTGATCCCTGCTGTATATCGCCGTTGCTTCTTTGAAGTGGTATCGGAAAGCAGCCGGGATGAACTCATACGTATGGGCCTCTCATCCGATCAGATCACCGTGATTCATAACGGCATAGACACCCGGCTGTATGAGCATATAGACGTACTGGATCAGAAAGAAGCCGCCCTCATTGTCTATATGGGCCGGCTTAAACGATATAAAAATGTAGACCACCTGATTCAGGCCATGACGATGGTTCGCGAGTCTGTGCCTGATGCCCGACTATGTATTATCGGAACCGGCGATCAGCGGAAAGCGCTTGAGGCGATGTGCCGATCCATGCATTTGACCGATGCGGTTAAGTTTACCGGCTTTATTTCCGATCAGGATAAGGTCGGCATCCTCCGTCAGGCCACCGTAGCCGCGTTCCCATCCGATAAAGAAGGCTGGGGGCTGACCGTCATCGAAGCCAATGCGTGTTATACGCCCGTCGTCGCGACTGATGTGCCCGGTCTCAGGGATGCCGTCGTCCATGGGGAAACGGGCGTCCTTATTCCCCTCGGCGACCGGGAAGCGATGGCCCGAGCGTTGATCAGCCTGATTCAGGATCGACAGGAACGAGAACGCCTCGCCCGAAACGCCGCGAACCGTGCCCTGCAATTTACCTGGGATACCACAGCCGAAAAAACCTTAGAAGTCATCGAAAAAGTAGTAAAGGAACATAGATAAGCATTGAACCCACGACTCATCAACATAATAAAATATGCCCTAAGCCTCAGCCTGTTGACCTGGCTGATCATACGTACAGATCTTCAGGGGGTGTTCGACTTGTGGTCGGATGCGGATCTCCAGGACATCACGGTCGCCCTGACGATGTATCTGATCTCCGTGGTGATCATTGCCTATCGCTGGCAGATTCTGCTGGTAGCCAAACAGGTCCCCATGGCCATCAGGCGGGCGATCTCACTCTATTTCATCGGCAACTTTTTCAATAATTTCCTGCCGACCAGCATCGGCGGTGATGCCGTACGCGCCTATAGCGCCGGTGCGGATATGGACAACCGCATGGATGCCTTCGCCTCCGTGTTTATCGAACGGTTTATCGGTCTTTTTGCGATTGTATTCCTGACTCTTCTCGGCCTCTTACTCATTGCGCTTCAACTCGAGCAAACCTATATTGTACCTTTAACCATCGCTCTGTTCATTATAATGGCTGCCGTCTTTCCCATTTTATTCAGCCGATGGTGTGTGGATTGGTTTCAACCTGTTTTACTGCGGATCACGATGTTCGATATCGGGTGTCGGGCAACAAGGTTGCACGAAGTCCTGTATAAATATGGCGAACATCGGCAGGCGCTCATCGCCAATTTCCTGCTGTCCATATTATATCAGGGCCTGATTGTAGTCATGAATATCTTTGCCGCCCGAGCCCTGCACATTGAAGTGCCCGCCGTGTACTTTATTGTCTTTGTGCCCATTATCGGTATCGTGAGTATGTTTCCATTCAGTGTCAATGCCATCGGATTTCGAGAAGGGGGATATATCTTCCTTTTCGATCGGATCGGATTTCCATCTACCGAAGCCCTGGCCCTGTCGCTTACCCTGTACGCCATCACGGTAGTGTCCAGTCTGCCGGGTGGCCTGCTGTTCGCCTTTCAACGGAATCGAAACAAATCAGCCGGTCAAACAACGCCACCCAAAGCCGCTATGGAGGATTCGTCTCGTGAACACGCCGGATCATAGCCATGAACAGCCGGACCTGTCGATTGTGATCCCGCTCCTTAATGAGGCGGAAAGCCTGCCGGAACTGTATCAGCAGGTACTGACCGCACTGGAGCCGACCGGAAAATCATTTGAGATCCTGTTTATCGATGACGGCAGCCGGGACGGATCGTTCGAGATTATTCGGCGAATACGTGAAGGGGACAAGCGGATACGGGCGATCCAATTCCGTCGTAATTACGGCAAATCGGCTGCGCTGGCGGTAGCTTTCGAAGCCGTCCGCGGCGAGGTAGTCGTGACCATGGATTCGGATTTGCAGGATGATCCAGGTGAAGTGCCGGCCATGATCGATCAATTGGAGGAGGGCTACGATCTGGTGTCCGGATGGAAACAGAAACGCCAGGACCCCATAACCAAAACCCTGCCCTCCAAATTGTTCAACTGGGTCACCGGCCGGGTCAGCGGCCTACGGCTGCATGATTTCAACTGCGGCCTGAAAGTTTACCGCAGGGAAGTGGTGGAGACCATTCCGGTCTACGGTGATCTGCACCGATACCTGCCGGTGCTGGCCCACTGGTCCGGTTTTCGTGTGACGGAACGACCCGTGCAGCACCATCCGCGGAAATACGGTACGAGTAAATTCGGCATTGGACGTTTTACACACGGCCTTTTTGATCTGTTGACCGTGTATTTTGTATCGAATTATACCCGTCGCCCCCTGCATCTATTCGGCTCATTCGGCTTGTTGTCTTTTGGTATCGGATTCGGTTTCGCGATGTACCTGACCTGGCTCTGGCTCAACGGCATAGGCATCGGGACGCGGCCCCTGTTGCAATTATCCGTATTACTCATGGTGTTAGGGATACAACTGACCTCCATAGGCCTGATCGCGGAAATGATCGCCCACTCGGCACGACGGACAGAGGATTATGCGGTTCGGGCAAGGCTGGAGTAAGTGTTATGTATAGAATAAAGTGAGGATAAAGTTCATGAAAATACTCATTGCCGGCGGCGCTGGTTACATCGGTTCTGTCCTGGTCCCCAAACTCCTTGATCGAGACTACGATGTGGATGTGCTGGACCTCTTCTGGTTCGGAAATCATTTGCCTGAAGAGGCTACGATCATCAAGAAAGATATTTTTGATCTGACAGAAGACGATCTTTCCGGGTATGATCAGATTCTTTTTCTGGCCGGCCTGTCAAGTGATCCCATGGCCGACTTTTCTCCAAGTGAAAATTTTATCTCCAACGGAGCGGCCCCCGCTTTTTTGGGTTACATGGGAAAACGCGCCGGTGTAAAACGGTATATCTATGCCAGCTCCTGCTCCGTCTACGGCTTTACCTCTAATGAATTGTACGATGAAGATTCGCCCACCGTATCCAACTATCCCTACGGCATATCCAAGCTTCAGGGTGAGCGAGCGGCCATGCAACTGGTCGATGACGACTTCTCCGTCATCTGCCTTCGAAAAGGGACCGTCTCCGGTTACAGCCCCCGCATGCGGCTTGACATCTGTGTAAACACCATGTTTCGATATGCGATGGCGAACCACGAGATCACCATCGATAACCCGGCCATCTGGCGCCCGATTCTAAGCGTCCACGACGCGGCGACCGCCTACATTCGATCCATTGAAGCGAACAAGGATATTTCCGGCATATTTAACGTGGCTTCCGGCAACTATACCATCGGGGAAATCGGTGATCTGGTCAAATACGTCATCAAAGAAGAATTACAGATCGACATTCACCTGAATATCAAACATGTGCACGACCTGCGTAACTACAAGGTCAGCAGCATCCGAGCCGAAGAAATCCTCAGCTTCAAACCCCAACACGACGTGCAGGCCATTGTACGGGATCTCATCCGGCATCGAGATTTATTTTCCGACTTCGACAACCCGAACTACTACCAGTTGCAGGTCTTCAAAGCCTTAAAGGAAAAATAACCCCTCAATCTCTCCCCACCTTCATGCCCAAAGATTCCGCACTCCGCACTCCGCATTCCGCACTCCGAGTCTGCTTCTTCGGCACCTACGAACAAAACTACGTCCGCAATCGAACGCTCATAGACGGCTTGCTGAAACATGGCTGGAGCGTCCAGGAATGCCATGTGCCCGTATGGGAAAAAGAACGGAATAAAACCGGTAACTACCTGGGACCGTTATCTTTGTTTATACGCGGCATGGAAGTCGCCCTGGCGTATATACGGCTCCTGTTTAAATATCTGTTTACCGTGCGGCCCTATGATATCATGATGGTCGGTTATATCGGCCATCTGGATATGCCGCTGGCCTGGCTGCTCACCCGGTTGCCGCGCCGACCGCTCGTGTTCAGTCCGCTCATCTCCCTGTACGACACACTCGTAGATGACCGCCGGTCCTTTGTAGAGGCATCGCCTATGGGCCGCTTTCTACGATGGCTGGACCGCAGGACTTGTTCGATAGCCGACCTGATCCT
>Ga0066376_10002239_pt1 | contig 18096 bp, 14 predicted proteins | sample Knorr_S15_td_Bot_FD_77009 | JGI IMG/M metagenome (GOLD analysis project Ga0066376, IMG submission 77009) | Marine microbial communities from Southern Atlantic Ocean transect - Knorr_S15_td_Bottom_ad_5009_LV_A | ecosystem: Environmental > Aquatic > Marine > Oceanic | place: Southern Atlantic... | reverse complement strand
GGGACCTAGAGGATTTTCAAGGTACTGGCGGCTGGGAGCGCTCTGACTATGGTGGCGGAAGCGCCAAAGTGCCTGGCTAAAAATTTAATATTGCTCGGATTTCTACCCCCCGATTGGATTTCTCGAGCCAAAGCGAGTGGGTCATTTTGAAATACGACGGTTCTGGCAATCTTGATTGTCGCCTTTCCGAAATTATAATTCAAATTTCGATTAATGATCTTCAATGGGGTAACTTTTATCTTGGATCCTGGGAAAGCAACCAAATCCTGGATTTGACTGAATTCAAAGGCCTATCCAACGTCAAAATTGCTTTCTTTTACGCCATTAATGGCGCCACTGGTGGAGACGAGTGGCTCATCGACAACGTTAGAGTTATCGGCGGTAGCGATCCTGGCGGTGGTGGTGGTGGAACAGATCCCGTCGCAGATTTCAGCTTCTCTCCGCAAGAAGGAGATGCACCTTTGCATGTTCAGTTCATTGACCAATCAACTGGTGGCCCGATTGCCAGCTATAGCTGGAGCTTTGGAGATGGATCTACAAGTACACAGACCAACCCAGCTCACATTTACACCTCACAAGGAACCTACTTTCCAAGCCTTACTGTAGTTAGCACGAATGGTGCAAGTAGTACGTCTACTTCATCGAGCCCTGTCACTGTTCATAACTCGAACAACGGTGGAGGAACCAGTGGTGGTGGTGGTGGAGATTGGGACACTGAAAACGAAGGTGATGGTGACTATGACGGCGGTAAATTAGGCGCCGCCATTGCCGATATTCATGACATCAATGGTGACGGTATTTGTGATTTCGCCGTTGGCAGTCCAGGCGTTGCAGACGTATCCTCAGGCAATATTTATGGTGCCGTCATGATTTATGCCGGCGGAACCGGCACTCAAATTAGGGAGATTTGGGGCCAAAACGTTGACAGTGGTTTTGGTTCCAGTGTTGCCGGAGTGGGTAGCATCAATGCTTCGGGAAGCAAAGGCCTTCTCATCGGCGCTCCTCTGGACGCTTCAGGAGTAGGTCGCGCCTATCTGTATAACGCAGAAACCGGTGCTCTCGTCCACACCCTGCAACCTAACGACAGTACCGGAATCGAGACTTTTGGTGCATCCGTCCAAGTGGGCCCCGATGCCAACGGCGATGGCATTGCCGATTTGTTGGTTGGTGCTCCCAACTCAGACACCAATGGGTCCACCGATAACGGGGCTCTTTTCTGCTTCGACACGGTGACTGGATCAGAAATTTACCAATCCGACGGCCCCCCAAGTGGGATTATCGCCGGTGCTGGCCCAGGATTAGGGACTACCAGCGTGACCATTCACGATGTCAATGGTGACACCGTAGACGACATCTTAGTCGGTATTCCGTGGGTAGATACGATGACGGCGAGTGGGGTAGTCATTGATGCTGGTATAGCCCAGGTGAAGGATGGGGCAACTGGTGTCACCATTTGGACCATCAAAGACTCCAATATACAGCCCAGCGATTTCTTTGGCATGGCGGTACGCGCCTACCACGATATTGATGGTGACATGATTCCCGAATTTGTTATCGGCGTAGCCGGTGAAGACATCAGCACCTTAGCCGGTGGAGTTCTCGCCAATGCGGGAAAAATTGTGGTCTGCTCAGGAGCAACTGGAACAATCATCGCTGAAGTGCCCGGCAACGCGGCGGGCGGCGAATCAGGTGGTAACATTTCCGTCGGTGATGTAAACGGAGATGGGGTTTCCGACGTTCTCTCCAACAATAGAGAAGGTACGGGCGGCTTCACAGAAGGTCAATACAACCGAGTGGTAGTTTTTGATGTCCTCAGCGGACAAGTCATCCAAACCATGTACGGTGCGCCAGGCGATGACTTTGGTACAGCGGTAGCCTTCGTTTGTGACCAAAACGGTGATGGCCGAGACGATTTCGTGGTTGGCTTCCCCGGCGCTGATTCGGGAGGCCACTCCGATAACGGTGGCTTCGCCACTTATGGCTATGATCCTTACGCATCCACCACCGACCCCATTGTGGATGCCGGGGCTGGCTTCACGGTGACGTGGGATTTCGACTTCCCCGTTGAAAATGCAAACCAGATGTATCGACTCCTATCCTCCCTCGGAGGAATTGGTCCAACCGATATCTACGGAGTCTCTATTCCGCTAACAGCAGACGATATGTTCTGGGAAGCACTGTTTGGGGTCTTCGCTATTCCAAATAGCCGATTCCAAGGCCGTCTCGATAACCAAGGCGACCTTAGCTTGACGATGTCCGCGGGCCCTGGTGGTGCTTCGTCTTGGGTAGGAATGACCGTTTGGTCATCCTGCTTGGTCTTTAACAGTAGCCGATTGCCTGTTGCAGCCTCTGGCTTTGTGACCCTCTCCATTTATTAAAGGAGGTCAACCTCAAGATGAAGGGTATCTGCCTAGTGGTAGATGCCCTTCATTGCAATTGAGAGCGTTCCTGCTGGGGAACATCTAGAAAATAGGTGGCCACCATAGCTTGGTACACTATTTGCTTCCCATGGGTATACCACCCGGCAAGTTTGCTGGGCTGGTAGACCGGAGAAACTTTCATGAAACCAGCCACTACGCTTTTCGCCCTCGTTTTTTCCCTAGTCCTGGCTCCACCAGTGATAGGCCATGGTGGAACTTACCGTGGCCCTGGAGATACAGTTCCTCCAGGCGCAGGCGCTCCAGCAGCTCCCGCAGCACCAGCCACGCCATCTACGCCAGCCACGCCATCTACGCCAGCCACCCCGACCACCCCGACGACGCCGGCCACGCCAACCACCCCGGCCACGCCTACTCCGCCGGTACCGCCGCCACCCTCACCGGCGGTGACCGCAGCTTCCGTCCCTTCAGTTGACTTAACCCGCTGGGAATTCTGGTGGGAATTCAATAAAGGTCCGTTTTTGAATCTTAAGGCCAAAATTCAAAGTGGTGCGGTTTCTACCGGAACTTCCGATATTTTAAGCGGCTTGAGTGGAGCTGCTTCCGTTGCCACCACCCTTGCCCCCACCGCGAGCCAAATTCAAAACACCATCATTCCTGAGCTCCGGGATTTGATGAAAAAGGAAGATGACCGAGACATTGTCGGCGCCTGCATGATGGCTCTTGCCAAAATTCAGCTAGACACGACCGTTCAAGAAATTTTCAAGGACAACCTCAAATCAGGTGACCAAGAAATTGCTGAAACCGCAGCCTTGGCTTTTGGTGTACTTCAATCCGCCGACGCCTTCCCGGTGTTGGAAGCTTTAGCAACCAACTCATCCGATGGATTGAAATTGTGTGGCCGGGAAACCGACGTCCCCGACCGGACCCGCGCTTTTGCCCTTTATGGACTTGGCCTACTCGGCAACAAAACGACTGACACCACTCTCCAAGAAAAAATCCTCGATATCCTTTGGACCACGCTCATCACCGACGAGTCAAACTTTAAAGATTTACGGGTAGCTTGCGTGATTGGCCTGGGAGTGACTGCCCAAGTGGACCCAGTTCCAACCGCAGAGAAATTACTTGGCTATCTCAAGGACTCAGGTAACGACAAACTCGTCCGTGCCCATTGCCCCAATGCCATCGCTAAATTGCTGGAGAAAACTCCGCCGGACGCCGCCATCGTCAAACAGTCCTTAAACGTATTCATTGATTTAGCAGGATCCAAAAAGACCACCAATGAAGTTCTTCAATCAGCAGTCCAGGCTCTCGGGATGTTGGGTGACGGCGACATGGACCTTGGACAAGAAATCTTTGCTACTCTGAAAAACGTTAACGACAAGGGCAAAAATCTTCAAGCCAAAAACTTTACCGCCATTGCCATGGCTCAGTTCGGTGCTTCGGTAGATGACAACCACCCTATTCGCACCACCACCATCAAGTATTTGTTGGAAAAAATGCGTAAGGGAAAAAGCACTTATCGCCCTTGGTGTGGCTTGGCCTTAGGTGCCATGGCCTTTTACATCAATGAAAACGGTGGCACCATCTCTTCAACCGTCGAACGCAGCCTACGTGACGCCTTCGTCAATGAAAAAAATCCTTCCCGCAAAGGTGGCTACGCCATCGGACTTGGATTGCTGAAAGCGGAAACCGCCAAAGAGGATTTGCGCGCTTCCATGGATACCGTCAGTGATGCTTCCTTTCGTGGGTATGCCGCCGTAGCCCTTGGCCTCATTGGGGCCCGGGAATACAAGGATTACCTGACTACCGTGGTACAGGACAACGTTCGGAAACCCGACCTCCTCAAACAAGCATCCATTGGTCTCGGGCTCATGAAAGACAAGTCGGTGAGCGGCGTCCTCTTAAAGCTCATTAAACCGGACAAAGGCAATCCTAGTTTGGCCGTATTAGCAGCCGCCGCATCCGCCATTGGCTTCATCGGTGACAAGAGTTCCGTAACTCCCTTGGTGGAAACGATGAACAATAAAGGGCTCACCTCCTTGGCACGAGCTTTCTCCGCCATTGCCTTAGGCGCGGTGGCAGAACGCTTCCAGCTTCCTTGGAACTCCTTGTTCTCGGTAGATATTAATTATCGCTCCGCAGTGGTGACACTGACTAACCAGAACACCGGCATTCTGGACATCATGTAAAACCGAGATTTCGGTTTAAACTTTCAGCCTAGCAATACTTAACCTTGCTAGGCTAATAAGTAGGATTACTAAAAGCAAAGGCAACCAGACCGCTAGGTTCAACTTAGATTCCACTTGATGAATCCGCACCTGTTCGCTTTGCAAAAATTCCACCCGATCCATGACGACTTGCTTCGCGGCATCTGATGCTTGAGGATGGACACTTAACCAGGATCTAGAGCGAATCAAAACCGCATCCAACTCACTCGCACTGCTTGCGTCGAGGTGGTCCTGCAGGCGTTGTGCATCTGAATGGTTTGGTTGCTGAGTTAAAGCAACATCCAGCCAATACCTAGCTTCCACCCGGGCGCCTGTTTGTGAATATTCCCAAGCAGCCCAAACCTGTTCCGACACGGTCGCCGGGGGATTCTCTAAGCGCGCCAAATGGGCGTGAGCTATTTGGGCAGCATCTTGGCCTACCATCCTCGTAAGGTCCACCAATGCTTGGCTTGGTCTAATGCCAATGGATTGCGAGAATCGGTATAGCGAAAGTTTGGCAGAGGCTCCGCATGATAGGTTTGACCTGGTAGTAGGGCAGCGCCAACTTCCTTTGGAAAGCCCACTAATGCTGGAGCAATGTCCACCAACTCCATAAGAGGCAACTCCTTGCGTGCAAACAAGACCGCATTGCGGGTATGGGGAACTTGGTGGCCACGAGCAAATCCCCCGAAGACTTCGGCCAAACCAGCCAATAAAAATTTAGATTCCTGACTTAAGCTCTCTTGGCGGGCTCCTACGTTGAAGGCAAAGACCCCCCCTACCCTGAGTTTGCCATGGACTTCTCTAAAAAACTCCACCGTCGCCAAGGACATCGGAATCTCGAATTGATTGCTGTAGGCATCCACCATAATGAAATCTAAATTTTGGGGAGCTAACCGAAGAGCGGCACGACCATCCATCCCGGTTAAGACTTGAAGATGATCTTGAAGGGCGTCCGTCAAAGGCAAGTAAGCTTGGCTGATTTTCCAAACTTGCGGATCAATTTCGACCCCGGTCAAAGTCCATGGATTTTGTTGCAGGGCGTGCGCCAAAGGATAGATTCCACTTCCAGCCCCCAACCCGATTAACCATCCAGCAACGGGTTGACCTTTTTCCGTTTGAGCAAACAGAGGGGTTAATCCCATTACATCGTAATAGCCACCAGGCCAGCCCCCGCCAGGATTCCAACGGGACTGATAAGAATCCAAACCTTCGTTCATTTGCAACCAGCGCTCTCCGCTGGCCGGAAATTCAATCACTCGGAGCCTTTGATAAGAGCTTTGGGTCACCGCCAAGACTTTTGCATCGGCAGGCAAGTTGGCGTCGTCCGCCGAAGCGGAACTGACAAAGGGAATAAAGCCAAACAGAAAAAAGGCCGCCACAGTTTTTTTGGGGCATAAAAACCATGCCCCACTCAGCAAAAGAAAGGCGGTGAAAACAAAAGTCAACTCCACTCCTACAAAAGGAATCCCTAAGAAGGTACCGCCAAATACACCGAACAAGGAGCCTAGAGTCCCAGCCGCAGCCAATTCGCCGGCAGCTCTTCCGGCGCCGCGCTTGGCTCCACGAAGTTCCACCAGCAAGGGTGTGGCCATGGAAAGCAAGAACACCGGGATGGAAAAAAACAACAACGAAGCCGAAAGAGCACCACTCAAGAAAAGGAAAGCGGCTTCTTCGAACAAAAGTTGCTCAGGGAGCAGAGCGTTCGCCAAGGGTGGGAGCAGTGGGATGGAAATTAGAATCCACACTCCAGCGCCAATCAGAATCTTTGCAATCAAAGGATTCAAATCTTTGTCCTTGCGAGCAGTGACGGCCCCCGCCCAGCCACCAAGAGCCATCGCCAATAAAACTACCCCAATTTGGTTTGCCCAAACCAGCGAGGAGGTTCCAAACCAGGGGGCAAGCCAATGCATACCCAAAACCTCAAGGGTCAAAACAGCAAACCCGATGAGCCCTGCAATTAGGAGCTGCAATTTATTTAGCCAAGGGAATGTCAATTCCTCTTGCACTCACTGGGAACACCGCCCCACCGTCAAATAGAAGTTGCTTAAAATTTTCCAACAAGGCCGAAACTCCACGGTTGTATTTGGCCTTGATGGCTTGGCCGTTTCTGACAATGGTGACCTCCTTGGACAAGTCCAACAAAGAATCGTTGAGCATCAAATTGACTTGATAAACAAACTCAGAGTCAATCGTAATGGTGTTGGTGTTGCGGTCCACCGACACTTTCATTTTAGCCATTTTCCCATCCGGAGCAGAACCCAAAGGATCAAATTTAGTGGCCACAATCCAATAAACCGTGGGGAACTCGGCAAAAGGCAAAGAGAACTCAAGTTCCTTTTTTGCTAAATCCCGGGGCGGCAACTGAGACAGCCATGCCCAACCAGAAACTAAGTCGGGGTGTTCTTTCATCACCGCCAATTGAACATTGGTCGCCGGCAAATCGGCGGGAATGGACTCCCCAACAATGGCCGCTCCTGCAAAGAAATGGGGCATATAAGCAGCAAGGGAAGCAGCCAAAGGAGCCGAACTGCCCACCCCCATCAAATAGACCTTGTCTCGATTAAGACGTAATTTTTGGGATTGTATCGCTAAAGAAAAAAGTAGCCGAAACCTTGCGGTACCACCTAAATCTTCTTTGGTTAATCCTTGGAAATCAGGCACTAAAATAACCGTGGAATCTTTTATACCCTCGGGCAAGGCCTCAATCACCGTAGCCCCCGTGGCACCTCCATCGGCCAACAAGAGTAGGCAGGGAAGCGCTCCTTTGGAAGGTTTGTAGGCTTTGGGAACCCAAAGCGCATATTCGGCTGAATCCGATGTCGGCAAGGACTGAATAAGCACTCGACCCGTTTTCACCCTGGGATATTTTCGTTCCGCAGTAAGAATTTCTTTCCAGTCCGTAATCAAAGAAAAAAGGTTTTTGCCTTTTAACTTCTTGTTGACTCCTGCCATGGCCTTCAATATGGCGTCGATGGCATCAAGCCGATCGGAGGAATCTTGGTCAATTTCAGCATTGACCCAAGAACCAACTGCCTTGGCCATTTTCTTGCGGTCCCCCGACTTCAATTCCAACTCATCCTGCGCAAAAGCAGGTGAACAAAGCAAAGCGGCAAAAAGTGCGGTGGAGAGCAGGCGAAGCATCATCACAGGTTACGGAGTTTTCTTACGGACTGCGACTATTCCCAAAGCCACCGACCGCGAATTGCCGGTGGGCCGGAATCCATCCTTTGGGTAGCCTCTCAACCAGTCGCGGTTGTCCGCAAAGCGGACATCCTTGGGGTATTTGGCTTGAGCAAGCTCAAGTAGCCGGGCAGCGTTGCCCAAGTCTCCTCCACCCCAAGCAGCCAATGACTCCTCTAAGACTTCTTCGGGTCCCATCGTTAACGGTGGAGCCGGCAAACTTAACCCGTGCCGTCGGCAATACAAAAGCCAATTGGCTCGTTCCGGATCCCCTCCTGAAGACGCCAACAACCCCCAAGCCGAGGCCATCTCTGAAACCGGAGCGTGTTCTAAGCGCGGCAGTAATACTTGCAGGGATTGGCGCCAGATTGGGTTTTTTAATTGGGGGTTTTCCAAAAGGGACCGGCATTTCTCCCCCACCGGACTGTTCCAGGGTTCGTGCGGGGTTGCCCATATTCCAAGCAAGCCGCCACATAAAGTAATCAATCCAACCAATGAATTCCCTCAGAGCCCGTCACTTGGCCCATGCGGAAGCAAGTTTGGCCGGCGGCCTCCATTTCCAGACGAATGCCTTCGGCCTCATCCGCGGCAACCACCAATATCATCCCAACCCCCATGTTGAAAGCACGCCATGCTTCATCTTTAGGGACATTTCCAGCTTTCACCAATTGACTAAATACATTTTGCTCCGGCACCGCTAGCCGAGAAACTTCGGCTCCATGTCCATTGAGAACTCGTGGTAAATTGCCGACGACCCCGCCCCCGGTAATGTGCGCCATAGCATGGAGGGCTGGATTGGCCAAAAACGGCCGGAGTGGTTCCAGATAACAAAGGTGGTTTTTCAGCAACACTTGGGCGCAACTGGCTGATTCTTCGCCGGGAAATGGAGCATGCCAATCAGAAATCCCCATGCGCTCTTGGACTATGCGTCGAGCCAATGAGTAGCCATTGGTATGCAAACCTTCCGAGGGCAAACCTAGTAAAACATCCCCTTCTTGGACACGGCTGCCATCCAAAACTAAATCTCGCTCGACCACCCCAACCAAGGTTCCCACCAAGTCAAATTCATCTTCCGGGTACACCCCGGGCATCTCGGCGGTTTCGCCGCCCAACAAAGCCACCCCGTGCTCCTCACAAGCTGCCGCCACTCCGGTAATGGCGGAAGCAACCATTTGGGGGTCTAATTTGCCCACCCCGATGTAATCGAGAAAGAACAAAGGACGAGCCCCTTGAACGAGGGCGTCGTTAATGCAATGTTGCACGAGGCACCGGCCAACCGTGTCGAATTGACCAATCGCTGAAGCAATGCGAATCTTCGTGCCGACCCCATCCGCGGTAGCCACCAAGACTGGATTTTCTCCAAGCCCATCAGCGCGAAATAATCCACCGAAAGAGCCGACGTCAGCCAGGACGCGGTCCCCAAATGTTCGCCGAATGGCCTCCTTCGATTGGTCTAAAGCTGCCTCAGCAGCGTCGATGTTGACTCCCGCATCACGGTAAGTCAGCTCAGAACTTGGGCTTTCCTTGGCCATCGCCCCAATTCTACGCCCGCGGACTCCTTTTCCTTCCCCTCCCTTTCCCTTATCCTAGAAGGGATGAATCAACCTCGCCGCCTTGTCTTGTTGGGCGCCACCGGGACCATTGGCCAGCAAACCCTCGATTTGCTGGGGCAGTCGACTTCCCATTTTGAAGTGGTCGGACTATCCGCGCACACCCAGGCGGAAGCCTTGGCCAAAATCCAAGTGGGCGTCCCTCAGGCAAAGACTTGGCTCACCAGTCTTTCTGCCGAGAATAAAGGGCTGTTGGATTTCCTCCGGAGTGGAGATTACGACCTCTGCGTCCACGGTATGGTCGGCGCAGCCGGACTCCCTTTCAGCGCCGCCATCCTTCAAGCCGGCAAAACTTTGTGCTTGGCAAACAAGGAATCGCTGGTGTTGGGCGGCCAATGGTTAAGTCAATTGGCCAAAGCAAACTCCGCCACCATCATTCCGGTGGATTCAGAACATGCCGCCATCCATCAGTGCTTACAGGGTCAGGCGCAGAACTCGGTGCGTCGGATTTATTTGACCGCTTCGGGAGGCGCTCTTCGGGATTGGCCGCAAGAACAATTAGCCGACGCCACTCCAAAGCAAGTTCTCGAACATCCCAACTGGGATATGGGGCCCAGAATCACCGTCGACAGTGCCACCATGATGAACAAAGCATTTGAAATCATCGAAGCACACCACCTCTTTGATTTAGAAGCTCACCAAATTGAGGTTTTGCTTCACCGCCAATCCATCATTCACTCTATGGTAGAATTTGAAGACGGCAATATGTTGGCACAATTGGGCCCACCCGACATGCGCTTTCCTATTCAATATGCACTTCATTATCCCAATCGGCAAGCCTGTTCCTTGCAGGGATTTGACCCAAAATTATTTTCTACCCTTACCCTAGAGCAAGTGGACGAATCCCGCTATCCAGCCATTAGCTTAGCCAAAGAAGCCTTGCATGCCGGCTCTGCAGCGGGCACTGCCATCAACGCCGCCGATGAAATTGCGGTGGAGGCCTTTCTCACCGGAAAAATTTCCTTTGCCGAAATTGTCCCCATTTGCCAGAGTACTTTGCGAGCCATGCCCGCTTTCGAAGTGAACTCCATGAAAGAAATGACCGTAGTCGATGGGTGGGCCAGAGAATACGCTACGGCGCAACTCACTTCTCAGGCTCCAGCTTAATGCTCGCTCTTCTGTACACCCTTTTCGGGATTGGATTCTTGCTCTTTATTCATGAAGGCGGGCATTTCTTGGCCGCTCGCTATGCAGGGGTAAGAGTCGATGTTTTCTCTTTAGGTTTCGGGCCTCGCTTGTGGGGATTCCGTCGCGGTGACACCGATTACCGAATCTGCGCTATACCGCTAGGCGGTTACGTCAAAATGGCCGGTGAAGAAGGTGGAAGCCTAGGGTCAGATTCCTTGCTAGGAAAATCCCCCGCTTGGCGCTTGTTGATTTATTCCGGTGGGATTCTTATGAATTTCGCCTTCGCCTTGATTGTCATCCCCATCCTCTTTCGGATTGGGGTCCCCTTGCAATCCCCCGTCCTCGGAAACGTTGAGCCAGGTGAAGCGGGATGGGAGGCCGGCTTGCAAGAAGGAGATCGCATTCTCTCCATTGATGGTCGTTCCATTCATTCCTTTTCCGACCTCGCCTCCACTGTCGCCCTCGCCGAGCTTGACCAAGCTTTAGAGATTTCCTTACTTCGCTATAGTGAAACGGTCCCTCGAATTATTTCGGTAACCCCCGGATACAACCAACAACGGGGTTTCCCGACCTTGGGTGTAAGCCCTGCGTTTCAATTTTCGGTCTTGGATGAAACCGGCTCAGAGGCACTAGGGGTGCTCACCGAAATTTCCGGAAGGACCCTTACAAACCCATTGGTCAGCCGGGTGGTAACTCAAGAAATGGCCCTTCGGAATCAACCCATGAAAGTGGTTTACGAAAAGCAAGGGAAAGCCACTGCCGAAGTCTTGCGCCCCTTTCATCCCGACTCTCCCTTGCAACTCAAACTTGGGCTTTATCCAATGCACAACCAGGTGTCCGTTGTCCGTGGCCCACTTGGGGATTTTTTGAAACCAGGAGACCGACTTCTTTCCATGAATGGCCATTCCATTCGGGACCGCAATGAACTTTTGTATTGGATTGCGCTCGCCCCTCACTCACGGTCATTGCAAATCCAAAGAGACGGCCAATCCAAAGCCCTGCAGATTCCTCAACTAAGTCCACAGGTGTGGGCCAACAACCTGGTCCTTAATTCTCCTGAAGGAGCCCCCTTTGTCGCCGTTGTTCCCGATTCCTCCGCCGCATTGGCTGGCATTCAAACCGGCGATCAACTCTTGTGGTTGGGTAGTTTTAAAGACTCTCCTCTCCCATTCCTGGGTGGACGCGTTGAACACTTTGACGATGTACGCCAAAGGGTAAATTCTTATCGTCTAAGCTTGGAAAATGAAGAAATCCAGGCAGGGGAACCGCTCCGTTGCCTAGTCTTGCGCCATGGCGTTTCTACCGAAATCACTTTGACTCCATCATGGCAAGAATTAACGGCCGCCCGCTTAGGTATAGAAATCCGTACCGAAATCGTTCGTGAAGCCAATATCGCAAGCGCCCTGAGCACTGGTCTGAGTCAAGCAAAATCAATGGTTCGAGATGCCTTTCTTTCCATTAAGCAAATTGTCAGCGGTAATATTGCCGCCAAAAATTTAGGCGGAATCATCACCATCGGGCGCGCCACCCATTCTTTTGCCAGCAATGGCATCGTCCCGTTATTGTTTTTTCTATGTTTAATTTCCATCCACTTGGCGGTGTTAAATCTTTTGCCCATTCCCGCCTTGGACGGCGGACACATTTTGTTCGTGCTTTATGAGCTGCTATTTCGAAAACCTTTAAGTGAAAAAATACAAATGGGTTTCCAAGTGGTCGGATTTTTTGCAATCGTTGGCTTGATGATATTTGTCACATTCCTGGACATCCAACGCCTCTTTTAATGAGTCGCTGGCTAGCCACTCTGCGCCTTTCTCTTTTTCCGACAGTTTGTTGGGACGTTATTGCGGGGGCCTGGCTTGCCGGCAGTGTCCTCACTGGCAAAACTTGGTTAATCGCTTTGGTGGTCACCCTGGTTTGGGCTGGAGGAATGGCCCTAAACGATTTTGCAGATAAAGAAATCGACCAAATGGCCAAACGAAACCGCCCCCTGGCCAAGGGGGAGCTGACTCGTATCGCGGTTTTCGGCATGGCAGCGGGCCTCCTCAGTCTTGCTCTATTGCTGACTCGACTCTGGCTCCCCCACCTTCAACAACCCATCACTCTGCTCATCGGAATGGTGGTCATTTACGACCTTGGCGGCCCGCTCATTCGCCGGTCCATAGGCCCTCTGCTCTTGGCTTTGTGCCGCGCATTCGCCCTAGCCATGGGTGGCTTGCTCCATCTCAGCCCCAGTCAACTCCTCCAAAGCCCCGGCCCATGGCCCTATTTAGCTTATGCCATGTACGTACTTTTTCTGGCCCGCCTCGCACAGCGAGAAGAAAGCGGCGGAAAAGGAATGGGCATGCTTCCCTATATGGTTGGAGCCTGCATGGCCCCTTTATTACTCCTGCAAAAAACTCAATCCAGCCTGATGGTCTTCCTTGCTTGGATTGTTTTAGCGTGGTTTATTCTCCGCGGCCCCTTCCGACTACGACATGATCACTGGAGCCCGAAGGAAGTTCAATTTCAAGTCCGACGAGCTCTTTTCTGTCTTCCAATCGTCCCGGGTATTGCTTTACTCTCCTATGGCTTTGGCGTCATGAAATCATTGACTTCCTTGGGGGTAATGTTGTTGGTTTTTGTCGGGTTAAAAAAGTTTCCCCCAGAATAGATTAGTAAAAATCATTGAGTAAAAAGTCTATGTAGCGAATGGCTTGACTCGGAAGTCTTGCCGACCTCGCCTCTAGTAACAAAGCAAGCCCCTTGGCGTGGAGGGTAAGCGGTAATAATTCCAAAACGATTCGAAGATGGGTGGGTGGCAAGTCATCACGCTGCAAAAGTTCCACTGCAAACGCTTCGAAGCGCGGGTCATCTGCATGATTTGCAGCGCCGGAAAAGAGCCTTTCGGCTTCTTCATAAGGCAAAGTAGAATTCCAAAGGCCTAGCAAAGTCAGGAGGTCTGCCTTGTCTGAGAAAGCATAGGACGAAATCGCCTGTTCTCTGACCGCGGCAATTTCTTGAGGGTTTGAAGCCGTAAAAACAAGATGCCGAAGAGAAACTTCACTGGCCATTTTGGAAAAAACTCTTAATACATCGATGCGTTGGCTTCGGTCAAAGGAAGACCAACGATCCAATAAAGGTTGAACAATCCGGGAATCCTGAATTCCATCCTGCAAAAACAGGCGCAATGCCCCCAAGGACCCCGGTGCCGATGGGTATCCACTTGCAAGATTGAGCCATGGGTCAATCCGAAAATGCTGGCCCCGTTTCAATAAAGCATGCAAAGCAGGATAGGCCATGTTTGGGTTTGGATTTCCCGACCATTCAACTAAATGGCTTTCTCCTATACCCTCGGCTTGAGCGGCCGGCAATTGAAATGCGTCAATCACTGCGGTGCGCACCAAGGGGTCTTCATCGGTAGTCGCCATCAGCACGCCTTGCCAATCACTTAAAAGAGCTAACCCAATGACGGCGCTCCGCCGGACCCGTGCGGAGGGATAACGGTCAGCATCCAAAAATAAACGGAGTTCTTCTTGCCCATCGGTTTCTCCCCATTCAACTAACTTCAATAGTCCTTCCACTTGCAGGGAAGGTGCCATGGTCGGGGTCAAGGAAGCGATAGCCACTCGGGCACTCGGATGAGTCGCGGCCAGTAAAGCACTCCAGGCTTGCACTCCCATTTCCCCACCTGGCCCGGGGGTGGACCAAGCCCTTACCCGAGAAGCTAAAAAATCAACTCCATCTTTTTCCCCGAATTGGGAAATAATCACCAACAAGCTTTTCAACACACCGGGCTCAAGCTCCCCTTTGGCTTGCTCCAACAAAGTATGGACCAACGCCGGACTGCCGACTCTCGCAAGGGCTTCCACCGCCGTACTCCGAACCACCGGCAAAGTCGATTGGGTAAGCACCTTCAATAAAAGCTCCGCGGCGTCGGGATTCTTAGTGTTGCCAAGCGCCCCACATAGGTTCACCAATAAGCCGACTCGGGAGGAATCAGCCATGTGCTCTTCAAGGCCGCGCACCAACAAGGGATAAGCCTCGGCGGGGTACTCCCTTAGCCGTTCTTTAGCAAAACGAAGCCCCCGACGGCTACCTGAGGAGAGTTTCTCCACCCAACGCTCCACTAAGCCATCCTTAGGAAGGTTATAGGGCTTCGGTTTCCCACGGAAGGCGAACAATTGGTCCAAGGAAACCGTAGGCTCCTTGGAAACCTTTGGTGGTTCTTTGGCACAACCCGAAGCCACCAACAATGGCAAGGCAAAGACGAGGTAAAATGTAGGCTTCATGAGGCAGGAACAGCGAATGGGGCTAGGTTATCGAGTAGGGAAATATGAATTTCCTACCGGATTAGGGCTTGCCCCCATGGCCGGCAACACAAATTTAGCGTACCGACGGCTATGTAGGAAATTTGGAGCGGAATTGACCACGACCGAAATGGTTTCGGCGCGGGCCTTGGAATTCGGGGACGAGAAGTCCCTGACTTTGCTAGAGCGGGGCGAGGAGGAAAACCCCGTTGCTGCCCAAGTTTTTGGGGCCATTCCCGCTTCATTGGCAAAAGCTGCCTTAGCAATCCAACAACGCGGTTTCCACATTGTGGATTTAAACATTGGCTGCCCGGTCCCGAAAATCACCGGCGGAGGTGGCGGCAGTGCCTTGCTCCGGGAACCTAAGCTGGCCGGAGAATGCGTCGCCGCCATGGTCGAGGCTTGTGATATTCCGGTGACCGTGAAAATCCGCGCCGGCTGGGCCGATGACAAAAAAAATGCTCCTGAATTTGCCCAAGTCATGGAGCAAGCTGGCGCCCAGGCAGTCACCGTCCACGGCCGGACCCGCGAACAAAAATACACCGGACGAAGTGACCTTGATCTGATTAGCCGAGTCGCCCAAGCGGTCAATATTCCGGTCATCGGCAATGGCGATGTCGTTGATGTAGACTCCGCCCGCCGCATGGCGGAAACTGGCGTGCAGGGAATCGCCATTGGCCGCGGCGCCATGGGTAGCCCTTGGCTTTTCTCGCAAATTAAAGCTTGGGCCAATGGAGAAGAAATCCCTTCGCCACCGCCCACCCCCATGCGCGCCAGCTTGCTTTTGGAATTGGGTGAAGGAGTGGTGGAAATCTATGGGGAACACCGCGGCATGCTCATGATGCGAAGATTGTCCGCTGACTTTTTCCGTGGCGTTCCCGGCGCTCCAAAGTTGCGGGATGCCTGTAAATCGCTCTCCAGCCTCACAGATTTAAAAACTTTGGCAGACCGCCTAGCCCAAGCTCCAACTTGCCCTTAAAGCAAGTCGGCCTCTTTCCATACAGCGGTTACTGGGGAGGCGAACCATCCCAAGCCAATCCTTGGGAGGAATTCAACTGGGTGACGGCTTTGGCATAAGCCATATGGGCACCCAACTCAGCAGTGCGGGCGGTTAATAAATCATTTTGAAACTCGAGCACTTGGAAATTGGTCGAAATTCCTTCTTGCAAACGGCGCTCCTCGGCTTCCAATTGGCGCCCCGCCACCTTGCTCGCTAAGCGGGTAGCAGCAACTCGTTCAGCCAAATAATTAACGCTCCGTACCGCGTCGCGGACTTCCGATGCCACTTGGTTTTCGCCATCCCGCAAGCGTCGCTCAGCCAAGGCCAAAGTATGGCGGGCTTTCATTTCGGCCCCTTCAAATTGACGATTCCCCAACGGGATTTCTAAGACCAATCCAAAGGTGTAGCCCGGCGAATCAAAATCCCAGATAGGGTGAACGGCTCTCTGCCAACCAGTGGCTTGGCCGTAACTATTGCCGGCACTCGTGAAATCCAACTTTGGACCTTGATTTTGTTTGGCAACTTCCCAGTCCAAAGTAGCCTGCTTTACAGTTAAGCGAAGTTCCTCCAACTGGGGCCGAAGTTCCAGAGCCACCTCAAATGCAGATTGCCAAGAAATGGACGAGGAGGCCGGGGTAGGTAGCGGACTGGCAGGCAGATAGGATTGATTCCAATCCTGGTTAGTAGCCATACCGGAAATCGCCAAACGCAAACTATCTTGGGTCTGTAGCACTCGATGTTTTGCGGTCAACAAGGCATCGGTGCGTGAGGCAATGTCGGCCTCAGTCTGAACCACCTCCACCTCAGCAACGGCACCCACTTCAAAACGGGCCTGGGTAACTTGCCGCAACTCTTCAGCCATCTTGAGGCCAAATTCTTTGACTTCGGCATCTTCCAAGGCAAAGGCCAAATCCCAATAAGAATCTATGGCGGTTTGTACACTTTCTCTAGTTGCCCTTTGGACACTGGCCAGCGCGCTTTGATGACTCAACTCTGCGGTGCGCAGGGCTTGGGTTCCAACCATATTCCAGCCACCCCGCAACAAAGGTTGAGTGAATTGAAAACGCAGCGAAGCATTCGCTTGGTTTTCATTCAAATAATTCGCGGAAGTGTCATCTTCATGCAAACTTAGGGTATAGGTTCCACCACTGGCCAACAATCCTCGGATTCCTTGGCTTGCATTCAAGGTGGTGGACTCTTGCTCATCTAGCCCCGAAAAACCACTGAAAAAACCACTGAGCGGTTGCTCCAAGTAAGAGTAACTCAAATCCGAGAAAAACACCGGGTCAAACATGCCGGCGGCCTCTTCCATCCCGCCGCGAGTCGCTAGAGCTGACAATTGAGCTTGTTGGATGGTGGGCCCGTTAGCCTGCACCAGCCGTACCAAATCTTCTAAGCGCAAGGGCAAAGGCTGGTTTGGTTCTTGCAGGTTGGGACTGAAACAGGCGACGAGGAGCAGGGCGAGCATGGTTGAGGGCAAGGATAGCGCTCCCCCATGACGGAACCACGGGCCTAATCGTTAGCAAACAAGTCCGCGGGATTGCCCTCGCCTTTCAAAACCCAGCGCCATCCGGCAAGCGCCTCGGCATGGTCACCCTGGCGAGTTAAATCCTGAAAGCGGCTCAGCAAACCAGCCGGCGGTGGATTCAATATCCCCAAAGTACAGCGCCGGGTGAATTCAAGCTGCAGAGCGTCTGCACTGACCTGGTCCCAAATCAAGAAGGCTGGAGCGGGATTGGCGGCTTCGGCCAAGGGGTGCATTTTATTCCATTGGGCTACCGCTTGAGCCATGCGGTTGGAAAGCTCTACCGCATTTTGCCAACTCAAACCAAAGGAACCATCTTCCATGCTGATAGAAGGCGGAACTACCCCGGGATCCCATCCTTCTTCCGCATCCACCTCAAGTGGCGGAGTCCACGGTTCAAAACCAAACACCACCGGGGCCGAAGATTTCTGCAAAATCCATTCCATCATGGCTGCCACTGGAGCAGCCAGGGTGGACATCACGAGCAAACCAGCTGCCATCCGCATCCAAGGGTCCCGACCCAAAGCCCTCTTCAAAGTCCAAGCCGGGGTGAGTCGCTGCCGCAACTCCTCGGCAAAGTTTTCGCTCAATGCGGGATTGGTGCAGGCGTCCCGCAACTCGACAGCCAAAGCATCCAATTCCGATTGGTCAGGAAAAATGGGTGGCAAGGTCATGATTCAGGAGTGGAATCCCGCAGAGGATCTTCGAGGACTTCGCGCAATTTCCTTAAGGCGTAATAAACTCGGGATTTAACCGTACCTACGGGAATGTGGAGG
>Ga0066376_10002238_pt1 | contig 18103 bp, 18 predicted proteins | sample Knorr_S15_td_Bot_FD_77009 | JGI IMG/M metagenome (GOLD analysis project Ga0066376, IMG submission 77009) | Marine microbial communities from Southern Atlantic Ocean transect - Knorr_S15_td_Bottom_ad_5009_LV_A | ecosystem: Environmental > Aquatic > Marine > Oceanic | place: Southern Atlantic... | reverse complement strand
TGCGAGCCAAAAGAAAAGGTAACTCAGTAGTAGTATGAGCAATATTTGAGCATCACGTCGTTCTCTTCCAACGATGAGAACAAGGAAGACAACAAGTGGGAGGAACAGGGTGTAATACTCAGTAGTGATGAAATCCAAGTTTACCAGCACCACTATTTTCATCATCTTCGTCCATAGTTACCCCTCAGTCATCCAAGGTCTCGACATTGCTCTCCTCTCCGGTCAGAATACCTCTCAGTCGTTCGTTGTCCGAATGGAGTGCTTTGAGGATATCGTAATTCACGCCTAATTCCTCTGCGAGTACACGTAGTGCGTTGGAATCTTTGGGGAGGCATTTCCCACCAAAACCCCGATTGAGGCCAAAGATAGGGTCAAGATGGCTTGCCCCAATCGGCTGTGCCTGCTCGGCCGTGATGATTTCACGAACCGCATTCCAGTCTTCTCCGAGGGCCTCACAGATGTCGTACATCTGATTGGCAAAGATGACCTTTAGCGCGTAGAAGGTATTCTTGCTATACTTCACCAACTCAGCCTGTGTTGGAGTGACTTGAAAAGTTTGGTCTTTCCTGAGAACCCCTGCCTCGCGATGCTGCTCAAATACCATTTCAGCCACCTCGGAATGGTGGGTGCCACAGACTAGAATGTCTTGATTACCAAAGTCTTCGAGGTGGCGTCGTTCAACGAGGAATTCAGGATTGTAGGCAATTTTGAGATGGGGGTAAGCGTCGTGCCACTTTTGGGTTGTTCCGGGCACTACGGTACTCTTGATGACAGCCGTAAATCCATCGGGGAGTTCTGCAAGGACGCCCTCAACGATGCTGGTATCACAGGAACCATCTACCTCGCTTTGAGGGGTAGGCACCGCGATGTAGGCCATGTCGGTATGATCTGTGACGTCCGACAAAGAAGTGCCTCGGGCCGGATCGTGAATGAATAATTCGTGAGCAGAGGCAAACCAGTGTTCAATCGCGCCACCAACAATACCGGCCCCGATGATTCCTACTTTCATTCATCCACCTTCTCATCATTAATAGGCAACTGTCCTGATTTGGCATAAATTGCTGCCTCTAACAGGGAATCCGGTGTACCACAGTCAAGCCAAATCTCTTGTCCAATCTGATGAAGTGTGACTTTACCATCTCGTAGGTAGTCGCGGTTCACATCGGAGATGGAGAAATCACTGCCTTTGTCACGATAAGCCGAATCCATTCTGCTCCAGAATGATTCGTCAAATAGGTAAATGCCACCAATAGCGAAATTTGAAGGAGCAGATTGTGGTTTTTCAATGATATCACTCAACCCACCATCATCGTCAAACACAGCAACCCCAAAGCGTTCCGGGTCTGCGACTTCTCTGCATAGTAGTGCGCAGCCCGGACTTTCTGTCGCCGCCGAAAAATCAGCCACCGCTGGCGACAAATCCCACGTGGTGATATTATCGGAGAAATATACCAGCAAGCGACTTCCTTCTACCAACGGTCTTGCTAGGCTAATTGCATGATGAACTCCCAAAGGTTCCTGCTCTACAACGTAGTGAATTGTCTCTCCATCACGACCTTCACCCACATGCTGTGAGATTTGCTCAATGAATTGATTTCCGATGATTATGATGTCCTTAATTCCGCTACGCCGAATAGTGTCTAGAGCATAATCAATGACAGGCCGTTTGTGTAAAGGAAGCAGGGTCTTGTGCGTATAACGGGTAAAAGGCAGCAATCGTGAACCATGCCCACCTGCGACTAGAACCGCCTTCATACTAAACCTGCTCCGGGGGCGGCTACTCCACTTCCCTTTTCAATACATCATAAGAGGAAATAATGCCCGAATTAGCTATTCCATTGATTCACCCAACTTGTTTTTGGTTGCTTTATCGGGTGATTTCAATGCGGGTGCAGCCGGGAATTCACCCTCTGCCGCGGTTTCGGCAAAGTGTCCTGTAGAGACCAAATCGCCCAATCGTTCCATTCCCGCCTCAGTTAGTTCAGGATCATTTGCTTCGGATACTTCCCAAGCCTCACTCGCATTCTTATGGCGGATGACATTTGCTTCTTCTACCAACTTCTCTCCTTTGGTGAGCGGGCCTTCGAGTTTGGCGTATTCTTCCCCATCACCCATTCCATCAATTCGAGGTAGTGTGTGGTCAATCGTATCTGAGCCACCACCAGCCGCAGGTCCTCTTGGGTCTTTAGCGCGGGTACGATACTTGACGCGCCCCCATTTATCCTGCTCTTTGGCCATTTCACCGTCTTCAGTGGGGCGCATCAACACATCAAGAATCTCCGCGCCGATTGGAGGTCCGAAAAGTCGCGCACCGAGGGTTCGCGACTCCGAGTCAAACATCGGCGCAACATCCAACCCACGTAGCATTGCGAACTTGATTCTACGATAGGCACTATTCCCGGCAAGTCTACTCAGGCCGATTCCAAGTAAGATACTCAGACTAAGTGTGGTAATTCCGCCGCTCGTAGCGAGCGGTAATTCCAGAATGAATAGAGTGACCAAGGCACAGGAGATAGTCAATGGCAACCAAAATACGCTACGTCGTAAAATTAGGGCAGAACGCAGATTTTTCATCGCGGTCGGCTCTAGCGGAGCCGCACCAACCCACTCTAACCGATCTGTGCTCATATCGGGTCCTCAGACGAGGTCCTCGTTGAAGGCTTTGACCCAATCACGGTCAGATGCCCGCAATGGACGAGCAATCAATTTGATTGGAGGGAGTTTCGGAGTTTTCTTCCCCCTTGGCCTTACAATACGCCTTTTTTGGCGGACTGGCTTGACTTCTAATTGCACTAAATCATCAAATGAGCCATCTTGTGGCTGGTTGGCGTGCATCACCACCGAGTCCTGCACATTTACGTTTGATGTACGTGGCGCTGTCGCCAACCTTTCGAGTAATTGAGCCATTGATTTCTGCATCTCGCGGCTGCTTTCAGCAACCGTTTTAGAGAGTTGACTTTTTTCGTCTTGAATACTTCTTTGAGCCATTTTAGCCTGTTCGGCTTGAGCCTGCAAAACCTTCTCTAAAGTCCGAATGGTATGTTCCCAATTGGATTTTTCATCAGCGACACGTTGGTCAATTCTCGCCATCATTTCTTCTTGCACCCGAATTAGGTGTTTCGCTTCATCCATCGCCTTGGCTTGAACGGCCAAAGTTGCTCTTTGACTCTCGATGAGGTTTCGGGCTTCTGGTGCTCCTACCGAGTCTCGCCGTTCAAGTTCAGCGAGAGCTGCAGTTAACTGCCCCGCTTGCATTTCAATTCGGTGCGCAAGATGCCGAATTTGAACGTCGGCTTGGGTTAGATTACGAACATGCGCATCGTTAGCAATACGCATTCTCCTTTTTTCAACAGCGTTGAATGGAATATCAACCAATAGCATAACACCTAATCCAACACCAAAAGCGATCATCGGCTCAAACATTTCAATCGCTAACGCCCCGGCTGCTACGCAACCTGCAAGCACCGCTCGTATCCGAGGCATCCCTATCATTGAAAACATCTACACGCGTAGTAATTGATGGTTTCCATAAAAACCCGCTAATCAATTGGTGGCGCGCGTTACGAATTCATCTTCCGCGACTTCAATTACTTCGCCAATTCCAAGCAACCACTCCAAAGCCTCTACCAATTCTTCTGAGTCAATTCCTCTTGGAATCAACACTTCTCCAAGGGTGCCTAAGGAGATTGGATGGGTATTTGCAGCCACAGCCTGTTCTATTTCCATAAGTATGGCTTGAGCGCAAACCGCGAGTAACGGGTCATCTCCGCCATCCTCTGGTAAGTACCCTATATGAGTCGCCGCCGGGTGTGGTTCCCAACCCTCGTCTTCTTCATCTTCACCTCTGGCATCATCATCTGAAGGTCCAAATGCATCGAAAATATTGCTTTGGTAAGGATCCTTTTCCACCAGTTCTTCCTGTCTGCCAATCTGAGCAGCGAGGGTCTCAAGACGGCCAATTCGCTGTTCTAGTCGCATTTTTTCTCTGGCGAGGTTTGCCTCCACTAATTTCAGTTCCTCGCCAGCTCGAGAATCTAGCCATTCATGAATGTCCCAAGTCGGGTCCAATCGTAGCATAGTTTCCCACAATTGCAGTACCCGTTGAGGCAAAGTGGAGGCGTCTAATTGCGGGCGTTCATCGGAATCGTTGGGCCTACGTGACATCGCACAGAACGCTCTCTTGACGGTTGATGAACTGTTCCCTCAACTAGGCAGTCCCTGAACAGGAAGTGGGCTGGGCAGCGAGGAGGAAGTGGATGCAGTATTGGGCGTTCATTCATGTAGGGGGAGCGAGTGGCCGCTTCCGATGAAGGTTTACACTTTGGCTATCCTGCCCGGCGACGGCACTGGCCGTGAGGTGATGGCGGAAGCCCAGAAAGTTCTGGACTTGGTCGAGGATGTGACACCTCTTTCTTTCAATCGTCACGAGATACCTTGCGGGGGCCAGTATTATCTTGCAACCGGTGAGGAATGGCCAGCCGGCTCCTTTGAGTTTTGTAGAGATGAGGCAGATGCTATTTTGCTCGGAGCCATCGGCTGGCCCGGTGCGGATACTCCAAACGGGGACCTTGCAGGAGGAACGGTGATTTTGGGACTGCGTAGCGGCCTTGATTTGTATGCAAATGTTCGCCCAATCAAACTCTATGATGGGGTATTGCACAAAATTCATGGCGATTTTAGCCAAGTATGGCGCGCAGGTTCAGTTGACATGGTAATCGTCCGTGAGAATACCGAAGGCCTGTATTATTCCCTTCTCCGACGCTCATCAGACCGCGCTCAGGGCAATGAAGTGTGGGAGCCCGAGGAGGCGAATTTTCCCGGAATGGAAGGGGAGGTTGCTTGGGACCCGCGACCGATTTCAAGCAAAGGTGCAGAGCGGGTAATCAGGTTCGCCTTTGAATTGGCCGAGCGCAGGTCAGGGTCACCGAAAGACGGAGTCCGGAAGGTTACTTGCGTGGATAAGAGCAACGTAACGCGAGCTTGTCAATTATTCCGACGAGTATTCAATGAGGTCGCTACTGATTATCCAAATATACAAACTGATGACGCATTCATTGATGCCTTTACCATGTGGTTAGTACGTAATCCGGAGTGGTTTGATGTGGTAGTGACCCCGAATATGTTTGGTGATATCAGTACTGATTTGGCCAGTGTACTACAAGGTGGCATGGGGATGGCAGCATCGGCAAATATTGGGGATAATCACGCGATGTTTGAGCCGGTTCACGGCTCCTCCCCTAAACACGCTGGTAAGAACCGAGTTAATCCAGTCGCAATGTTGTCTAGTTTGGCACTGATGTTTGAATGGCTTGGAAGCAAAAAGCAAGATGCAGATTGCACTTTGGTTTCAGAATTGCTTGAGCAGGCGATACGGAACGTAATCGCCGCACGTAGTTGCATTACCTACGATCTCGGCGGCAGTTCCTCAACATCAGAGGTCGGCGACGCAGTATGTGAAGCATTGGCTGTTTTACTCAACGAAAATTTCGTCGCGGCGTGAAAATTCATTACGATTCGTCAGTTCTACGAGCCCGTTCTTCTCGCATCACTTCCTCAAATTCCTCCCACATTTCTTGTTCAACATCCGCCCGGATTTTAGCCCGCAGTTCTGCTTCCACTTGCGCCTCTATCTGGTCACGGATTGCGATAGCGACTTCGCCGACGATTTCTTTTTCAAGTTCAGCGCGTATTGTCACCTCAAGTTCAGCCCGGACCCGTGCTTCAATCTCAACAGCAAGCCCAGCTTCTACCGCCGTCCTATCTTGGCGTTGTATCAGTCGGACCCTTTCTTCAGCCATATGCTCAATGTGCTGTTCGATTCTCTGCACCAATTCAGTAGACCATTCTGAGTGTGGGTCAGGCATTTTTCCCTGACTGACCATCTGATGTAACATGTGCACGCTTCGTATCCGAACAGGGTCACCAGTAAGGTAATCGGCAGAACCGGTGATAAAAGATAGGATAGTTTCTACAAATTCTCCTTCTGGAATTTCTGAACCACAGCCAGGACATGCGGAAATTTCTTCTAATTGAGTAGCGTCAAGTCTCGCTCTGCGCGTAGATTTTTTTGAGCCGGGAGTACGATCTTTACGGCGAGGCGAGGCCTTTTCATCGAGGTCAAAAGACACCTGAGATGATAGGAAACCCGTGGTCTCCACATTTCTCCCGTCATCTTCTTCGTCCATTTATCTCAGTATGTAGTACACATAGTGAGCGGAAAAGGCTTCCTGCGAACGGTGACCGCTCAGGCATCAAGTCGTTGTAGGGATGATAGCATCACTGCGAGGGTATTGGCTCTATTTGACTCAGAATCCCATTTTTTATCGGGCACTGCTTCGCCAGTGAGTATTTCAGAAAGCAGATGGGTAGTTGCTCGTTGCAGTTCATCAACAATACATACCGTTGCGCTACCAGCAGTTCTACTCATTGGATTCAGGTCAATGACGCATACATCTTTGCCCATTGCGACCAAAGCCTCGCAGCGGTCACCATCTTCAAGTGGGACCAGCAATACATCTGCGGCAAGGATACCGTTGCGCTGACAAGCCGCGCGTGGACCGGATAAATTGGGGATTTCTCCATCGGGCGCATCCCCAAGAATCATGACATTGGAAATATCCGAAATCCAATCTCTTTTGGGATCCCATCCATCTGGTGGGGGGGACTCACTGAGTGATTTTTTGCAATCGGCAAGGTGAGAATAGATGGCTTTCATTCTTCCTTCTGTCCGATAATAGATGTTGATTTCAATCGGACATTGCAGTGCAGCGGCGCAACTCACCAGTTTTTCAGCTGCCAATGCAGCCGCATTTCCATTGATGCAAATCACTGGATTCTCAGCACATAGCAGTCTTGCAGCGCTCTCGCGAATCGCTTGCAACCCCGCCTCACATGTCTGCTCACCAAGAAGATAGTCAAATGCCTCTCCACGTCCGTGTGCAATCAGGGCCGAATCAGCCAACATACCAGCGGCAGCAGCCGCAGTCATTCTTTTACGAGCCATCAGAGAAGTATAGCGCGGATGCGACTCGGGCACTTCGCCCATTTCTCAAGCCCCTTGGAAAATACAGGTCAAATCAACCGGTTTGGTCGCCCTATGTAACGCGCTTGCGGACAGCACATCCACACCACAGTCTTGCCATGATTCCAAATTTCCAAACTCGATGCCACCGCTTGCTTCCAGCGTAACGTATTCTCGCAGACCCCTGGTTTGCAAGTCCAATACGGCATCTTTAGTCAGTTCTGGATTCATGTTGTCAAGCATCACATTCAAGCGGATCCCTTCACCGGTTTCAAGCATTCTTTCTGCCCAAGTTTCTGCCGCTGCTAGGGCCTCGTCCAAACTTCGCACCTCGATGGTGACGAATCCACCAGCGGCCTCAAGCGGTAAATCACGTAGTGTATTCCGAACCAATAACGCACCTCGTTCGCCGTGAACAGAAGTAGATGCGAGGTCGTTTTCCTTCAGCATCAAGGCATCGGTTCGGCTAAGGCGATGGGTAAGTCCGCCACCTACTGCTACCGCAGCCTTGTCCAATACACCCCACGCGGTTTTGCGGGTGGCGGCAACTGGAATTTGCGAGGCGAGCGCCCAACGAGCCGTATTGGTAGCAATCCCTGAGAGTCTTCCGAGCAGATTCAGAATGGTACGTTCACAACTGAGTATCTGGTGTCTGCAGGCCTCTATGGTCAAAATACACTGTCCGGCTTCAACTTCACTGCCTTCCGCTGCCGACCAAGAGAATACCGCGCCGGGCATCCATTCTCGAATAAGTAGGTCTGCTGCATTCAATCCTGCCAGCCGTCCAGCGGTTTTCGTCCGGATTTCAGCCTTAGCGATTCGTGCGCGGCCTTCTATTGGCTCATACACCCCTTCATCTGCAAGCAATGTGGTGACCCAACGTCGTGCGGAGGAGAAATATAATTCGGTCGGGCCTTCATCGGAAATCAGCATTTTGCACCTATCGTGAGGCAGACTTCGGGCACTAACTTCCTTCACAGCAACGTTGAGGATGTCCTCATCTTCATCCTCGTCTGCGGATGCGCCGCCCTCGCCATTATCGGCATCGCCGTTGGAGTGCACTGAGTGCGGCGACCCCTCGGGGGGTTTTCACCCTCTCGGCAGCGATGACTCGCCATTTTCGGTGATAAATGGGCCACTGCATACCAACAGACGCCTCCCTCGGCTTGATGAGGGGGTGGGTTCTCCTAATTGTCATGCAACGGGTTGGTATCGTTGGCGGTGGGCTGTCTGGTCTTATCGCTGCAATCTCTGCTGCGAGTAATGGAGGAGAGGTTTTCGTCTTGAATCGTGGTGAGCCATTGGGTGGGCGTACAGCACCAATTAATTCGCGCAAACAGATGGTAGCAGACCGAGCCCCACTCGCTTGGCCGGGGCGCGGCCCATTTGACAAAATGTTACGCAGAATCCGAACCGCAATGCCATCCGGCCAAGTGCCCGGTAATGCGATTGCCACAGTGAGAGAAGGCGAGCGTAGCACCCTGCCAAAACATCCGAGCGCGGTAGTTGGATTATCAAAAGTTGAGGCTGAGGCATGGGCGAGTATTCTAGCGATGGCGCGGAAAGGAAAATTGCCATCTCTCACCGAAATGAGGGGGCAATATCCGGAGCATATTTGCGACGCAGTAGAGGCTTTTCAGGTATTACGAACCCTTGATTATACCGGTTGCAACGACGGGGAAGAATTGGCAAGAAGCGTGGTCTCAATGTGGTGGAAATCTCGTCCCTTGATTGCTGTTGATGGCTGGAGCGGAGCCAGTGCCCGCCTGATTACTTCCTGTTTGCATACCGACGTTTCTTTCCTGACCGAAGGCTCGGTAACCAGCCTGCGTATATCTGAGGCAGGTAAGGTGGATGGGGTGAGGAGGAAGGGCAGGGTTTTGCCGGTAGATTCTGTCATTCTTGCTGTTTCAGCCGAAGAACGCAACAGGATATTGATTTCATCCGGACTACAAGCAAATCCGTCTAAGTCAGGGGATATTGCTGATTCTGAATCCGAGACCCTTTCTTCTCCTTCTCACCCATCTTTTTCTACGAAACGCGCCCATGTGAGAGTATTACTATTGGACGGTGAAATGATGCGCCCGCATCAAATTTTGTGGGATAGTGAGCGGCGCGTGCTTGCAATTGATGTATTGGGCGCCGCGCCTATGCGTGTTACTGAATCGCTGCGAGATATTGGTAGCCTCTTGCATCTGGTCGCGCTGCCTCTCGCCGGCGAGTTTGAGGTAACTACCAAAGATGGTGACAGCAGAATTGATGCTTTTCTCACCGAGCAATGTTCGGGTTGGAAAAGTGCTACAATCGAGGCGATTTCAGTAGAGAGATTGCTATTATCAACCTTAGAAGATGATGTTGCATTTGACGCCCTTGCAAAGCATGGAATATGGTTTGCAGGGGATGGAGTATCGTGCAGTGAAGTGACTCCAACAACTCCGGCTGACCGTGCGACTGAGACCGGGATTGCTGCGGGAGAAGCCGCCTCAAAACCCAGCAAAAACTGATTCAATTATCAATAACGTCCAAGCCAGCATCTGCGGCTGAAAAGCAAGCGAGAATATCATCGACGGTAGCCTTTAGGCGTCCGAGAGAATCGCTGACAACAATCACCGTCATCGTGCAGCCATCTTCACCATCAGATAACGAGATGGTGAATGCATCGGGGTCGTCAGCGGAAATTGATGCACTCAGTGCCTCTGCCCGGGAGCGTTCCCCAGTCCAACGAACCTCGCATGTATGTTCTGCCACATTCCTGCGAGAGGGAACGCGCTCATCTCCGCTTCGGTGCTCAACTTCGTAAAACAGGCGGCCGGTTGCGTTGGTTTGATTGGGAATGGCGTGTCTGGACAGGTAATGGCATCTCCTTCTGGAGTGGGTGAAGATGGTGGTGACAGCTCCGCCGCCCGTCGTTCTCAAACTGGTATGGGATTCATTCTTGCAGGCGGAGGTGGCTTGGTTGATGGCACCCGAACTAGCCATGAGGGCAGACGAGCAGTATTACTCACCCGCCAGCGAGACAGTAAGGAGTTCATCGGAATTGCCGAGACGATGGGCATTGAAATTATTGAGGAGGTATTTCAATCGGGTTCGGACGACCCACGCGGTTATTTTGGTAAAGGACGCCTTGAGATGGTCGGGTCTGATTTGGGCGCTAGCCAAGTGATTACCTCACACCCATGGCACGGGGTTGATTTGGTGCTTATTCATCACAACCTCACCCCTCGTCAGATAGTCACCATTCATGACGACCTGCGCATGGAATGCTGGGATCGGGTCCGACTATTGATGGAATTGTTCACTCAACACGCCTCAAGTGCGCCGGCGAGGACACAAGTGAGGATGGCTCGCCTTTCGGCAGATCGTAGCGTGCTTCGTGAAATTGTTAAGCGCGAGACCACCGGCGAGCGGCTTGGTTTTGGAGCGGGTGGTCGCCACGCTTGGCAGGCTGTATTGGAGACAGTTAATCGTGAGATGGGAGGCCTACGACGACGTCAGCGTAAGTATGCTACAAACCTGAGTGAGCGGCGCCGTCAACGAACTCGCTCAGGGGCATTATCAGTAGGTCTTGCCGGATATACTAATGCGGGCAAATCCTCACTATTTCGAGCACTTTGCGGCAAGGATGTATTGGTGCAAGACCGATTGTTCAGCACGTTGGAGACCACCGTTGGCAGAATGTTACGTGGGCCTCGTGTTCTGATGGTAGACACCATAGGTTTCCTCGATGATTTACCAAGCGAATTATTGGATGCATTCAAGGCGACTCTCGCCGAAAGCCTAGAATGTGATTTACTGCTTTTGATTGCTGATTGCAGCGATTCTGCCGGCGAACTAAAACGGCGATTCAACACCAGTCGCAGGGAATTATCTGACCGAATTGACGACGATACTTTACCACAAATAATTGTGGTTTTGACAAAGAGCGACCTCGCTAGTGACCAACAGAAAACGGCCGCCGCCGACCTAGTAGAATCAATACCTCTCGACACTCCCTACATCGTGAGTAGCGTTACCGGAGAAGGAATGGATGTATTGAGAGACGGAATTATAACTTCACTATATGGTGACCCGATTAGATTGCGGATACTACCTGCAACTGACGAAAACCAAGTTGAGCTGGCGGAAATACGAGCGATTTGCCATCAGCAGGGAGTGGTGGTAGATGAACAGCAAGTAGGAGAGAATACCGAATTATTACTATGGCTTGATGCGGCTACTGCGGCCCGATTATTCAGCCGCTTCCCAAAACAAGTAGAGTTGGTAGAACAAGAAGGTGGAAAGTGATGGACGCAGGCAACGGCAAGCCGGAAACAGGGGATACTGATGAGGTGACTGATGGAGAGCCAGCCCCTTTGCTCGGACTGCCTTCGGTTGAAGAGGAATCTACGCTTGCGGGAGAAACTACAGTTGCAACCTTCGCTCCGTCAGGCGCAATCATCGTTCTTCCAAAACAGCGCAGCCGGCACCCACGCCTGTTGTTTGCGGCATTATTGTTGGTGCTTGCAAGCGTTTCAGGCTTCATGGTCGGTATTGATTTCATTGATGGTGATGAGGGGCTGTATACCGATCGCGGCTTCATTTACAGCCAAACCATCACCGCGCCCGAGCAATCTGCTGTGCTCAGCGGCATACTGACGTTTGGAGATACAGGTGACCGAGCAGCCAATTACACGGTCCGAGTCAACGTGCAGTATACTGGAGAGGATGGCCTACTTGTTTCCAGTTATGTCTGGAACGTGACTAATACAGAGGGAGAGTTTCGTTTAGAAGACTTGAATCCGGGAGTTGCGCGGATGACGGTAATGAATAATTCTGATACCAGCGAGGGAATCACTCACAGGATTTTACTCACTCCCCCAGCACTTTTTGAGCCATTTGGATTCACTTATTTGGAGGTTGTTTACCCAAGTCAGGCCGAATTTGACCAGCAGAGAGAGTCGTCCAACAACATCAGCAGTTGGATTGATTATTCCGAACAACAGCGGCTCAATGGCACAGAATTGTATGACTCAACAGCCGCCGCAATGTATGATATGGCTGGCACATTCTTTTCTGGATTGTCAATGATTACCTTGGTTTTGGTAATCACCGGAGTGATTCGTAATAGCCCAGCCTTAGTTCGGGTCGGCGCAGTAACCGGATTTTTCTGCATGGGGCATTGGTATTTCGCCTGTTGCTTCGGGCTTGTTGCAGGCTTGATGACCATCGGAGTGAAAGGCGGCGACGTTTGATGCCCTAATCGGGCGTTTATTATTCCGAATCTCCCTTTTGTCGCGCGGTTATGGGCCACGCGCGTAGAAAACCGGTGAAAATATAGTGATTATTGACTTATGACGGGAGTTCGCTTATATCTACAAAGGCATCAGGTTGGATTCGGCAGAGAGCCCCGACCATCCTCCGCTCCAGATACGATTCACAAGACGTCAACAGGCTGTCACGCCTTTTGTTCGTTCTTTGGTCGGGACTCTTGGCCAACTTTACTCACATTGATGAGATAGGTGCTTCCAGCCCAACTCAGGTGAGGGCATGGTCAAACTCCGGCAAGTTCCCGAAGACTTCGTTGTTGAGGAGATTGGCGGGTATCAACCCAACATAGTAGATGGATGGCAAAATAACCAACATCATCTGTATAAATTGCAAAAGCGAGGACACGATTCCCTCGCCCTACTCGCGCGACTTTCGAGGGAATTAGGTGTGCCTCGTCGATCTTGGGGATTGTCCGGATTGAAGGATAGACACGCTGTAACAACCCAAATGGTCAGCGTGCCAAGTCAGCACAGAATATGCGACGAGATTGGAGATATCAAGCAAGGAGACGATTGGAGCCTTACCTTGCTTGGAGGTTCATCAATAAAAGTCAGAAGTGGGGTGCATGATGCAAATAAATTCACTCTAAAGGTGCGAGATATCACCTATGAGCAGAAACAACAACTGCCAAATCGGGTGTTGCAGTTTGAGAAACACGGGGTTCCTAATTGGTTTGATTCACAGCGGTTTGGTTCAGCCATCAAGGGGGTATTGCCGGGAGCGCACATTATTGAGCGGGATTTTGCTGCAGCGATGAATCTATTTCTTGCCCAGCGTTCAGTATCAGACCGCTCTGCTACGCGCCATGATAAGCAGCGTATTGCTGAATGTTGGCCCAACCTTTCAAAAATTGATACGAGCGAGATTTCCCATAAACCTCTGCGCAAACCACTTCGCGCTTTCGGACGCGCAGCGAAGGAAGGAGCAAATGAAGAAGAATCGTTCAAGGCAGCCTATCTTGCCATACCCAGAGATTTACGCGGCATGTGGCTTTCAGCATGGCAGTCAAGATGCTGGAATCAAAAACTTGCCAAATTACTCAACGAGCGATTTGACGAACATTTACTGCACCCAGTGAGAATTCCAACCGGCGATATTCTGTTGTTTCCGCACGCACCTGCTGGCAGAACCGGGATTGCAAAGCACAGTTTGGTTGAGAATATCGCCACTCGTTTTGCCGAAATGCCTGACAGCCTGCAAATGCAATCAGAGGACCTTACGGATATTGATGGATTCCTAGCCGAACATGATAGAGCCTGTATAATCCATCCAGATGAATTCAGTATCAGCGAGCCAGAACGGGATGAGATGAACGGTAGCGGTAAACGTAAGCGATGGAAAACCACACTTTCTTTCACCCTTCCACCGGGCGCTTACGCCACGGTAATCATCAAGCGATTATTCCACTGATTCATTCCAGATTGCTGGTTGAAATCATCAATGGTATTGCGACAATACCAGCACATAGCAGGTTGCAGAATATGGTGCCAATGATGCCTACGCCACCAGCAATTGCACCCGCTCCTTCAGCAAGTTGCTCCATTGCCCCGGCCATTACAATACTGCCAATGATGCCGTTGACCAATGCAACGCCAATGCTAGCGAACCCTAGCCAAATCCCTAGTTTCTTTCGCTGAAGAAGCATAATTCCTCCACCGAGGAAAATCCCTTGCGCAACCAAATCTATCAGATGGCTAATCCAAAGCCAACCGACTGAAACTTCAATGCCAAGTTCGTTAAAATCATGCAGACTACGCTCCACAGAGGTCAGGTTTACTATGACGAGAATGACCCCTAATCCCCCACCTATCAACATTAAAATTCCGATAATTGTCGGTGCTGGCGAGGGTGGTGCCACTACCATAACTGCCCCGCCATAGGGGCTGGCAACCGGTTGCTGTTGCTGTTGCTGTTGCACAACGTTAACCACTACTGGTGCTGGTTGGGCGTATGGGTCCGGTTGCATGGGCACCACTACTGTCTCAGGCCTATCAATCTCTCTCACAAGAGATGGCTATTGCCTGAGCACCCATCACGATGTAGTTCAATAGCCCGAACCAAATGATGGGTCGTTCATCAAGACGAATACGTAAATGACAAGGATTATTGTGACGACTACTGCTATACCTACTGCAATCCAATTAACCATAACGGCATTCCCTGCTTGTCCAGTATCTGGATGGCCCGGATTCATCGAGACTACCCCTTTGGCTTGGTATGCCATAATCAATCCGATTACGTTGAGAATGATACCGATTATACAGATTAGATTGCAGCAGCACCCCCCAAAAATATAGGAGGATAGTGCACCGATTCCTAATCCAAGAGCAACGCCTGCTGAAGTAGATGGATACATGTGAAAACCGCCTCCGCCACCAACAACAGGTTGTGAATATGGGCTGATAACCGGCTGCTGTTGTTGTTGCTGCTGCACCACCACTACTGGTGCTGCTGCGGCTGCCGGTGCGGCTGCCGGTGCGGCTGGTTGGGCGTATGGGTCCGGTTGTCCATACTGAGGATCCTGAGGCCCTCCATACGGGGGTGCGCCCGGCTGCATGATATTTGGAATCCATCACCTATTATCAATGCTTCATCGTCAAACTACGAAGCCAACATTTCAAATTAGCACCTTAAGCGGATTATTCACATTGAGGATATGGGTCTTGCATCGGTGGCAAAAACAGGTCGTCGCATCTTCGTTCTACCGAGGAAAGCGACAGGATGCTCGCTTCATCAAGCGAGATACTGACCGGCGAGGTGCTGACTGGACTTGGCACATAATCCTCGCCGGTTTGACTGATTATTAGTTGGATTCCATCGCCAGCAGGAATCACCACATCCATTGCAAAGAACTCCATTTTTGCGATTACAGTTGCGCCCGGTGTAAGCGCGCTACCTTCCTTACCACCAGCATGGAATCTCAAATCCATTACCGCGTGACCAAGACGCAAGCCATCGCTTGCCCGAATCATTTCAACAAAGAGATGGCCGCTGGTCGCGTAAAGAGAAATGGTGGATTCTACGTGGAAAGTCGGATTACCAACAATACGAGTTTCGTTTTCAAAAGCGGGGCATTCAATGACAGTCATGCTTGAAGAAGTCACGGTTGAGCCACCGGAAAGTGTCTCGCAATCAGCCATTGAGAATTCAATCCAAGTCGTATCGGCCGGCGGATATTGACTCTCGACTCTCCATCCGCCGATGTGGTCCTGAACCTCGGCAATCAGCCGCGGTTGCGGACCCTTACCCTTCAGATAAAAGTCAAACCATTCAAGCAAATCATCGGCCCAATCCCAGCGCAGAGTAAACGGGTATGCTTCACCGCCGCGCCCACTACCCAAGCCCTCGTGCCCACCCTTGCGGTCCGGGTAATCGTGGCCCCATTGGCCATACAATCCCTTGGTATCAAAGCCGTTTTCAAGCAAAATGTTGTGGGTTGGAAATGCCATATGTGGGTCTACATTCCAATCCTGCATTCCGTGGATGATGTAAACCGAGCCGTTGTAATTCTCCAAAGCGCGGGTGAGGAAATGCCGTTCTTCGTAGTAGTCTGAACCGGTCCAAGCAAGATTGTCTCCAGTAAGATACGCACCTACGCCCGCGTAATATCCCTCTAAGTATCCTTCACAGGCGTTTTGTGCGTCCTCAAGATCACCGTCTAGTCCAAATGAGCCGTAGACTCCGTTGTGCATGATTGCTCCTCTTGCTTCCATGCTGCCGTTGCGCCACATTAAGTCATGAATTCCAATCAATCCGGACATCGGCACGATGGTCTTGAGATATTCAGAACCCATTGCTGCCGCCTCCCACGGCGTGCTGCCATCATACGATTTGCCGATGGCTGCAACCGCTCCGTTGGAGAAGCCTTGCGAGCCAATCCACTCGATGGCGGCGTGAATGCCTTCTTGCTCATCAAGCCCCATCAAGTCCATGCAGTGGTTGCTTTCGCCGGTTCCAAATACCGATATTTGTGCTACTCCATAACCGTGAGGGACGTAGTTTTCAATCAGGAATTTACCGAGTCGGCTGGCTGGTGTCAGCGCGTCATCATCCCCGTCACCATAGTATGGTCCGATTTCGGTGATGACTGGAACCGAACACTCGGTTACCCCATCCGCGGCGATGGTTACCTCTCCCCCGGAAGCCAATTTATCCCAGTCGCAACCTTCGATTTCAGGTAGCCACAAGCCCAAGTGAACCTCGGCATCACCGGTTGCTCCCGCACCGCCATCAGCCAAAGAAATCGCTGGCACGTCAACAAAGATTGAGCGAACTTCCTCGATTCCAAATGTGCCGTTGATAGATACCCTGCTGAAAACATCAGTGTCCAGATATTGCTTATCTGAACGGTCTTCAACCGCTAGTAGCCAATGCTCATCTGCCCCCTCATCATCATTGTCAGCTACTTTGCCAAAGCAGCCGGAAAGGCTGGTAAAAATCAGTAAGGCGATACAGAGCATCGCGGAAAGGTGCCGATTCACAACTTCCGCCAATCACTCAGCGAATTGAACCTATCTCATCCAAGTTGCAAGCGACTTTGGTGCGAGCATTGATGGATATCGGCGTTCACGAACCATGTGATGGATGAGAAGATTCGCGCCCGGCTGCTGTCGCTACAGCGCATGGAAGCAACCGAAGCGATGGTATATCGTAGGCTTGCTGCCCGCCAAAAAGACCCACATAATCGGGGAATTCTTGAGAGAATCGCCGCTGATGAGGAGAGACACGAATCTATTCTTGCAGGAAAAACCGGCGAGCAGGTTAAGCCACAGATGTCGCGGGTACGTTATCACCTGAGATTAGCCCGTCTATTCGGCTTGACTTTCGCAGTAAAGATGCTTGAGAGAGTTGAGAAGGACGCCGCCTCCGAGTATCGCGAATTAGAGGCGGCGGGAGTAGAAGGCTTAGCCCAATTAGCCGAGGAAGAGGATGCTCATGAGTTGGCGTTAATCGGTATGTTGCAAGAGGGGAAATTGCAGTATATTGGCAGTGTAGTGCTAGGATTATCCGATGCTTTGGTTGAACTCACAGGCGCGCTTGCCGGCCTGACATTCGCCTTTGGCAATATGCAGATGGTCGCCCTTGCCGGACTAATCATGGGGATTGCCGCCGCCTTCAGCATGGGTGCTTCTGAATTCCTTTCCACGCGTGCGGAGGGGGATGAACGTTCGCCAGTCAAGGCAGGATTTTTCACCTGGATTGCCTATTTGCTAACCGTTGCCGTATTGGTTACACCATTCTTGTTATTGGACCCGAATGGGCCTGTTCAGTTTGGTCTTGAGCCACATGTGCAGGCTTTGGCGTTGACCTTCATTTCTGGCCTTTTAATAGTGGCCGTGTTCAATTACTACATCTCGGTGGCTCAGGACCAGCCATTCAAGCAACGCTTCGCAGAAATGGCTGGAATTTTGACTGTAGTCAGCCTGATTTCGTTCGGAATCGGCATATTGCTACGAAATTGGTTCGCGTTGTGATTCCTATTCACTTACTAACGATTGCAGTCATCACTTCTTCACTAGGCCAAAGGCGACAGTACCACACCTAAGAGAGCCATTCCATATGTCAGAGATTGGGTCAGGACTGCAACAATTACCGTGCAGTGAGTTCAGCCACCAGCATCGCAGGGTTTGAGATGTATGCCCGCGTTGGAGTACCATGAATCCAATTGAGGACAATGTTTCGGTTGAGTTGAGTATGGGTTAACGATTAAATAGCAAATTGTAAACACATAATGTGGGATTGCCATGAATAAAGGAAAAACATTTGCGCCGCTTT
>Ga0066376_10002237_pt1 | contig 18108 bp, 14 predicted proteins | sample Knorr_S15_td_Bot_FD_77009 | JGI IMG/M metagenome (GOLD analysis project Ga0066376, IMG submission 77009) | Marine microbial communities from Southern Atlantic Ocean transect - Knorr_S15_td_Bottom_ad_5009_LV_A | ecosystem: Environmental > Aquatic > Marine > Oceanic | place: Southern Atlantic... | reverse complement strand
CTCATCCTGACCAATCTTTCTAATTACATCATTGTTATGTACAAACTCTATTGTCTCATTTATATATGGAGAGTGATTCAATCGAAACTGAATAGCTTTAAATGCTGTATTTGCTGTAATACTCACTGAAATTGATTCAGATGTAATTTCTGTTATATCAAATATAATATCTTTAGTTGTATCAAGATTATTATCAATATTGGTCATTTCCTCACCAATCGTATATGAAATCGTTGAAGGCGCAGAGTAGGTCAATAGATTATCAGATGAGAGCGCTTCTAAACTATCAGGAAGCTGATCAATTCCCCAATCATAATAAAATTCACTAGCCGATTCATCAGAATCAAATAGATTGTTTCCCTGATACAATTCTCCTTCATTCCACTCTCCGTCGCCCTGGGTATCATCATCATCCTCAATCTCGCAGTTTGAATCTGAGCCACAATCTAACCAATTATCATTGTTTGGGTCAATATTGTAATCATCGGATGCATCCCCGTCATCACAAATACCGTCTTCTCCACAATCATACTCAATTGGGAAATCCTCTCCAATATTAAAAATTCCATTTCCTTCGGTTCCGTTTGGATTGTACCCATCTTCATCAAATGTATACAATGAATCAAGTGGACCTGTATCTTGATATGGTTCCCCAAGATCATATACACCATTATTTTCAGTATCTAAATCATCAATACAATCAAAGCAGTTTGCTTCATCCTGTTCAGGGATGCCATCAATCCCCCAATCATAATATGGCTCTCCATCATCATACTCCCCATTTCCTTCTCTACCCTCACCCTCTTCCCATGTCCCATTTCCTTCGGTTCCATTAAGATTGTCACTTCCCCAATTATCATTCGATGGATCCTCATTTAATTCTGCATCATATGCCTCTTCATCCTCATCGCAAAGTCCATCTACTCCACAATCATTCCAATTATCTCCTGTTGGATCTAGTAGATAGTTATCTTCGTTTGGATCAGTACCTTCTTCGTAATCAGGATTTATTTCACCTAAGCATGTTGTATTTCCCTGTTCATTGAGTCCCCCTTCATATTCATCCGCACAGCCATCAATGCCTGTATCAGCGCTTTCCGGGAATTCCTCCCCAGTATTATGAATTCCATTGCCTTCGGTTCCATCTTCATTGTAGACAAAATAAGTAAGGGTATCGCATTCATCTGGATTATTTAAAAAATCACACAAACAAGAATTATCAACACCAGCTTCATATAGATCTGGGCACCAATCAAATCCTAAATCCATAAACAACTCCGTGCTGTTTTCGCTGACATTAAAATTAAACAAGCTATCTCCCTCTCCTCCAAGGGGGGAATTATCCTGAGAGGGATCCTCACTATCTGCAACCACAATGATGCTATCTAAAATAAAATCTATTGTTGTAATAGAATCAAGTATTGTATCCTCTAGATTTAGAAATAAATCTACTTCATAAGTATCTGCTGGAAATACCATAGAACTGATTGAAATTTCATTTAAATACACTTCCTGATTATTAATCGTATCATTAAAGCCATCATTCATTTCCTTAATAATAAATACCTTTGATTTAGTTGACAGACTATCGTTGTATACATAATAGATATTTTGATCTAATTCATTTAAATGTGATTCATAAATACTAAATCTATCGATGTATTCTATTATCTGATTGAATTGATTATATGAAAAATCCAGAGATGGCCTGTAGGAATCTGATACTCCTGATGAATATTGGGAGGATGTTAATTCTAGACACTGAAACTCATGAAAATCATCTGGAGTATATGACATAATAATATAATAATCTTCCTCAGATGTACACCAGGTCTCATTAAAAGGCAACATCAAACTAAAGGTGTAATTTTGAATGGAAATAGAATCCATTATAAGTGATGTTAAGTTGTCAGGAACCTCTAAATCAGAATATATATATAGGCTATCCTCGTTCCAATTTTCAATGATTCCAAACCCACCTAAAATATTAAGTGCTGTGATATCAATTAACACAACGCTATCCTCATCCATTATCTCATTAAATGATCTAAAGATTATTCGAAGGGTATCAACAGAATGAATCGTTGAGTCGCTATAGGAAGTTGTATCTATTAAACAGTACTTACTATTAGCTAGATAGGATGTGTTAATCTTCATGAATATTTTGCTATTAATATCTCCAATATTACCCGCATAAAGTCGATAACTTCTACCTATGAATAGAGAATCATCCTGAAATGTATATGAATTTTCTGTATTTATATTAAATGATTGAATTAAAAATGAATTATTATTAGAAAATGAAGAATCTACAGAAACTGGGTCTGATTCACATGAAAAGAAAATTATCGTTAAACTAATAAAAAAAAGTTTATTTATTATACGATTTAAGAACAACATAAATATAAAACTAAATTTTCCTTAATAGTGTTTCAATTTTTTTTGAAATTTCTGACCAATTTGGTTTTGAAGAAACTTTAAGAAATGTTGTCTTCGTTTTTTTATGAGCATTAAAAAGATTTTTATTCTTTTTAAATAGTTTAGACATGTCATTCTTTTCATCGTCAATAACTATCAAATAATCACTATACTTAATTGCAAGTTCAAGATTATCTATCTTAGATGATGGTGCATCTAAACCAATATACTGATATGAGAGATCTGAATAATATCGATGTTCATTAATACTATGAAGGATGAATACCGTTTTAATATTTTTGTAATATTCATTATCCTTATAATTATTCTTTAACAAAATAGGTAAAAAAGACAACTGCCAATCATTGCAAATAATTATATCAGGCTGCCAAAACAATCTTTTTATTGTCTCTAAAGCAACTTTAGAAAAAAATGCAAATCTAAAATCATTGTTTTTATGGACTCTTCCATTTTTTGATTTATATAATAATTCTATTGTTGGTTTAAAGTGCTTCTCACTCTCAGTAAAATAGATTTGGACTCTGGTATTTGGAATAAAAGCAGATTTTAAATTTACAGAATCTTGCCCATTACTAAAATCAATTAGCATATCTCTTAATCGTATCACCTCTCTTAGAATATATTTTCTTTCACTGATATATCCATATTTAGGTTGATTTAATCTGATATCAAAATCTGGGATATTATGTAGTTTAGAACAAACTTTCTGTGAAAATTGAGATAAGGAGTATGTGCTTGAAAATGGCTCAACTTCAGAGGAAAGGTAGAAAATTTTCTTTGCCATATTATTTGTTCCCTTCAATATATTTTTTTGATTTCTTAATAAGGTCTGTATTATCTGAATACTGATTGATAATATAATTAAATTGAACAAATGCTAATTCAGTTTTACCAAGATTTATGTAAGATAAAGCTATTTTATAATCTGCATCTGGCGCTTTGTTTTTATCACCTAAAATTGTTACTTTCTTATATTCAGATATAGCAAGCTCATAATCTTTCTGAATATAATAAATTTGACCAATCCAAAATTGAGAATTATCAGCTAAGTGATCTTGGCTATCTAGTTTAACTAATACTTTAAAAGCTTCAAGACTTTTTTTGTATTCCTTGCTCATGTAAAATTTGATTGCTAAATCATAAGACTCCTTATAATTAAAAATATTGTTAGTAGATGCTTTGTCTTCTATGCCTGTTTCTTTATCAATTTTTTGTATAGAAGCAGTTAAACTAGTAATATTATCAATATTTTGATTTAAATCCTCTATTTGGGCTTCAATTAATACTAAATCATTAAGCAAATTAAAATATAAGCTATCAGAGTAGAATATTTTGTCCTCTATTATATTAAGTTTACTTTGAATTCTAATCAGTGAATTAATTATATCCTGATCAGCTGATGCTGAGGATATATCAAGCTGTTGATATCCTCTAATTGAATCTTTTAGAACATCCATGTATATTGAATTTTTCCCAATTTGTTCTTGTAAACTTAGAAGCATTCTATTAAGCTGTTTTAACCTCTCATTATTATCAATAGTGTGAGTGCGCATAGTATCAATGTTTACATTGATTAAGTTAATATCTTCTTTATTTTTTAAACTTTGGGATTCTAACTCTGCGGTTGCGGTTGAATCTGTAATATAGCATCCAAAGGTTAAAACAAACAGACCAACCCACTTATTGCATATAATAAGAAAATTTCTCATTAATATAATTTACAAATTATTTTGCAAAAAAATAATTTAATTAAAGATCATTATGGACAATATTATTTATTATAGCTATCATTATAAAACATGACACCATAAATGATCCACCATAGCTAATAAATGGGAATGGTAATCCAATCACTGGAAATAGTCCAGTAACCATACTCATATTAATAATTATATGAAAAAAAAGAATCGAGCTAAAACCAATACAACTCAGAGAATAGAACTTATTAAAGAGTTGCTGAGCATAATTGATAGTAACATATAAAAATGCTAAAAAAACTAAAATAATTATAAGTATTAAAAATAAACCCATCTCTTCTGAAATAACAGAGAGTATGAAGTCTGAATCCTTAATTGGAAGAAATCTTAAATATGACTGGGTTCCCTCTCCAACGCCCTTGCCAAAAAACCCTCCTGACCCTATAGCAACTTTCGATTGAAATGCCTGATATCCTATTCCCATATGGTCTGTGTTATCTGGATTTAAAAGATTTTGAATAAAATCCCAAATTCTATCCCTATGATATTCGTTTAGCCAGTTATTCCATATATATGCATTTAATAAGCCAAAAATTATATTAATTATAAAATTAAAAATAATTATGACTGCTTTAAATTGAAGAATAAGTAAAATAATAAATAAGAGAATCATCCAAAGTGTATAGGACATTAAATGCATTGCAGTAATCATGCTAACAAAGGGGAATAAGTATAGCAATATGTTCTTTGTTTTCACTCCAGACCAATACAACATTGGTAGAACAGGCAATAGATACATAAGCCCAGTACCATAGTCTGGTTGCTTAAATATTAATAGTAATGGGAAAATTGAAATAATAATAGAGGAAATAATCAACTGGTGGTCTGATAGGGTCTCCTTGTAGTCAGCAATAAATCGAGCCAAGGATAAAATAATAATGACTTTCCCAAATTCTGAAGGTTGGAATTGATAGGACCCTATCAGTATCCATCTTGTTGAATTCTTTATTGCTGGCATAAACAAAGTAATACCAATGAGTAGAAGAAGAACTACATAAAAAATATAAGAGAATTCATAGAATACTTGATTTCTAAGAAATTGAATTACTACAAATACTAATAATCCACAGAGTATCCAAATACATTGTTTATAGAAAACTGAGTGTTGTCCTAATGTGTCTAGGCTTGTGCTATTTAATGCAATCAATCCAATGACACATAAAAATAAAATAGGTAAACCTAGTCTAAGATTAAATGCAATTTTGTTATTAAATCTAAATATTCTATTAATTCGTTCCATTTAATTTTTGATTTTCTATGAAATATTGAAAAAAATATTGAGCGATTTTAGAGGCTATACCTGCACCGCTACCTCCATTCTCAATTAATACTACAATTGACATTTTATTTAGAGTTTTTTTTGAACTAACATAACCCGCGAACCATGAATCATCCTCGCCACGGGGATTTTGTGCTGTACCAGTTTTACCCCTAATAATTGCATCATTATTAATGATGTTTGCATTTTTACCAGTTCCATACTTAACTGCACTGTATATTGCATTATCTAAGAATGTCCATATATAGGGATCTAATTCAATCTTTTTCTTATCTACCTTCTTATCCTTCACTAAATGTGGAGTATAAGCATAACCCTTATTTGCAATATAGTTTATTGAATTTATTACCTGAATAGGGGTTGCAAGCACCTCCCCTTGTCCAATTGCCATATTGGCTTTAATCCCTCCAACAGCCCAGTTTGTAATCCATTTACCATTTTTGTCACGATATTCATGATTTTTTCTCATATATTCTCTTGTTGGAATGAGACCTTCTTTTTCACTTGGGAGGTCAACACCAACTACTTTCCCAAAATTAAAATCTTTCGAAATTTGGATTAATTCATCAAAAGAAAGTGTTTCTACTGCCCTGTAGAAATAAACGTTGCATGAATTTATTAATGCTCCCTTTAAATTAAGTTTTCCATGTCCTGTTGTGTTCCAACATTTTTTTACTACACCATCGCTAAATTTATAATGACCATTACACTCATATTTAATATTTTCTTTCCCAGATTTTAAGATTAACGCTGCTGTAATAAGTTTAAAAACAGATCCCGGTGGATACTGACCACTAATAGGTCTATTTAACATGGGATTATTTAGGTCATTATTCCAATCATCCCATATCTCCTGTGGGATAGGCCCCTTATTAAATGGGCTTAAATCAAAATGAGGAGAACTTGCAAACGCTAATATCTCACCATTTGAAGGATCCATGCAGATTATTGCACCAACACTATTTTTTAAAAAATTTTCAGCAATATGTTGAAGATTAACATTAATGCTCGTTATTAATGGTGGACCATTAATAACATCTTTCCCATCTTTTTCATTGAATATACCCTGGTCTACTCCTCTAAAGTCTATTAATCTATACTGAGCACCATTTTGTCCTCTAAGTAGAGATTCATATGTTTTTTCTAATCCACTATGTCCATATACATCACTGTATGAATATTTATAACTGGAATCAGGATGATTTAACTTTACCATTTTTTCCTTATCAACCAACCTTACATACCCAAGGACATGTGATAAATTGACATTAGATACATGCTTCCTTGCTGGAACCTCAGAGAATTTAATACCTGGAAAATCTAGTATATGTTCTTCAATCATAATCATATCATAGAAGTCAATAAATTTTTTCACGATGTATGGATGAAACTTTTCTATTCCATTTTTATACTTATCAACTTTTGAATTTATCTTTTCCTCTTTAACACCTAAAATAGAATCAAGTAAACTAAAATTAAATTTATCATATATATTTTTTGTTCTTTTATCTATTATATCAACTGGTATTATCTCTAAGTTGTAATTGTAAATATTGTCAACCAATGGAATTCCATTTCTATCATAGATTATACCTCTTGGAGCTTTAATTTCAATGGATCGCAGGCTATTATTACCAGCTAATTTTTTATATTTATCATAATCCAATATCTGTAATTCAAAAAATCTAAAAAATATTGGGAAAAAGATGATTACAGCAGTATAGAAGAGAGTTTTTTTTCTAAAGTATGTATTCAATATTATTTTATTATTTTATTATCAATTAAAATAAATTTATTTACAATCATTAAAAGAATAACCATAAAAATAGTTTGAAGAGTTGAAACCTTTAAAATATAAATAAATGGTGTAAAATTTCTATCAAACATAAGATATGATGCTAAAAAATAGTGAATCTCAAATGTTAAAAATAAAAAACTTATTTTAATTATATTTCTCCATACCCTATCATATTTAGATAAAATCCCAAACATAAACCCAGCAATTGTCTTACTAAAAGCAAATAAACCTAATAAACTACTTTGGGAAATAAAATCTTGGAGAAGGCCAAGAATAAAGCCTAATAAAATTACATAATGTCTATCATATAAAACTGATATATAGACTAAATATATTAATAGCAAATCTGGGAAGAGCATTAGATCATTACTAAAGATAATACTGGGAACATAAAATTGAAGAAGAAAGATGAACAATAAAAGAAAAATTTGATTATATCTTCTATTCTTAATCATAGTAGCACAAATACATGATTAAAATTAATTAAATCTGCAAGTATCTCTACTTCAATATCCTGAAATGGTTTATCATTATGCTTATTAATATTAACAACTTTTGCAACTGGAATTGAATGGGGATAGATCGTTGAAACCCCTGATGTATAAACAATATCTCCAATATTAACATCCGCGGTTTTTCTAATACCATATACAATACCTAGATTTTTGTGAGTTGATTTAAATTCACCAATGGACATGTCATTCCCAACCCTTACTGAAACAATGAAATTCTTATCTGTTATTAATTGTACATTAGAAGCTTTATCAGCAACAACCTCTACTTTCCCAATTAAACCATTAATATCAATTACAGGTAAATTAGTTTCAATGCCATTTTTTAATCCTAAATCAATAGTGATCGTTCGCATTAAATATGAGTAATTATCATTAACTACCGTTGCAATTTGCAATGACCAAGGTTGTTTATTATAAAAGTTTAGTAATTTTTTTAATTCAAAATTTTCCTTCTGATATTTTAATAATTCAGAATTTAGCATATTCATTCTAACTAGTTTTTGCCTTAAAATTAAATTTTCCTCTTTAATTAACATCAATCCGGAATAATAACTTTGTGGATAGGTAACCACTGAAATAAAATCAGAAAATTCTGCTTTAACACTATTTACTATAGGTGAATTAGAAGAAAAATAAAATAACAGTGACAGGGTTAAACAGAGAATTAAAACTACAGAATCTCTATTTAAATATTTTATCAAGGTTGGATTAAAACGTTTTGATACTTTTTAAGATTATTTAATACTATCCCCGTGCCTTTAACCACAGAATAGATTGGATCTTCTGCTACATGCACAGGAAGACCAGTTTTATTTTTAATGTGTTCATCTAGACCCTTTAATTGAGCTCCTCCCCCTGTCATTACAATTCCAAAATCAATTAAATCAGAAGCATGCTCAGGTGGAGTTTTATCTAATGCTCTCTTAATTGCTGCAGTTATTTGATAAACAGATTCAGATAGTGCCTGCCTAATTTCATCTGAAGAGATTTGTACGGTTTTGGGGATACCTGTAATTAAATCTAAACCTTTGACAGCAATTGATTTTCCAGAAGTCCTAACAGCTGAGCCCACTGAGCATTTGATCGTTTCAGCTGTTCTCTCTCCTATAGCTAATTTATGATGATCTTTAAACCATTGCACAATAGCTTCAGTTTGTTCATCACCTGCAGTATTAATGGTCTCAAGTACACCTATTCCATTTAATGAAATTACTGCTATTTCAGTAGTTCCACCACCAACATCAACTACCATATTCCCCACTGGTTGTTTAACATCTATCCCAATACCTATAGCTGCAGCCATAGGCTCTTCAATTAAATATACCTCGCTAGCATTTGCATGCTCAGCTGATTCTTTGACAGCTCTTTGCTCTACATCCGTTCTCCCAGAGGGTATACATATAACAATTCTTGGTCTTGCTATTCTGCTCATATTTAATTTTCTTATAAATCCTCTAATCATAGCATCTGCCATCTTGTAATCTGCGATGACTCCATCACGCAATGGTCTAATTGTCTCTATCCCACTGTGAGTACGGCCTAGCATTTCCTTTGCTTCTGTCCCTACCGCTATGATTTTGTTACTTAATTTATCTCTTGCAACAATTGAGGGTTCATTTAAAACAACTTCTTGATTTTTCATCCAAATTAATGTATTTGCTGTTCCAAGATCAATTGCAATATCCCCTGAAAGCATTTTTCTGATAGATGAAATTGAATAATTTGACATATTTTATACCTTAATGATAGAAGTGCCTAGCCTTCGTAAATAACATTGATAGGTCTAACTCATTCGCTATATTAATAACCTCTGAATCTTTAATCGATCCACCTGGTTGAATCATAGATTTAATTCCTGCTTTAGCTGCAATCTCGACACAATCTGGAAAGGGGAAAAAAGCATCTGAGGCCATAATAGCTCCGGTTAAACTTAAACCAGTTTCTGAAATTTTCCTAATAGCATTTTTCACTGAATCCACCCTTGACATCTGTCCAGCTCCCACTGATAGTAATTGATATTGGTTAGAAAATACAATTGCATTAGATTTGACATATTTAACCAAATTCCAACCTAATTTCAATCCTTGAATTTCCTCTTTGTTAGGCTTTCTTTGAGTCACAAGATCACATCTATTGATATTAAAATCTAATTGATCTCTATCTTGTAGTAAATAGCCTCCAAGTGCATTTTTTATCATAGTTTTAGACAATCTAAAACTGTCTTTAATTTTTATGAGTCTTAAATTCTTTTTACTCTTAAATATTTCTAAGCTTTCACTGTCAAAATCAGTAGCAACTATGCACTCAAGAAATGGCTTAACAAGTTTTTTTGCAAGCTCTGCACCCACTTTATGATTAAATCCAACTATCCCTCCAAAATAACTTACAGGATCAGAACTTACTGCTCTTTCAAAGGCATCTACATTGTTGTTACCAATTGCAAATCCACATGGATTTGCATGCTTTATGATACTACAGGAAATATCATCAAAATCCTTAACAATTGATATCGCTGATTCTATATCAGTATAGTTATTGTATGACAATTTTTTCCCTTGTAACTGCTCCCATGAATTTTTTTGATCATGTGAAATATAGAATGCTGCTTTTTGATGTGGATTTTCACCATATCTCAGCTCATTGTTTTTAATTACGTTGATATTAATATTGCTTGAAAGTACATCATCATCTTCAAAGTTTGATAAATAAGAAGAAATTACACAATCATAATTTGAAGTTGTATTTAACACCTTGACTGCATATTTTCTTCTTGTTTTAATTGGTATTTCCCCATCTGATTTATCTAATTCACTGATAAAATTATCATAATCCTGAGGATCACATATCGGAATAACACTCTTATGGTTTTTTGCTGAGGCCCTAAGCATTGATGGCCCACCAATATCAATAAATTCAATTGCTATTTCTATTGGCAACTTTTTATCTACAGCTTCACTTGCAAAAGGATATAGATTTACAACAACCAAATCTATTACTTGTGAATCAATTGCAGCTAGGTCATTAAGGTGGCTTTCTTTTTTCCTATCAGCTAATATCCCACCAAAAACTTTTGGATGCAAAGTCTTGACTCTCCCATCCATCATTGTGCCAAATCCAGTGAGATCTGAAACAGAGGTAACATTTATATTGTTATTTTCAAGTAATTTTTTTGTGCCACCTGTTGATAGAATCTCATAGCCTCTATCAATTAAAGATTTTGAAAATCTCACTATCCCTGTTTTATCCCAAACACTAATCAATGCTCTTTTACTCATATTACTTTATACCATTTATTATTTTGTTGATTACATCTGAATAAATTTTATGCTCATATTTTAATACTCTCTCTGATAAAGTTTCAGGAGTATCATCCTCCATTACATCAATAATCTCTTCATGAATTATCATTCCTCTATCATACTCTTCATTTACATAATGTACAGTTACCGCAGTTGATTTTGTCCCACTATCAATAACAGCTCTATGTACATTCATTCCATAGTAGCCCTTACCACCAAACTCTGGAAGTTTCCCAGGATGTATATTAATTATTTTATTCTTAAATCTATTTATAATTTTTTTTGGTATAAGTTTCATGAAGCCAGCTAGAACAACTAAACTGGGATGATACTGACTTATTTTTTTGATTAAAGCTTCAATATACTCTTGTTCATCTGGATATCTTTGATAGTTAATTATAAAAGTATCTATTTTCTGTTCCCTTGCATATAGAATTGCATTTGAATTTATATTATTAGAAACTAACAATGAAACTTTGCAATCTTTTATTATATTATTTTTAGTGTTCTTAAATATATTCCTAAAATTTGATCCACCTCCCGAAGCAAAAACTACAAGATTATTCATTACAACTCAAGCTGATTAATAGTTTTGATTTCATTAAGGGATCTAATTTTACTCATTAAATATTCATTTAATTTTTCATCTACTTTGACTATGGCGTATGCTGATTTATCTTTAACTTCTCTGCTTAGAATATAGCTGGCAATATTAATATTATTATCACCAAGTAAAGTTCCAATTTTTCCAATTACTCCAGGAATATCTTTATTTTTCATAAATAGCATTACCCCTTCAGGGAATACATCAATATTGTATCCCATTATTTTAACAATTCGTGAATGATTCTCTGCGAAAACACTTCCTCCGATTGAATATTCTCCACTAGGGGTTGCTACTGTTGCTAATACTAAATTTGAATAGCTAATCTGTTTTGATGAATATGAATGCGAAATAGAAATTCCTCTTTCTTCTGCAATTGAAATTGCATTAATAAAATTAACCCTGTTATCTGTAACCTTATTAAACAACCCCTTAAGAAAAGAAATCGTCATTGGCTTTAACTCTTCAATTAATCCAAAGCAATCAATTTTAATTGAATTCACTGATTCATTTATTAGTTGAGATAATATAATTCCTAGCTTCTCGCTCATTTCTAAATATGGTTCAATTTGTTTTAGAATTGACATGTCTGCTATAGGAATATTTAATACATTTGATAGTTTCTGATCTAATAGAAAATCTTTAACCTGTTGACAAATTCCCTTAGATACTCCCTCCTTTGCCTCAATTGTTGAAGCCCCTAGGTGAGGGGTGATTAACAGATTTTTTGTAGATAGAAAAGGATGATTTTTCTCTATTGGTTCTTTTACAAAAACATCAATAGCCGCGCCTGCTATAACATCATCGTTTAGGGCAACACTTAAATCTTTCTCATTAATAATCCCACCTCTGGCAACATTAATAATTCTAGAGGTTGGTTTCATCATTTTTAAACGGGCTAGATTAAATAAATCCCTTGTAGAGTCAATCAGGGGGACGTGAAGTGTAATAAAGTCGCTAGTTGAGGTAAGCTCATCAATATCAACTATTTTAATTTTTTCTGGATCAAACATTTCTTGATTTAGAAATGGATCGTGACCAAGAATCTGCATGTCATAGGATAGAGCTCTTTTCATTACTTCTCGTCCAATTTTTCCAAGGCCAACAATGCCAAATATCTTGTCTTTTAGCTCATTTCCAACAAGTTTGTCTCGATTCCACTCTCCCCTCATTAAACCTAGATGACCAATATGAACATTTCTTGAAAGTGCTGATAAAAGGGACATGGTATGCTCTGCTGCTGAAATTGTATTTCCATCTGGAAGGTTCATTACAACTATTCCAGCTGCTGTGGCTGCCTGAATATTTATATTGTCAACCCCTACCCCAGCTCTTCCAATAACTGATAACTTTTTTGCCTCAGCAAGATGCTTTTCTGTTATTTGTGTTCCACTTCTTATAATCCACCCATTTATATTAGGGAGCATCACTTCAAGCTCATCTTGATTTATATTTGGTTTATATATAATCTCAATCTTATCATCCTCAAGAATCTTAAGACCGAGATCAGAGATTGGATCCGTAATTAAAATTTTATGCATTTATTTCCTTCTCAAGTTCAGATAGATACTCCACTAAATCTTTCATGTAGATATTTCCCATATGAGCAATTCTAAAGGCCTTTCCCCTAAGCTGTCCGTATCCTCTATCCATTCTAAATCCCTTTAAAAGAAGATTGTTATAAATTTTATTTATATCCCAATTTTGAATATTTTTGATGCATGTTATTGTGTGTGATTGGCACCCATCCTCTGCAAACAAACTCTGTCCCCTATCTAAAGCCCAATCGATGGCATGATTTCTCATCTCTAAGTGTCTTGCCCATCTGTTTTCAAGTCCCTCCTTTTCGATAATATTAATAATATGCTTCAAGCCAAAAAGATGAGGGATGGATGGTGTTGATGGAATTTGAAATTTATTATAATATTTCTCGTAAACAGCTAAATCCAAAAAATACCCCTTGTTATTAAGTGTCTCAGACTTTTTCGTGATTTTATCTGATACCGCACAGATAGAGAATCCAGCTGGCAACCCCCAGGCCTTTTGTGTAGATGATAAAATGAAATCTATTCCCAATCTATCAACTTCAATTTTGATGCCTGCCATTGAACTCACTGCATCCACGAGCCAAATGACATCTGGATATTTTGAACTTAATAAATCAGAAATTTCTTCAAGATTACTCATGACACCCGTTGATGTTTCATTGTGAACCATGGCTAATACATCATAATTTCCTGTGGAAAGATGCTTATTAACATCATCCACCTTCACACCCTTACCCCATTCATATTCTATTATTTTATTATTATATCCACAGGCCTGAGATACTTTTCCCCATTTAGAACTGAATGCACCATTATTACAGTGAAGCACACTCTTCTCAACACTATTCCTTAATCCCATTTCCCATAAACCTGTAGCTGCATGAGACACTAAATAGATATTGTTATTTGTATAAAGAACCTTTTGAATCCCTTTGACAATGAATTCAATAAGCTCTGATATCTCATCCGTTCTGTGACCTATTTGAGGTGTAGAGAGTACTTTCATGATACTTTTGGGAACATGAGTTGGGCCAGGAATGAATAACTTAGGATATAAGCTCATTATAAAATTATATTATTTCCACACATATGAAGAGTTCTAAATTAAGTATTAAATTAGGTGTGTCAAAAAGATAAATCAATAAAAATGAAAAATAATAGTATCCTTAAGATAAATGAAATATTTAAAAGCATACAGGGAGAGTCAACTCACATGGGAATTCCCTGCACATTCATACGGCTTACCTATTGCAATCTGCGATGTAGTTACTGCGACACTGAATATTCATTCCATGAAGGAAAAGATATGAGCATAGCTGAAATACTGGATGAAATAAAACCAATGAAAACAAAGCTTGTCGAGGTTACTGGTGGTGAGCCGATGGTTCAAGAAAATGTAATTCCATTAATGAAGGAACTTTTAAAAAATAAATATGAGGTACTTCTGGAAACTAGTGGATCTATTTCATTAAACGAAGTTCCTGATGAAGTAAAAAAAATTGTGGATTTCAAATGTCCTTCAAGTGATATGTCAAATAAAAATTTATGGTCTATAGTCGATGAATTAAACACTAAAGATGAAATTAAATTTGTGATAGGTGATCGCGGTGACTACAATTGGACCAAAGATAAAATAACAAAGTACAATCTTAATAAACAGTGGACGGTCTTGATTTCACCTGTTTTTGATAAAATCACTCTAGATAAACTTGCAAAGTGGATCCTTGAGGATAATCTAGATGTTAGACTCCAGCTTCAAATGCATAAGTATATCTGGGATCCAGATATGCGTGCAGTTTAATATATTCCCTTTATAATTAATTATCCCTTTGCATTGATTCTTTATAGTTTATATATTTGAACTCAATTTTGAGAATGATTCTCATTATTATTTAGATGTATTTACTATTTACTATAATATTATCCATGCAACTGATCTTTGCTCAGCAGATGTTCTCGATATCAGGAACGGTTATCAATGTGCAAGGCTTTCCAATAGAGAATGTTTCTGTTAAAATTAAAAATCTAGATATCGTTTCAACGACTGATGCAAGTGGCTATTTTCTATTACAATTTCCAGATCCTGGTTCCTACGAAGTTACATTTATGCATATAGGATATATAAATATAAATCGAAGGTTAGACTCACGAACAAAAGAAATAAAGGTGATAACCCTAAAAGTTAGAATCATCCCAAGCGATGAGATAGTAATAACCGCAACAAGAAAAGAAACCAGCATAAAAGATTCTCCAATTTTAACTTATGTGATAAACACTGATGACATAAAAACCACAAGCTCATCAACAGTCAAAGAAATGATAGAGTTTGCAATCCCAAACATTCAATCTATTCATGATAATCATGGGAATGATAAAATTAAGATTCAGGGCCTCGATGACAAATATGTAACTTTTCTATTAGATGGAAATAGAGTTTCAGGTGAGTTCGCTGGAGGAGTAGATTTTTCTTTATTTAATCTAAATAATGTGGAAAAGATTGAGGTTGTTAGAGGAGGGTTATCAACTCTTTATGGCTCTGGAGCTATGGGCAGTGTAATAAATATTATTACAAAGAAAAGATTAAATTCCTATTGGCTGAATATATCAACCATCTATGATAATCCATTAATTTTTGATAAATCATTTAGCGCTGGCTTTAACTATAAAAACCTATCCTATAATTTATTTGTTAATCAAAAATCATCAGATGGATATGATCTTACAAGCTCTGATTATTCTGAGGGAGTAACTGCTAATATAAACAAAACACTAGAGAGATATAATTCAATATCAATTGCTCAAAAACTTCAATTTAAATTTAATCAAAACTTAGATTTATTATTCAATCTCAGAAATTATAATAAGGAAATTCTTAAGTATAAGCAAGTGAATGGCCCTTCTCTGAGTTGCACCTGCCTGCAAGATGAAAATCCTTACTTCTCAGATAGATCTATATCTCTATCCTTAAGAAAGAAGATTAGTTCTAAAAGTAATTTTTTAATTTCCTATCAAGATGAAATGTATGCAAAATCATATTACTATCCCTATTATAACGCATCAATTCAGTCTCTTCTCTCAGATGAAGAAGAATTCAATTTTAGCTCACTAGACTTGGATGGAGAAAAAATTTTATGGAGTACTCCAATAACAAAAACAACCTCGGTTATTTATGATGCAATATTTAAAAAACATCTTATTATGATTGGACTTGACTATATCAATGAGAGTTATGAGAGTCGAAACATATACAATGCTTCTGGAGATACTATTCTTGTTTCTTCAATATTTGATGATAATAAAACATACAACATGTATGAGACTTCATTTTTTCTAACTGATAATTTTAATATTAATCAGTTAGAGCTTAATATCGGACTGCGAGCTACCTACCAATCAAAATATAAAATAAAATACTCTCCATCAATATCAATTAGAGGAAAACAACTTGAAAATTATAATATTAGATTAAACTTCAGTCACAACTATAGAACGCCCTCAATCAAAGAGCTCTACTATGAATTTCCTGATCATCAAGCTGGATTCCCTGTTCTAGGAAATCCTAACCTCAATCCTTCAACATCCAACTACTATAGTGTTTCAATCGAATCAAGAGAACATTTAAATAGATCAGCTGAGCTGTACTACAACCATGTAACTAATATGATTGCAAATAAATTTGAAGATATAAATAATGAAATTGTTTATATGTATCATAATTATAAGGAAGTTGATTTATATGGATTAAACATTAACTCATCATTCAATATCTCTAATAACCTTACTTTAAATTCAGTTTACAGCTATACGGAGGCAACCAGTCAATTTGATGATGTTATGGATGGCATCAGTAAACACTCAATGAAGATAAGATTAAACTACATATTTTCTAGTAACATGAGCATGGGATTATCAATGCACTATAATAGCAAGAAAAGAATTGACGTTAGTCTTGAAGATCAAAATAATGATAGAACTGAAATTGATCTCCCTGGATATAGTTTGACTAATATAACATTCACAAAAAACTTTATGTCAAACGTATACTTTAAATTTGGAATTAAGAATCTATTTGATTACACTGACCACAATAGTAGCTTTCCTGATTTTCTGTCAAGCTACATGCCTGGAAGAAGATTTTTTATATCTATAAACCTTGATTTTTCTAGGGATATCAAATGAACGTCCTGCTATTGATACTATCTTTTATTCTATTTAGCTGCGATGTAGATAATTGCGCACTCTGCTCAAATGAAAGTGCAGAGGGTAACTACCTTGAAATAGATGCAACTGAGAGTAGTAGCTGGGTCTATTATCGATTTGAAGATGATGGCACTATGGGGAAAATTGATGAAATTGCTCTAGCAAATCCTGAAAACAGTGTTTTTTGGGATATTGCATTTCAGAGATATCATATAAAAACTAATAGCGGAGAGTCTGGTATCGGTGAGGCAGGGGCATATATGTATCCAGATGATTATTGGATATCAAGCTTATTTAATAATACAACTGTAATTTCAAATAACTTGGAGTTTGCAGCTGATGATACTGTGTACACATTCTATGATATTGAAAATCATGCATTTATTGATGGAATTGCAAATCCTGTGCTAGATACCTACGTAAGTATTGATACGCTTAACAACTACACTCCCATAATATCAAATAACAAATTTATTGTACGTTCAAATCCACATGGCAACATAGATGGAACGTATAGCGAAGAAGAATTTTATAAATTTTGGGTATATCAGTATAACGGTGGAGTAGTATCAGTTGTATATGAGCGAATCTGTATTGATGATGATTGTGAGTAGATAATTAACTCAAGATAAGATTAACCACCTGAACAATATCAAGGACATTAAGTATT
>Ga0066376_10002236_pt1 | contig 18113 bp, 20 predicted proteins | sample Knorr_S15_td_Bot_FD_77009 | JGI IMG/M metagenome (GOLD analysis project Ga0066376, IMG submission 77009) | Marine microbial communities from Southern Atlantic Ocean transect - Knorr_S15_td_Bottom_ad_5009_LV_A | ecosystem: Environmental > Aquatic > Marine > Oceanic | place: Southern Atlantic... | reverse complement strand
TTTTAAAAATTTTAAATCAGATTCAGTAATATTTGATGATAAATGTGTTCACTTTGCTCCTGTAAATTCCACTTCTCCCTTGAGAATTTCTTGTGAATTTACAGCCATGGTTTTGCAATAATCTATATTCAATTTTTTAAGTAATAAATTTTTTGACCCAAATAATTTTGTAAATATTCGTAGCCTTCTTCTTTTAATCTATAAAAAGGATAAATAAATTCATGATCCTGTACTAGTTTAGAAGTTGCTATTAATGCTTTTTTATTTATGGGGTTAACTTATTTGAATTAAATTGTTTTTTCTATGATTATCTATTTTTTTTTTAGTTACTTTCATTAATATAATATTTTTATGTATTTTAAATCTAGTAGATAATTTTTTAAGTGTTTGTGTTTTGACTATTTCCCCATAACCTATTGCCTGTTTACCTTTACTGTTAACAATTTTTCCGTCTAGTATTGCACTAATCGAATTATCACTATTTTTAATAAATTCATGAACGGGTAAAGACAATGATGTGTTAGCCATTTCTTCAGCAACAGGAAAGTCACCACGTTTATATTTTAAATATTTTGCTGCAGTTTGAAGATGTGTTAATTAGTTTAAAAATATTATCAATTTTGATTAGCATCACAGTTTGTATTATCTAATTTGTAATTATTGTATTATTAATTAAAATCTAAATCTCAATTAAGGTTTAATAAATTGCTTTGTTTCATTTATTTTTTGAGTCTTTAAATAACTTATAAAGTTCAATCCAATCAGTTTTTAAACTATCTATCTTTTTTGCTTTATAAAAAACTTCAGCTTCTTTAAAGCAGTTATTTAAAAAAAATTCTCCTTTTCCTTTAATTCCTTCCAGAGCAAAATGAAATTCAACATCTTTCGTTTTTTTAATAAAATTTTCAATTTTTTTTTTATCTTTTGGTAATTGGTGAATAGAGCACAATACGATATGTGAAAAATTATAATCTTCATGACACCACAATGTTGTCGCAAGCTGGTTTGACATAATCGGCTCAGGTATTACAAACTCTACAGAAATGTTATTTCTACGAGCATAATCGTTCATTATCATATTTTGACCATTACTTGGTATTTTGAAGTGCCCTATGTGAATATCTGTAGTTACTGTGGCAGTTGTCATTTTCTTATTCGTTAATTTTATAATATTTATAAAAATCTGAATTTTTTTGCATCAAAGGTTTGTCGATACTTTGAAACCTTATACTGCAAGCAATTCTGGCCTTATTAGAGTTAAAATCTATATTTCCATGTAAAATGAATGGACTAAAAATAATTACTTCACCATATTTTAATTTTACCGGTTTTTCATCGTAGTTTTTATTTAAAATTGTCGGACCATTTACTAAGCCTTGTTCATGTTCTTTTTTAATTGTCTCAAATGACTCTGTCTGGTTTATATAGAATACCCCTCCCTTATCATCTAAATCGTGAAAAGGAGCCCATATAACATAAGTAAATGGTGATATACCCGACATTAATTCGTAGTGGGGCCATTGTCTTCTTTGATCTTTACCAGGTAAATTAAAAATTGTATTAGCTCTCCTCTGTACAAATACTTCATCTCCAGCTAATTCTTTAACAATATTTTTACATGAATTTAACATGATTTCTGATGCTTGATTGAAGGAAAGTAGACTTATCATTATATTATTTATTTCTGACTTAGACATACTGGTCATTTTTAGTCTTAATTCATTAATATCTATTTCAGATTTGTTTGATTGTAATTTTTCAGTAATCACATCTCTTAATTTTTCAAAACATTTTAAATCATCGATTGGAGCAATCGCATATCCAGGTCCATTTACTATTTTTTCTTGTATGCTCATATGATTTGCGCCTAAAGAAATATACTAAAAAAAACTAAAACTTACCATTTTAAATTGGAAAATTCTCTAAATTTCATATTTCTTAAAAAAATTTATATTCTTTCTAAAATTTCTGCCTGAGAGGCTTTAGCTTTTTTTACAGTTTCCAATCTTTCTTTATAAGATTTTTCAGGAGGATCGTATTTATCAAAAATATTCATAATAACTTGGGTAAAATCCCTTCCTATTTCTGTCAATAAAATAACATCTTTTGAAACTTCAACTAATCCATCTTTTATCATATCATCTAGATATTTAATTTCTTTGCTAAAATATTCTGTTAAATCTACATTGAACTGCTCTTTAAAATTTTTAAAATCTAATTTGAAATAACTTCTAATTTGTTGAGTGGCATGCTGCCTAATTTTATCATCTTCAAGTAATTTCATTCCTCTAAAACATGGAAGCATATTTTTATCCAAAGCTTTCCTGTAAGAGGGTAGATCATAAAAATTCTGTACATAGTAATCATTGCCAAGGTTACTCATAGAAGAACTTCCAACTGCTATAAAGTTAACTCTTCCACCAGTCTGGTGGCCAGCTGCTCCATAATGGGTCTCACCCTCATTAAAAGCTTTAGTCATTGGACTATCGGGTAGTGAGTAACATTCAAAACCTGTTCTTATATATCCTCCTGCTTTTAATTTTTGATGTATAACTTCCAAAAGTTCTTTTCTTTCCAGAAAATCAGGCAGAGGTCCTTCTGCAACCATTTGCACCTGATATTTAGCAACCCATGGCTTATATGCCATTAATGATAATTGCACCAATGTAGGTTTCAATCTTACAATTTCATCACAAGTTTTTTCCATACTTTCTAAAGTTTGTCCCGGTTGTCCTATTAATAAATCAAATGCAATTTCTTTATAAATTTTTCTAACTTTATCCGTTAAAAGGTCGTCAAATAATTTTGCAGGCTGTATTCTATTAACTCTTCTTTGAACCTCAGCATCAAAATCTTGCATTCCAAAAGAAATTCTATTTGCTCCACAAACCTCATGATTATAAATCAGTCTATCTTCATCAACTCTTCTTGGATCGCTCTCAACTGTAAAATTCTCTACTTTTGACCAATCAAATAAACCTTTTAATTTATCAACAAGTTCTTTTAAATCTTTTCTATTTAAAATTGTTGGTGATCCTCCTCCAAAAAAAACTGTACCAACGTTTAGTTTTATTTTATTTTCATTTAAAAAACCAAATAGAAGATCGATTTCTTTATAAAGATAATTTAAATAATCTTTAACCTTTTCGTAGTCGTTAGTAATAAATTTACTACAAGTGCAGAACCAACATAACTGTTCACAAAAAGGTATATGAACATAAAAAAAAATCTTTTTATCTTGGTTTTTTGGAAGCCAATTAACCAAAGCATTTTTATATTCATCATCTTTAAAACCAAAACTCCAGTGATCCTTTGTTGGATACTCTGAATAGTTATAAACTAAATCTTGATGATATTTTTTAATTAAATTTGCGCTTAATGTTATTTTTTTCATTTTTAAGCTTTAAGCTGTTTTGTTTTTTCTAGCAAATTTCTTTAAATTGACACTACCAGTTAAATCGCTTGCTGTAATTCTTTCTTTTACATGATTGCTATCATTAACAAACATTCCGATAAACCATCTACCTTTATGTGATTTCCAATCTATTTTTCTATTTTTATCTATCATATCAACTCCATGCACAATTGAACCATAAAACATAACTGCATCACCAACCTCAAGTTGGTTCTCAACATTTATTTTTTTACTATTTATGTCACGGAAATAGAAACCTCCCGAATTAAAATCTTCTCCAACTTTACTCATTATTAAACCAGAAACTACTCTTTGATTCTTTCTTGGATCAACATGATCTCTCAATTCACCTCCACCTCGAGGATAATTAACAATTTGCAGTCTATCAATCTGATTTTGACTGGGTATATTCTTCTCGTATTGAAACTTACCATTTCCCGCTAGAAACTTTACATATCTCCAGTGATTATATACGCCATCTTTAAATTGTTTTTGTAATTTTGTTTTAATATTCCAATTATAAAGAAAATAAGAATGTCTTATAGCATACAAACTATATTTTTTTGCTACTTTTTGATTTATGATTCTATGGAAGTTTGGTGTGCCATCTAGCATTTTATGAAAAGAAGGCTTTTCTTTTTTGTCATAATATTTTGCTAATTTAACAGTAATTTCTTTAAGGTTTTTTTTTGCTGCATTCCTAACTATGAATGCTTCACCTTTATACATTTTTTTAATTATATTCTTAATGTAAAACTCTTCTTTGATATCAGCTTTCTTTTTTAAATCTTTAAATTGAACTATATTTATTTTAGTTACATACTTTGGGGCTGATGATTTTTTTTCTAAGTGTTCCCAAAAATTTTTAATAGAAACTGTATTTAACATATTATTAAAATACTACAAATTATATAATTATCAATAGTTAACTTTATTTCAATCTTTACAATAAATTCAAAGATTTTGCAGTGGTAAAATAATAATCACTTTTATAATTAATCATTTTAAATAATTTAATCCAATCTTTTTTATGTAAAATTGTTGTCCCTAAAAGAGTCCAATCGTCAAATAATCTTTTTTCATTTTCATTCGAATATGCGGCAATTGTAAAGAAAGATTTTTTTGACACTCTATTGATTTCTTTAATTATTTTCACAACATCCTGAAAATTATATTTATAAATAGAACTAAAACCTATTACGAAATCAAAATAATTATCTTTAAATGGAATTTTATAATATTCACTCAAAATGATTTGAGATTTAATTTCTTTTTCTGCATTTTTAATTGGATATATATGATCTTCAATGCCCCAAACTTCAGATTTAGGTAAAAGAATCTTTAAGTCCTTCATTATAAAACCTTTTTTACAGCCTAGATCTAAAATTTTTGATTTGTTGGATAGTTTATATTTCTTTATGATTTTTGGTAATAATTGAGTCCATCTTCCATCATATTTAAATCCACCATACCCATTATTTCTATCGCCATCGTAATATTCTTTGTCCAACTTCCACGCTGCAAGCTTGTTTTTAACAGATCTTTTTACATTTCTATTTACTTTAGCTTTTTTTTTAAAATAACCCGGATCAAAGTATGGCATATTAAAATTTAATTATTGGTCTTAAGACTTTACCTCTGATAAAATCATTTATTGCATTATTGATTTGAGAAATTTGATAATTTTTTTTTGGCAGGATTTGTTTTATATTTTTTATTTGGTCAATTAAGATTTTTTGGTTAATCTCAAAATTATTCATAACTGTTCCTCCATAACCCCATGCACCTGTCAAAGTTTTTCCAAAAATAACATCCCACGCATTTATTGAGATTTTTTCATTAATCTTAGTGTTTCCTATTAAAATAAATTTACCTATGAATTTTTTACAAAGAGAAAAAGTTTTTTCAATTAATTTTTTTGAACCTGTACAATCAATTATTAAATCAAATTTTTCAAAATTATTCTCTATAAATATATCAAGCTTATGTTGTCCTTCTAAATGAACAAACTTACAATTTTTTTGGTTTTTAATAAGTTTCAATCTCCTAGAATTTGAATCTATACAGACTATATCCTTACACTTAAGATAGTTTAGCACAAACAGGCTAGAATAGCCCAATCCTCCCATGCCCATGATTAACACTTTTGAATTTTTCTTAATTTTTGCTACATTTAAAATTGCATTACTGGCTGTAGGTAGAGCACATCCTAGTAATATTGACTCCCTTAAAAATTTATTTTTTTTATTAATTTTAAAAATTCTATTGTCTGAAACAACAGTGTACTTCAAAAGAGTATTGCACCCACCTGTATTAATTTTTTTCCTATTAGAATTAAATGCTATAGGATTATATTTTTTACTTACTTTTTTTTTTATCCAACTTACAACTACTGTATCTCCTATATTAAAGTTTTTTACATTTTTTCCTTTTTTTATTATTTCTCCCACACCTTCATGTCCAATGCAGTGAGGTAAAAATTTATCTTTGCCTAAAATTCCATTAATCTCATTTAATTGAGTGTGACATATGGCTGAATACTTCATCTTAACAAGTACATATCCTTCGGATAGTTTTGGAATTTCGAGATTATAAAGTGATAATTTTTTTTTTTGCTTAGTTAAAACAACAGCTTGATTTTTAAATATCATTTAATAAATTATTTCAATATATGGTTTAAAATAGCATAAAAATTTGGCTGACTTATAGATTTTGAGTGTCCCAAAATCAACCTTTAAAGCTCCAGCGATATTACCAATTAAGCTTGTAATTAACTGATCCGTTTTAATAGAGTACAATAAGGATGTTATAACCAAAAATATATCACCTGCACCAATTACACCAGTTATTGCATTTGTTCCTCCTGGGCCGGAAGTAATTGATAAAATTGCAGCTTTTTTTTTCATCGGTAATATGCTTCTGCAGCATTGCCGCTGATTGCTCGTGGTGAGTAAAAACAAAATTAAGCTTTTTTTCTTTTTTAAGTGCCTCATTAAAAACATGGCACCACCACCTGTGGCACCAAATGTGGTATCATGGCCTCTTTTAAGAAGTAATTTTATTATAAAATCAACATTATTCATTAATTCATTATTATTTTTGGCACCCATATTATATTAGTTTTATTAAATCAATAAAACATTAATACTTAAACTATAAATGAACAAAATACTCATTCTTGGAAGCAATAGCTTTTCCGGAAACCACCTTGTGAATTTTTTAATAGAAAAAGATATGAAAGTTATAGGATGCTCCCTGTCTGCTGAGTCACCAAAAAGATTTAATACAGTTTTAAATGAAGGGATGAAAAAAAGAAAAAATTTTATATTCCATAGGATTAATATAAATAAAAATTTCAAAAAATTAAAAGTTATTATTAAAAAATATAAACCTGAAATTATAGTAGATTTTTTAGGACAAGGTATGGTAGATGAAAGCTGGCAATATCCAGAATTAACTTTTAATACCAATGTAATTGGAAAAATAAAACTATACGATTTTTTAAAAAAAGAAAAATTTTTAAAAAAATATATTAAAATTTCTACACCTGAGGTATTCGGATCATCAAAAATAAAATCTTCAAACTTTGATCAATATAATCCATCAACACCTTATGCATTATCTCATTCAACAATTGAAAAATATTTATTACTAATAAATAAACAATTTTCATTTCCTGTTATCATAGCTAGGTTTGCCAATTTTTATGGTCCGTATCAAAAACTATATCGAGTTATTCCGCTGGCTATTCACAAAGCGAGTAAAAAAGAGATTTTTAAATTACACGGAGGAGGATCATCAAGAAGATCATTCATTTTCAGTAAAGACTTCTGTAATGGTATTTTTAAGATGATAAAAAAAGGTAAACCGGGTGAATTTTATCAATTTTCCTCAAAAGAATATAATTCAATTAAAGAAATAGTTAACATGATTTATAAAAAATATAAACTTGACCCTAAGAAATATATAAAAAATGTTAGTGATAGACCAGGAAAAGATAAAGATTATAAAATTAATGATAGGGAAACCAGAAAAAAACTAAAATGGAATAATAATTACAATCTTCAAATGGGAGTTAATGAAACTATTGAATGGTATAAAAGTTATGAAAATCAATTTGGTGTAAAAGATGAAAAATTTATAATCAAAAAATGAAAAAAAACTTTTTAATAAGACAATATTTATCTGATAAAAAAATGTCTATTAGACATAACTATTTGTCAGAACAATTTCAAAATTCAAAAAAAATATTTAATCTTATTGATGATGTTGTTAAATTTAATGATTTTACATTGGGAAGATATGTCGAAAAATTTGAAAAAGAATTTTGTAAATATCAAAAAACTAAATATGCAATTGGAGTAGGGTCTGGAACGGATGCAATTTTTTTGTCGCTAAAAGCACTTGGAATTAAAGAGGGTGATGAGGTACTAACTCCAACTTATTCGTTCTATGCTACCGCTGGAGCAATTGCTACAACTGGAGCTAAACCAGTATTTGTAGATGTTAAAAATGATTTAAATATTGATGAAAATAAAATAGAGCAAAAAATCACAAAAAAAACTAAAGCCATTGTGCCTGTCCACTGGTCTGGAAGAGTTTGTGAAATGGAAAAAATATTAAAAATAGCAAAAAAATATGGGCTTTTTGTTGTTGAGGATGCTTGTCATGCAATTCTTGCTCATGATGATAATAAAAAATTTGCTGGAAATTTTGGTGTTACCGGCTGTTTTAGTATGCATCCTTTAAAAAATCTAAATGTATGGGGAGATGGAGGCATTATTACAACCAATAACAAAAAAATTTATGAAAAATTAAAACTCTTAAGAAATCACGGTCTTGAAAGCAGAGATAATTGCAAAATTTATGGATACAACTCACGTTTAGATACTATTCAGGCAGCAGTTGGATTGGAAATGATTAAAAAAATTAATTTAATTACCAATAAAAGAATATCAAATGCAAAATATTTAAATTCTAAATTAAAAAATATAGATGAAATAAAATTAATACACGAACAAAAAAATTACAAATCAGTTTTTCATCTTTATCAATTCTTCTGTAAAAAAAGAAATGCTCTTAATTCATTTTTAAGGAAAAATAAAATTGATAGTAAGATCCATTATCCAAAACCCCTACATTTACATAAAGCAGCAAAAAAATTTTGGTATAAAAAAGGAGATTTTCCTTTTGCAGAAAACCTTTCTAGACAAGTAATATCTATTCCAATACATGAGTTTATAAAAAAAAAAGACTTAGATTTTATAATTAAAAAAGTTTTAGAATTTTATAATTAATGAAGATAAATTTTACAAATTTTCCACAAGAATTTAAATTATTAAAAAAAGAATTAATAAAAAAATTTGTTCATTTAGGAAACAAAGGTGAATACGTTTTGGGTAATGAACTTTATCAATTTGAGAAAAACATTGAAAATTATCTTAATGTAAAACATGTAGTTGGTGTTGGGAATTGGACAGAAGGTATGATTATGCTTTTAAAAGCACTAAACTTCAAAAAAGGTGATGAAATAATTACTGTCTCTAATTCTTTTATAGCAACCTGTGGTGCAATTGTTATGAGTGGATGTAAACCAATTCTTGTTGATATTAAAAATGATCTAAATATTGATCCTGCATTGATAGAAAAAAAAATTTCCAAAAAAACAAAAGCTATAATGCCAGTTCACTTATCAGGCATACCTGCAAACTTAAAAGCTTTGAAAAAAATATGCAAAAAACATAAATTAATTCTGCTTGAAGATGCTGCGCATGCATTTGGAATTAAATATTATAATCAGTACTTAGGAACCATAGGCAAGGTAGGAGTATTCAGTTTACATCCAAGAAAAAGTTTTCATGTATTTGGTGATGGTGGTTTGATTGTTACTAATGATACAAAATTATATAAAAAAATTATGCTAATGAGAAATCATGGATTAAAAAATAGAAATGAATCTTTAATTTGGGGAACAAATAGTAGATTGGATAATTTGCAGGCAGGATTTGGAAACCTAATGCTAAAAAAAATTGATAAATGGAATAAGATTCAATTAAATATAGCAAAACATTATAGTAGAAATCTTAAAAATTTAGTTGAAATTCCAGAGTATGATTTAAATATTTCTAATCCTTCGTTTCATCAATATATAATTAAAGTTAAATATAGAAATAAACTAAAAAACTATCTTAAGAAAAATGGAATAGATACAGCAATACACTACCCAATACCTATACATCGCCAGAAAGCATTTAAAAAACAATATGGAACTATTAAATTACCTAAAACTGAATTTTATAGTAATAAAATTTTAAGCCTTCCCATTAATCCTTATCTTAAAAAAAGAGAGGTTGATTTTATTATCAAAAAAATTAAACAATTTTACAATGAATCATAAAATAAAAAATATTTTAGTTACTGGTGGTGGTGGATATATTGGAACCAATCTAGTTAGAAACTTACTTGAAGAGGGCTATAAAGTTAGAGTCATTGATACATTTTGGTTTGGTGACCACTTAAAGAAAAATAAAAATCTAAAGATACTAAAAAAGGATATGAGAAATATTGTTGAAAAAGATTTAGAAAAAATAGATTGCATTTTACATCTTGCTTCAATTGCAAATGATCCAGCTGCAGAGCTAGATGCTGGCTTAACCTGGGATGTTAACGTTCTTGCAACTTATAAATTGATTAATATTGCAATTAAAAAAAAAGTTAAAAAGTTTATTTTTGCTTCTTCTGGCAGCGTATATGGAATCAAAAAAGAAAAAAAAGTGACTGAAAACTTAAGTCTTGAACCAGTTTCAGAATACAACAAGTCAAAAATAATAGGTGAAAGATTACTTTTAAGTTACAAAAAATATATTGATCTTGTAATTTTAAGGCCTGCAACAGTTTGTGGATACTCTCCATCAATGAGACTAGATGTTACGGTTAATGCTTTGACTTTTGGGGCATTAAAGAATAAACAAATAAAAGTATTTGGTGGAAAACAAATTAGACCAAACCTGCATATGGCTGATATGATTAAAGCCTATAAATTTTTTATTAATAGAAAAATTAAAAAAAATAAAACTATCGATCAAACAATTTTTAATGTTGGATTTGAAAACATATCAATACTTAATATTGCAAAAACTATTAATAAAATAATTAAAGTAAAGTCTAAAATATTAGTACAAGCAAGTAATGATCCTAGATCTTACCGACAAAACTCTAATAGATTATTAAAAATTGGGTTTAAAAAAGATAGAAATATTAATGATGCGATTAAAGAAATTGAAGAAAAATTTTATGAAAATAAAGTAAAATATAACAATAAATTTTTTAGAATTAATACTCTTAAAATGATTGGTAAGTAATTACTTTTTTTTATTCAGCTCGTTTACAACAGATTTGAATATAGGACCATTTAAGATCCCAAGTAATGGGCAGAACATGATAATGAATAACTATGCAGAAAGGAATAATTTAGTTATCGAAACAGTTATTCCAGAACCAATGATGTCAAATGCTTTGGCAACTGTTCAATGGCTGCATGATAACAAAAAATTCAATAAAATAATTCTGTGTTCTATACATTAATTACCAGTCTAGCAGGATAATATTGATTAAATATCTATTTAAGTGAACTTATTATATAATAAAAATTACATCCATCTATTTTTTATATCCTTATTAGCTATTCATTATGTAGTGCCATTAATTGTCATTGGACAGGTAGTTGTTAATCCCTTCGATAATCTTGATGGTGGATTTGTTTATGATCATATAATTTCTAAAATTTATAGAGGAGACTTTGAGAGTATAAGCTATTTTTTATCTGGCACAATAAAATGGTATTATCTTGAAGAAATATTTTATCCAACGAATATTCTACATTATTTTTTAAATGATAAACTTTTTTATTTTTCAGATGAAATTTCAAAAAAATTATTTGCATATTTCTCTTTTTATTTGCTTGCTAAATCATTAGGTAACACAAAATTTAATAGTGCCTTAGGAGGAATTCTATATTCAACAATTGCTAATACCCACCTACCCCTTGGTCTAGGGTTGGTTCTTTTGCCATACATATTATATCTTTTGCTAAATAAAAATTTACTAAACAAAAAACATTACCTTTTTTTATTTTTAATAGGTTTAAATAGTTCACTAATTCAAGATTTTTTCTCTATTATTTTGTTAATACCTTTGTCATTTATCCTAAAAAGTGAAAGAAAAAATTTAAAAATATATTTTCAAGTTTTCTCAACAATTATCATAGCTTTAATATTATCAAATATACATTTAGTAATGGGATCGATTTTGTCTGATCCCACACATAGATCGTCTTTTGATGCCTTGTGGAGTTCTGGGAGTTCTGGAAATAATATAATTTCACTTTTTGCTGCATCTTTTCAAAATTTTTTTACTTATGGAGACCCTACAAATATTCTATTTATTTTTAACGCACCACTAACAATTCTAACTGTGATTGTATTCTTTTTATCTTTTTTTTCTAAACAAAAAAATGTCAGGATGTTATCTTTTTTTATTATTTTTATCTTAATTTTAAGATCCTTAGTAGATCACACTATTATAGACAATATTTTAATTGGTATATTAGACATATTTAAAGGATTTAGTTTTGAAAGATTAGATAGAATAATACCAGTTACATTCACTTTATTGTTCGTTTTATTTATTCTTAGTCTAAAAAATATAAAATTTAAAAAATTTTTGTATTTGATCACTTTCCTTTCAATACTATCTATGCAATTAAAAACTCCTTTACCAATAATTGGAGAATCTTTTTTAAAAGCAAATATGAATTTAAAAGAATACAATAGAGCAAAAAGTGCTCTTTTAAATACAAAATATAATGAGTTTTTTGGAATTATTTTTAGTAAAAAAAATTATCATAGTAAAAAAATAGATTTTAAAAATTCAGTCAGCAAAACATTTGATAATTATTATAAATTTGATGATTATTTATTTATAAAAAATATTGTAAAAAATCAAAGAGTGATGTCTGTTGGTTTAGATCCTATGATTGCTGTAATGAACGATATTAAAGTTATCGATGGTTATCATACTCTATATCCATTGAGCTATAAGTTTAAGTTTAGAAAAATTATTGAAAAAGAATTAGAAAAAAATACTGTTCTTAAAAATTACTATGATTCTTGGGGTAGTAGAGTTTATGCTTTCTACAGTAATCAGAATAATATAATGTTAAATTTTCAGGCAGCAAAAAAAATAGGCGCGGACTATGTTATTTCTAAATTTCCAATTGAAAATAATGAATTAGAGAAGGTTTGTAGTGAATGTAACGGTTCAAATGAAATATTTTTATATAAGATATTATAGTTTTTATGGCGATTAAAAACAAAGCATTATTTTTAGACAGGGATGGGGTAATTAATAAAAAGATTGGTTATGTTTATTCAACGCAAAAGTTTATTTGGCTTAAGAATGTAAAAAAAGCTATTAAATATGCTTACGATAATAAATATAAAATAATAGTTATTACAAACCAGTCAGGCGTCGCCAGGGGTTTATATTCTGAAAGGGATATAGTTAAATTACACAAAACTATCAATAAAGAACTCAAAGTTTCAAAATGTAAAATTCATGACTTTTTTTATTGCCCATACCACCCAAAATATGGAAATAAAAAATATAGAAAAGATAGTTATTTAAGAAAACCCAATCCAGGAATGATAGTGAAGGCAGCAAAAAAATGGAATGTCGATATAGGTAAAAGCCTTATGATAGGTGATAGTAATTCAGATTCGATTGCGGCAAAAAGATCAAATTTACGATTTGTAAAAAAAAAATATAATTTATTAAGAGAAATTAAAAATAATTTATGAATATAAACTCTTTTAATTTAAAAATTATAGTTGGAGTAACATATTTAGTTATATTTTTAATTGGTTTATATTTTTTATTTTCTTCTGTTGATTTTAAGGATTTAACAAATTACGATTTTATTAGATCAAACAAAGATATTATTTTTAAATATAAAAATGAAAATTTATTTTTTCTGGCTATTATTTTTTTTATTTTTACAATTATTTGGATATTGTTTTTAGGTTTTGCTCTACCTTTGTTAATTTTTTCAGGTTTTGTTTTTGGCAAGTGGTGGGGAACAATAATTGTAGTAACAGGCACAACTATAGGCGCAACACTTTTATATATATTAGCTAATTTTTTCTTTCGAAACTTTATTAAACAGAAATTAGTGCCAAAATTTTATAAGCTAAAAGAGCTGTTTGTTAAAAATGATATTCTTTACTTTATGATTTTAAGATTTTTAGGAGGTATACCTTTTACTTTACAAAACGTTCTTCCAATTTTATTTAATATGCGTATAAACAACTATCTTATTGCAACTTTATTCGGTTGTATGCCTTCAATGTTTGTTCCAGTAGCTCTTGGAAGTGGGATTGAAGAAGTCATAGACAAAAATGAAGATCTTAGTTTTTTTACTGTTTTGTCTTCTCCCGAAATTTATATACCAATAATTGCTTTTATTAGTCTTTTACTTTTTGCTTCTGTAATTAGAAATTTTTTTTTTAAACAATAGTGTTAATTGATTTAATTAATTAAACAGACTTCTAGACTTTACCCATCTTATAAATTATTTGCCAGCTTTTAAAATCTATAGACATTACTGATAATCTGCTTAGTTTAATTAAAAATAATGCTAATATAACTGAAAAATTTATATGTATCAAAGAACGTGAAAATTAATTTTGAACATTAAATATTTTTCTTAAAATCTTAGTAAAATTTAAATATAATATAATTTTATTATTTTTTATAAAAAAGGATGAGTTTTTTTTATAAATTATTCCTCCAGATTCTAATCTTTTAATTCTTTCTTTAAAAATATTATTAGCATTGTATTTTTTTAATATTTCTCTTTTACTAACCCCCGGATATAAATAAATCATTCTCAATATTGTTAATTGCAAACTGCTTATCTGAGATTGGATAAGGCACATAAAAAGATAAAAAGTACATATGTAAGTGAATATTAAATAAAAAACTTCTCTATCGGTAATATTGGAACTAACTTTATAAGTTATGACAAGAATTAAACAAAACATAATAAAAAAAGAAACTGTTAAATTTAATAGGTAATTTTTATTAGAAAATATTTGAAAAATTAAGAACAAAATACTTGAGACAAAAACAAACATAAAAGGTAAAAAAATAACTAAAATATTAAGTTTAGTAAGCATCTGATTTTATTCTGTAAAATTTTTTAATTATTCTAAAAATAATAAGCATATTTTTAGTATTTTTTGTCAATACAAATTTTCCTTTATCTAATTTAATTAGATTAGAAGAAATATTAATTTGTAATCTTTTTTCAACTGATTTACTTACTTTACCTTTTAAAAAATATTTTTTTAAAATATTTTTTTTATTAATTTTTTTATTTGCAATTAAATCAATAATTTCTAAACCTGGTCCATAGTTTATTATCGTAGGAACTAGTGTGTAAAAACATATTATTGTTAAATTTATAATTATTAAATTTAACACTAATTCTATTGAAAATGAATAAAATCCGATGATCACAGAAATAATAATAAAAAAAAAAATTATAGAAGGTTTATTTATATTAATTCTTAAAAATCTAAATAAAAAAATTTGTAGAGAAAAAAATATTAAAAGAAAAGCTAAATAATTTAATATCACTTGCATATAATCGACATTAATATTAAATGACGTGTATATTGTCAAACTAACAATTGTTCTTTTTAATTTATTATTATAAATTACTTTCAATAAAAAAAAGATGAATAGTTAGCTAGGTTAGTAATTTTTTTAAAAATTAAATTTAATAAAATATAATGAGGTCAGCAATACTAGTAGAAAAATAATAAAATTTAAAGGTGACTATTATTTTTCATAGTCAAAATCTTTGGGAGTATGAGTAAATACACAATAATCACCTGCAATCATAAGTTCTTTTAATGAAAAAAAAAAATAATTTTTATAGTGACAAAGTGGTTTATAAACCTTGGGGCAATGAACATGTTGTATATAGTGACTCAAATCGCATTGCCATAACTTTTTTAAAAATTAATCATAGACACAAAACATCACTGCATTGTCATCCAAATAAAAAAACTGGATTTATAATTCTTAGCGGCAAAGCTTTAATCCAAGTAGGTATATACAAAGAAAACAAAAAGTATTGTGGACCTTTATCAAGACTTGTGTTCAGACCAGGATTATTTCATTCTATAAAAGCTATTTCAAAAGAAGGAGTTTGTGCGTTAGAATTTGAAACCCCTTTTAATAAAAACGACCTAGTAAGATTTAAAGATGATTATGGTAGACAGTCTAAACTTTACGAAGGAAAAAAATTGACAAAAACTCTCCCGTCAAACTTTATAAAATTTAAAAAGCCTAAGTTAGGAAAAAAACAAAAATATAGATTTAATAATTTAGAAATTACGCTTGAAGTTAAAAAAAACTTGAAAAATTTGGACAAAAAAGATCCTATGGCAACATCTGTTATTTTAGATGGTAAAATTGTTGATAATAATGGTTTAAATGTAATTTGTTGTGGTGAAATTGTTAAAACTAGTACATTAAAGATATTATCTGACGTGTTTAAAATTAAAAAACAATTAACAATACTTAGTGTATCGAAAAAAAAACAAAGTAGTAGAAAAATTAGAGATATAAATAAATTTCAATATAAACATAATTAAAATATGAGATTGGCAGATTTTGTTATTGAATTTTTAGAAAAAAAAAAAATTGATACAGTTTTTACTGTAAGTGGGGGAGGATCAATTTTTTTATGTGACGCTTTATATAAAGCCAAAAAATTAAAATATGTTGCATGCCATCATGAGCAAGCAGTAGCGTATGCCACCGAAAGCTACACAAGAGCCAAAAATAAACCAGGCGCAGCAATTGTAACTACCGGTCCTGGGGGAACAAATACTACTTCAGGTGTTGCATGTTGCTGGATTGATTCTGTGCCATCTATATTTATTTCAGGACAAGTATATTTGAATCAAACAATAGATCAGTCAGGACTAAGACAGATTGGAGTACAAGAATTTGATATAGTTAATATGGTTAAACCTTTTACTAAGTATGCTGTTATGGTTAAGCAACCAAATGAAATTAGATATCATTTAGAAAAAGCATATCATCTTTGCTCCGAGGGAAGACCAGGTCCTGTGTGGATAGATATACCAGCAAATATTCAAAATGCACAAATTAATGAAAAGAGTTTAAAAGGTTACTATCCTACTAATAAAATTAACAAAAACTCTAAACTTGATAAAAAAATTAAAAAAGTTGCAGAATTATTTTTAAAATACGATAGGCCTGTATTACATATTGGTCATGGAGTTAAAATATCTAATGGAGAAAAATATTTAAGAAAAATAATTGACAAACACCATATTCCTTTTGCTTTAACTTGGAATGCATCTGATTTAATTGAATCTAACCATCCTTCATACATCGGAAGACCGGGCGCTTTTGCCGAAAGAGGAAGCAATTTTATAATACAAAATTGTAATTTATATATTTCCGTTGGAACACGATTACCTTTTATGGTCACAGGTTACAATTCCAAAGATTTTGCGCGAAAGGCAAAAAAAATAATGGTAGATATAGATAAAAAAGAAACTAACCTTAGTAGAGTAAAACTAGAAGAAAAGATAAATTGTGACGCAGCTTATTTTCTTAAAACTTTTCTAAAGTACCTGCCAGAAAAAATTAGTTTATCAAATAATTGGTTAAGCTATTGTAAAAAAGTTAGAAGAAAATACCCAATTGTTTTAGAAAAATTTAAAAAACAAAAAAAATCTATAAATTCTTATCATTTTGTTGATATGCTATCAGATGTATTGAATAATAAAGATGTAGTAGTAACCGATATGGGATTATCATTTGTTGGTACCCACCAAGCTTTTAAAATCAAAAGAGGTCAAAAACTTTATACAAATTCGGGACACGCCCCTATGGGTTGGGGTCTGCCAGCTGCGATAGGTGCATGTTATGCAATAAAGAGAAAAAGAATAATATGTTTAGCTGGAGATGGTGGCTTTCAAATGAATAGTCAGGAATTAGCTACGGTAATGCACAATAAATTACCAATTAAGATTTTTATCTATAATAACGGAGGTTATTTAACTATAAAACAAACTCAACAGTTAGGTTTTAATAGTAGAATAATGGGATCAAATTCAAAAAGTGGATTATCTTTTCCAGATTATAAAAAAATAGCTCAGTCATACAAAATAAAATATATAAAAATTCAAAATGGTAAAAACTTCAAAAGTAAAATTAATAAAATTTTAAATGGTAACAAAGCAGTTATTTGTGAATTAATACTTGATCACAACCAAGAGCAAATGCCAAAAGCAATAAATAAACGAATTGGAAAAAAAAGCGTACCCACAAAACTTGAAGATATGTATCCTTTTTTATCTAAAGAAGAATTAAATAGTAATAATTATAAAAATTAATTAGAAAGAAAATATGATAAAATCATTAGTTACTGGTGGAGCGGGATTTATTGTGACAAACTAAAAAGCATTAACAGAAAAAATGGCAAACACTTCATTATCTCTACCAGTTCATGAATTTATTAAAGAGAGCGATATTAAGCTTATGACAAAATTGATCCATAAATTTTATCAAAAATAAAATTTCCCAAATACAA
>Ga0066376_10002233_pt1 | contig 18117 bp, 13 predicted proteins | sample Knorr_S15_td_Bot_FD_77009 | JGI IMG/M metagenome (GOLD analysis project Ga0066376, IMG submission 77009) | Marine microbial communities from Southern Atlantic Ocean transect - Knorr_S15_td_Bottom_ad_5009_LV_A | ecosystem: Environmental > Aquatic > Marine > Oceanic | place: Southern Atlantic... | reverse complement strand
ATATTGAAATAATAAAAAGAGAAATAAATGAGAATTGAGATAGGAAATAAAGAAATATTTTCCAGATGTATTCTTAAAGCATTTGGTATTGATATTAACAAAGAATCTTTTAATGGCATCTCTTTTGATTCAAGAAAAATTAAAAATGGAGATGTTTTCATAGCATTTAAGGGAAAAAAATATAATGGACATAATTATATAGATGAATGTATCAGTAAAGGTGCTACACTAATAATAAATGAGACAGTTGACAAACATAAAAATATTATTAAAGTAGTTTCATCTAATGTCGCATTAAAAGTATTATCAAAATTATATCGATCACATATGAAATGCAAAGTAGTTGGCATAACTGGCTCAAATGGAAAAACAACTACAAAAGAACTATTGGCGCATATTTTAGAATCAAAGTTCTCAATATCATATACAAAAGGAAATTATAATAGTACTATTGGGATGCCTATGTCAACATTTTCAATATCCAGCACTGATGAAATTTTTATTGCTGAGATAGGAACAAATAATAAAGGTGAAATTAAATATTTATCTGATATTGCTAAACCAGATTTAGGCGTGATAACAAATATCTCTGAATCACATCTAATAAATTTTCAAAATATGAATGGTGTATATAAAGAAAAAGTAGAATTACTAAAATCATTAAGAAAAGATGGAATTGCATTTTTAAATATGGATGACCCCTTCATAGCATCAACGAGTTTATATAATAAATGTAAAATTATTAAATATGGTTTTTCTGATAGCTTGAATTATAGTGCAAAATATGAGAATGGAAATCCAAGTATCATGATAATTAATGAGGATACAATTAATATTCCAACCTCTATAAATATTCTACCACTGATTATTTTAACAGTTTTTTCTATTTCTTTAGAATTAGGATTTAATGCTAATGATTTTAATGAAAGATTATCTTCTTTTAAAATTCCAAGCGGAAGAGGAAATATAATTAAACACAATGATTATATGATTATTGACGACACCTATAATGCTAATTTCTCATCTACTGTTTCCGGATTAGATATGATTGGTAAAATAAAAAATTCAAATCGAAAATTAATAGTATTGGGAGATATGTTGGAATTAGGGAAAGATGAAAAAAAGATTCATAGAAAATTATTAAAACATATTACTCAAAATGGAATTTCATATATTTTTACCTATGGGCCTCTTATGTATAGTCTTTATTTAGAGAGCAAAAGAAAAAACAGTCAAATAGATATAAAACATTATGAAGATCAAAAATTATTAATTCTTGATTTAAAAGAAACAATTAATACCAATGACATTGTATATATAAAAGGCTCTAGAGAGATGAAAATGGAAAAGATAATTCAGGGAATAGTTTAAATGCTATACGAATTACTTTATCCATTATCAGAGCATTATTTTATTTTTAATGTTTTCCAATATTTAACATTTAGAGCTGCTGGTGCAGCAATTACATCTTTATTTATAAGTTTCTTCATCGGGCCTAAAATCATCCGCACACTCAAATTTCGTCAAATTGGCGAAAAAATCTATAATGGGCCTGAATCTCACCAAAAAAAAGAAGGTACTCCAACTATGGGGGGGATAATTTTATTATTATCAATTATCCTCCCCTCTATCCTTTGGTGCAGATTAGATAATGAGTTTTTTCAATTGATTTTATTTACAACTATGTTCATGGGCTTTATTGGTTTTATTGATGATTATTTAAAAGTAATAAAATCTTATAATAAGGGTTTAATTGCTAGATATAAATTAATTGGACAATTCATTTGTGGATCTTTATTAGGTTTTTATTTAATATCAATCAATCATTTTTCTTTTATAATAGAGAATGGTACAAAAATCCCAATTATTAATACATCAATATCTTTGCCATTTATTGCAAACGGAGTATTTGACATAGGATTCTTCTATGTTCCACTAGTAATTATTATAATTATAGCATCATCAAATGCAATTAATTTAACAGATGGTCTCGATGGATTAGCAACAGGTTTAGTTGCAATTAGCTGTTTAACTTTCTCGGCTATTGCATACGCAACAAGCAGGTATGACTTCAGCGACTACTTAAATATAGTATTTGTTCCTAGATCAGAAGAAATATTTGTTTTTGCATTGATATTAGTAGGTAGTTGTATAGGATTTTTGTGGTTTAATGCCTATCCAGCTAAAATATTTATGGGAGATACTGGATCATTAGCAATAGGAGCCGCGATTGGATGTATGGCTATATTATTCAAAAAAGAAATACTATTAATAATTATTGGGGGGGTATTTGTTTTAGAGGCCATGAGTGTAATAATTCAGGTTTGTTACTACAAAATAACAAAGTATAAAACTGGAAAGGGAAAAAGATACTTTAAAATGGCACCATTGCATCATCATTTTGAATTATTAGGATGGCATGAAAATCAGGTGGTAGTTAGATTTTGGATAATAGGCATTATTTTTTCAATAATTTCATTAACATCATTTAAAATTCAATGATTAATTCTCCATTAAAAAACATATCTATTCTTGGCGCCGGTGTGAGCGGGATCTCTGCTGCCAAACTAGCAAGCTATGTAGGAGCCAATGTATTGCTAAGTGATACAAAATCAAATATTCATGATATAAATATAAACAATGTTAGTGTTGAGTGGGGAGGACATTCTAATAAGGTTTTAGAATCTGATTTTATAATTAAAAGCCCTGGAATACCAAACAACATCGATATAATTAAAAAAGCAAAAACAAAAAATATAAAGATAATAAGTGAAATAGAATTTGCTGGCTCATTTACAAAGTTACCTATTATTGCAATAACTGGATCAAATGGTAAAACAACAACTATTGAATTGCTTAATAATATCTTTAAGAAGGCAGGAATTAATTCAATTTTAGGGGGGAATGTAGGAACTCCATTTTCTGAAAACGTATTATGTGAATTATCAAAAACATACGAAGATGGAATACATCTATTAGAATTAAGTAGTTTTCAATTAGAACAGACAGAGAATTTATCATTAGAAATAGGATGTATATTAAATATATCAGAAGATCATTTAGATAGATATAAAAATTATGAGGAGTATATCAATACAAAATTAAAAATTACAAAATTAATTAGTAATAATGGATTTATTGTATACAATAACAACGATGAGACTCTAAGAAAGAAGATTAGTAAAACAAAGAATTCCGTTTCATTTTCGTATACAGATTTAAATAAAATAAAAATAAATACAGACAATATCCAGCTTAAGGGGAAACACAATCATAGCAATATAGCTGCAATATTAGCTATTTCAAATATATATAATATTAGTGAAAATATTATCATTAATACATTAGAAAATTTTAAATCACTTCCCCATCGATTGGAATTTATAAAAAAAATCAATGGAATATCCATTTACAATGATTCAAAGGCCACAAATATAAGATCAATGGTTGCCGCAATTGATTCATTTAGAGAAAAAATTATTATTATTGTAGGTGGGCTTGATAAAGGTAATTCAAATTTTTTATCCGCAATGAAAAAATTTGAGGATAAAATAAAATTTGTTTCTTGTTATGGAGAGAGTGGAGAAAAAATATTTAAAATGATAAAAATAAAATTTCCTTGCTGCTATAATAAAATATTTTCAAAAGCTGTCGCAGAGGCAATTATAAATTCAAAAAAAGATGATGTATTACTCTTATCTCCAGGGTGTGCAAGCTATGATCAATTTGGAAGCTATATTGAACGTGGAAACAAATTTAAACAGATAATAGTGGGTTTAACTTAAATATGAAAGAAAATATAACAAATTTGAAAATATTAATATTTTTACTCTGCTCCATAGGTATTATATCACTTTATAGTGCAAGCTCATCCTATGCCTCCTCAAGGTTTTCAGATTATAAGTATTTTTTTGAGAATCAATCTATTAGACTATTTATTGGATTTATATTACTGTTAGTTGTTTCTTTTATTGACTATAGATTTTATAATAGAAATTCAAGAATTATAATTATCTCTTGTTGGGTAATAATTTTTTTTGGATACTTAACATCACTGAATCTTCCAACATCTAGAGGTCTAATAATTTTTGGAAACAATGTAATTAGCACATCAGATATAGCAAAATTTGGATTAATCATATATTTGGCTTCATTTATAGAAATCAATAAAAAGAAAATTAATAATGTTAAAATTCTTTTATATGATTTATTTCCATATGTAGGTGTAACACTTCTTCTGATTTTCTTTCAGCCAGACATGAGCACCACTTTCAGTATATCATTAATATTATTGACAATGATATATGTCGCAGGAATAGATATTAAGTATATCTATTATACTATTGCAGCTAGCAGTATAATCGCAATTACAAAAATTTTTTCAACTCAATTTCAATACACAAGATTTATAAATTGGTATTATGGGACAGGAGACAATCAAAGCATTGGCTCTTTATTAGCACTATCAAATGGAGGATTATTAGGTAATGGACTTGATGGAAGTGTTATTAAAAAAGGCCATTTACCAGCATCCCATACTGATTTTATTCTTCCAATTATTGGAGAGGAATTTGGATTTATTGGTATATTCTCAATATTTATATTATTTTTTTTATTTTTATTCTATTCAATCAAAATACTTCAAAACATACAAGATCTTTTCGGTTTTTTCTTGGGATTAGGAATTACAATGAATATAGTAATTTATTTTTTAATTAATTCTGCGTATGTAGTTGGGATATTTCCTACAACTGGACTTCCACTCCCATTTATGAGCTATGGAGGTTCACATCTAGTTCTAAGCCTTGGATCAATGGGGATATTAATTAATATGGGAAGAAGTAATTTAACCAATAAGACTATTAATTATAATGAATTTTAAATTTAAAAAAGTAATTATCGCCGGGGGAGGGACAGGTGGACATTTATTCCCAGCGATAGCAATTGGTCAGGAATTAGAAAATGAGGGAATTATTGTAAAGTATATTGGTAGTAAAAATGGAATTGAATCGAATGGGAAGTTTATTGAAAAAAATAAAATTGAGCTGTTGGATCTTAGAGGATTTGCTCGAGATTTTAAGATGAGTAGCATTGTTAAAAATATTATTCTACCATTTAAGATTTTAAAGAGTTACATAAAAGTAAAAAGAATATTTAAAAATTTTAATCCTGACCTAGTAATTGGGACAGGTGGATATTCTTGTGCTTTACCACTATATGTTGCGATTAAGAAAAATATATTAACAGCAATTCAAGAACAGAATGTTCTGCCAGGATTAGTAACAAGAAAATTTTCAAACAAAGTTGATACAGTATTTATATCATTTGATAAAACAAAAGAATATCTAAATAAAAACAATTATTTATTAACAGGAAATCCAATAAGATCACGAATTAAGAAAATTGATGCTCAAGAATCAAAAAAAATATTTGGGCTTGATTTAAAAAAATTTACAATACTAATCATGGGAGGAAGTCAAGGAGCAAGATCAGTAAATAATCATTTTCAATGTAATTATAAAAAATATTTAAATAAAAATATTCAAATAATTTGGCAAACTGGGAGCAATTCTAGAGATATATTAAAGAAAGTAAAAGATCATAATATAAAAATGTTTGAGTTTATAGATAACATGGAGCATGCATATTCAGCTTCTGATTTAATTGTTTCAAGGGCTGGAGCAACAGCAATCTCTGAAATATTATATTTAGGGAAACCATCAATATTGATACCATATCCATTTGCCTCAGATAATCATCAAGAGTTAAATGCAAAAGTTCTTGACAACATAGAAGCAGCAGTAATGGTTAAAGAGAGTGAATTTGAAAAGAATGTACTTGAGAATAAGATATTTGAAATAATCGATTCTAATCAGAAAATGAATCTTTTAAAAAAGAACGCTTTAGAATTTTCAAATAGAGATTCAGGCTTTCTAATAAAAGAAAAAATAAAAGAGATGATCTTAGATGCTAGGTAAAAGAAAAAATATTCATTTTATTGGGATTGGGGGTATTGGGATGAGTGGTATGGCTGAATTATTACATAATCTTGGTCATACAATTTCAGGTTCTGACATATTAGAGTCAGGAAGGACAGAGCACTTAGAGAAGATTGGGATAAATATAAAAATTGGTCATAGTAAAAATAATATTGGAGAATCTGATTTAGTAGTATATTCATCTGCTGTCAAAGGAGATAATTGTGAAATACAAGAATCTAAAAAGATGGATATTCCTGTAATTAAGAGAGCAGAGATGTTGGGCGAGCTATTAAAAGTTAAGACAAATAGCATTGCAGTAGCTGGTACCCATGGAAAAACAACAACCGCATCAATGTTAAGCATAATATTAAAAAAATCTAACCATAAACCCACATTGATTGTAGGTGGAATTGTTCAGGAATTTCAATCAAACACAATTTTAGGTGATGGTGACACAATTATAGTAGAAGCAGATGAATATGATAGGACTTTATTATCATTAAAACCTACTATGTCAGTTGTTACAAATATAGATTATGAACATTCTGATTGTTATTCAGATTTAAGTAGTTTGAAAAATACATTTTTAACATTTATTAATTCCACACCATTCTATGGGATGAATGTTATTTGCTATGATGATCCCAATATAAAATCAATTATTAATGATATTAAAAGGCCATATATAAAATATGGGAAAACAATTGAATGCAATATTAGATATGAAAACCCATCATACAATCAGACAAACTCTTCTTTTGATTTAATCATAGATAATAATAATTATGGAGAGTGCAAGTTGCAGGTTCCAGGAGAGCACAATATTCTAAATTCCTTAGCAGCAATTAGTATAGCAAGAGAACTGAATATCCCAATAGATGTAATAAAACAAGGTTTGTATAATTATAAAGGAGTTAAAAGAAGATTTGAAATAAAATATATTACTAACAATAATATAACTATTGTAGATGATTACGCTCATCATCCATCTGAAATAAATGCAACAATAGCTTCAGCTAAATCTGGTTGGGATATAAACAATTTAATTATTGTTTTTCAGCCTCATCTTTATTCGAGAACTAAAGAATTCTATAAAGAATTCTCTAGTGCCCTGTCAGATGCAGATATTGTTTTATTAACAGATATTTACCCATCAAGGGAAGAAAAGATAGATGGAGTAAATTCAGAGTTAATATTAGATAGACTTAAATCAGAAGGCTCACTTTTAATTGCTAAAGATGATATCCCCAAAAAATTGGTAGAAATTAGTAATAAGGATGACATGATAATTATTATGGGGGCTGGAGATATTAGCGATATTACTGATAGTGTTTATAATAAAATTGAGAAGGAAAAAATCAGATGAGGAATCTACTCAAAAAAACAAGTTTTAAAGATACTATTTTCTATGGGGAAATTTTTTGAAAGAAAATATAAATAACATTATATATAAATTATTTTTACTAACTACAGTTGCAGTTTTATTTTTTGGTTCTATAGAGATAGTAAGAACAGAAAATAATATTTTCAAAGTAAATAAAATATTTATTAATGGTTGTAATCTTGTTAAGGAAGAAAGTCTAGATAAGCAATTTTCTTATTTAATTAATAAAAATATATATTCTTTAAATCTAGATGACATAAAAACTAAAATTCTAGAAGATGAGTTTATTTCTTCGGTTAATTTAATTAAGATATATCCAAGAACGATTATTTTAGATATAGTTGAGATTTCCCCTATTGGAATATTTAAATCAAATAATTCTAATTTTCTCATAGATAACAATAGTAATGGTTTTTTATGCAATTCTAATATATCTAATTCTGTCCATGTCCCAGAATTACAATTAATTAAAAATATAGATATAGAAAATATATTCAATTCGAGTGAGTACAAGATGCTTCAGCATATTTTTACTAATCATTTAAAATTATTTAATATAATCAAGAGTATTAGATCAAATGATAAAAATATTATTATAGATACAACGAACTTTTGGATTTCGTTTGATCGTGAGCACTATATTCAACAAGCAAATCATTTATCTAATTTCTTTGATTATACTAATGATGAGAATCATTATGAATATATAAAATTTTCTCACTTAGATATCATTGTAAAGGATAAAACAGCAATTTAATAATATGGAAAATAAAATATTAATAACAGGAATTGATATTGGGACTACAAAGGTAGTAGCTGTAATTGCAGAAATACATTTTGAAAATGAGTCTAGTCTAAATAATAAAGTTAAAGAAATAAAAATTCTGGGTATAGGAGAACACCCATCCATTGGATTAAAAAAAGGGATTGTTGTTGATATCGTAGAGACTACGAAGTCACTAGACAGTGCAATAAAGATAGCTGAAGAAAAAGCTGATAGAGAGATTGAAGATGTTTATGTGGGTATAACAGGAGACCACATTAAAGGAATGAATTATAGTGGGAAAATCCCAATAAATAATAGCAATCAAATAAATGGAATTGGACAGGAGATTTCTGAAAGAGATGTTCAAAGAGTTTTAGAGGCATCACAGGCAATTAATGTGTCTCCTGGAAAAAGAATTTTGCATACCCTATCCCAATCTTATGAGGTTGATGATAGAAAAGGAATAAAGAATCCAGTTGGATTATGTGGGAATACACTGGCTGTGAATGTTCATTTGGTTACAAGCCTTATAAATGTTGAAAAAGACATAGAAACATGTTTTAAAAGATTAGGAATACGCATAAAACGATTTGTTTTAGAGCCTCTTGCTTCATCTTATTCAGTATTAGATGAGGATGAAAAGGAATTGGGGGTAGTATTGATTGATATTGGTGGGGGGACTACAGATATTTTAGTGTATTATGATGGGGGTATTCAGCATTCATCTGCAATCCCTCTAGCTGGGAAAAATATAACTATTGATATTTCTCATCGATTTAAGACGACATTGGAACAAGCTGAGGAATTAAAGCTTAATCATGGTATTGCAAAGACTGCATTAGCCTCTGATGAAAAAATAAAGATAAAAGGTATAAAAGGTAGAGAATCAAATGAAATAACTCAAAAATTATTATCAGAAGTCATAGAACCAAGAATGATAGAAATTCTTTCTCTTTCATTAGATGAAATTAAAAAAAGTAATGTAGTTAATAAATTGAATTTTGGGGTTGTAATGACTGGTGGAGGATCTCAGCTAAACAATATCATTGATTTATCTCAAGAGATATTCAATATGCCTGTAAAAATTGGATATCCAGAGCTTATAGATAATGAAGTCTCTCAATATAAAAATAACCCTAGGTATGCAACAGCTATAGGGTTAATTCAGTATGCATCTATAGATAATTTGGATGATTTTAATAACAGCAATGAAATTGGAATTATAGATAAAATAAAAAAAACCTTTAACAAAATAACTAATTGGTATTAAAAAAGGAGAAAGCATGTTAATAGAACCTGGAAATCTAATAGATCAAAAAGCTAGAATCGTTGTAGTTGGCGTTGGGGGTGGAGGTGGAAATGCACTAAATAGAATGATTGAAGAGGGAATGAACAGTGTTGATTTTGTTGCAATTAATACTGATGCACAGGATTTAGAATTCAATAATTCACAAACAAAATTACAAATAGGAAAGGAACTGACTCAGGGATTAGGCGCTGGAGCGAATTCAGATATTGGAGAAAAGGCTGTTGAAGAATGCCAAGATTTAATCATAAAGACTTTATCAAATGCAAACATGGTATTTATTACTGCTGGAATGGGTGGGGGCACAGGTACAGGAGCAGCTCCTGCTATCGCTTTAATTGCAAAGGATCTGGGAATTCTTACAGTAGGTGTAGTTACCCAGCCATTTATGTTTGAGGGTCCCATGAGGAAAAGACGTGCAGATAAAGGAATAATAGAGTTGAAAAAGAATTGTGATACTCTTCTTGTAATACCAAATGAAACATTATTAGAAATAACAGATATAAAGACGACAGTCAAAGAGTCTTTTAAAATTGCTGATACAGTATTACTACAAGCCACAAAGGGAATTTCTGATTTAATTAATGTTCCAGGATTAATTAATTTAGATTTTGCTGATGTGAGTCGAGTTATGCAAAATGGGGGCGAAGCAATAATGGGCACAGGGATCGCTAAAGGTGAAGAAAGAGCTATTTTGGCAGCTCAAGAGGCAATTAATTCTCCATTACTGCAGAACAAGACTATTAAGGGAGCAAGGGGTGTATTAATAAATATAACTAGCTCTGAGGATTTAGGAATTCACGAACTAAATCAAGCATCTGATTTAATTTATAAGGCAGCAGGGTATGATTCAAACAGTGATTATGATCAGGAGTACGGTGAAATAATACATGGTTTTACTGTTGACAATACATTAAATGATGAAGTTAGAGTCACAGTGATAGCAACGGGGCTAGATCAAGAGGATGAAGTCAAGATAAATGAGAATAAAATTCAAACAAATGAAAATAGATATCAGATTCCTGATCACGATTATAATAATCCACAAACTTCCATTAATATATTAAATAGTAATAATGATAAAGATGAAGATAGTAATGCTAATATTAAGGAAGATACTTTGATTAAAACTGATGATGAAGTTCAAGTTTTTGGAGAGGATTTAGAAGTTCCAACTTATTTAAGAAATAGAACTATCGATTAGATCTATCTAATAATTGAAAAAATCCCAGTATCTTCAATTATTCGATTATTGGTATTAATTTCTATAGTGTATAAATATGTACCATTTGGCAAAAGATTTGAGTTTGCATCCGTAGCATCCCATTCAATAGAAATAAAGTCATCTATTCTATTATCATTTAATGAAGTTATAAATTTTCCAGCTTGTGAATAAATCTTTATTTTTGTTCGAACATTTTTATTTGGATTATTTTTAATTTGATATGTAAAAAATGTTCTATCTGATATTGGATTTGGGAAATTAAATAAATTAAATACAATGTTGTTATTTGTTGATTTCACCATATATAATTTCAAACTATCAACTGTCAAATTATTAGCATTATCCCAAGATTCCACATATAATACATTATCTTGATACAAATTAGAAGGAACATCAATTTCACACGAAACATTAATACATGATTCAAGAATAATACAATCTTCAGAATATATATTATTTTGAGATACCTCATTATTAAACCAATATCTTGTTAAATGTCCTATATTTTCAGATGTATTAATACCCAATGAATCAGACAAGATGATTGTTATATCTTCATTTGGTGAGATGATTGAATTAGAGGTGATGATTGTATTATTTAAAAAAAAGTCTATATCCGGACCAGAGAAATCATTTAATGTAGCATCAGTATATGATATATCAATAGGTGATGAATATTTTATATAATTATTATCAATAAATTCTGTATATAATTTAAAGTTTATGTAATCATTAGAAATTAAATCAACAGGAACTGTATAGCATGATGATTCTAAAAATTCATTATGATAAATTATATTTGGAGAATAGTTAAATATATAATTATAAAAATTATTATCCTCTTCATATAAAAGCTCTATTTGGACATCTTCATCAAGTATTTGTAGATATTGATAGTCATTTAAATTATTTTCAGGTTCAAATGTATAAGCATTTAAAATATCAACATTATTGGGGAAATTAATTATTTCTAAATTTAATTTTGGAAATGGGACAGGAAGAGCTGGATCTCCTAAAATATCATAAAGATATCCCCCATCACAATTACTTGTATAATGATAATTAGTTGGATGATCATTAAATAATTTAATTTTAGATTCAAGGAAAAGATCACCCAGACGGAGGATCTCATCACCTTCTTCCATATATATTTTCAGATCATCATAAAAATATTCTAGAAATTTTTTGTTAATGGACTTGCTTATAGATCTAGTTGCTCCAATTACAGAAATTGCCCCATTAGTTTCAAATAATAATGATTCTGACATGGACTCCACATTATCATACAGTCCAAAATAACAGGTTCCTGCAATCCATATAGGTAATTTTGAATCAGAGATGTTAATTAGATCAATATCTCTATTTTTATCAATTATATGTTCAGCTGACCATGTTTCAGGATCACCATGACCAATATAATTAATCAATGCGACACCGCTGTTTAAATATGAAATTATATCTTCTGTTAAATCTGGTAATCTTCTTTCTGATCCAAAATATTCAGCTTCATACATAGGTCCATAAAGAGTTTTAGAAAATGTTAAAGATGAGATTTTTTGATAGATAGAATCAGAATACAGTGTGTGCTGAATTTCACTTTGAACTGTTGAATTACTCTTTATCTCATCATCAGAGATTAATAAAACTTTATTCTTCCATGAGCCAATTGGAGGATTAGTAATATAATTCACTAATTTATCTGCAAATGATAGAGCTTCATCTAGGTTTGATGTAGGGATTCTACCTGTGGATAATCGGGGGGGGGTATCTTCATCAATTGAACTAAAGAAGTCATCTGATGGATACTCATCCAATCCATCTCCACAACTAACTGATTTAGTTAGACTTGGGAATGTAATTTCATCTCCAATAATTAGTAAATATTTTAAGTTAGGATTATTTTCAATTTTATTATTTACAAATTCTTTTATTGATGTATTAAATGTATCAATTATAGCAATTTCTGTATCTAAATAATAAGGCTGTGATGAATCAGAGTATATACTAGAAATCTTTATAGCAGATTCTTTTAGATTATCTGTAGATAAAATTAAATATTCAACTGCAAACATAAGGCTATTTAGTTGGAGAAAGGTAAAAAAAATATTTTTTACTGTATTTGTAGTTAATATCATAAAACCCCTAAATTTAGATTAAAATTAATATATTTTTTTATCTTATAACTATAACTATTGTTCCAAAGAATAAATATGATATTTGATATTGATAAAATTAAATCTTACTATAAAAATTTAGATTCTGTTCTTACTAAAATTAGACAGAAAATATCTCGTCCATTAACATTAACAGAAAAAATTCTCTATTCTCACAGTGAATCAGTAAATGATTTTTCTAGAGGTAAAGATTATGTCAATTTTCATCCAGATAGAGTTGCCATGCAGGATGCTACAGCTCAGATGGCGTTGCTTCAATTTATGATGGCTGGTAAGAATAAGGTGTCTGTTCCAACTACCGTTCATGCAGATCATCTAATTCAAGCAAAAATTGCTGCTAGTATTGATTTAAAAAATGCCTTGGATAGCAACTCTGAGGTATATGAGTTTTTATCATCTGCTTCAAAAAAATATGGAATTGGGTTTTGGAAACCAGGAGCAGGAATCATTCATCAAGTTGTTCTAGAAAATTATGCATTCCCAGGAGGGATGATGATAGGAACTGATTCACATACTGTTAATGCTGGAGGTCTGGGAATGATTGCAATTGGTGTTGGTGGAGCTGATGCTGTTGATGTGATGGCTGGAATACCTTGGGAATTAAAATTTCCAAAAATAATTGGAATTAAGTTAATTGGAAAATTAAATGGATGGGCCTCTGCAAAAGATGTAATTCTTAAGGTAGCTGGAATACTAACAGTTGAAGGTGGAACTGGTAAAATACTTGAATATTTTGGAGAAGGGGCTAACTCCTTGTCATGCACAGGAAAAGGTACAATTTGTAATATGGGAGCAGAGGTAGGAGCAACTACATCTACATTCTCTTACGATGATTCTATGGATAGATATTTATGTGCAACAGGCAGATCAGAAATTTCAAATCTAGCAAATTCTCTTAAAGATCATCTTACTGGTGATAGTGAAGTCTATTCAAACCCAGAAAAATATTTTGATGATATAATAGAAATAAATTTATCTAATCTAGAACCACATCTAAATGGTCCATTTACACCAGACAAAGCCACCCCTATATCTATGATGGCAGAAGAGGCTAAGAAGAATAACTGGCCAACAAAGATTGAGGTTGGATTAATTGGTTCTTGTACTAATTCTTCCTATGAAGATATTTCACGCTCTGCATCAATTGCAAAGCAAGCATATGAAAATAATCTTAAATCCAAGTCTCAATTAACAATCACTCCTGGATCCGAGCAGGTTAGGTATACAATTGAGAGAGATGGATATATTGATATTTTTGAGAGTATTGGAGCTAGTGTGTTTGCAAATGCATGTGGACCATGCATTGGTCAATGGGCAAGAGATGGCGCTGATGAAGAGAAAGTCAATACAATTGTACATTCTTTTAATAGAAACTTTACAAAAAGGGCAGATGGGAATCCTAACACACATGCTTTTGTTGGCTCTCCTGAACTGGTAACAGCGTTGGCAATTGCTGGTGATTTGACCTTTAATCCACTCAAAGATACTATTTTAAATTCAAAAGGAGAAGAGGTGTTATTAGATGAGCCAGTAGGCCATGAATTACCTCAGAATGGTTTTGATGTTGAAGATTCAGGATATCAAGCACCTGATGTGATTGAAATTCCAAAGCTGGACACAGAAGACTTCCAAATAGATAAAAATTATTTTAAAGAAAAAGGAGTAATTGAAAAATTAGAGAAAGTTTTTGATGCTATAAAGAATGAAGGTAAAGAAACAAAAGGAATGCTGACATTAATTAAAAAATATATAACAAATAAAGATGAATTTAATGATGAGGATGAAGTATTTGTAAAAGAACAATTTAAAGATCTGTTGAAGCTGGGAGGTTTATCAGTTCCTGCTTTAATTCCACTTATGAAATTTACCATACCATTTATAGTTAAATTAGGTGATAGGGTTGGTATTAATGTGCTTCCCAGCTCTTTTTATGATTCTGAGGAAGATACTATTAATATTAATCCAAAATCTGAAAGATTACAGATGCTAGATAGATTTAGCGCGTGGGATGGAGAGGATTTAAAGAATCTAAATTTATTAATTAAAACTAAAGGGAAGTGCACAACTGATCATATATCAATGGCTGGGCCATGGTTAAAATTTAGAGGTCATCTTGAAAATATTTCTAAAAATTTATTATTGGGAGCAACTAATAATTTTAATAATAAGGTAAATTCAGTAATAAATCCATTTACAAAAAAGTATATTGAAATACCTATCCTAGCTGAATATTATAGGGAAAATAATATTTCGTCTATTATTGTAGGTGATGAAAATTATGGAGAGGGTTCATCAAGAGAGCATGCTGCCATGGAACCAAGGTTTGTTGGGGTTATGGCTGTGATCGTAAAATCTTTTGCAAGAATTCATGAAACCAATTTAAAAAAGCAGGGTGTTCTTGCTCTGACATTTAGAGAAAACGACGACTACAATAAGATTAAAGAGCTTGATACATTTGAACTTAATGGGTTAACACATTTTTCAAAGGATGAGAATCTGCAACTAATTATTCATCATGAAGATAGAACTACAGATAAAATACTGCTGAAACATACGTTTAATGATAATCAAATTGAATGGTTCAAGGCTGGCAGTGCATTAAATTTAATAGCTAAGCAAAATGACAAGTAAAAATCTTATATTAGTTACAGGAGCATCATCAGGTATAGGAAGAGAAATTTCAAGGAAACTCTGTAAAGAAGGCTATGAAGTTATACTAGCATCAAGATCTAAAGAAAAATTAAACTCTCTGCATAATGAATTAAGAAAATTGGGACATAAAAGCCATGTTATTCCCTGTGATATCAGAATTGAAGATGAAGTTAATGATCTATATGAGAAATCAAGTAAACTTGGTTTTGTAGATTGCGTAATTAATAATGCCGGGATAGGAAAATTCTCTAGTATTAATAAGATGTCTATTGAGGATTGGGATGAGCAAATAAGTACAAATTTGAGATCTTCTTTTTTAACTACAAGACTTTTTGTTAAAAAAATGATAGAAAAGAAAGAGGGAAAATTTGTATTCATAAATTCTGTTGCAGGAAAATATGGACATTCATTTACTAGTTCTACAGCATATGTTGCATCAAAGTATGGTCTTAAGGGATTTGCTGATTCATTAAGAACAGAGTTAAGAGAGCATAATATAAAAGTTATTTCCGTTTATCCTGGAGCCGTTGATACAAATTTTTGGGATTCTATTAATGTAGATTTCCCTCGAGATGAAATGCTATCTTCTTCAGATATAGCAGAGACAATTTTTCATGCAATTGCCGCACCCAACTCATCAGTTATTGAGGATGTAGTTGTAAGGAGGACCAAGGGTGACTTTTAATCTACGTTCACTATTTCTCTTGTAAGCTATTTAACGTTGTATTAAATTTTCCAGCTTCACCAAAATTTGTTTTTTGAGAAGAATATATGTTAGAACAACTACAGGGACATCTATCTAAAGTCATAAAAAACATTAAAGGCCAGGGAAAAATCTCTGAGTCTAATGTTTCTGAAGTTTTAAGAGATATTAGAATTGCCTTGTTAGAAGCTGATGTAAATTTAAAAGTAGCAAAGAAATTTGTACAGCATGTCAAGGAAAAGGCTTTAGGTGAAAAAGTATTAAACTCTGTTTCACCAGGTCAACAATTCACCAAGATTCTTTTTGATGAATTAAAATATTTTTTAGGTAATGATTCTAAACAGTTAGAATTTAACAGCTCTGGTCAGACCGTGATTGTTTTAGCAGGTCTTCAGGGTTGCGGAAAAACAACAACATGCGGTAAACTAGCACGTTTTTTGAAAAATAAGGGGAAAGAACCATTTTTAATAGCTGCAGATCTGCAAAGACCAGCTGCTATTAATCAACTGATTACACTTGGTAAAAGCATTGATATTGAGGTATTTAGTCAAAAATCTAAGAATCCTGTTAATGTTGTAAAGGCTGGGATAAAAGAAGCTAAAAAGCTTAATAAAAATGTTGTGATTATAGATACAGCAGGAAGACTACATATTGATAAAGAAATGATGGATCAGTTAAAATCTATAATTAAGGCATCCAGACCTAGTGAGATTTTGTTTGTCGCTGATGGGATGACAGGTCAAGATGCTGTAAATTCATCTGAGTCTTTTAATAAGGCAATTGATATTACAGGAATAATTCTTACTAAAATGGATGGAGATGCCAAGGGTGGTGCCGCGTTATCAATCAAGGATGTTATTGATAAGCCTATTAAATTTATTGGAACAGGGGAATCAATAAATAATCTTGAAAACTTTTATCCTGATAGATTTGCCAGCAGAATTTTAGGTATGGGTGATATAGTATCATTAGTTGAAAAGGCAGAATCAGTTGTTGATAAGGAGTCTGTTGAAATTCTTGAGAAAAAAATAAGAAATCAAGAGTTTTCACTATTAGATTTTCAAGATCAAATTAAGCAAATAAAAAAAATAGGTCCCTTATCAGAAGTTATGGATATGATTCCTAGATCAAATAAATTAAAAATGGGTGAATTTGATGAAAAGAATTTAAAGTGGGTTGAGGCTATAATATCATCCATGACAATCAAAGAAAGAATTAACCCATCAATAATTGATGGCTCAAGAAGAAAGAGAATTGCAAATGGAAGTGGAAGATCAACACAAGAGGTTAATTCATTATTAAAGCAATATAAACAAATGAAAAATATGATGAAAACAGTGGGTAAAAATAAGGGGAAACTTAAGTTTCCATTTATGTAAATAATATAAACAGGAGGTTAGTTAATTGTCAGTAAAATTAAGATTTAAACGATTAGGTAGAAAAAATAGACCATTTTATAGATTAGTTGCAATTGATTCTAGAAAAAGAAGGGATGGCCGAGAAATAGAAAAGTTAGGTTGGTTTAATCCAAGTAGTGTAGATGAAACTTTTAAATTTAATGAAAATAGAGTTGTTCATTGGCTTGATAAAGGAGCAATTCCATCACTGTCAGTAAAGAACTTATTAGGTAAAACAGGATTTAATCACAAGTATCATTTAATTAAGTTGGGAAAATCAGAGGATGTGATTGAAAAAGAGGTGGAGGAATTTTTAGCAAGACAAAAAGATCGTGATGGGAGAAAGAATGAAAATAAAAAATTAAAGAAAGAAAAAACTAAAGCAAAAGCTAAAGCAGAGAAAACCCCAGCAGAGGAAGCTACTGCAGAGGAAGCTGTTGCAGAGAAAACCCCAGCAGAGGAAGCTACTACAGAGGAAGCTGTTACAGAGGAATCCCCAGCAGAGGAAGCTACTACAGAGGAAGCTACT
>Ga0066376_10002232_pt1 | contig 18127 bp, 17 predicted proteins | sample Knorr_S15_td_Bot_FD_77009 | JGI IMG/M metagenome (GOLD analysis project Ga0066376, IMG submission 77009) | Marine microbial communities from Southern Atlantic Ocean transect - Knorr_S15_td_Bottom_ad_5009_LV_A | ecosystem: Environmental > Aquatic > Marine > Oceanic | place: Southern Atlantic... | reverse complement strand
CGAGGTGGAACTCTACCGTGCTTCTCCTCCCAGGCCTCAACTTGCTCAATGGTTAGGAGATAATCAGGATCTTCTGCAGCATCCGCCGAGCAATCAATAACGCAGGCTTGGGCAATAAACATTTCAGGTGGAATAGTGTCGGTGGCGTTATTTGGCAAATCCTTTCCAGAAATCCAATGGATCGGTGCATCGAAATGGGTGCCGGTGTGTTCACCGCAGGATATATTGTTCCAATAGATCGCTGGCCCGCGGTGGTCATAGCGAGATATTTCTTCCATTCGAAAAGGCCATGACTGACCCAGTTCAGGTGGCAGAACAATCGTTGGCGACTTTTGGTCAAGCGTCATCGTTAGATCGACAACCTGGATACCGCCACCCGTGATACCTCCGAGGAGGCTCGATAGGAGGCCGGGGTTATTTTTCTCAGGATTTGTCATCGGTTCAAAAACTCCCTATCGCGCCCCTTAAGATTTAATGGCACGTTCAATTTCTTTTGGATTTTCCACCATGCGCTGGATAATTTCCTCGGCCACGGCGCCGATAGGAATATCCTCGATGCCCTTTTTTAGAGCGCCAACAATGCGGGTTGCTGTGGCCTCAGGCACCAGTTTTGGCGGCGGTGCAAGCTGGTTCCACTCATCTTCGATGGGTCCAATGAAAGCATTGACGACACGCACACCTCCTTCGGCCAGTTCTGCGCGCAAACAATGAGAAAGCGAAAGCGCCGCTGCTTGGGATGCAGAGTATGTTCCAAGCGCTGGATTATTAACCCAGGCATAGGCGGAAAAAACATTGAGCCAGGCGACGGAGCCGTGATGTCCATCAGACCCGCGCGCGCGCATGACCGGACCAAACTCACCGGCTAAGCGTATGAGACCATGATAATGAATTTCCATTTCGTCATGCGCGACATTGAGATCAAACCGATCTATCAAACCACCGCTTCGCAAATGATAACTGTTATTGACCATGATCTCGACTTTATCACCGATCATCGCGGCAAGTTCCTCAACTGAGTCCGAGTCCGTCACATCAAGCGGCATGATATTTACGTTTTCCATCTTGCGTATTTCTTCGAGATGAGGACTGACCCTCCAGGGTTGTGCCTCTCCCACAAAAATTTTTCGCGCACCAGCGTCAGCGAACGCCTTGGCGAGCCCGAGTCCAAGCTCGGTCTTACCATCCACAATAAGAACCCGTCTGTCTTTTGGATTGAATTTCATTTCACGCAATTGCAAATCATCCTCTTCATTGGTTGAGGGTTTCTCAGTTCTCGCGGTCACGATCGCATGGCCAGCCCGGTCAATATCAAGCGACATACGAACGCGCTCCCCTTGAACGCAGTCTTCCGCCAAATGAACAACAATTGAAGGACCAACATCAGCAACGACAATCCCCAGGCGCCAAGGAAGTCGGTCTCTAAAAAATAAATCGTTTGAATGTAGTAAAGTCGTTTCTGCCAAAAGCGTGCCACCATCTGAAACGTCTCGCCATTCCAATGCGTCGCTTAAACAATTTGAGCAAATTTGGCGGGGTGGATATTGCACTGCCTCGCATTCTTCACATGTCTGCAGAGCAAATCTGCCGCTGGCTGCCATCGCCGTCAGACCATGCGCTTCGCGAGATCGATTGCCTGGTGGCATTGTTGGCAGGCGTGTGCGTTTTATAGGATTTTTTCTTTTCGGTGGCGATAACTTCCGGGTCATGCAGCACTCCGCTTCAAAATTGCGGCTGAAGTGCAAAGACCGCGATCATAATTGATCATACCAAAGCAAGACGCTAATCCGTGTACTGCATTTGGAACCGCTTTTCCAAGAGTTTGATCGGTCAATTGCCGAAGCGTTTCAACAATACCGAGATATCCACCGCCAGCTCCGGCTTGTCCTGCAGACAGTTGGCCGCCGGAGGTATTATAAGGAAAATCACCTTGGGTCGTGAGGTTGCGATCTGCAATAAACGCCGCCGCCTCACCCTTTGCGCAAAAGCCCAAATCTTCAATTTGCATGAAACAAATTATGGGGTAATCGTCATAGGCTTGGAAAACGTCAATATCTTCCGGACCAATGCCAGCGTGCTCATAGAAATCGTCTGCGTCTACAGCCCAGCCTGCTCGTATTTGAACGGGGTCTTCCGGAAAAGCATTGTGTCGCTCTATGGTTGAAAGGATTGTCGCGTAATCAAGATCAAGTGATTTCGCCCGCTCAATTGACATAACCAGGAACGCTTCAGCCCCCGCGCACGGCATGACACAATCAAACAGACGCAAAGGCTCAGCAATAATCCGAGCATTTAAATATTGCTCCATATTTAGCGGGCGCTTCATCATTGCATGAGGAACATCGAGGGCATTTTCGCGCTGAGCGATGCATATTTTGCCAAAGTCTTCCCGCGTTGCACCATATTCCCGCATATAATAATCAGTTAGAAATGCAAAACTTGAATTAGGACCACCGGAGCCATAGGGATAGACGGCATCGTTTGCAAACTGACTGAACGTCGCAATGGTTTGCCGGAAGGTGTCGACGTGATTTGTATCGGCACCCATACAGGCTACAATCTCAGCGTCACCAGATTGAACGGCCCGTGCGGCGCGCCTGAGAGCAACGCCACCCGCCGCACCGCCCATCGGTATATGATCCAACCATCTTGGAGACACTCCCAAATGTTGAGTTAATCCAACAGCAGAATCCGGGTTCAGCGTAAAACTTGAAACGCAAAACCCATCGACTTCATTTTTTTCAATACCTGCTTTTGAAATTAAATCCGCCAAGGCGCGACCACAGAACCAATGTGCGCTCTTTAAGGAATATCGAGAATAGGGTACCGTTACTGGCACACAAACGGCAACTCCTTCATAATTATGGCGCCGCATCAACAAATTAGAGCCCTTTCGGATGGGTCATAAATTCTTCAATTAGAGCCGGGTCGGGTAGCGCAAAGTCATTGGTTCGGCTGACTACAAGACCGGTCAGTCGCTTTAACTTCACAGCCACCTCCGTCATTTTAACGAGGATCGGAATGCCATTTATCACTGGTGCGCCATCAACATTGTGGTTAAAGACACCGCTGAATAACAACATCGGAATGCCACCGCCGGGGATAATCACATCGACACCCTGTTCAACCAGCGGCTTTGCCTGATCCTCAAACAATTGAACCACCTCGTCGAGGCCGCCCTCATTATCGAACGCCGCGAGAATGGAACCTGGCTGAAAATCCATGGCATGAACGCCAGTCACCCGCTCTCGAAGACCGTATTTTCCGATCTGATGATGGAACCAGGATTTATAACGAGGATTAATGGTCACAATGCCGATTTGCTGACCGAGTTGGCAGGCATAAAGCATGGATGCTTCGCCTAGGGATAGAACCGGAATATCAACCGAGGCCCTCGCTTCGTAAAGACCTGCGTCTTGAAAATGCCCAATGGCAAAGGCATCATAGCCTTCTCGCTCGGCGGTAATTGCATTGGCGATCATATCGCGCGCGCATCGAAACTCGGACAATGAATGGGCATAAGAATCGGGCGGCGTTATTCCCTTTATGTCCACCGTCGTTTCATCATCGACTATGTGTTCAAAATGCTTCCTCAAGTTAACCCAATAGGTCCCCGCATTCTCTTCGTCGACATAACTTTGATAGGCAATGCGCATCGGTTCCAACGTATCTGCTCCTCCAAAATCCTTAAAATATCAAATGTGTTAAATTTTATGCACATTAGCATGTCAAAAATCTCGAACACACTCAACACGGCATTGTTACATTAACTAGATATTTATGGAAATGACTTTGAGATAGCATGATTGATTCAGAAAATTTCATATCGCCGCCACCGCATTTCACCCCATATAGTCCGACATGCGATTTGGATCATGTCAAATTTAGGCAATGTCAGTGTAAATTGAGTTGATCTCAAATCGCAGTATTGAGTAATTATCAGATCGCGAGATTACGCCACCTTGATCCGAAAATGAATGGTAATTATAGAACTTATATGATGATGAAAGTAATTCGAACCGAGTTATAGCCTAGGACGGAATATCCAAATTAGGCAAGTTGCATCTGGCACAATGCACTAAAAGTATGCAAAAAATACAAAGTTCTAACTAATAACCTTAATGCCTGCTAATGGGATGGACCGGCCGTGTTCTATTAAGTAGCTCCAATTTCGGGGTTCGGAATACGGAAAGGAACATCACCATGACGAAGCGGATAACCGCGACTATGTCAGCACTTTGGAAGACTGGGATATATTGCGCGATGGGAACAATCCGATCGCCCGCTCAAATGTGTGTCCCGAGCGTAACAAACCTGAGACGCCAAGCTTTTATGCTTTTTCCTATACAATTCCGACGCCGCATCAGACTAAAACTTGCGTGATTTCCGGCAGCGCTGAAATGCCGGAAGGCAAAAGCAATTACCGTGATCATGTCGTCCGCTTGGGCGAGCAGTCGCCCGAAGCAATGCTCGAAAAAGCACGCTGGGTGCTGGCGGAAATGGAACGCCGTATGAGCGCATTGGATTTCACGTGGTCTGATGTCACAGCCACCCAGTTATATACCGTCTACGATGTGCACTCTTTTTTGGGTGATGAAATTGTTGCACGCGGCGCAATGCCGGCAGGCCTCACCTGGCATTTTGCTCGACCGCCGGTGGATTTTGTCGACTATGAGATGGACGTACGAAGCGTTCGACGCGAGCGGGTTATAGGGTAATACTCAAATAACGCTGGGGCCTCTTCAAAGGAAATCCTTTAAGCCGCCAAAATTTTCTTGATATCCGGCCAGGCTTTTTCGCCCCCTGCTCGATGTTGTTCAGTTTCTGGATTTGGCGTTGCACCCAGGCACTCTTCATAAGAGGCACGCGATTTTATGCGGTCCCACCAATCAGCAACGCCGGGGGTGTTATCCAACATCTCGCCGCATTGAAGCTCATGGAGGCGCTCAACCAAGGGGGTCATAGAAATATCGGCGAGCGTATATTGATCTGCCGCCAGCCATTCTGATTTGTTAAGTGCAGATTCCATATCGGATAACATTTTTTGCAGGCCTTCGAGCGCTTGAGGGAAATCAGCGCTTTGAAAACCATCTTCGATAATCCGGCGGCGGCGGGCCCGCGTCGCGGCAACCGGAATGCCTTCGATATGTTGTTCGAGTTCTTCGGGCGATAGCGCCAATAATTTGGGCCGCATGGAAACGGTATAGGTAAGCGTGCCGATCATTGGCAGACATTCATCAGCGCGCTTCATCCACCACCATGTTCGAGCAACGCCAAGCGGGTTGCCTGGTTTCAGGTCTGGCCCGTCAAACGCATCGTCGATGTAATTTAGGATTACCGAGCTTTCATATATATACGCGCCGTCATGGACCAGCGTCGGCACCACAGCGTTTGGATTTATTTTTCGGTATTCAGGAGATCGCAGATATCCACGCTCGACCGCGTGATCGACATATTCGAGGCCTTTCTCGGCCAGGACAAGACGCGATTTGAGGCCACAGGTCGCCCCGTGAAAGTGATAAAGCTCGAGCATGGTGATTCCTTTTTAAAAAAATACCGAAAGATTTTTTGCTAATAAAACGTTCTGGTCGAGAGTGATCTCGTGGCGGCGTAGTTTCCACCAGCCTTTTCCGACCTTCATGAAACCACTTTACCAGCCAAAACTCGATCCTGACAGTATCTATGTGGCCGAGGGCATCGGCTTGAAAAGCGTGTATTTGTTATTCATGTATCGGAGGTTCGAACCTGTCTCGCCACGCCATCCTCAAAAACCTGCGACAACACTACAAATTGGCAGTCATTTGCACGCTATGCTAATATAATTTAGTCTTAAAAATCGAAATTGTTGTTTCAATTTATTGCCTATTGAAGACTCAAATTTAATGGAGAACGCGCTGCTCAGTATAACTATGCGGCCAATCTCACTCGGTATTTTGCTCAGTTTCACCACCACGGCAGTGATGGCGCAAAAATCTCGCGAACGTAAGCCCGTAACCCCAGCCAATTTGACGAATCGCGTTGTATTTGTGAACAAAAAGATGGATTGGCAAAAAGCTGACGACTATTGCCGGAGCAAATTTGGCACCAGCCTGGTCTCCGTCAAAGATAAAGCATTCAATCTCGGTTTGGAAAATGTGATTAAAAAATATTCCGCCCGCAGAGGTGATCGTATATGGATGGGGGGGGGTTTTAGTGAGAAGAAACAATAACATCCTTGTTTGGTCTGACAGCTCCACTTCAGGCTTCACACGTTATGGATATTACATCGGTTATTGGAGACACGATAGGTTACGAAATTGTGTGTCTCATCGTTTGATTAGGACCTACAGATATAACGAAAGGGGACAATGGAGACTAGAAAATTGCAGCATAAAAATTAGATTTGTGTGTCGGAAACCCGATGTAAAATCGACAAAATTTTCGGTCGTATACAAATCAAAGAATAAAAAAGAGACCGGCAAGAGGTATCTGCCAAATTGTCCGATTATGAGCAAAAAAAAGCTTTCGATGTCAGAGGCAAAAAACGAATGCTTGAAAAAAAAGAACTGTCGAGGCTTCTTAATTCATCCCAATTATACAAGAGAAAGGTATAAGGACCACGCCGCTTCGGTCACTCTTTTTAAGCAGGGGCCTAGCTGCAAGGATGATAAAAAGTATGATGTGGCCTGGAAGCCGCTTGTCGCGATCATGAAAGATAAATAACGCCTTGATCCTGTGAACTGTGCTTTGGCAAGCGATAGAGCTGATACCCGCCTAAAAGAAAACCGAGAGGTTCTTTGCCAGGAGGACGTTCTGGTCGAGGGTGATCTCACGGCGGCGTAGTTTCCAGCCTTCGCCTTCAAACCGTAATGTATCCAGGCGTTTGCCGACAAAAAAATTGCTCTCTTTCTCGGCGCGGTTTTGGTAGACCAGAAAGCGGCACCGCGCCGTAACCTCTTCGGGCTTTTCAACGGAGGGGGTTGCGCCGAGCAATTGAACATTGCTGACCATATGGCAAACGCGCGATAGCGGCTCTTCGGCCCAATGTTTTTCCGTCATGATTTGATCGACGCGCTTGGACATGGTCCATTTATCATCCTCGAACCAACTGATGTCTTCGCCTTCGCGGGTGTTCTCCCGCGCGGCATGATCGCCATGTTTAACATTGCGCCGCATCGGCATGAAATAAACCAGATCATCGCACAATAAATCAAGCCAGTCCGTGAACTGTCGTTGATCGAGCATCTCGGCTTCATCATACAGAAACTCTTCGATCTGCTGTTTCAGGGTAAAATAATGAATGTCGCGCTTGAGGGCGGATTTTGAATTTGAACTCATCATCGCGACGTACCTGACTTGCGTTGCGCCGGGTGGGCCATGATGTCGGACCAATTTTTTTCCTGCATATAAGAAGACCAGCAGGTGTAATATTGACGGGCGTTTTCTTCTGTCATCTGGGTGCTGACCATGCCCGGCACTGGATCATTTATGTTGTAAATATTCTGAGATTGCTGATAGTTGAATGGGTGGCGCCGGGCAATCACACCGCGGCTGCCTTGGGTCGCATAGTTCCAGTTTTCCATATCGTCTTGTTCGGTCATACCCGCCGGGCCTGAATAGCGCATGTAATACTTTCTCAGCAGATCTTTAACCTCTTTGGGGGCTGCTTTATCGACTAGGAAGAAGCGCCAAATTTCAGAGGATTCTGCGCCGTTCGGATGCCACGCACAAAGCGCCCGAGGTTGGCGGCCATGAAACGAGGTGTTTGGGAAGATCGTGCCGACAAAAGGCACAATGCGGGCCTTGTCCCCAAGCTTTATTTGACGCTCTTCATAACAATGGCGGTAATATTCTTCGGCAATCGGATTGTCTTTATAGGCTTCGATATACGCGTTGTTTTCCGGCTTCATCGCGCTATGGATGCCGTGTCCGCCTGGGAAACTGATCCACAGATGTTGCGCGTCCGCCAGCTCATTGTCGCGGCGGCCTTTTTCACCTTTGGCGGCGCTCGGGCCAATGCCAATCATATCGACCGAGATATGGCTCGGGTTATGGTAGGAATCGCCGCAGAAATTCTCGGCCGGAATTTTCCAGTTGCATGGCGATACCCATTTATGGACGCCGCCGAAAACTTCGGTGCCGCCGTCGCTGCCATCAAGACCATCCAAGACCAAATCCAAATGCGCTTTAGCATCGCCGAGATAGTCATAAAAATCCGGCGCGTCTTTATCCCACGTCGCCCAAATGGAGCCTTTGTAAATCTCCATTTTGGCCACCTCGATCAGTGACCATTTGGATTTATCGAGGACATGAGAGTAAAGCTCTTTTTCGTGCGGCACACCGACGAGCTTGCCATCGGGGGAATAGCTCCAAGCATGAAACGGGCAGGTAAAGGTCTGCGTATTTCCTTCATCATAGAGGCAAACTTTCATGCCGCGATGAGAGCAGGTATTTAGAAACACGTGAATTTTTTGCTCGAAATCCCGGCACATAATGACTGATTCTGCGCCCATCTTCGAGGTAAAAAAATCGCCGGGTTTGGGAATTTGGCTTTCGTGGCCGACAAACAGCCAGGCGCGGGTGAACACTTTTTCGAGCTCTTCCTGGTAGATTTTTTCACTGGCAAAAATCTCCCGGCTAATGACACCCTTTTCGGTATCAATCATGTCATTTTGGAAGCCCAATTGAGTCATAAGATTTTCTCCTGGTAGATTTTATGCTGCGCTTCTTATGAAATGATTTTAATGCTAAGAAGACAGCATACAAGAACAAAGGGGAAATCGGGGGATGTCTGAAATTCGGGACAATATGAAAATTGATTGGGACTTTCCGATCGAGATGGATGATGGCCTGGTTTTGCGCGCCGATATTTTCCGGCCCGAGCAAAAGGGTCAATATCCCGTCCTTTTATCCTATGGCCCCTACGCCAAGGGCCTTTCATTTCAAGAAGGCTACCCGTCTGCCTGGAACCGCATGGCGGAATTGCATCCTGACGTCACTGAGGGTTCCAGTAATGTCTACCAAGCCTGGGAACTGGTTGATCCGGAAAAATGGGTGCCAGATGGCTATATCTGCCTGCGTATTGATTCCCGTGGCTGTGGTTCATCACCGGGCTTCGTTGATCCGTTCTCGCCGCGAGAAACCAAAGATTTCTACGATTGCATTGAGTGGGCCGGCGTTCAGCCCTGGTCTAATGGCAAAGTTGGGCTCAACGGCATTTCTTATTACGGCATTAATCAGTGGCATGTCGCAACTTTGCAACCACCCCATCTCGCCGCCATGTGCATCTGGGAAGGCGCGGCGGATTGGTACCGCGACATGACCCATCACGGCGGCATTCTCTCGACCTTTTGGGACAATTGGTACGACATGCAGGTCAAAACCGTGCAATACGGCCTCGGCGACAATGGACCTAAAAGTGTTGTCACGGGCCAGAATGCCTGCGGTGATGTGACGATGAGCGAGGATGAACTCGCTGCCGGGCGTTGCGCTTTTGGTGATCAGATTTTTGAACATCCTTTAGACGATGACTATCACAAAGCCCGCTCGCCGATGTGGGACAAGATCACAACACCGATGTTGTCTACCGCCAATTGGGGCGGCCAAGCCCTGCACCCGCGTGGTAATTTCGAAGGCTATCAACGCGCGGCATCTTCTCAAAAATGGCTGGAAGTGCACGGCATCGAACATTGGACAGAATTCTACACAGCTTATGGCGTCGCCCTGCAAAAACGTTTTTTCAATTATTTTCTCCACGGCAAAGACAATGGCTGGGCAGATCATCCCAAGGTTCAATTGCAGGTCAGACATCCTGACCGGTTTGAGGAACGCCTGGAAGATGACTGGCCGATCCCCCGCACTGAATGGACGAAGTTTTATCTTGATGGCAATACAAAATCTTTAAGCACAAAGTCACACACAAGCTCACAGGAAATCAGTTTTGAAGCGCTTGGCGATGGTCTGACGTTTCTTTCTCAGCCGCTAGACAAACCAACGGAAATCACCGGTCCTTCTGCATTGAAAATTTCTGTGTCCTCAACGACCGAAGATGCCGATATCTTTGCCGTGTTGCAGATTTTTGACCCGGGCGGCAAAGAAGTCGTTTTCCAAGGCGCGATCGACCCGCATACGCCGATTGGTCAGGGCTGGCTCCGCGCATCCCATCGAAAATTAGATGCCGCGCTCTCTCTGCCGCATCGCCCTTATCATACACATGATGAACTTTGGCCCTTGGCACCCGGTGCGCCCGTAGAGCTGGATATCGAGATCTGGCCAACTTCAATTGTCGCCCCGGCGGGCTACCAGATCGGACTTTCAATACGCGGCAAAGATTATGAGTATGACGGCGAAAGCGGCGGCCGTCTGTCAAATTTTAAAAACGAACTAAAAGGCTGTGGCCCTTTCCTGCACAACGACCCGCGCGATCGGCCGAAAGACATATTTGGCGGCACCACGACCCTACATTTTGACTCCGAACAACCCGCCTATATCCTATTGCCGATCATTCCGGCTTGATTAGCCAACCGGGAGATCAATTGTTAGTTTTCATATAAAGTACAGTAAGTGGGATATATCCCCACAGAAAACTTTGAGAGTTCTGCTAATATTTCCCGGAAATATTGACGATTATATCTGTATAGTGGGTTTTATCCCATTATAAGTTTGACTAAAAAGATGGGATTTTTATTGACTAAAAATCCAGTTCACCTAGAATTTCTGCCAAGACTTACAAAGAGTGTTGGGAAACTGCTATGGATGAGCAAACCAAACTTATTTTGGAAATTGAAAATCACTGCCGGGAAACCGGTTGCGCCGAAAGTACATTTGGTCGGCGGGTGGTCAATGATGGCAAATTCGTTGGCCGGTTACGCGATGGCAAGGGAGTGACAACCTCGACTGTTGCGAAGGTGCGGGCTTACATTGAAGAAACGGGTAAATCCTCATCCGCAGAAGATTCGCCAAGTGAAGCTGGTCCGTCATCCAGAAAAACTAAAAACAAAAAGTCAGATGCCAAGCAAAAGAAACAAGTAGAGCTGAAAAAAACCGCTTTTCGATTTTATGACAATCGTCAGAAATACCTCATGTTCGTAAATACCTGCAGCGAAAAATGGGTTGTTGCAGAACGCGCAGGCATGGAGCTTGCTCACATACATCCTCAACCACCGGCTCTCCGTCTATTCGATGCAGGAATGGGCGACGGCACTGTCTTAACCGGCGTGATGCGGGAAATGCATCGCCGTTTTCGAACCTTGCCATTTTACATCGTTGGTAAAGAGATCAGTCTGGAGGATGTGCGCCTCAGCCTTGAAAAAATGTCAGACCGGTTTCACGAACACCCCGCGACAGTCCTGGTCGTCACCAATTTGTATTACACCGAGGCTCCCTGGTTAACGCCCCGATCCATGCAGGCAGCGGCGACCTTGAATTGGATGGATGTTCCTCTGGCCGGCGATTCCGCCCATGAGTTCCACGAACAGATTAAAGACCTGCAACCTGCGTTGTCAGATGGCTGGCAGGTACGGGCGAGCGAGAAAACCGGCAATCCGCTTTATGTGCGGCCATCGGTATTGGTGCTATACCGCGAAGACCATAAATTCTTGCTCGATCAGGTTATCCCGAGACCCGGTCAAAACCGTGCCGACTATGACCTGGTATTGGCCTCGCAGCCATATCGCGCCCGCATACCCGTCGATTTTAAAGTCAAAAAAGTTATTGCGCCCTTGGCCAGAGCGTTAGCGCCCGGCGGCAGGTTGCTTGGCGTTCATTCCGCTGGCGGCGATCCCGGGCTGGAAATTATCCGGCGCGTTTGGCCGGAAGAAAATCCCTTCATCACAAATCGCCACGAACTACTCAAATCGCTTAAAAAAGAACTTGGCAAAACGCACCGCGATTTGAACTATAATACCTATGCGGATAAGCGTGCACTATTTCGCTATGACATGCATACTTTGCCGAGTGAGATCGGCAATGAAAGCATTGGCACCTCTACTTTGCTCGCGGCCTGGAACGCGGCAACCTATGTTGCTCAAATTGAAGATGAACGACTGGAAGACGTCATGATGGACCACGCTTATCTCGATGCCACCCGTGATGTCCTCAACGAATATAACGGCCTGTGGTTTAACGATGAATCATTTGTTGTTTCCAGACGCCGAGGATAGATAAAAAATGACTGATTATTCTCCGCCTGTCCAAAGCCCGCTTGTGTTAAAGCTGCTGAACGGTGAAACGACATTTACCGTCGAAATTTCGCCCCCGATCGCCGGATCGAAAAAATCATTGCTCGATCAAGCTGAATCTTTAAAACCCTATATCGATGCCATCAATGTTACAGATAATGCAGGTGCCAGCGTCGCGATGTCGAATATGGCGGCAAGCGCTCTCCTCATCGCAAATGGTCATGAAGTCATTTTGCAATTGAATTGCCGAGATCAAAATAGAATTGGCCTCATGAGTGATTTGCTTGGCGCAGCGGCACTTGGCATCAACAACATTATTGCGGTTCGGGGTGACGATCCAGAGGCTGGCGATCATCCGCATGCCAAGCCAGTGTTCGATCTTAAAAGCCATGAACTCATCCGAACCGCTTTTGAGATGACCACCAATGGCATTGTTCCGGCGCATACGATGAAGATTGCGCCAAGCGGCATTCAATCAAACACCAAATCGATTGATGAACCGCCGCATTTCTTCATCGGCGCTATTGATGTGCCATCGCTTGCCGGCAATGAAGTTTGGGCGAGCAGGCTTCATAAGAAAGTTGCCTCCGGCATTCGATTTATCCAAACCCAATCCTGTTATGATGTGGAATTTGTGCGGCGCTATTTGGAAATTCTGGAAGACGAGGGCCTGGCCGAAAATTTATTCATAACGGTCAGCAATTCGCCCTTAGTCTCCGCTCAATCAGCCATTTGGGTAAAGGAAAATATCTGGGGAGCCGATATTCCAGATGAGGTAATTGCCCGCATTAGAGAGGCAAAAGACCCCGTCGAGGAAGGAATTCGAATTTGCACAGAACAGGTCAAAGAGCTTGTAGAGATGCCGGGCGTCGCAGGCATTAATTTGATTGAGCGCCAAAACGCCGAAAGTATTTCGGCTGTGCTTCAGGAAATTGGTGCTGAAAATGGCTAGCGCTGATACAGCCATAATCGCCCCGGTGGGACGGCTTCGCAGTTGGTCTGTGCGTCACGCGCGATTTTGGGAAATCATGTATCAAATGTTTCTCCCTCTGCTGCGTTTTGCGAGGCCTATTATTACCCTATTTCCAGACGCGTTTATTCGCCCGCTGACAACCGCCGTCGAGCGCTCTTTAAAAGCAACTTTTTTTGATTGCAACATGTGCGGTGATTGTGTGTTGAGCTCCACCGGCATGTCTTGTCCGATGAATTGCCCAAAAAGCATTCGCAATGGACCTTGCGGCGGCGTACGAGAGAACGGCAATTGCGAAGTTGAACCTGATATGAGATGCGTCTGGTTAGATGCTTGGTCGGGCGCTGCAAAAATGCAAAATGCCGCCAAGAACGGATGGCAGATCAACACTCTCCAAACTCCGTTGGATCGCTCACTCGACGGGCAATCGTCCTGGCTCACAGTCATGAACGAAAACGCTCATGATACCGCAGCTACGCAAAAAGTTGTTTCGCCCTCTAAACCCAGCACCAGCCCGCTATTCAAAAAATTGAACGAGCAATCTGTCACCCTTACCGCAGAGTACAATCCGCCTGACACCACCGACCCCAGCAAAATTCTGGCTGGCGCGCAAAGCCTTTTGGAAGTTTGCGATGCCGTCAATGTCGTCGATGGCGCAGGCGGCAACACGCATATCTCAAGCCTCAGCGTTTGCACTTTACTGGCCCAAGCCGGACATGATCCGGTGATGCAAATCTCGTGTCGCGACAAAAATCGCATCGCCATTCAAGGAGAGGCTCTTGGCGCCGCGGCGCTCGGCATTAAAAATATTCTCTGCCTGACAGGTGATGGCATTAACGCTGGCGATCAGCCTGGCGCAAAACCGGTGTTTGATCTGGACTGTTCGACATTGCTGGGCACCCTGAAGACGATGCGCGATGAAGGACAATTTACCACCGGCAAGCCAATCGACACGCCGCCGGATTTTTATCTGGGCGCGACAGCCAATCCATCGGCCATAGAACCTGAAATTGAAGTTGAACGCATAGCCAAAAAAATTGAAGCTGGCGCTCAGTTTATTCAAACACAATTTTGTTTTGACCCAGAGGTATTCCAGTTATTTTTTGACCGATATACAGCACGCGGCTTGCACGAGCAGGCCAAATTCCTGGTTGGTGTCGGCCCGCTCAGTTCAGCCAAAGCCGGGCTTTGGATGCGCAACAACATTGCCGGCATTCGCATTCCCGATAGCCTCCTCGAGCGACTGGAAAAAGCCCATGACCAAAAAGCCGAAGGTATTTCGATCTGCGTTGAACTTATTGAAGCCTATTTGAAAATGGACGGCATCGCCGGCCTCCATATCATGGCCTTTCAACAGCCAGACAAAGTCACCGAGATCGTCCGCCGGGCTGGCCTTAGAACTTAAAAACTATTTTCCTTTGGAGCCCAGGAACACGCCGCAAAGTATCAGCGGCAGGCCAATCGCGTGGAAAAATTGAAAGCGCTCGCCCAAAAGTAAAATTGCCAGCACAGAGCCAATGATGGGCAGCATATAGGACACCTGCCCGGCCTTGTTCGGCCCGCCAACTTCAACCGCCCGGTTATAACAATGATAGGCGATAATGGACGAGATAAGCGCGAGGTAGAGCACACTGCCGACGGTTTCGATGCGAAACGGTGTTGGACGAACGTATATTGTCTCCCAGATGTAAGGCGGCAAAAGCATCATCAAACCCAGAACCGAGGTAATCGCCAGAAAACTCGTCGGATGCATTTTGGGGCGTTTGCGCAGCAACACCGTGTATAACGCCCAAGATAGCGTCGCCGCCAAAACCCAAAGGTCGCCGGTATTAAATTCAAAATTAATCAAGCGCGCCGGATCGCCTCGCATCACAATCACGCTGGTTCCGAGGAACGCCATCACAAATCCAAAGCTTTGAATTAGATTGATGCCTTCTCTAAAAAACAAGATCGACAACAATACAATGATAACCGGCCGAGAGGTGTTGATTAGAAAAGAGTTGATCGCCGTCGTCGTCAATAATGCTTCATAAATGAATGTGTTGTAGATGGTGATACTGAGCGCTGAAAGGATCAAAATAATAAGCCAATTATTTTTAAGTGCTGGCAAATCATTTCTAAGATGCGGCCAGGCTAAAGCGATCAAAATTGGCGCGGCCACGACCCATCGCCAAAATGCGAGACCAATTGGTGGAATGATGTCATTCACACCGCGAGCGGTGATGGCATTGCCCGACCAGGCAAGGGCAGTGATCACCATCAACACATAGGCGTTATTCCAAATCCATTTCATGGAAAGTTAGTTTCTCCGGCTGAATATCAGCGTGAAGTTATTGGAAGGCATCGGCACCCTGCGATCAAGCAGAAGATCATTAGCGCTGGCAAATTCTTCGAGGTCGGTGACATCGCGCACCCCCCAAGCGGGATCACGCGCCCGCAAGGTGGCATCAAATTGAGCGTTGCTGGGTGCCGTATGTTCACCGTTTCGTTTAAAGGGGCCATACAGAAAAAGTTTGCCGGTCGCGCTCAAATAGTCACCCGCCCCTCGAAATAAATGTTTGGCAACACTGATGGGCGAAATATGTATCATGTTGAGGCTGATGATCGCCGCGAGATCTGACGGCGGCCGATTTTCAGTGCCAAACTCCCAATCATCAGATGTGACATCGAGAAAAAACGGCTTTTGGATATTCGCCAATTCGGTGGCCCTGCGCCAGGCTTCGATGCTCTGAATATGTTCTGGATCAAGGTCGGTGGGCCAAAACGTCAAATTGGGAAAAGTCTCGGCAAACTTGGCAACATGCTGGCCGGAACCACTGCCAACCTCCAAGACGTCGCTCGAAATATCTCCCAGTTCGGTTTTTAAAACCTCAACCACAAAGCTTTGGTTGCGATGGAAGGCTGGTGTGTCCATGCGCCCATCAGCGTTTAAATCGCCTTTTTCTGTATAGCTCATGACAAAGCTCGCAAAACTTCCTATCTTCGAATTCATAATTTTGAGAACTATAAGGGTAAATTCCCGAGGGAGAAAAGGCCAAAGATATGACACAAGAAATGTCACAAGATATGAATGATAAAATCTGCGTTATCACCGGCGGTGCCGGCAGCATTGGATTGGCAAGTGCAAAACGTATGTATGAGGCCGGCGCGCGGGTTATGCTGGTTGATCTCAGCGAGGAAAATCTGGCAACAGCTGCCGCCAGCTTTGGCGATCAGGACCGCATCGCCACCTGCACTGCCGATGTCTCCGATAGCGATCAAACCAGAAACTATATTGCCGAGACCGTGGCAAAATGGGGCAAGTTCGATGTGTTATTTGCCAATGCGGGCTTTAGCGGCACCTCAGCGCCAATCACCGAATACCCCGACGACATCTTTGATAAAGTGATGGCGGTCAATGTTCGGGGCGCCTTTTTGGCCTGTAAAAACGCCCTTCCGGAAATGAATGACGGCGGCAGCATTATCATCACTTCCAGCATTATGGGGGTGACGGCGCGGCCCGGCTCGATCGCCTATATTACCTCTAAACACGCGGTCATCGGATTGATGCGCGGCGTTGCCAAGGAAGCGGCCCCCCGCAATATACGCGTCAATGTGTTGGCGCCAGGACCGGTCGATAATGCATTTCAGTTGGAGATCGAAGAACGCGCCTCGAAAGCCTCCGGCACCAACGTCACCGAAATGTTGAACAATTGGATTTCGCTCGGCCGTCACGCAGCGCCGGAAGAGATAGCCAACACCGCCTACTTCCTCGCCTCAGACCAAAGCAGCTTTTCGACAGGCAGCGTTTTCATGGCCGATGGCGGCATGCATATTTAATTCCCCCCCCCTCCTTAATCCTCCCCCTTGGTGGGGGGAGGAAATATTGGCGTATTTGCGCATAACGTTCTTCCCCTCCCTTGATGGGAGGGGATCGAGGGGAGGGTGAAATAAATTATTATGTAAGCCTTGACTTACCAAAAGACTGGCCTATTAGTAAGCCATGACTTACGATGTAATATTCTCAGCTATCGGCGACCCGACGCGACGTTCAGTCCTCGAAGCACTTCGCCATCAACCCATGACCGTTGGCATGCTCGCCAAACAGATGCCGGTCAGTCGCCCTGCCGTCTCGCAGCATTTAAAAGTATTGCGAAATGCTGAACTCGTTACGGTCACGCCGCGCGGCACGGCCAATGAATATGCCCTCAATAAAAAGGGCCTGGAAGACATTCGCGGCTGGCTCGACGGCATGTGGGATGACGCCCTGGAAGCCTTTAAATCTCATGTTGAACAGAAACCCAAATCTAAACCCAGGAGAAAAAAATGAACAAAGTTGATCAAATTCAAAAAGTAACCCCAATTGTTAAAACGGTGCGGGTCAAATCCACGCCTGAGAACGCTTTTCAGGCGTTTACCGAAAAAATGGCAGATTGGTGGCCAATTGACCGCCATTCTCTCGACGCGGAAAACTGCGCGTCTGTTGTGTTTGAGCCGAAACTCGGCGGCACCGTCTATCAAACCATGAAAGACGGCAGCACCATTCCCTGGCCGGGATGACGGAGAGGAATCTCTGTGTTCTCCGTGGTTTTTATGTTTTTAGGTCACCCTCTCCTCAATCCTCCCCCATCAAGGGGGGGATTTTTAGAAACCGATATATTCCCTCGGTTGGATATTCTGGATCCCGGCTCTGGGGCCGGGATGACGATGGTTTTAAAATTTTCCACCACCCGTCACCCCGGACTTGATCCGGGGTCCAGTTTACTAATTTCAACGGCTCTAGATTCCCGCCATAAATTATCGTGGGCGGTAATGACGATGCTATTACATACGCGCAAAGGTGCCTTCAATCTCGACAATGTCTTGATCATTGAGCGCCGTCACCACATTAACGGTCATCGGGGGGAGTGGTTTATCCCCCCAAAGCCTTTGCTGAAGAGACTCAATGATCTCGAGATATTTTTCATCCGTCACATACAGCACTATTTGAATGGCATCCGTAACTCGGGCACCGCCAGCCTCG
>Ga0066376_10002231_pt1 | contig 18128 bp, 10 predicted proteins | sample Knorr_S15_td_Bot_FD_77009 | JGI IMG/M metagenome (GOLD analysis project Ga0066376, IMG submission 77009) | Marine microbial communities from Southern Atlantic Ocean transect - Knorr_S15_td_Bottom_ad_5009_LV_A | ecosystem: Environmental > Aquatic > Marine > Oceanic | place: Southern Atlantic... | reverse complement strand
TCCCAATGGGTATCCAGAAACCAGGTTGAACCGGCGATCTCACCAATCTCATGGCCGTTCCAGAAGGCGAATATAATATCGCGTTTCAGTTGGTCTCTCAGGGGATAGATCCGCTCGGCGAGTTCCAGAATCAGCGCGTTTCCCGCGGCATTATCCGACATACCAGGTTCCCAGGCGTCGAAATGGCCGCCTACGATCAGCACATCTCCATTTGAAGCGCCCCCTTGAAGACGTCCCCAGGTTTGCGGCAGAGGGCCCCAGTCCCGTGAGGCCTGGGCGATCATACGAATGTGAACCCGGCCTCTACCACACAGGGCGTTGAGCCTGTCCCCATCAGCCCGGGTAATACCGATCGCCGGTATTTGAGGTATTTCGGCCATAGACGCACGGGTGGGGTTCCCCCAGACCGATTTAATGGCGCCCATAGGAATGTTATGATGCTCAGGCGGACCCATATTTATAAAAATGATACCGGCAGCCTGATGATCGACCGCAATGCGTGCCTTTTCAGGGCGAGCAGGTCCTGAGGTGATATCCGTTAATACAATCCGGCCGCGGACGTCTTTGTTCTCATAATCCGCCGGGGCACCCGGGCCAACGAAAATCAGGTCGGCTTCGATCCCAATATCCGAGGTAGAAACGATATGGCCGCAAGCCTCACAGGCGATATCCATCGTCTCAGGCGTCAGTATGCGCAAGTCGCCCCGCAGCGGCGCACTGCGGTAGGTGGTAAACTGATCAAGATGCGCTTCCAGACCGTATGTATCGAGTTGTTCCGCGAAGTATTCGGCAGCCCGCAGGTCATCTCCGGCGCCATTAATCCGTACAGGGGCATTTTCCTGGATCCACTGCAGATGGTCCCAGGCTCGTTCAACAGACGAATCGGAAAGAATCGATTGAAGAGACATGATCACATGGAATGATGAATGATGAATGATGATTTATGATTTTTTATTATCATCACAATATAGTTCCTCATTCATAACTCAAAAATCATAAATCATCGGACTAAGTCCGCAAGCAATTCATCCGCCGACACACTGGCGGTCCCCTGTTTTTTACAAACCAGAGACGCGGCCTGGTTGGCAAGCACGGCCGACTCTTCCAGAGAGAGGCCGGCAGAATAGCCGGTGGCTAAACCGGCGCGAACGGTATCGCCGCATCCTACGGTATCCACTACTGTCACCTGATGAGCGGGATGATGGAAAAAAGTTTGACCGTCAAAACCGCAAATGCCCTGACTGCCCAGTGTGATGATTATATTTCGGGACTGAAGATGCGCATACAATTCACGGGTGTCGGTATCAAGGGTATCTGCTGTATTAAATCCAGGGAGCAAAGCTTTCGCCTCACCGGCATTCGGGGCAATGATATCGGCTTGTCTGAACATGGATCTGTTGGACGGTTTGAAGTCCACAATCACCGGTATCGAACGGGAACGACAGGTGGATATAATAGCCTGGGCCAAGGACTCCGAAAAGACGCCCTTGGCATAATCGCTTAAAATCATCGCGTCAGCACCGTCCAACTCACACATTACCTCATGCAACACCATGGCTGCTATCGCCTCCGGGATCGGATCCGTACACTCATCATCGCGCCGGAGTATATAGTCATCATCCAGGTAGAGCCGGTTTTTTGTCGTCGTCTGTCGTTGGGCATCGCGCACAAGTCGGCATCGTATGCCACGTTCATCGGCCAGTTGCTGCAGGGTGAGATGATGCCCATCATTGCCGGTTACCCCGATCAGGCTGGTCGTTACACCGAATGCTGTCAGGTTCGCAGCCACGTTGCCTGCCCCACCCGGATGCCGATGCATTGCCTGTGCCGTATACGCACGTCGTCCCGGTTTTTCCGAATCTATGGGTTTGCTCTGCGCCGTATAGCAATGCTCATACATATCGAGCATCACATCACCCACGACAACGACTTTCATGGTGGAAAAACGATGAACGGCCTGGAGGAGGGGATTGTTCATTGGTGAATGGTGATTGGTGAATGGTGATTGGTAATGCGCTTTTTAAATCACCAAATCACCAAATCAACAAATCAACAAATGTTTTATTTCTTCTGCTTCTTTGCCCAGGTATCCCGCAGGGTGATTGTACGGTTGAATATCGGGGCTCCGGGTTTCGAATCGACGGTATCGACGCAGAAATAGCCTAAACGCTCAAATTGGAAAATGTGGCCCGGTTCGGCATCGACCAGGCCGGGTTCCAGTTTACATCCGGTTAATATTTGAAGGGAATGAGGATTCAACAGGTTTTCGAGCGTCGTATCTTCACTCGTATCCGGCTCCGGGTCATTAAACAGGCGGTCGTATAGTCGGACTTCTGCATCGAGCGCATGGGCGGCCGACACCCAGTGTATGGTGCCGCGTACTTTGCGACCGTCAGGTGTTGAGCCCCCATGGGATTCGGGATCATACGTGCAACGCAATTCAACCACGCGGCCCTGATCATTCTTAATCACATCGGTACAGGTGATGTAATAGCCATACCGTAGCCGTACTTCACGCCCCGGCGCCAGACGGAAGAATTTCCTGGGCGGATCTTCCATGAAGTCATTTCGCTCGATATAAATTTCACGGGTAAACGGTACCCCCCGCTTCCCCTGGCTTTCGTCTTCCGGATTATTGACAGCTTCCATCTTCTCCATCTTATCTACACTATAATTGGTAATCACCACTTTTAACGGGTCGAGTACCCCCATGACGCGCGGCGCCCGTTTGTTCAGATCTTCCCGAATGGTGAACTCCAACAGCGCTATATCGATTAAATTATGTTTTTTAGCCACGCCGATACGCCCACAGAAAGCCCTGATCGCCTCCGGCGTGTAGCCTCGTCGTCGTAAGCCGGCAAAGGTAGGCATCCGGGGATCGTCCCACCCGGATAAAATGCCTTGCTCAATAAGCGGACGATAAAATCGTTTCGAGAGCACTGTATAGGCCAGGTTCAATGGGGCGAACTCGATCTGCTGCGGATGATATATATCCAGCTCATCCAGTATCCAGTCGTACAGCGGTCGATTGTTCTCAAATTCCCAGGTGCAGAGAGAATGTGTGACCCCTTCGATGGAATCCGAAATGCAATGCGTGAAATCATACATCGGATATACACACCACCTGTCCCCTGTACGATGGTGATCAGCATGGCGAATACGGTATAATACCGGGTCCCTCATGGTCAGATTAGGATGGGCCATATCTATTTTAGCCCGCAGCACATGTGCACCATCCGGAAATTCTCCGGCCTGCATTTGTTTGAAAAGGTCCAGGTTCTCTTCAATAGAACGAAGACGATGCGGGCTGTTTCGTCCCGGCTCATGCGGCGTCCCGCGATAGGCGCGCATCTCCTCCTGATTCAGACTATCTACATACGCTTTTTCTTTTCTGATCAACTGGAGCGCGAATTCGTATAGCTGGTCAAAATAATCCGAAGCAAAATAAAGTCGATCGCCCCAATCGAACCCCAACCATTGGATATCCCGTTTTATGCCTTCGACAAATTCGTCGTCTTCCTTGACTGGATTGGTATCATCGAAACGGAGATTATAAAGCCCATGATATTCTTCGGCCACACCGAAATTCAAACAGATGGATTTGGCATGGCCAAGATGTAGATAGCCATTCGGTTCAGGAGGAAAACGGGTCATGACCCGGCCATCAAATTTCCCGGTGTTTATATCCTCATTAATAATTTCTCGTATAAAATCTTTTGAAACGACTGTTTCGCTCATGGCCTGTATGTCTGATCCTTACTTTGGATAAAATAGAGCATTCGTTTGACGTCAGGATGAACTTCTCTGACAGCCTCTAACATGCTGCTCTACCGCTGCCATCGGTACCAGGCAAAAGGTGTTAAGGTCCGACCGAAGTTGTTCCGGTCCCAGAGGCTGACCTCGCCGTGCCCGGCTTCATCCGCCCGTAATTGGACGACTTCCAGCCCCTCTGTATTCGCTAATATGGACACCCCGCCGAATTCACCGGAATATATATCTACGACATTTTCTCCTTGATTGTTTGCCAGATCTATTGAACCGCCGAATTCGACGGCAAATAGCCGGGAAACCGTCCTTTCCCTGTCGTTGTAGATCGACACCACCCCGCCCCGGACACCGGCTTTCATGTCTGCGACCATCTTTTCTTCATTGTCATATGTTTCTACATATCCGCCTCGCTCACCAGTGCCGATGCCTGCCACCAGTTTTTCTTCCGTATTGTAAACCCCCACATTTCCACCCTCTGCACCAAAGATAATCACGGCCGGTTTATTGTCTTCACCCAGAACCCGTAGTTCCGTGCAGGTGATCACCTGCGCATCAATGTCGGCGGCAGGCATCTGTGCGGCCATCGTCGTCATTGCCGTAATGATAAGACACAGGCCGAAAAACCCGAGTTTGTAAAAACGGGCTTGCTTTTCCAGCTTTTCGATTCGTTGTTCCAAACTAGACATATACCCACCTCCAAAAGATGAAAATATCCTTAGTGAATTAGTGATTCCTTATATCGTCAGACACATACTTGTTCTTTATCCCGCCATTTGCGCTTTACGTTCTTCCGATGCCTGATGCAACGCGGCCTGCATATCGGGGTATTTTTCGATCACTTCATCCAGATCATCCCGACGCAATTCATAGAGGGAGGAAGGGGTAATGGCCCGGACGGTCGCCGTACGAGGTTCACCGTGGAGGAGGGCCATCTCCCCAAAGAACTCACCGGCCATCAAGGTTGCCAGATCACGGGAAACACCGTCGTCTTCTCTCGAAACACGCACCACACCGCGAGCGATCAGAAACATGGAATCCCCTTTGGTGTCCTGTTGAATGATTGTACTGCCTTCGGTAAAGGTCCGGGAGCGCATTTTGTTCGCAATGTCCGTGAATTCATCAGGAGGAACACCCTGGAAAAAAGGGACCTTCCTTAGCAATTCGGTTGGCTCCACACGCAGTTGGGATACTTCCACACTGCGCCTCAGGTGGCTCAACTGGTGGTTAATATCCTCTATCAACGTCTCGGCAACAGGTCGAGGTAAGGTGCCGTACTCTTCCTGTTCTTCAATGGTCTCCACCTGAGCAAGCAGGACGATGCGCCGTCCCTGGCGTCCTTGAAGGCTGGCTACGAATTCAGGATATTGGCCGGCGGTCTGATCCAACTGGCGCACCGCTGTTTCATGCCACCTTTCGTATCGCGCATGTAAAGTGTCGCGGATATCATCAGGCAAGGATTCCATTTGTGTCAGGTTGTCGATCATCTCAAGCACACTGGCGCTGCCCTGACAATGGGCCCAGGCCCGTTCGTAATCACTGGCGATATGCGCCAGGCGTGCCCGTTCGGCAACGCGCGATAAGCCCGGTAAACGGTCAAACAAATTCAGGAAAAAGTTCTCAACACGCCGCCGGGAGAATCGGTGAGAGTGAACATTTTCAATCTGCTCGGTATGCCTGATCGCGTCCACTTGAAAGGTTAACTCCGCGATCATATCTCTAAAGGTTCGTTCACCGATCTGCCCTTCATTAAACAAATGGACGTACACGGATTTTTCTTCTGCAAACGCCCGTAAGATGGCCAGTTGGCCCTCTGTTTCATGATCCAGTTCTTGCGCACGGATTTTCTCCATCTGATGATGTGTTTCCTCCAGATCCTCAGTACAGTACTCCTGGAGCTCTTCGGCTATGGACATGGAAAAAAGGCCACCTTTTAATAGTTCGGGCAGACGATCCAGGGCATGTTGCTTCGCAACCCCTTCGCCTTCCAGACGGGCAACGCGATCCGGCAGAGGGGCGACATCCAGCCCCAGTTTACGTACCAGGAATTCGATGGTCAAACCTGGGACCAGCAGCGTGAACAACACCGCCCCGATGACCAGAGTGATAAACAGCTCCCGCAGAGCAAACTCTTCCGGGAGGCTCAATACGATCGCCAGGGCGATAGCACCGCGCAACCCGCCCCAGAACATGATATGCTGATACCTGGTTTCAACAGGCTCCACACCGGGCAGGCGGCCTACAATCGGTGTCAGGCCATATACTACTCCGGAGCGGGAAATAAGCATGGCCAGGATAACGATGCCAACAATGGCAATGGCGCTCCAAAGTTCATGTAAATCGACACGCAGGCCGACCAGCAGGAAGATCAGGGCATTGGCGACGAATGCGATATACTCCCAGAAATTATCCAGATAATTACGTACTTTGACGGAGATCTTCATACGGCCCCAGCCCCCGAGCAGCAACCCGGCGGCGATGACGGCCATAACGCCGCTGACATGAAAGATGGCCTCTGCTACGAAAAACGACAAATAGGCCAATACCGTGGTTAAAGTAATTTCTATAGACGGGTCTTCTTCCACTTTTCCGAGGACAATACCTGCAACATAGGCCATGAGGCCGCCAACCACCAGACCACCTATAAACACAATCAAAAATGTGGTCACACCGTCCAGCACGGTGCCGGCGGTCAACGCGCCTGATTTAACCACAATGTCGGTCAGAATAGCTGCCAGCACAATGGAGGTAGCGTCATTAAACAGACTCTCCCCTTCTACCAGAATGGTTAAACGTTCCGGCACACCCAGCTTTTTGAAGAGCGACACCACAGAGACCGGGTCTGTGGCGCTCAGAATGGCGCCCAGAAGCAAGGCCGAAGAAAAGGGGATGGAAGTATCCAGGAGAGAAGTAAGGAACCAGACGATCCCGGCTATGACAAACGTGGATGCGAGAAGTCCCGGCACGGCAAGGGTCAAGACCGGCCCCAGATTGTGTCCGAGATGCCGGGCGTCCAGATTGAAGGCCGACTCGAATATGAGCGTAGGCAGAAAAACAAATAGGATCAAACCGGGCGAGATTTCAAATTCGGCAATACCCGGCAGAAGATGGGGATAAGCCTCACTTATAGCCCTTAAGATCATACCGACGATCACCAGTAAAACCGTAAACGGCACTTTGACCTTTTTGGTGAAGGCAAGCACACCAGCCGCGATAAGTAACAAGGCGGTAACCCCACCTACCACTTCACCTATATGATGAGCTTCTTCCATGGACGGTACCTCCTCTGTTATCGCTTACCATGTTTCCAGGCAAACGGACCGTAATGGCTTGGGTCCATCAGGGGCTGATGTGATACGTTTCCTGTGGAGGGTATTGGCTGAAAGTCTTATTACATAATGTCTATCATCCGATGGTGAAGATAGGGATCTGATCATGAGGACACAAGACATTTCTTGTAACCTGTTTTGAATGAAACCACGAAACGGAGAAGCATGTTCCTCGTCTATATCCGGCAACAAGTTAAGATAATATCCGCTTCTGTTTTAAAAGTAAACTGGAGCGTTGCTGAACCGTGGCTGTGGATGATAAGTGCCGATACCCGAATACTTCTTCTATGTTACAGGCGTGTCCCAGTCTTCCATATCACAGGGCATTGTCCTGATATGCTATCGTATAGACATGATAACCGGCTATCCAATTTGCCATAGAGGCATTGGCGACTTTGGATGCTGCATGTAATAGATGATGGATGAAAGTTCGCCTTTGCCCATATGCGGCGGATTTCAGGTGAATAGTAATATTATTTATAAAAATCTCCATAAGTACACGACAAAATTCATCGTCGAAAAACCCAATATCCATTTCATATAAAAGTGTACAAAACATTGTTTAATATCATCTTACACCCGTATCGACACCTAATATTATACGTCCCTCTTTCGTATAGTCATCTTTAACACCCTGATCGACCGTACGCCAGATCAGGAATTGTTTTCGTAAGGTTTTGAGAAAGCGCCGGTTGAGGCGTTGCCAGGAATCGACGTCCCCGCTCTCCCGCTCGATGTCCACCCATACCGCGTATAGATTGTGTTCCATCTCATCAGGCGCTGCGCTTAACGTCACGCGTTGACTGACGCCCATGTCGTACGGCGCCAGCCAGGATTTCATAGTAATGGTATACGTCTCCACCGCATCGGTTTGTATGGCCGTTAATTTTACTTCATCGGTCATGAAAGTCCCCAGGGCACTTTCTTCGTATGATTCGAACAGTCTGGTCAGATAGGTATACAAGCCGAGGGCTTCCAACCGACCTATGGTAAATGGAAATTCGAAGCTCCACAGGTCGCCATCAGGTTCGGGGAAAGACCACTGCCGGTTCACATCCGGTACGGCCATCTGCGAGGCTTTTCTGGCCGGATAGATGGTGGAAAGGAGTACGACGGTCATCACCATCATCGTGGAAGCAACCGCAGACAGGGAGGAATAATTCAGAGTCAACCCCTCAAGGAGGTGATAGGTGGTAATCACCTGGGCGACGGTCTGGCCGATCAGATAGCCCGCCATGCCGCCGATGACCGCATACATGCATGCTTCAGCCATGAACAGGGTGCCGATGTGTACCGGGGCCAGACCGACAGCACTGTACACAGCGATTTCCCGGAACCGCTCATACACAGCGTTCATCATAGTATTCAGAATGATCAGCGCGGCGATCACCAGTGGAATAAACAGATTGCCGACACCGGAAAGTGAACTGAGGGCCATAGCGCTGTACACGGCCACTTCTCCTCTGACGCTGGCGACAACGGGTATCCCAAGCCGCTGCATAAAGCGCTCTATCCGTGCATCCGCCATCGCATCCGAGGGAAAACGAACGGCGACAGACCGCAAGGAACCACCCAGATCATTGACATAGGACTGCGGCGCCAGGATCATATTCGCCGCTTGCAGATGATCGAATTGAACCATATCGACCGGTTCCTCCCCGTAGTCTTTGGCCGCAAGCTGGGTAAGCAGTTCCTGGCCGGCCGCCGTATAATCGACCGGCGTTAGAGGTTCGCCGTCCAGGTCCATGATCGTACCGAAAACCTGTTCATCGAACAGGCCGATCACCTTGAACGGCTGCCCGAAAATATAGATATCAACCTGGCCTATATCGGCGGAGGTGATATCGAGTAATTCAGCCATCTCCGTCGGGATCATACACACATCCCGTTCTTGTGGCTCAAACCATCTTCCTGTAATCAAAGCCTGGTCGATATGGGTGACGTCGCGTTCTTCCGGCACGACGCCCAGGATGGCCGAGGCGTAGGTGGAGCGTGGAGGTTTCGGGTTGAGGCTTGCAGGATTCGTGCTGCCCTGGTCCAGATCCGTAGAATCAACATCTTCTTTTTCGACTTTGATGAAGGTTTTTACGCCCGGCGTGCTGGCGGCATACCAGGAACGGGGGACGATGATGATGTCTTCATCTTCTGGTTCAGAGGAGTTGAATTCGGAAAGCACATACTGATAGGTTTGCTTCTGTAACGGCGCCCAGTTCGTATTACGCACCAGAAAACCGGTATAGCCGGCCTCTGTGTCCTTGTCCACCTTCTGGATCCGGAGATAGGTCTGGACAGAGGTAAACGACAGGACAGTGAAAACCAAGAGAACCAACGTTGAACAAGTCAATAAGGTCCGGGCTTTTCTTTTACGCATATTGCCGATGCCCAATGTAAAGGCCGTAGCGAGTGCACTTGATCTCTGTACATCGGTGGTGTGGACGCCTCTGTTTGTTTGTTTGAGTTGATGCATCGTCTGACTGAATCGTCCGGATATCAGCCAGATGACGACAATAGCGAGCGTAAGGGTAATAAATGCCAGTAATACAATATCGGGCGCTGCGCTGATCTGAAAAGCAGGATGGCTAAGCCGCAGGACGAGATATGCTGTTAGGAAGATGCCGACCGTTGCACCGATCCGTTTATGAATATTAACATATCCGAAGAGAAGCCGTTCCAGGGCATAGGCGAACGGAATCACGAGGAACATGTAAAAGAGAACGCCCTTCATCACATCATTGGCCGTGGCTGTCGCGTCCGGATAGGCCCGGGATTCATAACCCCATGCTGCCCGGGCGTATTTTATAAAGGTGTCCCATTGCAAAGACTGCCTGGCCACATCGGCTTTTTCCAACAGCCGTTTTGCTTCAAGATGAAACGATTCCAACCGGTCGCTATGGACGCCGGCGCTTTCCAGGGCTTTTATGCGTGCTTCGTCCAGGTGCCACATGTCCCAGGCCACCTGATAAGACGTCATCGGAATGGCCCGCCGGCCTGATAAAAAACCGATACCTTCCGGATTATTCTCATCGGCATTGGTAAGTATCAGACGACGCCCCAGGAGGCCGGTCGACATGGTTACCTTGAACCGGCTATTGGGCCGCGTAAACAACACGGCCGTATCTTCCTCATAGGTATTGCCCGACGTCCATCCGCCGTCTTGAAATGTCATGCCCCATTCGAGTGGGGGACTGCCGGATTCGTCCAGAAGAACCGCTTCATTGAGTCGGGTTAAAAATCGCGGGTCCACCAGATCGTAGATATTGGTAGCTTCACAGCGGAATACGACCGTCGGCTTCTGCTTATCCACCCAGTCCATCGTGATTTCAAGCGGATAAGCGCCTGCGCCATACGGCCCTCGATCCGGCGCGTAGATGATATCCCCGGATTCTTCATCAAGAACATATCCCTCTGTGAGATAGGTGCGTCCCGCCTCCAATTCGGTGCTTTCCGCTACGCCGTTACTATCGGCCACGATGAATATCTCGTTTTTAACGCCGCTGATGCTTTTATTATACCGACGAAAACGAACCACAGCGCCCGGCTTGGGTTTGCTGGGGATATAATTTTCTGTTGGATCAAACTCCACAACTTTGATCCGGCCGGTGACGAAGCGGTCGTCAAGCTGCATCTTGAAATCCGGAAACAGGTTAGGATCATTGACTCCTTTGGCGAACAGACCTGTTAAAAAAGTCGCCTGCATATACACATTACGTATATTGACACGGTCTACGATATCCAGCGGTGTATCTACATATTCTCTGCCATCGAAAATCGTGGCGAAAGTCAACGCCGGAAAGCCGGTCCAGAAAACCAGTTCCGCGTCCACCGCAATGTCACCAGCCGGGAAAAAATTAGTGGATAGTATTCCTTGTGAGGGAGTGATCACATTCATCAGCATGTCGGACGCAAATCCACCGAACCGACTGAGCGCCGCCGCATGCCTCATAAATGTTTTTCCGAACGGCGTAAAGAATCGTTGCTTTTCGAACGAGTTTCCGGCAAAGAAGATACCGGCGTAATTCACACCGACCTGATTCCGTGCACTGGATATATCAAGACCGATAAACAGTTTCATGTTGATCGGCTCCTCCAGCTTTTCAGCGAAATATTTGGCTTTACGCGTATGACGTTTGGTAAAATCGTTCACCCCACTGAGCGAGAGGAAATGACCCGATGTCGCCAGAAAGTAGATGGTCCGTGCCGGAGGATGCGCTTTGAAATATCGGGCCATTTCGACAAGAGTAGCCACGCCCGCGGCCTGGTTGGCGCCGGGAGAGACGGCGGGCACAGGCGACATGGAATCGTAATAGGACTCCAATACGATCACTTCGTGCTTCAAAATCGGATGGGTGCCGGTGATCTTTCCTAACACATTGTAGGCCGGCAGACGTTTCCATGTCATGCGTGCTTTAGCCCGCACATTCAACGGACCGGCGCTCTTCAGATGTTCAATGAGCGGTCTGGCCTGTTCTTTCTTCATCCAGAAGCGCGGAAAATTTATCGGCACCTGCAGATATTTCTCTTCTCCATCAATGCGGGTGGTACGATCCGGTTCAGCGAAAATAACCGCCCGAGCACCCAGATTGGCGGCGTTCTGCCAGTTGATTCCTGAATTGAAATCCATCATAAGGATGGCGCCGGTCGGGTCGATATCGTTAAAATCCACCCAATCGCCTTCGCCGACATAGTATAGCTTGCCTGTAATGCCTTCCGGCGGCGTAGTCGAGGTTCGAACCAGATTGGGCCAGACGGAGTAGAGCGGGATGGTGGGCTGGAGGGATGGTAGGGTGGAAGGAGAATCAAGAATCGTTAACGCCCCGCCTTCGTCCAGCGGAACAGATGCTATGAAATCTTCCAGCTTTACATTTTCGAGCCCAATAGTACGGAAACGATCAGCCAGATAATTTGCGGCCTCGGTAGCGCCTGGATAACCGGCCAGACGCGTGCCGAAACCGGCCAGGTCTGTGATGGTCTGCCGGATGTGGACCGAATCTACAATCGATGTGACCTGCCCGATATCTGACAGATCCTCTATATCAAATGGACCGGTACGTATATCGCTCGATTGACAGGCTATAGAGGGTAATAAAAGGACAAGACCAAGAGATAGTTTGGAATAGAAAGATCGCATATCTAGTCGGTTTCTGGATTGAAAAATAAATGAATGAGAAAGGAAAAATCAACAGCCGGCTCGATTACATTAGCCGGGGTGCGATACCATGTCAATTGGATTAACCCATTGGGCAAAATAGGACGGAGCCCATTTCCTGGCCAGATGGATCGTTTGTTGATGCGTGCGTCGTCGTTCGGGACGGGTCTCAGATTCCATCCATGCTTCTGCGCCTTCGAGTGTCGGGAATTCTGCGATCCATACGCGATGCCATGCCTCTCGAGGCGATAATAGAGCAAAGCATTCCAGACGGATCATGTGATGTTCCGGGGTAATCAACTTCATATCATTCAGATACTCTATATCTTCTGAGGCCTCTATACCGGGCAGGAGGCGTTCAAACAGGATTACAATAAAACTTAAAGTATCTACAGAAAGCGCCGGAATCCGACGCGGATCAGCGTCTGCCGGATGGGAAGGATGTGAAGGCCGATTGGCATCTGTCAGAGGATTCGATTCAGCCCTGGCCAGATCATATTCATAATACCCATACAGACCGTAAGACGGCGCCATTTCCGCCGTTATCCAGGCCTCCGCACCGGCCAGTGTCGGAAACGCCATAATCCAGAACCGTTCCCAGTCCTCCTGTGGCCCCAGAAGCTTGAACCCTTCGATACGCTGCAACCCGTGTTGCTCTGCCACAGTCAGCATCAAATCGACATGCGCCTGGGAACTGGCGTCCTGCTCTTTCTGAGACAACCCATGCCAGGATGCCCGCCGGCCCCCTTTATACAGAATAATCATAAGTACAATCTACTATCCTTAATAAACATAATCACGGAGAGCACAGAAAAAGCACAGAGTGTTTAAAAGATTGTACCCTGCCTTGTGCACTTACTACTCTACACGCCCTAAACCCCCCATTGCTTGCGCGCCTCTTCCATCGACACCGTCTCCCCTTCCGTCCAGGCAAAGTGGGCAATCGGATCTTTGCCGATCCAGCGTTCGTCGACCGGCTCGGTTTCCAGTTGATACCGGGTGTCGGTGCTGATACGATATCGATTCGTTAAATTATTTAAGGACCCATGCATCGTATATATACCCATGATAATCACATCACCCGGATGGAACTCGCTGGTCTGCCACTGACCACCATACTGATTCACCATGTCAATCGGTTCGTTGGTAAAATGTCCGGTTACATGGTCCCTGTCTACATCCATTTTTCCGTAGGTCTCTTTTACCGCATCGAATTGATGAGAGCCGACAAGGATAACCAGAGGCCCCATATCATACGACACCTCCCCTAACGGCGTCCATACCGTATACAAACTTTTGGTGCCGCGCCCCATGTACACAACGTCATAATGGGCGCCGGTGTTGTCTCCAGGTCCTACGGCTCTCAGCCATTTATAGTCGTATGTCAACACCGGACCGTCCAGAAATCCTTCGAAGAACTTCATGATCTCCGGCGATTCGACCACAGAGAGAAATTCGGGCGTATGCGTCACCTGCTTGGCGCCGCCGAGAAAACGGCCCTTCTTTCCCGGGGCCGCGACACCGATGTCTGCCGGTTGATCCAGATCGAGCTGGTCATTGGCTTTGAGATTGTCCAATACGACCTGTCTCGCCGCTTTGACCTTTTCCGTATTCTGCAGTCCACGAATCAACAGATAGCCGTCTTCATCCATGCGACGATGTATGGCGTCCATATCGTCAATCAGGTCGTTGGCATCCCTGAGGGTAGATAGATATTTACCCCCTAGTTCCAGTTCATCCTGTCCCATCATTAATTTCATGATCATGTTCCTGTTCGTTGTTGAACGTCATTAATGAATTAAACGACCCGCACGGCCGAAGCTTTAAACGTCGCGTATATATCATCGCCTACGGTTAGATTCAAACCGGCAAAAGACTGCCGGGTAATGTGGATGGTAAGTTGGATGCCGGCATCCAAGTCCAGACGAATTCGATCCTCTTCAACAGAGGCCTTGGAGATCGTACCCTTCAATGAGTTCCGAGCGCTTGAAGACAGAAGTTTTTTAGAGACGAGAATGTCATCCGGCGATATCCGGATATGGGCTAATCCGCGCTGAGAGGCTGTCGTATATAGCTGGAAGCCACCTTCTATATGGACCCTGGGACCTTCCGGCGAAGCCTCTATCACCCCTTGAAACAGGTTGGCCGGCCCTGCTTTTAGCATGTGACCATCTCTCAGGCTCAGCACCTCGTCTGCCATTCGGTAGGCCTGATCAACCTGGTGGGTAGATACCACCAGCGTCATCTGACGTTCCATGCGAGTTTCTGCAATAAAGGATTCGATTCGAGCGACATAATCAACGTCGATGTTTGCTGTGGGTTCATCGAGCAGCATGATCTTCGGCTCCAGAACCAGAGCTCGGGCCAGAGCCACGCGCTGCGTTTCACCGCCCGATAATCGGTGCGCATGACGGGTTTCATAACCTGTCAGCCCGACTTTCGATAGCGCGTGAGAGACGCGGATCTGTGTCAGGTCGTCAGTCAGGCCGCGTACCCTCAAGCCATATGCCACATTGTTAAATACGCTGGTTCGGAATAAATAGGCCTGTTGCATGACCAGCGTAACCTGACGACGATAATGCCGCACGCTTGCGCCGTCAGACATCGAAAGCGGCCTCCCTTCGAATGTAAAACGTCCTTGATGAGGCGCCGTCAACAGGCCCAGAATATGTAACAGCGTAGATTTACCGGAACCGTTGGGACCGGTAAGCGCATACGCCCGTCCAGGATATAAGACGAAATGCTCGACCTGTAAACTAAATCCGTCCTGATACTGATGCGATAGGTTTTCAACCTGTAGAATCGGCTCTGCCATCAGTCGCTGAATCCTTGAAGCCAGTGAAACAGGATGTTCGCCCCGAAAGCTGTACACAATAAAATCAACCCCAGAGCGATGGCCAGTCCGAATTCCCCTTTGTTGGTTTCGAGGGCAATCGCCGTGGTCATCGTCCGCGTGCTGCCTTTGATGTTTCCCCCGAGCATCATGGCTGCACCTACTTCGGCGATCACGCGGCCGAAGCTGGCGACGATAGCTGCCAGAATCCCGAAACGGGCTTCGGAAATCAACAAACGGAGCGTCTGGAAAGGCGTCGCCCCCAGCGTCAACGCGGTATCTGCAACCCGCGGATCGATACTTCGGAAAGCCGAAAGTGTAAAAGCCGCCACGATAGGAATGGCCAGTAGCGTTTCACCGGTAATCATGGCGCCGGGGGTATACAACAGATCAAGAAAACCAAACGGCCCCCGCCGTGACAGCATCGCATACACGGATAATCCGACGACGACCGTAGGCAAGGCCAGTAGCGTGTTGAGTACCGTGATGACCAGACGTCGTCCAGGAAAACGTCGGGTGGCCAGCACATACCCTGTGGGCAACCCCAGGGTAGCGGCCAGCAGCGTGGACGTCAGGGCGACCAACAGGGAGACACCGATAATATCATAGACACCAGCATCTCCGGTTACCAGTAATCGGAAGGCCTCCTGAAACCCGCGGGTCAGATAGTTCATGTTGATCAAATGGGTAAATTATGGGTAAAAAGCAAAATCGGTCGTGTAAACAATTTATTGTATATAAAGGATATCGTGGTGTCAACCGAGTTGTGATAAAGACGCCAATGCCCCGTGAACTACGACTGACCGCAAGACCATATGCGATTCAGCTTCATCTACGCAGGATTTTTGGTTGCGTATTTGATGGAGATCTATTAATTGTATCCACTTTGAAATAGCAATCTACTGGACAGGCATTTCAAAAGGGTTCTGATTAACAAATCGTTCTTTTAAGGAATGTATATGCAAGCGCTGATTCTGAATGCCGCCGGTGAACCGGACGTATATGACGAAGTCGTTCCCGATTGTGGAGAGGATGAAGTGCTGGTTCAAATCCGGGCATGTGTGCTGACTCGACGGGACATGGACCTCTATACCGGCGTTCAATCCCAACAGAATGGCCTGTCCGGACGCCTCGGGCAAGGCCTTACAGGTATCGTAGAATACAGGGGATCAAAGGTGACCTCCGTAACGCCTGGAGATCGGGTTCTTGTTTGTCGTACGGATGCGGGGTTCGCAGAATATCTTAGTCTGCCGGCACATCAGGTCGTGGCTCTGCCTGATGGCATCAGTTATGAAGAAGGCGCTATTGCCCTCCGTCTCTCGTCTGTAATTTACGGCATAGATCAAGCCCAGGTAGAGGATAAAACCGTTTTTATCAGCGGCGCCGGGTCAACCGGTCTGCTTTGTGCCCAGGTAGCCCGCCTATCCGGGGCGTCAAATATTATCATATCGGACTTGCATGCCCTACGATTGCGCCGTGCCATCGACCTGGCTGCTGATACAGGGATAAACGCCTCCACAGAAGATGTAAATCGGCGTATCCTGGATGAAACTGGAGGGCAGGGCGTGGAGGTCAGTATAGAATGCACGAGTGAAGAGGCTTCCTTCAGACAGTGCGAAGCCTGCCTCCGGCCGCATGGTATGTTGGTCATGTTAGGGGCCATGCGAGGGCTACTGACCATCGATATGCACGATTGGGCTGCCCGGTCCCTCCGATTGACCATGGGACGAGAACAAACCCAGGACACCCGATCACTGGTAGAACGCGGATTGAAACTTGTAGAGATCGGCGCCGTGCGCCTCCGTCCACTATTAACCCATGTCTTTCCACTCCATCGCGCCAGAGAAGCCTTTGATCTGATCCATAAAGATCCCAATAGAACTGTCAAAGTAGCACTGACTCAGGATTCCGACCCCAGGACCCCACATTAATGAAAACGCCTGCACTCATTTTTAAACCCCGGAAAGAAAATCGGTTGTTAAACGGTCATCCCTGGATCTATAAGACAGAAATCGACCGGATCGAAGGAGATTTCACGGATGGTGATATCGTAGATTTCCAGGATCATCGAGGCCGTTTTCTGGGTCGGGGATATGCCAACACGCAGTCTCGAATCGTTGCGCGCCTTCTGACTACAGAACGCCAGACCATAGATGCCTCGTTTTTTCGAGATCGTCTATTGAACGCCTGTTCGTATCGAGATCAATGGGTGCATCATACGAACGCCTGTCGGGCTGTATATTCTGAATCGGACCTGCTGCCCGGCCTGATCGTAGATCGCTATGGCGACTATCTGGTTGTACAGTTTCTTACCCTCGGCATGGATCGTTGGAAAGAAGCTGTTATTGATATTCTGGAAGATCATTTCCACCCGAAGGGTATCATTGAACGCAGTGACACCCCCATCCGTCGTCATGAAGGGTTATCATCCGTTAAATCCGTTCTGCGTGGCGACTGTCCCGAGTTAATCGACATTCAGGAATATGATCGTTCGTATCTGGTGGATGTAATGAATGGTCAAAAAACCGGATTTTTTCTGGATCAGCGGGAAAACCGCCAGGTGGTCGCCGCACTGGCCGATGGAGCAAGGGTGTTGGATGGTTGCTGTCATACAGGGGGATTTACGCTGGCCGCAGCAAAAGGCGGCGCCAGAGAGGTGATTGGCGTCGATACGTCGGCTGAAGCGCTGATGCTTGCCCGGAAGAACGCAGCGTACAATGCGATGGATGCCTGTTGCCAATTCATCGAAGGGAACATATTTGATCACCTCCGCGTATATAATAAAAAGCAGGATCAATTCGACCTGATTATCCTTGACCCGCCGGCATTTACCAGAGGCAAATCGAGCCTGCCCGGGGCGGTGCGCGGCTATAAAGATATCAACCTGAGAGCCATTCGGTTGCTCTCACCGGGCGGATATCTGGTGACCTGTTCCTGTTCCTATCATATGACGGACGATTTATTTCGTGACGTTGTACTGGATGCTGCCTGTGATGCAGATCGTACGGTTCGGGTGGCCGATTTTCGCACCCAGGCGCCGGATCATCCGGTCTTA
>Ga0066376_10002229_pt1 | contig 18148 bp, 19 predicted proteins | sample Knorr_S15_td_Bot_FD_77009 | JGI IMG/M metagenome (GOLD analysis project Ga0066376, IMG submission 77009) | Marine microbial communities from Southern Atlantic Ocean transect - Knorr_S15_td_Bottom_ad_5009_LV_A | ecosystem: Environmental > Aquatic > Marine > Oceanic | place: Southern Atlantic... | reverse complement strand
GTTCATCGATGGGGGCAGGGAAGCATCGACTTCTACATGACTAATGCAGTGTGTCATGTGGATAAACCACGTTTGGGATGCGCCAATTTGTTCAGCGATTTCAATTGCCTGATCCACTGTCAGATGGGTTGGGTGGTGCCTGAAGCGAAGCATGTCCAGTACCAAGACGTCGAGACCCTCGAGCATAGGCCATGTTTCAGGAGGTATCGAAGAGACATCGGTGCAGTACGCCATCGTGATGCCATCAGGCACATTGATTTTATACCCAATGATTGGTAACCGTCCGTGGAGGAGGCGCATGGGAGTGAACACAACACCGAACAGATCAATGGGTTCATCAACAACAATTTCGTTTGGGATAAGGGTTGCAACGAACGAGTCGTTGACATTCTTGTGTGGCTCAAACACGTGTTGAAATACGCGGTGAAGATGATCTAGGGTATGACGTTCAGCGTAGATTTCAATTGGCTGTTTCATGACTGCGTTGAATCTCCGCACCTCATCAAGTCCAAACGTGTGATCAACATGATTGTGTGTAAATAAGATCCCATCACACCTGTGCAAATTTTCTCGCAGCGATTGCTGGCGTAGATCGGGCGATGTATCAATGAGAACCACACGTTCTTGCCCTGTCGTGTCTACAAACTGAACGCACATGCTTGGTCGTAATCGACTGTCTCTTGGGTCATCACTTGTGCACACTTCGCAGGAACACGCCATGACCGGAACCCCAGCAGATGTGCCGGTTCCCAGAAACGTACACGAGAAATCAGAGATCGTCACTGGTAACACCGGTTGCTTTGATCAATGGGCCGATGGTCAGTCCTTGCAAGAGAAGGCTCACAAGGACCACACCGAACGCGATTGGAACAAGAGTGTGTTTCAAATCACCGTCTGGCAAGCCAAGCACGAGTGCAAGTGGAATTGAACCCTTTAGGCCCGACCAAAAGACAACGTGCTTCCAACCCTTGGGCCATTGTTTTCCGATTGTGAATGCGGTTGGATAGACCATAATCGCCCGAGCAGCCATGATCGCGACAAACGTTGCAAGCACTGCAAGCAATACGTCTCCCTGTAAAAGTGCTTGAAGCCCTCCGATGTCTTGAAGTTCAAATCCAATCAAGAGGAAGACGATTGAATTGATCAGAAAGTCGATTGACTCCCAAAATGTGTTGATCGTTTGGACCGTCTGGTCGCTCATCGCAAGTTTGGTTCCATAATTGCCAATGATGAGACCCGCAACCACGACTGCGATCACGCCAGATGCTCCGCTTTGCTCTGCAACAATAAATGATCCCCACGCCAGCACAATGGTGATTGCATTCTCAAGAACGTGGTCATTCAGTCTTCGCAGGATCCAAAAGGCAATCAGCCCAAACCCTAAACCAAACACAACCCCAAGGCCGGCGACTTGGACAAACTGCATGACGCCGTCCAAAATCGAAAGATCCTGCGTGGTGCCATCCAAAGTAAATACTGCAGAAAGAAGAATAAGAAACAAGACGACACCGGTGCCATCGTTGAACAGGCTCTCCCCCTCGATCAGGGTGCGCAGCCGCTTCGGTGCTTTTGCGGTTTTTAGGATTGCAAGCACCGAAATGGGGTCTGTTGGTGCAAGCATCGCACCAAAGAGCAAGGCGGGAAGCCACGCATTGCTGCCAAGGAATGGACGAACTGCAAATGCAACGAACACCATGCTCAGAAGAACCCCCGGGATGGCCAAAATGACGACGGGCACTGCTTTTTTCTGTAAAAGGTCAATGTCGAGATGCAGCCCCGCTTGAAACAACAATGGAGGAAGCAATAACACAAGAATGAGTTCTTGGGTAATCACGATGCCCTCAGGCGCAGCGCCAAGGATTGCAACTGCGAGTCCAGCGAGGACAAGCGCAATGGTATATGGCACCTTTACAAACTTAGCGAATACGCCGACAACTGTTGCAAATGCAAGCAGTGACACAAAAGTCGTCAGTGTTGTAGAGACTAGACCGTGGGCTTCCGTCGTGGCGAGCATCATGATGGTTGCATTGCTCCCTCGATCACATCATGCACGACTTGTTGTGGAGTTGTTGAGGACGCGATCGCATCACACAGAGCAACTCCTTTACACCCAATGGCAAAAAGTTCGTTCGATTTGGTGGGCGTGATGCCGCCAATCGCAAGGTGATTCATCGATGGGTACTCGTCAAGGATGGATGTCAGTAATGAGGTGCCTGCAGTTTGCATTTCTGGCTTTGTTGTTGATTTGAACATTGGGCCAATGCCAAGATAATCAGCACCCTGCCCAATGGCGGTTGTGCTGTCGCTCAGATCATGCACAGTTGCGCCAATCAACAATGTATTCGAACAGAGTTGTCTTGCATCTTCTACTGGCATGTCTCCGGCACCCAAATGAACGCCGGTTGCTCCTGCAACCATCGCAACATCGACTCGATCATTCACTATCACTGCGACACCCTTCACGTTGGCGATCGAAACCACCTCTTTGACGTGGTTGATGTGCGAGGGGGTTGCCATCGTCTTCTCTCGTATTTGGATGCAATCGCAACCAGCGTCGATCGATTGTCGAAGCGTTTCCCTCCATGGCAACACACAACTGGAGGTTGTAAGAATGAAGCAACACTTCCATTGTTTGCTTTGGTTCACACTGAGCAACTTGAACACATCTGCTGCAAGGTCATACATGCGGTATCGAATGGTTTCGATTTCACTGCCCCGGTTGTCAAGTTTTAGAATCTCTTCGATCATCCGTAGCGCTTCAGCACATCGGTTTCCAGCAGCTGCTGCAATATCCGAAACATGTTCGCGAGTCTCTTCACGTGGTGTTGTGTGGGTAATCCCAGCATCACCACTTGTGTCCCTAGACCAAACAATGTCCGATTGTGTGATCGATCGTATTTCGTGTCTGCACTGTTTGATTGCCCCGCACAAGTCTTTTCGATCCAACAAAAATCTAGCGAGATCTTCAAGAACCCGCATTCCCTCGGCAGCTCTGTTTATATTGGCATCTAAAATTCTTTGAACAGCTCGCATGGGTGTTCATGGTAGTGGATTACTGCATCATGTCGATGCGTCTTTGGTGTCGACCCCCCTCGAAGTCGGTTCCAAGCCACAAGTCAATGATCGCAATGTAGTCTGTATCCATTGGTCCATCAGCTGCAAAACACAACACGTTTGCATTGTTGTGGCGCCGACTCATTTCAGCGGCGTTGGGTTCATGAACAAGTGCTGCTCGAATTCCCTGCTTTTTATTTGCTGCCATTGACATACCTATTCCCGATCCACACACAAGCACGCCACACGAAGCAACTTTATTGATCACTTCATCTGTAACTGCCATCGCTGGGACTGGATAGTCGACAGATTCCTCGTCGCCTTCGTAATGAATATGAACAGTCCAGCCAGCTGACTCAAGGTGAGTTGCAAGTTGGTCCACGATATCTCGAGCACGATGATCAGAGCCTATTGCAATTGTTCCAACATCAAAAGACATTACGAGTTTCCTGCTTTCTGAATAATAGTTTCGAGGCGCTGTGCAACCAAGCATTCCATCTTGTCTGCAAGTGCATCGTATACAAGTTGGTCGTATCCGGCCGGATCTGGGATGGGTCCGTCAGGATCAAGCAATTCGATCGTTGTGACATCACCTGCAAGTTGGTTGGCCATATCCATGTGTGATTGGGTCATGCATAGAACAATATGCGCCGAATGAATCATTTCGCCCGTCAGCGGAGCACTTGTCCCACTGAATTCGATTTCCCTTTGTGACAAAGCGTGCAGTGTTTCTTTACTCGTCGGTGCGCCTTCCGTTGCAAATGTACCGGCAGAAACGGCTTGCCAGTGCTTGTGGCCACCATTTTCAAGCCAACTTTGAGCAAGTCCCTCTGCCATTGGGCTACGGCAAGTGTTTCCAGTGCAGACAAAAAGTATGGTGAGAGTGGACATAGGTTGCAAGAGTTGCCACTATCGTATTGAATACCAATAGAATCCACATGGATTGAATGGAAAAGAGTTTTGGATTTTATCCCTGAACAAGAAATAGTCGAGTTACTTCGCGACATGGGCGTATCCTCAAGCGAAGACAACGAGGCCTGCGTAATCCTTGAAATGGATGTAAAGGACGCTGGCGTGCGTGATTGTCTATGCGCAGACGATGAACCATGCGAAGATAGGGCTGGGTGGAATTGCCGCACGATGACTGCTGACCAACTGATTGCCACAATCATCGGTGCTGTTCATAAATTACATGAGGGACAAACGGTTCTCATTCCAGCGGGAAAATGGCGATCCATGTTTGATGCGGTTGCTTACAGCATGGCTGAGGACGAGCCATGGCAAGAGTTTGATGCCTCAGCAACAATTCGACTCAATACGAGAGACCCACTGCTGTTCGAATCTGGCGACGAGCACACTCTTGCAAATCTACTCACCGCGTTGATGAAAGATGGGGAAGTTGAAGAGCAAAGCGTATTTCTCATTCCCGCAGGTGCTCCATTGCTCATGCACATTTGCCCTTGCGGTCCCGTGAAGTTGTGGTTCGGCAACAGTGCATTAGCCGATGAAGTGTCGGAGGTGTATGCACCCTAGTCATACCCCATTGTTCGAACATGCCACCCCGTAAAAAACAAGATCCATGGTTCAGGGCCGAGAAGGCTGCAATCGTAAAAATCGATGCTGCCAGATCTGTAATGCAGTGGGAGAAATTAGCTGCCGCACTAGAAGATCTTTGTCGTGCTAGACAGGCTTGTGCTAACGCTGCACACAATGGGAAAAAAGTTCAGGTCATCGAATCGATGGAGTACGTGGATGCAATTCGATCTGGCGGACGGTTTCTTGTTAGACCGCCACTTGTTGGCAAAGATGCCTCGCTTATTGAACACGCGTTAAAGGGCAGGGGATACTCAGCAATTGTTCTCTGCAGAGAACCCGTTACCAAACTCGGGCTCTGCCCAATTGTTTCACTCGGAAGCGGTGTCACGGTTCGAACTCAAGTTGAAGAGCCCGTAAATCCTGATAAGCCGAGTTGTGGTTGGTTTGATGGCGTGGTGCAGGAATTCGGAGCATACGTGGTCGGTAACATTGATGAGAATGCAACCCACCAAAGGCAACTTGACAACCTTCTGGCTCACTTATCTGCCATCCCATCCCACGGCGAGGCGTATCGCATCGCAATAAAGTTGTGTGATGCACTTGCTAGAGATAGTGTGTAGGATTGCCGACTACAAAGGAAGGTTTAGCGTGGGATTTAAAACGAAACTTGCAACAAGATATTGGCTTAAGACAATCATGATGTCCATTGTTTGCATTGTTCTTGGGCTCTGGGGCGTGTGGGATTATGTTGTGGCAATACCAAAAGCGGCAATGGAAGCCGCAAGAGCCGACACTCTTCGCCTTGTAAAGAACGGGCTCGATACTCCACCCGGATCTGAACATCGGGCTCAGGCAATTACTGAACTTGATGAAGCAATTGAATTTAATGATCGAATAGACGAGGCGTGGAGCGATTCTCTTCATGCAATGAGATTAGCGATGAGTGACGGGGAGTCGGAATCACACCGTAAAGCGCTGGGAATTGTTGAGGTAGGATTGGGTGATTATGGAAATGTCACTGCTCCAAGTAAATACGATCGCCCAATGCAATGGATGTTCATCTTGTGTCTACCGTTTGGTTTGTATTACATTTTGGTGTACATGAAGATGGCTAAACGAGCGCGTTCATACCATCTAACCGAAGATGGCAACCTTACCACTCCTGAGGGCACTTGGTCATCTGATGAAATCGAAGACATAGACATGTCTCGGTGGATTGCTAAAACAGGAAGCGCCCGAAGTACTTGGACTGCCAAAGTCGTCTTGAAAGATGGCAAAAAGATCGTACTTGACGACTACATTTACAATGGCATGCATTCCATTATTGGAAAACTCGCGCATGGTTTTTATCCAAACGAGTGGACATCACTCGCGAAGCGAGTGAAGACACCGACATCCGAACAACAAGAAGAGGGCGAATAGTTTGTCGCTGCTCACGGCTTCCAACTTGGTGAAGAGCTACAGTGGTCGAAAAGTTGTTGACCAAGTACACATCGAAGTAAACGAAGGTGAAATAGTTGGTTTGCTTGGTCCAAACGGCGCCGGAAAAACCACAACGTTCAGAATGCTCATCGGAATGATTACTCCAGAAAACGGGCGGGTGCTATTTGATGGTGAAGATGTCACCTACCTTCCCATGTACCAACACGCACAAAGAGGAATGGGATACCTTGCACAGGAACCCAGTGTCTTCCGGGGGATGACTTGCAAAGATAACCTGTTGACTATTCTTGAGACTCAGCCCATCACGAAACAAGAACAAGGTAAGCGGTGTGACGAACTATTACAACAGTTTCATTTAGAACACAAACAAGACCAACTCGCAAGAACTTGCAGCGGTGGTGAACGAAGGCGACTAGAAATTGCTCGATCGCTCATCACAAAACCAAAACTAATCCTTTTGGATGAACCGTTTGCAGCGGTTGATCCTCACACCGTTGAAGATGTACAAAAAGAAGTTCGAAAGTTGGCTGAGTCTGGTATTGGAATACTCGTCACTGACCACGCAGTCCTCCAAACTCTGCATATTTGTGATCGTGCGTACATCATTGATAGTGGCAAGAATCTCCTTGACGGTGACCCAAAAACCATTATTAATGATGAACTTGTTCGAAAACACTACCTTGCATCAACATTCAGGGGCGATGAGTTCGATTAGAGGCCCCCTTGGCCACATCGAAGGGGGTTGGTGGGGATATACTCTCACCACTATGCGCACCGCAATTGCCTTCATTCTTGTCTTTGCGTCCTTGGGGGGATGTGTAAAACGCACGATTACGATTTCAAGCAACCCACAAGGGGCGTTGGTCTGGGTGAATGACCGTGAGGTCGGGCGGACGCCGGTGGAATTTGAATTTTTGTATTACGGAGAATATGATCTTCGTATTGAAAAAGAAGGCCATGAGCCCATCATGACGACTCGCTGGGCGCATACACCGGTTTGGGAATTACCGGTTGTGGATTTATTTGCCGAAATGGTCGCACCTGACCGAGAATCAAAGGTGTATTGGGAATTTGAACTTGAACCAAGAAACGACAATGCCGATCTGTTGTTGTACCGTGCAAAAAGATTTCGCAGACTTTCAAAAGAGTAACCATGAATAACACGCGGAAATACATACCCTCACTCATCATCATTATTGTTGGTGCCAGCATTGCTTGGTGGTCATCCCATACCGCTTCTAGTATGTCGAATCACATACAAAACGAAGTCGCAAAACTCGTCCCGCAATATCACGAGAATCCGGCTGTGATTCGTTCGATGTTGGTCGATCCGATACTCGAACCAATGCTTGCTTCCTCGCTTTCTTACATCTATGAAAAGTCAATGGACAATCATCCATTTCAAGTTGTTGTAACCCGCGGGGACAATAAAGAGTTCGGGGATGGCACCGCAACTCATGTTGCCATGTTTCAAGTTGATCATACACCCGTTACTGGCCTGCGAATCATTTGTAAAAATGATGGCGATCCACTACGCATTGCTGGAATCTTTATGGAATCGCCAAAGGTTTCGGGAGCAGCCGCGCCTTGAAGGTTTGGATCAATGGCACATTTGTGGATGGTGACGACGCCAAGGTAAGCGTATTTGATGCTGGTTTTCAGCATGGTGTAGGGCTGTTTGAAACGATGGTTGCCAAAAACGGGGTTGTCTTTAAAGCAATTGAACATATGTCACGCCTCGCAGAATCTGCCGCGATGCTCCGACTCACCGAAAACTTGAAGGTCGAACCCCTTGTTGAGGCACTCTGCCTAATCCTCAAAGAAAACGATCAAGAGTCCGCTCGGGTTCGCCTCACAGTGACCGGTGGTGATCTAAATATGTTGCAACGAACTGGAAACAGCGGTGGCGGAGACCCAACAATCGTCATTCAAACACAACCACCTACAGAATACCCGCCTTCGTTTTTTGAAAACGGCGTCATTGTTTCAATTGCAAGTGGCCGTGTCAATCCATACGAATTTGGGGCTGGGCACAAGACGTTGCATTACTGGCCGAGCCTTCTCAACTTGCAGCTTGCAGCAATGCAGCAGTGCGGAGAGTCGTTGTTGCTAACTCAGAGTGCCCTCGTTGCCGGTGGGTGTGTGAGTAATATCTTTGTTGTCAACGGCGGCACACTCTTTACCCCTGTCGCAAGAGGCGAGGAGGATGCGCAAGATGAACCATCCGCCGTCCTTCCGGGAATTACTCGGTCAACCATCATCCAACTCGCCGATGGTCTGGAGATTGGAACAAGCCGAAAATCGCTAACCCTCGATGATGTCCTTGCTGCTGATGAAGTCTTCCTAACAAACTCAAGCTGGGGTGTTCTTCCGGTCGTTGGTCTGCTTGCTTCTGTGCTTGATGAGGGCAATCCGACCGAACAGGCGCACTCTATTGGTGAAAATTCTGTCGGCCCAGTGTCGAATCAACTTGCCCTTGCGTATAAAGATCTTCTGGAACAAGAGACTCGCGGCGTCAGCGTTTAACTCGAACGTTTTTGCGACCCTGCTGATCTCTGCCGGTTAGCGATCGTACCTTTGTGTTGATCAACCCAATGAGGAGGAGGGTGCCAAAAACAAAGGTTGAAACTACCCCAGCAACAAGCAAAAGTGCCAAAACAGGAATCAAGAGCACCAACCCAAAGACAAGAGCTGCTATTTTTGCTGGGGTGGACATGGTTCCAACAGATCCAAATTGGATTTGATTACGCATCATTGAATACAAATCATACTGTGCATTTTCGCTTGATATCATAGACGATGCAGGGATGCGCTCTTGACAACAACCACCACACAATCTGGCTTTGTTCATCTTCACCTACACAGCGAATATTCGCTGTTGGATGGTGGCAACAAACTTGACGCATTACTCAAAAGGGTGAAAGAATTGGGAATGGATTCGGTGGCTGTTACCGATCACGGAAACCTGTTCGGTGCTTTTGAGTTTTATACAAAGGCAAAAGCAGCCAAGGTGAAACCCATCTTGGGAATTGAGGCGTATGTTGCTCTGGGTGATCGAAGAGACAGAAAACCAACTGGCATCCGTGACGGTGGGTTCCATCTAGTCCTGCTTGCTGAAAACAATTTGGGCTGGAAAAATCTAGTCAAATTAAGTTCTGATTCTTTCTTGAATGGGTTTTATTACAAACCAAGAATGGATCATGAAACGCTTGAACAATTCTCGGGTGGGTTAATTGCAATCAATGGTCATCTTGGAAGTTCTATCGCGTATCACCTTTGCAAATATGCGGATGGGGGTAATGAAGATCACTGGAAGGATGCGATTGCAGAAGCAGAATGGCACGCAAAGACATTCCCTCCGAACGAGTCGGGTGAACCGTGTTTCTATATCGAATTACAAAGACACGATGTCAAAGAACAAATTGCTATCAATCCCCATTTGATACACCTTGCGAAAGAACTAGACCTTCCCATTATCTGTGACAACGATGCACATTTTCTTGGTGCTGAGGATTGGGATGCCCACGACACCCTCTGCTGCATCTCTATGCAAAAACAAAAGGAAGATGCAGACCGGTTGAAGTATTCGCGCGAACTGTATGTGAAATCACCTGCGCAAATGGCGAAACTTTTTGAAGACATTCCAGAGGCAGTAGAAAACAGTGTGTTGGTCGCAGCTCGTTGTACCGCAAAACTTGATCTCTCAAAGAGCCACACCCCGGTTGTCAGGGTTACTGGTCCTAAAACACATGAACCATACACCGGTGGTGATGTAACGGAGTGGTTTAAGGATCACTGCCAGCGTTTTACACTACATCCATACGATTCTCTTGTTCACACTGATGTCTCAGCAGAAGAACTCAAAAAAGATTGTGATGCGGCCCTCGCGTGTCTTTGTGAGGCAGGATTAATCTGGCGGTACGGTGCGGATGGAATTACAGACAAGATTCGCAGTCGACTCGATCGTGAACTGACCATACTCGCAGACAAAAACATCAGTGCATATTTTCTCATTGTGTGGGACTTTGTTGATTGGGCAAGACAACACGAGATACCCGCCAATGCCAGGGGTTCGGGCGTAGGAACTATGGTTGGATACGTGTTGGGTTTATCCAACGCGTGTCCTGTCAAGTATGGTCTGCTGTTTGAGCGGTTTACAGATCCAAATCGTTCAGAATACCCAGACATTGACATTGATATTTGCCAAGATGGCCGAGGCGCGGTCATTGATTTTGTGCGAAAGAAATATGGACACGTTGCCCAAATCATTACCTTTGGAAGACTGAAGGCGCGTGCTTCGATCAAAGATGTAGCGAGAGTCCATGGGTTGCCTGCCAACGAAGGACAGCGGCTCGCAAATCTTATCCCCACAGAACTGAACATCACCATTGAATCGGCTTTGAAAAAGAGTGATGAATTTCGTGCTGCATATGAAGGATCTGCTGAAATCAAAACTGTTGTCGACACAGCGAAACAACTTGAAAATCACGCTCGGCACGTTGGCATCCACGCGGCTGGGGTCGTAATTGCAACCGAGCCACTTGATAACATTGTTCCACTTTGCCGGGCGACCGGGACCTCGGAAATAGTCACGCAATGGGATGGACCAACCTGTGAAAAGGTTGGCCTTCTCAAGATGGACTTTTTGGGATTGCGAACACTGTCGACCATCGAGTTGTGCAAGCGATTAGTTGTTGACACGTTAAATGAGGATGCAATTTGGTCAGCCGTTGGCAGAGACGCTAGTGATGGCTCGCATCCCCTTGACCTTGAACGAATTGATCTAACGGACGACAGAGTTATCGATCTATTCCGGCGTGGCGATACTGCTGGTATTTTTCAATTTGAGTCCGGTGGTATGCGACGATTGTTGCGAAACATGAAACCAAACAAGCTGGAGGATTTAATCGCAGCAAACGCGCTCTTTAGACCCGGCCCAATGGATTTGATCGAACAATTTTGCAAGCGAAAAAATGGCGAAGAAGCAGTGCCAAAAGTTCACGAGATCGTTGATCGGTTCACCAATGAAACGTATGGCGTCATGGTCTATCAAGAGCAGGTTATGCAAATCGTTCACGCCCTGGGGGATATCCCACTCCGCGATGCATATACACTGATCAAAGCCATCGGCAAAAAAAAGCACCGGGTCATCAACGCAAATAGACCAAAGTTTGTGGACGGCGCAGTTGAGAAGGGGCTCGATGAAACTTTTGCGAATGATCTCTTTGACCTTATTTTGAAATTTGCTGGGTATGGATTCAACAAAAGCCACTCGACCGGTTATTCGATCATTGCATACCAAACCGCGTACTTAAAGACTTATTTCCCCGTGCAATACATGGCGGCGCTTCTGACATATGAAAGTGCTGCGAGAAAAACCGAAGACTGGGCACCGTATATCGAAGATTGCAGGCGGACGATATTTCCAGACCACACATCATCAAAGAACCACATTGGATTTGAAGTAGGTCCCCCAGACATCAATCAATCTGATGCTCTCTTTTCGGTCGTTTACACTGAAGGTGAGAAAGTAACAAATCTTGGGGGTCATGTACGGTTTGGATTGGGTGCAGTCAAAGGGGCCGGTGGAGCGGCAATTTCCGCCATCGTCCAAGAGAGGGAGGCCACCGGACCTTTCACGTCACTATTAGATTTTTGCTCTCGAATAAGTGGCCGTGCTGTAAACAAAGCAACGATTGAAGCCCTGATCAAGGGTGGCGCATTTGATTCAATCCATGGAGTCGAGAGTCGGTCAGCGTTGCTCATGGTGCTTGAAAAAGCTATCGCGGTGGGTGCATCTGCGGCTAGGGATCGAGAGTCAGGACAAGGGGGCTTGTTCGGTGGTTCTGAAAACGGAACCGCGAAGAGTGCTCCACAGTGGAAACTCCCCAACACTACCCCTTGGACAAAGCCACAGACGCTTACCTATGAAAAAGAAGTTCTTGGAATCCACGTCTCGGGCCATCCACTTGATGAATTTGATGACCAACTGAACACGTGGTGCTCAGAAAAAATCACTGCTCTCAAGGATGTAGCGGAAGGCAAAGATGTTGTTGTCGGTGGATTGCTTTCGTCTGTACGAATCACGGTTGTACGCAACGGTCGCAGCGCTGGAAAGAAGATGGCAATACTCTCGTTGCAAGATCGTATTGGCAAAATTGATTGTGTCCTTTTCTCAGATGCATACCAGCGATGTGCACACCTTCTTCAGCAAGACAGCGTGGTGCTAGTGGTGGGCAGGGTGGATCGATCGCGGGGCGAATTACAGCTACTCGTCGATAAGGTCACCCAGTTGAAGGACGCTTCGACATTTTTAGCGAAAAGGATTGAGCTTACGTTTTGTGAGAATTCGTCTGGTTCCACGGTACGCGGGCAGATGGAATTGGTGTCAGGATTAATCAAGCAAGCGGGTGCGGCGAGAGTATCTTCTGGTGCACTTTCTGCAGAAGTCGTTGTCCACATCAATACTGGGGATCAGGTTGCAACCCTACTTAGCAAGCAGCGGGTGGTGGTGGAGCCAAAACTTGTGCACCAAATATCCGAAGTCATTGGGCATCAAAACGTACGATTGTTTTCGATTTCAGAAAACTAAATTTCCAGAACTTTTTTCAGGCCGCTTTCCCCAAAGACCAATCATCATCATCAATGGACTCGCTCGGCCAGTGAATTTCTGCTCGTTTGTGGATTTTTAAAATCACGCCAAGTTGTTGACCAAAGATTGTTCGAAGCGTGTCCATTGTTTCAATTGATTCTTCGTCAAATGGACGGGTGTCTCCTCGAAAGAGGGCGACAACCGCACGGCACTTATTCTCATAGAAACAACCAAACGTGACAACTTCACAACCCGAAAAATCAATTGGGTCTAATTCTAGAAAATCTGCAAACGTTTCGCCGTCTGTGTATTTCTTCAATTGTTTCTCGCTGGCCATAATGGGGCAGATTGCAGATCCAAGCGAATCTATGAGTTGTTGAAACTGGTCTGCTTGACGATCATAATTAATGAAGGCGCCAAGTCCCCAGTCCACTTCGCCCTCGCGAAGATAGACTGCTGCGTTGGTTGCACCCAGACGAGTCAACATATACCCAAGGGCTGTGCGAAGCATTGATTCAACATCTAGTTCTTGTCCGATCAGGGTTTGAAACTCAGCACCAAATGCTACTTGACGCATCTTCTTCTGTGTTTCACAGTGTGAATTGGCCATATCGTTGCAAAGAGAGTCGTTTTCTTCAATGATTCGGTGGCGTTCGTCATTCAGTTCTTCACACAGGGTTGTGATGTGTCCAACATTCTCCTTGGAAGACAGGGTGTCTCGTGATCGATCTACAATTGTTTGGACGCGATCCGCAATTACTTCTAGATCTTCAGGGATACAGAAAAAATCAACGCCACCACAACGAACACATTCGATAATCTCGGGTGGGCTGGGGGATGTTGAAAAACCTATAACTGGAGCATTTGGGGTTAATAAAGAAATCAGTTCAAACAGTTGATCCATGTTGAACTGTTTTGACTCAGTTGTCGAAATAATCAGATCGTATTCATTTTGAATAACAGCTTCTTCAAACGAAGCAATTGTGCAGACCTGTGTCACCCTGTGCCCGCCCACTTCAAGCGATGCGCGAATTGAGTCCATCGAGCCTGAAGCATCTCCAATTAGTATTATGCTTGCGGGGCCCTCGTTTGGATTGGCTTCTTGTGTTTCTTCAAATGCTTTGTCAAACTGGTCCATGTCTGCCTTTCTACACGTAATACTTCATTGCTATTAAGCCGAAAGCAGTTGTTGGACTGCTTGCTTAATCACATTGTTTGAGTCGTGTGATTGAGATGGAACACTCATTCCATTTCGGTAGTCATTCTGAACAACAACAATCATTGGCTCACTGTTGCGCGAAGGGTCTGAGAGGGTTGACAAGATTGATGCCTTGTTCACGCCAACCGATGGACTCAATAGAATCAAGCCGGGATTGCATTGGTGTGCCAAATATCCCGCTGTCCAAACATCATCCGCGTGCTGAATTTGGATTTTTTTTCCGCCTGCGTGTGTTTGGATCACACTGTCTACTTCTTCAGCGCTCAACCCAACAACCAAAACTTGCACGGGCGAAGTCTCAAGCCTATCCATGTCCATATTGTTTTGTTGCATAAACCGGATCAGTTCTGCTCGTGGAATCCGACGGAATCTTGAGCCGGGAACCTTGAACCCTTGAAGCCTTCCACTATCGAAGCAACGAATGATTGTTTGCTGAGATACATTGCAAACTCGTGCGGCTTCACCTGTCGTAAATACGGGTTTATTCGAGATTTCGTCTTGTGATGTTTTTTTTGTCATGGGGTGTATTCCTGTCCGTAGCACAAGAGAAAGAAGTGTTGCTTTCCCAGCTTGCCTGAACCACCCTTCGTCTCCAGAACCACGCAACTTCACAGCGCCTGTAATAAGATGGGTAAAAAAGTGCCTTTATTCGTGCACACACGCCCTCTAAATCTCCCATTTGGTTTTTATCGGACTACTGCCCGGATTGCCCAGAGTTCCAAATTCGAACCGCCTCTGGTTCTCTTGGATACATGGGCTGCAAGTCTAGTGGTGGGACTGTTTGTCCATTTGCTTCAAACTGCAATCCCACTTCCAGCAGTGACTTCGCGTTCAGATCATTCTGGTGCACTGGAATATTGTGTTCTTCAAAGTAGTGCTTCGCACTTGTTGGCAAAAAATCATCGGCAAACACGCAAGTCACCCCGCTTACCTTTGTGGTGAGTTCGTCTGGATTTGACAGACCTGCTGTACATATCCAATCACCATTCTTGCACTCAACCCGAGACAACCAGAACTCTTCCTTCTTCACACTTGATACAACAAGAAATGGTCCCGTGCCTGAATCTGAAGATGCTGCAACAACAATCGCGGATGGAACCGGAATGATTGTCGCTCCCGTAGCAAACGAGATCATTTTTGCAATTGTTGTTGCGGTGCGCAATCCAGTAAACCCACCGGGGCCAACTGAAACAATGACCACTGCAATATCTGATGGCTTAAGATTTAATTCCTTCATCGCAAGCTCGATCGCTGGCATCACATCGTCGTTGTCTCGTTTTCCAGAAGTAACATCGTGAACAATTGTTTCTCCAGTTGCGCTACGAACGGCGATGCTGCCAAATCGCTGTGAGAGTTCGAGTGAAAGTGTTGTGTGTGCGTTAGTAGCCATTGGGTTCCAATGTAATTGTTTCAAGTTTAATTGCCGCCCGTGCAGTTTGTGCAGCGGACTGAATTGCATCCAAGCATATGGGTAGCACAACCCCATTGTCATGATCGCTATTGACAAGAACAACTTTGTCCATGGCAACCTCGACACCCTCTGGAACCCAAGCGTGCCCAAGGCAGAATAATTCCACACCCCAATATGCTGCAAGCATGTCGATCTGCTCCTGAGTGTGCTGACGACCCCACACCATCATGTATGCAGAACCGTCGCCGCCACGAACGTCCTCTGGAAGTAATTCACGGTCGATCACATCTAAGTCAAACGCATCCATCAGAGCCTCGTTTGGCAAACTGTGGCAACACATCAACCCTGAATTCGAGCGGACCGCAAGTGGCATCGCGTACACAAATGAATTGATTGCAGAAAGCACATTGTCCGCCTCGTTACCAAACACGTGGTCTATTCCACGAATAAACCCCTCCACCAATTCGCCACCACCCTTTGTAATTTCACGCCCAGTCACTTGAGATAATTCGTGATTTGCAAGAATGGGATGAACCTGAAGCGGATACGAAACAACTAAAGAAGCAACCCGTACCAACATTTGATAACTGAGATCGTGCATATTGTGTGTGTCACCGGAGTGAATGAGTTCTTGTAGGACAACATGGTTTGTTGGTTCATGCAGCGCTGCTAATTTGATTATTTTCGCCAGGTGGGGGGGGTTGTCGTGAAGGTCACCCGAAACAAGTATGTTTCCTTCGGATGGAACATGGTGCGTGTTCCCTACACGACCCTCGTATGAAAACAACAACTCCGCCGCACGAAGCAGCTTTTCGCAAATATCAACATGGTCTGAAAGATTTAGAATAGGAGTAGGCATCGCATTTACCGCTTTTGAAAAATTGCGGAACTTTGCCCAACCGAACAATTTTTCCGAATCATCCCAATTGATGTGATTCGTTCCCACGCACTTTCTGCTGTCGCTTGAGAATATTCGATTCCAATAGACCTTCGCCCATGCGCCCTTGCAACAGTGTTTGTGGTTCCACTTCCAGTAAACGGGTCTAACACGAGATCGCCTTCGTTCGAACATGAAAGAATGATCCGTTCTAAATACACTTCTGGGTTCTGGTTGTGGTGCCCCTGTCTTCGTTCTTTGTTGTTGCCCTGAATTCTTCCCCAATACTTTCCATACCACACATCCATCGGAACCCGCATCCCTTTGTTGTGTTCTTTTGCTTGGGTCCGTTTATCGTTATAAATGCTGGCGCGATCACTTTGCTCCAAAATTTCGTCGGGGTTCCATACCCTGTTCTTGGGATCCTTTGAAAAATACAGAGCGTGCACTTTGCTCGTAATAAATGCGCCGTCTCGATGTTGGCCGAAGCGAAAGTGCCACACACACCAGTTAATCATTGTCAGTCCACGTCGCTTGAGATGCATCACAATTTCAGCCGCGGTGTCATCAGGAATACTGATCCAGATAGAACCAGTTGGAGATAAGACGTCAATACATGCGTCGAGCCAATCAAACGTAAATTGTTCGTATACCTCTCGCGGCATGTTGTCTTCCCATCCATCGTATGGAACATCCCAATTGAATGGCGGGTCAGCAAAAATCAAATCAACATACCCATTGTCTGGAATTGTGGGTAATACATCACGGCAATCACCAACATACAAACGCGTGTTTGGGCTCTCTTCTTGATAGTCTGGTACCGCTGGTGCCTTTTGTTGTTTACAAGAGATGTTGTTTTCTTGTGACATCACAATTAGAGCGTTCCAAAAATTCGGTCGCCTGCATCTCCAAGCCCAGGAAGAATATATCCATCCTCGTTCAAACACCGATCTAATGAAGCGGTATAGATTGTAAGATCGGGGTGATCCTCTCTCATCTTGGTTACACCTTCGGGGGCGACCACCAAACACACCATCTGCACATCTTGGCACTTGTGCTCATCACGAAGAATCGTTGCGGCGTGCGATGCAGATCCGCCCGTTGCAAGCATCGGATCGATGAGCAGCACTGGACCATCTGCGATGTCCGATGGAAGTTTGCTGTAATAGGGGACCGGTTTCTTTGTTTCTTCGTTTCGATACACCCCAATATGCCCCACTCTCGCCTCAGGAATCATTGCTTGAATGCCTTCGGTCATCCCGATTCCTGCTCTGAGGATTGGCACAAGTGTAATTGGACTGGAAAGTCGCTTGCCTGATGTCTCCTCAATAGGAGTTGTCACAGAAACCGTTTTGGTTGGATAACTGCGAGACAATTGAAAAAACATTAAACCTGCAATCTCGTTTAACAATCTACGAAAAACAGCGTGTTGTGTTTCACAATTACGAATTTGTGCAAGTTTGTCTTGAATCACTGGGTGTTCAAAAACCCATAAGTTGGAATGTTCTTTCGATTGGTGTGGCATTGAAGTGTTGTTCATCATATCAGGGTGGTAGAATTATCCTCCTTATGCGTGGAATGTACTGTTTACTGATCTGTCTCCTCGTTTCTTGCGATGGTGGGTTTCAAGAAATTGACCAACGCGTCGATGCGATGATGGCAAGAACAAGCGCTGGGATGAATGCTGATCAGCCCGCGCTACAAGCTGAAGATTTAGATGCGCCGAGTAAATCCATTGTGGACCCAACTCCGCAGACAGTTAACCCACAAGTAAATTCACTTTCGTACATTCCGGCTGGTGATTTTGATGTGGAGGGGGTTGCAGGATCTCTCGACCGCGCTGCTGAAGAATTGGAGGCATCAAGTGTAGTACTCGCGTTGCAAGATGCACTGCTCTGGTCGGGCACGCACGCCAGAGAAATGAGATTCGCAGAATATGACTACCTTTCGTCCACGCTTTCGCTTCTGAGCGAAATGCACCTGTGGGGTCCTCGGTTTTTCAACACCATCAGCGCT
>Ga0066376_10002226_pt1 | contig 18158 bp, 22 predicted proteins | sample Knorr_S15_td_Bot_FD_77009 | JGI IMG/M metagenome (GOLD analysis project Ga0066376, IMG submission 77009) | Marine microbial communities from Southern Atlantic Ocean transect - Knorr_S15_td_Bottom_ad_5009_LV_A | ecosystem: Environmental > Aquatic > Marine > Oceanic | place: Southern Atlantic... | reverse complement strand
GTCCGCCGCCATTACCGTTCTGATCGCTTCGGCGCTGGGCCTGCCGGTCAGTTCCACCCATATCGCCGTCGGCGCCATTTTCGGCGTCGGGTTCTACCGCGAATATCACACCGCCCGGCGAACCCACATCAATCATGGCCGCTATGGCGGCGACAAAAAAATGCCGCGCGGCGACCCCGTGGAACGCGCCAAATGGCGCAAGCTGGTCCGCCGGGAGCATCTGCTCCGCATTGCGTCGGCCTGGGTCATCACGGTGCCGGCGGCGGCGGCCCTCGCGGCCGGCATATTTTTCATCGCCAATGCGGTGGCCCGATAGAATTTCGCCCACAGGCAGGGATATAATGCGCCGCGATGTTTGACTGGCTTACTTTGCATATCGCGGCATTGGTCGTGACCGCCTCCTTGTTCGGCGGCATGACGTTCTTCATGGCGTTGTTCGCGCCGCTGGTGTTCATCAACCTGCCGCGCGAGACCGCGGCCGGTTTCATGCGGGCGCTGTTTCCCCGGTATTTCCTAACCCTGGGGCTGGTCGCGCTGCTACCGGCTGCGATCCTGCTGGCGATTGCCCGCTACCGCCCCGAAGGGATCGCGCTGGCCGCGGTCGCGGCGCTGTTCTTCGCCAGCCGCGCGCTGCTGCTGCCGGCCTTGAACCGGGCCCGCGAAGCCGGACAGACCCGCCGCGCCGGGGCGTTGCACCGCGCCAGCGTCCTCATTCATGTGCTGCAATGGGCGGTGGTGACCATTGTGCTGGTCCGGCTCGCGAGCTGAATGCCGACGCCCGGACTGATCGTCGCGGCACCCGCAAGCGGCAGCGGCAAGACCGTCGTCACCCTGGCCCTGGCGCGGGCCTACCGCAATGCCGGCCTGCGGGTCGCGGCGGCCAAAACCGGCCCGGACTACATTGATTCGGCCTATCTTGGCGCCGCCACGCGGCGCGACTGCATCAACCTCGATAGCTGGGCCATGCGCCGGACGGTCCTGGCCGGCCTGGCCGGACAGCTCGACCGCGACGCCGACCTGATCCTGTGCGAAGGCGTCATGGGGCTGTTCGACGGCGCTGCGGGCGGCGGCGGATCGACCGCCGACCTGGCCGCCCTGACCGGCTGGCCGGTGCTGCTGGTGGTCAATGCCCGCGCACAAGCTGGCTCGATCGCCGCCCTGGTCGAAGGTTTCGTTGGGCATCGCCCGCAACTATCGGTCGGCGCGGTGATCTGCAACCGGGTCGGCAGCCCGAACCATCGCGCGATGCTGGACGAAGCGCTGGCCGGCATGACGCCGGCCCTTTGCGTGCTTGAATACCTGCCCACGGACCCGGCGCTGGCCCTGCCGGCGCGCCATCTTGGTCTGGTTCAGGCATCGGAACATGCGGCACTGGATGATTTTCTCGATACGGCGGCGGCGTTCGTCGCCGCCCATCTCGATCTCGACCGGCTGCGGCACTATGCCCGGCCCGGTGGTTTGGCAGGCCCGCAAGCGCCGCTATTGGCGGCACCTTTCGGGCAACGGATCGCGGTCGCCCGCGACGATGCGTTTGCGTTCTGCTATCCAGCCTTGTTGGAAAGCTGGCGCGCCCAGGGTGCCGAGGTGAGTTTCTTCTCGCCGCTGGACGACCAGATTCCCGACCCGGCCGCCGATGCGATCTATCTGCCCGGCGGCTATCCCGAACTACATGCCGGACGGCTGGCTGGCAACCTTGCGTTCAAGCGCGCACTGACCCGCGCGGCGGCGGCGCGAACGGCGATCTACGGCGAATGCGGCGGCTATATGGTGCTGGGCCGGGGGCTGGTGGATAGCGATGGCGTGCGCCACGCAATGACCGGGCTATTGGCGCTGGAAACATCCTTCCTGCAACGCCGCCGGCAGCTCGGTTATCGCCGCCTGCGCACCAGGACGGCGTCGCTTCTGGGCCGTCCGGGCGCGCAATTTACCGGCCATGAATTTCACTACGCAACAAGCGTCAGCGAAGGGCCCGGCGACCGCCTGTTCGATTGCGCCGATTCGCGCGGCAATGCCTTGCCGCCGGCCGGGCTGGTGGCGCAAAATACCGCCGGTTCCTTCATTCATCTGATAGATTGCGCGCCATGACCGCATTCTGGAAGACCAAGACCTTGCGCCAGATGCCCCGGCAGGAATGGGAATCGCTGTGCGATGGCTGCGGGCAATGCTGCCTGCACAAGCTGGAGGACGTGGATACCGGGGAGATCGCCCTTACCGATGTCGCCTGCCGTTATCTCGATCTGCAAACCTGCCGCTGCGGCGATTATACCAACCGCGCGGCCAATGTGCCCGACTGCGTTCAGCTCACCCCCGGCAAGGCGACGATGCTGCGCTGGCTGCCGGAAACCTGTGCTTACCGCCTGGTCGCCCGGGGCGAAGACCTGGCCTGGTGGCATCCGCTGGTGTCCGGCGACCCGCAGACCGTGCATGACGCCGGTATATCGGTGCGTGGCAAGGCGGTCAGCGAAGACGAGGTTCTCAATATGGAACGCCATGTGATCGACTGGATCAAAGCGCCCGGACACAAACGATGACCGCGCGAACCCTGACGGTCCAGCTGGACGGGCGGACGATCGCGCTGGCCCTGCGGCGCAGCAGCCGCGCCCGGCGCATCGCCATCCGGGTCGATTCGGCGCTTGGCGGCGCCGAGTTGGTCCTTCCCGCCGACGCCACGATATCGGCGGGGCGCGCTTTCGTGGCGCAAAAGGCGGCGTGGCTGCTGGCCCAGATGGACCGGATCCCGGCGGTCGTTTCCTTGCAGGCGGGGGCGTCGATTCCCTATCGGGGCGCGCCGCATCGTATCGTCCATGACCCGGCGGCCCGGCGCGGCGTCCATCTGGCGGACAACCGCATTGTCGTATCGGGGCGGGCCGAACATCTGGCCCGGCGCCTGCGCGATTGGCTGCGGCGCGAGGCGCTGGCGGCAATCGCCCCCCTGGCCAGGGCCAAATCCACGCTGCTGGACCGCGCGCATGGCCGGATCTCGATCCGCAATCAGAAAAGCCGCTGGGGCAGTTGTTCGGCCAAAGGCAATCTTTCCTTCAACTGGCGGCTGATCCTGGCGCCGGACGATGTCCTGGATTATGTCGTCGCGCACGAGGTCGCCCATCTTGCGCAAGCCAACCATTCGCCGGCCTTCTGGGCCGTGGTCGACCGGCTGACGCCGCATGGATGCTACGGCCGGCGCTGGCTGAAACAGCATGGCGGCGCGCTGTTCCGCTACGGTTAGAGCAAATCAGGATTGATGATCTGGATCAATCCTGTGAATCCGCTCTAAACCCCTGGAGCGTCGTAAAAAAAGCGTTTGCGCTGGCAATTTAGGCGTCGTATGAATTCGCCATGATGAGGCCCTTCACCCCGGTATTGAAGCGGTTGACGGTCGCCGGCCTACGGCCGACCCGGCAGCGCATGGCGCTGGCGCGGCTTCTGTTCGAAGGCGGCGACCGGCATGTCACGGCCGAACAATTGCACCGGCAGGCGGAAAAAGATGGCGTCAAAATGTCGCTGGCGACGGTGTATAATACGCTGAACCGGTTTACCCTCGCAGGCTTGCTGCGCGAAGTCGTGGTCGATTCCAAACGCTCCTATTTCGACACCAACACCACCGATCATCATCACTTTTACAATCAAGACACCGCCGAATTGACCGATATTCCCGGTGACCGGGTGATCGTTTCCAGCCTGCCCCAATCGCCGGATGGTGCTGTGATCGACGGGATCGATGTGATCGTCCGCCTTCGCAATATTTAGAATGTTTCTAAATTATTGACTCGTACCATGCGCGCGATCATAAAGATCGCGGGCTGAATCAAAAAATTGAGGAGAAAGACATGGGACTCAAGGACAGCAAGACCGAGCAGAATTTGAAGGACGCGTTCGCCGGCGAAAGCCAGGCCAACCGTCGCTATCTCTATTTCGCGCAAAAGGCCGACATCGAAGGCTATAACGATGTCGCCGCCGTGTTCCGTTCGACCGCCGAAGGGGAGACCGGCCATGCGCATGGCCATCTCGAATTTCTCGAAGAAACCGGCGATCCGGCGACCGGGCTGCCGATTGGCGCCACCGACGACAATCTGAAAGCCGCCGTCGCCGGCGAAACCCATGAATACACCGATATGTATCCGGGCATGGCGCGCACCGCGCGCGAGGAAAATTTCGAGGAAATCGCCGACTGGTTCGAGACCCTGGCGAAGGCCGAGAAAAGCCACGCCGGCCGCTTCCAGAAGGCGCTCGCCGCTCTCGACGACTAAATTGACCGAATGCCAGCCGCGGCCATCGCGCCGCAGCCGGCTTTCGGATGGAATCTAGCGCATGACGGAAGGTGGCCTGGGCGCACCGACGCGCCATCCGATCGCGTGGCGGGAACCGGATTATTATGATCCAGCACTGCTCGATGCGGAACTGCGGCGGGTGTTCGATATCTGCCATGGCTGCCGCCGCTGCTTCAATCTGTGCGACAGCTTCCCGCGCCTGTTCGATCTGATCGACGAATCGGAAAGCGGCGAGCTGGACAGCGTCGATTCGGCGGGGTTTACCGCGGTCGTGGATGCCTGCACGCTCTGCGACATGTGTTTCATGACCAAATGCCCCTATGTGCCGCCGCATGAATTCGATCTCGATTTTCCCCATCTGATGCTGCGCGCCCGCGCGCTGCAACAGCGCCGCGGCGCGGTCGGCTTTGCGGCCCGCCAGATGACCCAAACCGACCGCAACGGCAAACTGGCGCGCTTTGCCGCACCGCTAGCCAACTGGGCGCTGGACGAAAAAAACCAGCTGACGCGGCCGCTGATGGAAAAGGCCGCCGGCGTCCACCGCGACGCGGCTTTGCCGAAATTCCACCGCCGGACCCTGACCGGCGACGCCGATCGCGAGGCGCCGCCGCTTAACCGCGATGCGCCCGCCTTTGGCCGCAAGGCGGTGCTGTATGCGACCTGTTATGGCAATTACAACAATCCGGAAATCGGCCGCGCGGCGCGCGCCGTGCTGGCCCGCAACGGGGTCGAGACAAAAATCCTCCACCCGACATGCTGCGGCATGCCGCAATTCGAGCAGGGCGATATCGGCGCGGTCGCCGGCAAGGCGCGGATTGCCGCCGACGCCCTCTTGCCGTGGATCGACAAGGGCTACGACATCATTGCCCTGATGCCGTCCTGCGCACTGATGCTGAAATTCGAGTGGCCGTTGATCCTGCCCGAAGACCCGGCGGTGGCGCGGCTGGGCCAGGCGACCAGCGATATCGCGCAATATATCGTCGATATCGCCAGGAACGAAGGCATCGCCGATGGGCTGTCGCCGCTGGATGGCGGCGTGACCGTCCATCTTGCCTGCCACGCACGGGCGCAGAACATGGGCGCCAAGGCGGTCCAGATGATGCGCCTGATCCCCGGCAGCGACATCAAAATCATCGAACGCTGTTCGGGGCATGGCGGATCGTGGGGCGTCATGAAGGACAATTTCGAGACGGCGCTGAAAATCGGCCGGCCGGCGATGCGCCAGGCAATCAAGAATGCCAGCAAATACGTCGTTTCCGAATGCCCGCTGGCGGGAATGCATCTGGCCCAGGGCATCGAAGGGCTGGCGGATTCCGGCGCGACGCCGCAAATTCCGTCGCACCCGATCCTGTTGTTCGCGCGCGCTTACGGGATCGCCGTCTAACCGTTAAGGCAACTTATATGACCGACCGAACCCAGATCACCCGCGCCGATATCATGCCGCCGGCCGATTTCGCCGCCGTCCGCGCCGCCAAACGCACCGAGATCAGCGCGCTCAAGCGCCATCGCCGGCTCAAAGTCGGCCCCTTCGCGACCTGCTATTTCGAGTGTTACGACACGATGTGGTGGCAGATTCACGAAATGCTGCACATCGAAAAGGGCGGCGAGGCGCAAATCGACGACGAACTCGACGCCTATAACCCGCTGATCCCCAAAGGGCGGGAACTGGTATGCACGGTGATGTTCGAAATAAATGACGAGGCCCGGCGGCAAGCCTTCCTGGCGCGCGCCGGCGGCATCGAGGAAACCGTTTTCATGCGCGTGGCCGGCGAACAAATCGCCGGCGTGCCGGAAGCCGACCTGGACCGGACCAACGCCGATGGCAAGGCGTCCTCGGTGCAGTTCATCCATTTTGCGTTTAGCGATGCGGCGATCGCCGCGTTCAGGCAGCCGGAGGCTGAAATCCTGGTCGGATTTTCACACCGCACCTATGGCCATATGGCGGTCATGCCCGAAAACATACGCGCCGCGCTGGCGCGTGACTTTGCGGCCTGACCGCCCTGGTTTAACCGGTCATTCCATGGTTTCGTTTGGCGCAAGGCCCCACAACCCGTCGCGGCGCAACCAGCCCGAATAGGCCCGCACCGAAACCCGGCACCATTGCGCGTCGCAGCGTTCGATCCGGGCGACCATGCCGGGCGCAAGCTGGGCCACCGCCGGCGACTTTTCGCTGGCGCGGCGGCGCAAAGTCATGGTGTCGGCCTGGACGATCACGGTGCGCGCGGCGGACAGCATCGCCCGGTGAACCCAGCCTTCGGCCTTTTGCGAATCGCGGATCTTGCGCCAGCTTTCGAATTCGGCGGTGATCATGACGGGCAAACGCTTGCGCACGAACACCCATTTGACGTGATAGCGGACCCCGGGGCCGGCGCGGACATTGACTTCCTTTGCGCGCAATGATGCGAACCGGATGGCTTCGGTGGGCCCCGCGGAATGTTCCCCGGCATTGCCCGCCGCCGGCGCCAGCACGGCCGCCGCCATGAGCAAACCCGCAAATAGAAACTGCATGTCTGTATAAGCCCCTTGGATCGGTCTTCCATTACCGCCCGGCCGGGGCCGGGTCAAGGCAGGACATCGCCCGGCGAAAGCGGTATGATCGCCGCGCGCTTTTCACCCAAGGACCGACCATGGCCTCGACCAAACCGCTCGTCATCGTGACCCGCAAACTGCCCGATGCGACGGAAACCCGCATGATGGAATTGTTCGAAACGCGGCTCAATCCCGACGACGCGCCGATGTCCAGCAAAGCCCTGGCGGCGGCGATGCGCGAAGCCGATGTCCTGGTCCCGACGGTCACCGACCGGATCGACGGCGCGCTGATCGCGCAAGCCGGCGAACAGCTCAAGCTGATCGCCAGCTTCGGCACCGGGATCGACCATATCGACCTCAACGCCGCGAACCAGCGCTCGATCATCGTGACCAACACGCCCGGCGTACTGACCGAGGATACCGCCGATATGACGATGGCGCTGATCCTGGCCGTGCCCCGGCGGCTGGCCGAAGGCGAGCGCCTGATCCGGTCCGGCGAATGGACCGGCTGGGGACCGACGACGATGCTGGGTCACCGGATCGGGGGCAAAAGGCTGGGCATCGTCGGCATGGGCCGCATCGGCCAGGCGGTGGCGCGCCGCGCGCGCGGCTTCGGGCTGTCGATCCATTACCATAACCGCCGCCGGGTCCATGGCGAAATCGAAGCCGAACTGGAAGCCACCTACTGGGAAAGCCTCGACCAGATGCTGGCCCGCATGGACATCGTGTCGATCAATTGCCCGCATACGCCGGCAACCTACCATCTGCTGTCGCGCCGGCGGCTGCACTTGCTCAAAAGCGACGCCTATATCGTCAATACCAGCCGCGGCGAGGTCGTCGATGAAAGCGCGCTCACCCAGTTGCTGGGCGAGGGGGCGATCGCCGGGGCGGGGCTGGATGTCTTCGAAAACGAACCGGCGGTCAACCCGAAGCTGCTGGCGCTCGACAATGTCGTATTGCTGCCGCATATGAGTTCGGCCACGATCGAGGGCCGCATCGCCATGGGCGAAAAAGTCGTAATCAACATCAAGACTTTGGCCGACGGCCACAAGCCGCCCGACCGCATCATCGAAACCATGTATTGATTTGGCGTGAGCCGACTATCCGGGCATCTGGCCGAAACGATCCGGCTCGCAGCACCCGTCGTGGTCACCCGGGCCGGCATTCTTGTCATGGCGGCGGTCGATACCGCGATGCTGGGCCGTACCGACATCGACCAGGTCGCCTTCTACGGCATCGGCACCGCCCCCTTCATCGTCATCACGATAACCGGGATCGGCCTGCTGTTCGGAACCCTGGTCCTGACCAGCCATGCGGTCGGCCGGGAGCAACGCGAAGAGGCTGGGCCGATCTGGCGGCGGTCGCTGCCCTATGCGCTTCTGCTCGGCCTGTTCGGGTTCATTCTTTGCCTGTTTGGCGAGGAATTGTTCGTGCTGACCAACCAGCCGCCCGCCATCGCCGCCGCCGGCGGCGGCGTGGTTGCGATCCTCGGCCTGGGGGTTCCGGGTACGCTGCTGTTCACCACGACGGCGTTCTTTCTCGAAGGAATGCGGCGCCCGGTTCCGGCGATGATCGTCATGATCGCCGCCAACGGGCTGAACGTGGTTTGCAACTGGTTGCTGATCTTTGGCCATGGCGGCTTTCCAGCCCTCGGCGCGGATGGCGCCGCCTGGGCGACGACCCTGGTGCGGACCGCCATGGCGGCCATGCTGATCGGCTATGTCTGGTGGATGACCGACCGGGAGAGATGCGCCGTCCGGACGCCGCTGGGGCCTGGCTGGTGGCGGCGCGGGCGGGCGCATCGCCGGTTCGGCCTGGCGTCGGGCGCCAGTTACGGCATCGAATCGGTGGCCTTCGCGGCGATCGGGTTTTTCGCTGGAATCCTCGGCGCCCTGCCGCTGGCCGCCTATACCGTGCAGCATATCGTTTTCGCCATGGTGTTCATGATCGCGCTCGGCATCGCATCGGCGACCAGCGTGCGCGTCGGTATCGCGCATGGCCGGCGGGATTGGCCGAACCGGGCGATGGCGGCGTGGAGCGGGTTCGGCCTCGTGATCCTGGTTCTCGGCGTCATCGGCGGATTTTTCTTGGTGTTTCCCGCCCCGATCGCGGCGATTTTCACCGATAACGCCAGACTCGCCGCCGCCACAGCGCCGTTGATCGCCTTTGCCGCCTTTGCGCTGATTTTCGACGGCGGCCAAGCCGTGATCGCCAACGCCCTGCGCGGGGCCGGCGAAACCTGGGCGCCGACCGCGATTCACATCGTTTCCTACTTCGTCGTGATGATCCCGGCCGGCTGGATTTTCGCCTTCACCCTGAACCATGGCGCGCTCGGCCTGATTGGCGCCATCATCGTCGCCAGCGCGGTATCGGTGACCTTGCTGTCGATCCGTTTCGTTGCGATCTCACGGCAAAAAATCAAAGACCCGTGATCGTCGCCTGGGGGCCGCACAGCGCGCAATTCGGGTCGGGCGGGACGCGGATTTTGCGGAAATTCGTGCCCAGTGCGTCATACAGCACCAGGCTGCCGGAAAGACTGTCCCCCAGACCGAGCAGTTCCTTCAGGATCTCGGTCGCCTGCATGGTGCCGATCACGCCGGCGATCGACCCGAATATGCCGGCCGTCTCGCAGCGCGGCGTCGAGCCGGGCGGCGGTGGCGTGGGGAACAGGCAGCGGTAGCAGGGATTGTCGCCGCCAAGATGGGACTTGAAGGTGGAAAGCTGTCCCTCGAAGCGCTGCAAGGCCCCGGCGACCAGGGTCTTGCCGGCAAAATGACAGGCATCGTTCAGCAGATAGCGGGTCTCAAAATTATCGCTGCCATCGGTCACCAGATCGTATTGCGCGATCAGGCCGGCGGCGTTTTGCGCATCCAGCCGCATGGTGTGCTCGTGAACGACGATTTCGGGATTGACCGCCTGGATGGTTTGCGTGGCGCTGGCGACCTTGAGCGCGCCGACCCGGTCGGTGGCATGGATGATCTGGCGTTGCAGGTTAGAGATATCGACCGTGTCGAAATCGATGACGCCGAGCGTGCCCACCCCGGCCGCCGCCAGATAAAGCAGCACCGGCGAGCCAAGCCCGCCCGCGCCAACCACCAGGACACGCGAATTCAGCAGGCGCAGCTGCCCTTCTTCGCCGACCTCATCGAGGATGATATGGCGCGCGTAGCGCAGTAATTGATCGTCGGTAATCTCGTCATGCATATCAAACGCCGTCGAACAGGGGGGTCGAAAGGTAGCGTTCCGCGAAGGACGGAATGATGACCAGGATTCGCTTGCCGGCCATTTCCGGCCGCGCCGCGACTTCAAGTGCGGCCGCGACCGCCGCACCCGACGAAATGCCGACCGGCAGGCCTTCCAGCCGGGCCATGCTCCGCGCGGTGCGAAACGCGGTTTCGTTGGCGATCGAAATAACCTCGTCGATCAGTGCTGTATCGAGTATTTCGGGCACGAAGCCGGGGCCGATCCCCTGAATTTTATGCGGGCCGGGCGGGCCGCCCGACAAGACCGGGCTGTCCTCGGGTTCGACGGCGATGAGCTTGAAGTCCGGGTTGCGCGCCTTCAACACCGGGGCGCAACCGGCCACGGTCCCGCCGGTGCCGATACCGGCGACCATGACGTCGAGGCGACCGCCGGTGTCGCGCCAGATTTCCTCCGCCGTCGTATCGCGGTGCGCGGCCGGATTGGCCGGATTGTCGAACTGCTGCGGGATGACCGCGTCGCCGATCTCCTGGCGCAACGCAACGGCGCGCGCAATGGCACCTTTCATGCCCAGCCTTGCCGGCGTCAATTCGATTTCAGCGCCCAGGAGAAGCAGCATCTTGCGGCGCTCCAGCGACATCGATTCCGGCATCGTCAGGATCAGCCGATAGCCTTTCACGGCGCACACGAAGGCCAGCGCGATCCCGGTATTACCCGATGTCGGTTCGACAATGACCGTGTTCGGCCCGATTTTACCCTCGCGCTCCATCGCGTCGATCATCGCCCGGCCGATCCGGTCCTTGACCGACCCCATCGGATTGAAGAATTCCAGCTTGGCCAGCAGTTCGGCGCCAAGCCCGGCATCGGCCATCAGCCTGGAAAGCCGCACGATCGGCGTGGCGCCGACCGTATCGAGGACGCTGTCGTAGATCCGGCCGCGAAATTCGCTTGGCAAGGCGGTCACTTTTTTCAAATCATGAAGTCGTACACTTCTGAGGCCGAGCATTGCACGCCGGCGGCGCGGGCGCGGGCGCACAGATCTTCGATGCTGACCTCGTCGAGACGCTTCATGGCACTTTCCTGTAGTTCGAGCCACAACGGGTGCAATACCGCGCGGCCCAGCTCGGAGCCGACCGGCTCCTCCAGCGGATCGGCGGTTCCCTCCATCTGATCGACGATGCGGGTGATTTCGCCAAGCGAGATCCGCCGCCGTTCGCGGGACAGCCGGTATCCGCCGCGCGGACCGCGCACGCCGTACAGGATTTCCGCCTTGACCAGATTTTGCAGGACCTGTTCTAGATAGCGGCGCGGAATGCCCTGGCGCTGCGCGATCTCCTTGCTTTGCACCGGGGTCTCGGCGGCGTTGTAGGCGACATCGACGACCGCATCGATGGCGAAAATCAGCTTCTTGGTGAGCCGCAGCATGTTCCTACCTTCCTTGCGTTCCCGTCGATCCGAACCCGCCAGCACCGCGCACCGTCGCCGGCAACTCGTCCAGCACTTTCCACACGATCCGCGTGACCGGCGCGATCACCATCTGCGCAATCCGCATGCCGCGCGTGATGGCGAAGGGTTCGGCGCCCAGATTGGCCAGAATGACCCCGACCTCGCCGCGGTAATCGGCGTCCACCGTGCCCGGAGCGTTCAATACGGTGACGCCGTGCTTCAGCGCCAGCCCCGAGCGTGGCCGCACCTGTGCTTCGAGCCCGCCCGGCAACGCAATCGCCAGCCCGGTCGGCACCAGCATGCGGGCGCCCGGAGCCAGGGTCTGCGTCTTGTCCACGGCGGCCAGCAGATCGAGCCCGGCACTGTCGGCCGTCGCATAGTCGGGCAGCGGCAGATCGCCGGCATGGGGCAAGCGGCGAATGGCGACCGTGACCGGGGTCATGCCTTATCTTCGAAAAATTCCGCGATCCGCGCGACAAGCCGTTCGGCGACCTGTTGTTTGGTCATGGCCGGCCAGGATTCCTCGCTGGCGGCGTCGATCAGATGGATCGTATTGGCGTCGCCGCCAAACGTGCCCGTGCCGGGCGAAACATCGTTCGCCAGCATCCAGTCGCAATTCTTGGCAAGGCGCTTCTTGCGCGCATTCTCGACGATATGTTGCGTCTCGGCGGCAAACCCGACCACCAGCCGCCCGCACCCCGCCGCCGCCAGGGTCTTCAGGATATCCGGGTTCTCGGTGAATTCCAGCACCGGCGGGCCGCCGCCATCCTTCTTGAGCTTCTGGTCCGCCACCGCCCGCACCCGCCAGTCCGAAACCGCCGCCGCGCAGACCACGATGTCGGCCGGCATGGCCTGTTTGCAGGCCGCCAGCATTTCGCGCGCGCTTTCGACCCGCATCGTGGTCACGCCGGCCGGATCGCACAGCGCTGTCGGCCCGCTAACCAGCATCGTCTGCGCGCCCGCCGCCGCCAGCGCCGCCGCAATCGCGTGGCCTTGTTTGCCCGACGACCGGTTGGCGATGTAGCGCACCGGGTCGATCGCCTCATGGGTCGGCCCGCTGGTGACCAGGGCGGTGCGGCCGGCAAGCCGCGCCGCGCCGAAATGGCCGGCCAATGCCGCCACGATATCGGGCACCTCGCTCATCCGGCCAAAGCCGTATTCGCCGCACGCCATCTCGCCTTCGACCGGCCCGATCAACGCGACGCCGCGCGCGGCCAGCGCGGCCATGTTGGCCTTGGTCGCGGCGTGTTCCCACATGCGCACATTCATCGCCGGTGCCGCCATGACCGGCTTGTCGGTCGCCAATAACACGGTGGTCGCCAGATCGTTCGCCAATCCGCCGGCCATCCGGGCCAGAATATCGGCGGTCGCCGGCGCCACCAGGATCAAATCGGCATCGCGCGACAGACGGATATGCCCCATCTCCGCTTCGTCGGTCAGCGAGAAGATATCGCGGTAGACCCGGTCTTCGCTCAACGCCGAAACCGACAGGGGCGTGACGAACCGCTCGCCGCCGGCGGTCAGAACGCAGCGCACCGACGCACCGTGTTCGCGCAGACGCCGAATCAGATCGAGCGACTTGAACGCCGCGATCCCACCAGAAATAACCAAGAGAATTCGTTTACCCTGAAGCGCCATGCGGTCAATTTACATCGTTATAACTGTATTAATGTAATACCCCGGCCATCGTCTGACAAGATCGTTGCGTCTACGCCGCGCTGGCGACCAGCAGAACGATAATCAGCACCAGCGCCACCACGACCCAGTTCGGCACGCCGCGCGGCGCCGGTTCGTGGCGGCCGGGCGTGTATTCCTCGCTCAGCGCCTCGACGACGGCCTCGGCCCGGCCGATCAGCCGCGGCAGTCTTTCGAGTTGGCTGACGGCACCGCTGACCACATCGCGAATGCGCGCGTCGGGCCCCCGGTTGGCCACCACCCAGTCCTCGATCAAGGGCCGCGCCAGGCTCCACATATTGACGGTCGGGTCCAGGGTGCGGCCGACCCCTTCGGCGATCAGCATGGTTTTCTGCAACAGCAGCAACTGCGGCTGGGCTTCCATCTCGAAGGTCCGGGTGAGCTGGAACAGATGGGCCAGGAGGCGGGCCAGGGATATCTCGTGCAGCGGTTTGCCCAATATCGGCTCGCCGATGGAGCGGATGGCTTGCGTGAAGGCGCCGACCGACTGGCGCGCCGGCACATAGCCGGCTTCGAAATGCACTTCGGCCACCCGCTTGTAGTCGCGGTCGAGGAAACCGATCAGCATGTCGGCCAGATAGTTCCGCGTGCTGGGGTCGAGCCGGCCCATGATGCCGAAATCGACCGGACACAGCGTCCCGTCGGGGGCCACGAACATGTTGCCGGGATGCATGTCGGCATGGAAGAACCCGTCGCGGAATACCTGGCGGAAAAACGCTTGCGCGGATCGCTGCAAGATGTCGCGCGGCGCAAAACCGGCGGCTTCGAGCGCGGCGATATCGTCGATTCGAATACCGCCGACCCGTTCCATGGTCATCACCGCGCGGCCGGTGCGGTTCCAGTCGACATCGGGCACGCGGAATTTCTCATCGTCGGCGGAATTTTCCCGCAATTCCGACGCCGCCGCCGCTTCGAGCCGCAAATCCATCTCCGTATTGACCGTTGCCTCGAAGGTCCGCACGACGTCCAGCGGCCGCAAGCGGCGCAGCGCCGGGCGGGTCCGCTCGACCAGCCGGGCCAGCCACAGCAGCAGATCGACATCGCGCCGGAAGCGGGCTTCGATGCCGGGCCGCAACACCTTGACCGCCACGGCATCGCCTTGGGTAGTGATGGCGAAGTGAACCTGGGCGATCGACGCGGCGGCGACCGGCGTATCGTCGAAGGATTCGAACAGCTCGTCGATTGGCGAACCCAGTTCCGATTCGACGATCGCCCGCGCATCGGCGCCCGCAAACGGCGGCAACCGGTCCTGCAAGGCGGCCAGATCGTCGGCGAGTTCCTCGCCAATCAGATCGGAGCGCACCGACAACGCCTGGCCGAGCTTGATGAAGCTCGGTCCCAGCTCCTCCAGCGCCGCGGCCAGCCGTTCGCCCGGCCGGCCCGGCACGGCGCGCCGCGAGACCGCCCGCGCGATCGCGACGATGACCGGCGAAACGCCGCTGCGTTCAAGCGGGAACAGCGCGTCGTGCCGGGCAAACGTGCGCGCAATGCGCAGCAATCTGGCAAGATGGGTAATCGCGGCGAACATGATTCTAGATGCGCCAGGCGGCGTGAATCGCCACGACCCCGCCGGACAGATTGCGCACCCGCACCCGGTCCAGCCCCGCCGCCCGCACCGCGCCGGCCAGCGCCGCCTGGTCGGGAAACCGGCGGATGCTTTCGACCAGATAGCGGTAGGCGTCCGCGTCGCCGGTGATCCGCGCGCCCAGTGCCGGCACGACCGAAAAGGAATAGCGGTCATAGAGACCCGATAGGAGCGGCAGCACCACGCGGCTGAATTCCAGGCACAAGAAACACCCGCCCGGCTTCAGCACCCGGCGCGCTTCGCCAAGCGCCCGGTCCATATCGGTCACATTGCGCAATCCGAACGCAATCGTATAGGCGTCCAGCGTCGCGTCGGCCAGCGGCAGCGTTTCGGCGTCGCCGACAACCCATTGCATTCCCGATGTCACGCCCCGGTCGAGCGCACGGTCCCGGCCGACCGACAGCATTTGCGCATTCACGTCCAATACCGTCACATGACCGCCGCCGGCATCATGGTAGCGCAACGCTATATCCCCGGTGCCGCCGGCGACATCGAGCAAATGCATGCCGGCGCGCGGCTTCAACTGGTCGATCAGGGCCGATTTCCACAACCGGTGCACGCCGCCCGACATCAGATCGTTCATCAGATCGTAGCGGCGCGCCACGGTATCGAATACGCCGCGCACCAGCGCCGATTTCTCGCCGGCGGCGACATCGCGGAATCCAAAAGACGTGGTCGCCCCGCCCCGGTTTGTATCGCCTTGCATCATCGGCGGGACGATAGCCTACCCGGCTTGGGTTTGCTAGAACGGCGGACACGAAACCAACGGAACCATCCATGCCGGAACTGCCCGAAGTCGAAACCGTATGCCGGGGCCTGCGCGGCCCGCTCGAAGGCCGAAAGCTGACGCGGGTTATCCAGCGGCGGCCCGATTTGCGGTTCCCTTTTCCGGACCGCTTCGCCGAACGGCTGACCGGCCGGACGATCGTGCGGATCAACCGCCGGGCCAAGTTCATTCAGATCCTGCTCGATGACGACGCCGTGTTGCTGATCCATCTGGGCATGTCCGGGCGGATGACGATCCTGGACGCGGCGACCGCGCCGCCGCCGGGGCGCCACGATCATGTCGATTTCGAAACGGATGGCGGCAAGATCATCCGCTATTGCGATCCGCGCCGCTTCGGCATGATGGATTTGACCCGCGCCGCCATACTGGACGAGCACCGCTTGTTGCGTAATCTGGGTCCCGAACCGCTTGGCAACGCGTTCAACGCCGCAGTTCTGGGCACGGCCCTGGCCGGCAAGCGCACGCCCATCAAGGCCGCCCTGCTCGATCAGCGGATCGTCGCCGGGCTGGGCAATATCTATATCTGCGAAGCGCTGCACCGCGCCGCCATTTCGCCGCGCCGCCAGGCATCGACCATCCCGGGCAAGCGCGCCGAACGGCTGGTGACGGAAATCCGCGCCGTGCTGAACGAGGCGATCGCCGCCGGCGGATCGTCTTTGCGCGACTATGTGCAGGCGTCCGGCGACCTGGGCTATTTCCAGCACCGCTGGCAGGCCTATGGCCGCGAAGGCGAGCCCTGCGGCTATGACGGATGCGCTGGAACCGTGCAGCGGATAACCCAGAGCGGGCGCTCGACATTCTTTTGTGCAACCCACCAACGATGATGATATAGCTGGCCCGGATGCGGATTGCGATCATCATCGCCGCGATTGCGGGTTTCATGCTGGCGGCGGCGCCGGGACGCGGCGAGGCGTTCCTGGCCGGCTTCGAGGATGTCCCGGTGATGCCGGGGATCGCGGTCGATCCGGGTAGCGCGGTCGCCTTCGATACGCCGGCCGGGCGCATCGTGGAAGCCTACGCCGCCGGCGCCGTGACCCGGGACGCGGTGCGGCGTTACTATCAAGGCGCGCTGCCGCAGCTGGGCTGGATGCGGACCGGCGAATTGACGTTCCGGCGCGACGGCGAAATCCTGACGGTCGAGATGCTGGATTCGGCGGCGGCGCTGACCATCCACTTCCGGCTGGCGCCGGCGCCGCGATAATCCAAGATACCAACGAAGGAGCACCGGGAACGATGGCTTACGAACATATTCTGGTCGAGACGCGCGGCGCGGTCGGGTTGATCACGCTCAACCGGCCGGCGGCGTTGAACGCGCTGTGCGCGGCGTTGATCGAGGAGTTGGACGCGGCCCTGGATGCGATGGAAGCGGACGATGCCATTGGTGCTATCGTTCTGACCGGCTCCGACAAGGCGTTCGCCGCCGGGGCCGACATCAACGAAATGGCCGGGAAATCCTATACCGACGCTTATAGCGCGGATTTCATCACCGTCGGCTGGGAGCGGGTGGCGGCGTGCCGCAAGCCGATCATCGCCGCCGTCGCCGGCTACGCGCTGGGCGGCGGCTGCGAGATGGCGATGATGTGCGACTTCATCATCGCCGCCGATACGGCGCGCTTCGGCCAGCCCGAAATCACCCTTGGCACCATCCCCGGCGCCGGCGGCACCCAGCGCCTGACCCGGCTGGTCGGCAAATCGAAGGCCATGGACATGTGCCTGACCGGCCGCATGATGGATGCCGACGAAGCCGAGCGGTGCGGGCTGGTCAGCCGCGTCGTCGCCGCCGACGCGCTGCAGGAAGACGCGCTCAAGACGGCGGCGAAAATTGCCCGCATGTCGCGGCCGATCGCCATGATGGCCAAGGAATCGGTCAACCGGGCATACGAATCGACCCTGGCGGAGGGGATTCGCTTCGAGCGGCGGATGTTCCACGCAACCTTCGCCACGCAAGATCAGAAGGAAGGCATGAACGCCTTCATCGAAAAACGCAAACCGGCCTTCAAGAACCGTTGAGACCACGGCGTTTATCATGGTTGACGCGGCGCGAAACGGCCGATATAAGCCGCAGGCTTGTACTCAATCCATCATTGTCAGGATAAAGAATGGCGACCCATAAATCCGCCAAAAAACGAATTCGTCAAACCGCCCGGCGTACCCTGGTCAACGGCGCGCGGCGCAGCCGTGTGCGAACCTTCGTTCGCAAGGTCGAGGAAGCAATCGAAAGCGGCGACCGGGAAATGGCCGAATCGGCAATGCAGAACGCGATGCCCGAAATGCACCGCAGCGTGTTGCACGGCATCCTCCACAAAAACACCGCCGCGCGCAAAATTTCGCGTCTCACGAAGCGAATCAACAACTTATAGTCCGGGCTTCAATTCGAGCCTTATTTGAGCCGCATCCCATGGGTGCGGCTCTGTCGTTTTAGCGTAAAAAAACCAATTTATTTACCGCGCACAGATTCAACGGCTTAGCTGGAATCGGGAAAAATTTTCCGGGATTTTTTCCATGTTCCCGGTAGGTTCTCGTTGCGTGAGGAAATAAGCACCGGTAGATTATGGGTACAGTGGTCATCTTGACACGGCTTCTATCAAGTTAAGCGGCAATAAGATCAAGCGACGAAAATACTAAAACCGCGAACGGGGGTAAAAAG
>Ga0066376_10002225_pt1 | contig 18167 bp, 10 predicted proteins | sample Knorr_S15_td_Bot_FD_77009 | JGI IMG/M metagenome (GOLD analysis project Ga0066376, IMG submission 77009) | Marine microbial communities from Southern Atlantic Ocean transect - Knorr_S15_td_Bottom_ad_5009_LV_A | ecosystem: Environmental > Aquatic > Marine > Oceanic | place: Southern Atlantic... | reverse complement strand
CCATGCTCGCGTTTAAGCGCTTCGTGTTCTCTTGAAAGCGAAATATGCTGACTAACCAAAGCACCTATTCTCTCTAAAACTTCTAAGTGTTTTGCGTCTATTTCTCTTGGCACGGTATCAATTAAACATACGGCACCGATTACCTGATCATTTATCTCGATCGGCGTTCCTGCATAAAAACGGACGAGTGGATTATGCATAAACCGTGGATCTTCTTGCGCGTTGCTAACAACCACCTGCTTACGCTCTTCAATGGCTGTGACTCACAAGAAAAGGAGAAGAGCGCTTTTGAACTTCCCATGTTATAGATAGTCATTACAGCATGAGAAGCGATGAAACTGGCTTGTCGCGAGATTGTGACGCGTTTGTGTTACACTTCACCCGTTTTTATTTCATAGGATTACATAATTCATGTCGTGGATGCGAAAAGCCCTTCTGTCGGTATTTCATTATCCTGTTAAGTTACTGGTTAAAGCCCACAGCATTCCAGTTAACGTTGAAACCGAATTAGGAATAGATAAAAGTAAACCTATCGTTTATCTACTTCCCACCAACTCAGTGACAGACCAACTTGCTCTGAGAATGTCGACTAAAGCGCTAGGTTTACCTAGTCCTACAGAAACCCTTACATTAGCGGGGCGAGAGTATTCGTCGACCTTATTTTTACGTAAAACCCAGCCTCTTTTCCGCTCGTCGGCTAAAGATACAGGAATTGAAGACGTTTTTACTGACCTCTTTCATTTGCATAGAGACCATGAAAACCTAGATTTACAAGTTGTTCCTGTCTATGTGACGTGGGGCCGTGCCCCGGGTCGTGGTAAGCCAGGCTTAAGCGATCTCATTGCTGATAAAGCGGCGCCAAGTTGGCTTCGTAAGTTGTTCATTGTGCTGTTTTTGGGCCGCGACAACTTTATTAACTACTCTAAAGCCGTTTCTGCACGCGCGATGTCCAATCAACATGGTAGTGACCAAAGTATTGCACATAAGCTTGTGCGCGTAGCAAGCACTCACTTTCAAAGAAAGCGCCAAAGCATGACTGGCCCTACGCTGTTAGAGCGCCAAGAACTCAATAATAGTGTGTTGGGCTCTGATGCAGTGCGTCGCGCTATTGCTGAGGAATCAAGAAGTAAGAAAGTGTCTCATGAAAAAGCGAAAGAGACTGCCCAAACCTACATCACAGAAATCGCGGCAGACTACCGCGAAGGGCTAATTCGTTTTGGCGACAGGCTACTTACCCGTATCTGGAACAAAATTTATAACGGTATTAGTGTAGGTCATGCCGATCGCATTCGTGAATTGGCGGCTAATGGTCATGAAATCATCTACGTACCGTGCCACCGTAGTCACATGGATTACCTATTATTGACCTACGTGATTTATCACGAAGGTATGGTTACGCCACATATCGCTGCAGGTATCAATCTGAACTTTTGGCCGGTTGGAAAAATGTTCCGTCGTGGCGGTGCTTTTTTCTTACGCCGCAGTTTTGCAGGTAACAAGCTCTACACAGCTGTATTCAGAGAATATCTAGAGCTGCTGTTTAACAAAGGCTATTCGGTAAAATACTATCCCGAAGGTGGCCGCAGCCGAACCGGCCGTTTGATCCCACCGAAAACGGGCATGCTAGCCATGACCATTCAAGCCATGCTCAAAGGCGTTAACCGTCCAGTTAGTATCGTGCCTGTCTATATTGGCTATGAGAACGTGATGGAAGTGAAGAGCTACTTGAACGAACTCAAAGGCTCTAAGAAGAAAAAAGAATCTAACCTTCAGGTGTTCTCAGCTATTCGTAAACTCAAGAATTATGGTCACGGATACGTGAATTTTGGCGAACCCATTGCGCTTAACCAGTTTCTTGAAAATCATGTGCCTAACTGGCGAGATTGTCGCGATGCCGAGCCAGAGAAAAAACCAGCGTGGCTGACACCTGCGGTTAACGAACTGGCCAATAATGTCATGACGCGAATTAACCGCGCGGCGGCATTAAATGGTATGGCGTTAGCGTCGTTATGCTTACTGTCTTCTAAACGACAGACCATGAGTGAAGCTGAGTTAAAACAAGCAATGGACGATTTCATGGACTTGTTTAAAGCGGTACCGTTCAGCGATGATGCCACCATTCCAGATTCATCAGCGGAAGAGCTACTGCGCGATACGCTGAAATTAGGCCGCTTTGACGTAAAAGAAGACGATTATGGGCGTTTGATCAGTCCTCAACCAAAATCAGCGGTATACCTTACTTATTATCGCAACAACATTTTGCATTTATTCGCGATCCCAGGTCTTATTATGGCATCTATCTTCGCGAAGAAAGGCACCGCGAAGAACAGTATTTTTCAGCTTATTGCGGCGCTTTATCCGTTGCTGCAAAAAGAACTGTTCTTGCACCTTACCCAAGATGAAGCGCTTGCGCATACTGATGCTCTTATAACAGCGCTACTAAACAAAGGATTGTTGCGTCAGGAGGGCGATGAACTGTTGCCGCCAGATGCACACTGCAAACAATTCCACTCAGCATGGCTGTTAAGCCGATGTATGCAGGAAACGCTTCAGCGTTACGCGGTGGTATTGACCATTCTTGATAAAGAAAAAGTGATTAGCCGAAGTGCGCTTGAGCGCGAAAGTAAGCAAGTGGCTGAACGCTTATCTGCTCTCTACGGGCTAAGCTCACCAGAGTTTTACGATAAGAATGTGTTGTCTAGCTTTATCAGTGCATTGAAAGAAAACCACTGGCTGGACTCTGAAAAAGATGGCAGCTTGAAGTACTCAGAAGAGTGTGAAGCCTTACGTGCTGACGTTATGGCCCTGATTTGGCCAGAAATGATGCAGCATTTGGAGAACGTTACACTAAACGCTTCGAATTAAGGCGACGCTAGCTGGCTGAATTTGCCAGCACTACGGAGCTTAGTTAAAAGAGAAAGCCCATGCTACTGCATGGGCTTTTTATTGCGCGTCAATCTATCTTGGCAGGCATTGAAAATCCCCATACTTCATTGATAGATAGACGCTAGATAGTGCCGCTTCGTATCGCTCCCCGGTAAACCTGCGCTTAACGCGAAGCAATACAAAGCGAAAACGGGAGATAGGCTCGTTTCGCCTGTTTCGCTATTTAGACCTTCGCTGGTTGCGACAGGAAAAAACGATAGGCGGGGTTGTCTGTTACTTCTTCAACCTTATAGCCTAACTCAGCAACATGCTGGTTAAAGTCATCTCTACTTTCTGGTGCGATATCAAAGCCTGCCAATACCAAACCTTCTGCTGCGCCATGGTTGCGATAGTGAAATAGGGTAATATTCCACTGTTCACCTAACGTATTTAAGAAGTTCAGTAGCGCCCCCGGACGCTCAGGAAATTCAAAGCTGAAGACTTGCTCGTTGAGAATAGTTGGCGGACGGCCACCAACCATGTGACGAACATGGAGCTTCGCTAACTCATTATCGGTTAAGTTAACGCAGTCATACCCTTTGCTTTCAAGGTCGCTTTGCAGTGCAGCAAACTCTTGTTGCCCGCCTTTAAGCTTAACGCCCACGAAAATATGTGCTTCGCTCTCACTGGCATAGCGATAGTTAAACTCGGTGATTGCTTTTGCCCCAACGCACTCGCAAAACTGTTTAAACGCACCTTTGTTTTCAGGAATTTTAACCGCAAAGACCGCTTCTTTCTGCTCACCTAATTCACAGCGTTCAGACACATAGCGAAGGGTATGAAAGTTGATGTTTGCGCCACACAGAATGCCGCCTAACTTCTTACCTTTGAGGTCGTGTTGCTTAGCGTACTTGCGAATTGCCGCCACCGACAATGCGCCCGCAGGCTCTGCAATAACACGGGTATCATCAAAGATATCCTTAATTGCTCCGCATATTTCATCATTAGTAACCGTAATGGTTTCATCAATTAAACGATTACACAGACGGAAAGTTTCCTGCCCCATCACTTTAACAGCAACGCCATCAGCAAAAATGCCGACGCTTTCAAGCTCGGTAGGCGCGCCTTGCGCCTTTGCTTTAATGAAACAGGCCGATTCTTCCGACTCTACCGCAACGATTTTTATGCTTGGTTTTAGTTGCTTTAAGTAAACCGCAATACCAGCGGCTAAACCACCGCCACCCACAGCAATAAATAAGATATCGAGGTGTGGGTTTTGCTCTAGCAACTCTCGCGCGACTGTACCTTGCCCTGCAATGACATCGGGGTCGTCAAAGGGCGGAACAAAGGTATAACCGTGGGTCTCACATAATGCTTTTGCATGGCTACTTGCTTGATCAAAGCTGGTGCCATGCAATACCACATTCACGTTTTCACCGCCGAAGCGTCGTACTGCGTCTACCTTGATATCAGGCGTGGTTTCAGGCATGACAATAGTCGCCTGAATACCTTTCATTTTTGCACTGTACGCTAAGCCTTGCGCATGATTACCCGCCGAGGCGCCAATTACGCCAGCTTGCAATTGCTCGTCGCTTAGTGAGCAAATACGGTTATAGGCACCGCGCAGCTTAAAGCTTTTTACCGGCTGCTGATCTTCGCGTTTCAGAAAAATTTCATTGCCAAGCTCGGCTGAAAGCAAAGACATATAGGAAAGTTCACTTGCCACTGCTACATCGTAAACAGGGGCAAGTAAGATCTTCTTCAAATATTCATGATCGCTAACGTGTTCGGCTGCCATTATAGATTTTCCAGCTTAGTCACATCACGCACTGCACCTTTATCGGCACTGGTTGCTAACGCCGCAAAGGTTTTAAGTGATGTGGAGACTTCACGAACGCGATCTTTCGGCTTCCAAGGCTTATCACTGGCTTCCATTTTCGCGCGGCGTTCTGCTAGTTCTTCATCGCTAATAGCAATATTGATACTTCTATTGGGTATATCTATTTCAATTTTATCGCCATCTTCCACTAGGCCAATGCCACCACCACTGGCGGCTTCAGGTGAGCAGTGACCTATAGACAACCCACTGGTACCGCCACTAAAGCGTCCGTCTGTTACCAAAGCGCAGTGCTTGCCTAACCCTTTAGATTTCAAGTAAGACGTTGGGTACAGCATTTCTTGCATACCCGGGCCGCCGCGGGGACCTTCGTAGCGAATGAAGACCACATCACCGGCTTTTACTTCATCGCCCAAGATACCTGCTACCGCATCATCTTGGCTTTCGTAGATTCTCGCAGTTCCGTTGAATTTAAGAATAGACTCATCTACGCCAGCCGTTTTTACAATACAGCCATCTTCAGCCACATTACCGTAAAGCACGGCTAGGCCACCTTCTTGACTGAACGCATGGTCGATAGAGCGAATGCAGCCGTTTTCGCTGTCGTCATCGGCTTCGTCCCAGCGACAATCTTGGCTAAATGCTTTTGTCGTGCGAATACCCGCAGGACCCGCGCGATAAAAGGTAATAGCGTCTTCGTTTTCAGGGTTAGTGATGTCCCACTCGCTGATAACGTCGGTAAGCGGTTTTCCTAAAACATGATTAACATCGGTGTTCAGCAAGCCAGCCTTATTTAGCTCGTTCAAAATACCCAAAACGCCACCCGCTCGGTGTACGTCTTCCATGTGGTATTTGGGTGTTGAAGGTGCCACTTTGCATAGGTGAGGCACTTTGCGAGACAATCTGTCGATGTCTGCCATAGTAAACGGCACTTCGCCTTCCATTGCCGCTGCTAACAGATGCAAAATGGTATTGGTCGACCCACCCATGGCAATATCCAAGCTCATGGCATTCTCAAAAGCCTTAAAGTTAGCGATATTACGTGGTAATACACTGTCATCATCGTCGCCGTAGTAACGCTTGCACAGCTCAACAATTTGTTTGCCCGCTTGTTTAAATAAACCTTCACGGTCGGCGTGGGTAGCCAGCATAGAGCCGTTGCCCGGCAAGGATAAACCTAACGCTTCGGTTAGACAGTTCATGGAGTTCGCGGTGAACATCCCTGAACATGAGCCGCAGGTAGGGCAGGCTGAGCGCTCAATTTCGTCGGTATCAGCATCGCTAACTTTGTCGTCAGCAGCCGCTACCATGGCGTCAACCAAGTCTAGTTTAATAAGCTGGTCTGAAAGCTTGGTTTTACCCGCTTCCATTGGGCCCCCAGACACAAAAATGACCGGTACGTTCAAGCGCATAGACGCCATTAGCATTCCCGGGGTAATCTTGTCGCAGTTAGAAATACAAACGATGGCATCGGCGCAATGTGCGTTCACCATGTATTCCACTGCATCAGCAATGATTTCTCGAGATGGTAAGCTATACAGCATACCGCTGTGCCCCATGGCGATACCGTCATCCACTGCGATAGTGTTGAATTCTTTCGCCACACCACCCGCTTCTTCAACGCTGCGTGCCACTAATTGGCCGAGATCTTTTAGGTGAACATGCCCAGGTACGAACTGCGTAAATGAGTTCGCAATAGCAATAATAGGCTTGCCGAAATCAGAGTCTTTCATTCCAGTTGCTCGCCATAACGCGCGAGCTCCCGCCATATTTCTACCTTGGGTGGTAGTTGCTGAACGTAACTTGGGCATAAATCCTTCCCGTTAATTTAAGGTTCTAGGTTTAGGCGCTAGACCTTTTTGTGAAACTAAAAAACAGTGGTAAACCAGTAATGCTTTGGCTCAACTTCCAATACGCGCTGTTTTACTCAAAATTGCATGTCATACTGATGATGTAACACATCATCTAAGGTCGTTCAAAGCGAGGAGCAACAAAGCCTAACTGCTAACACATCAGTAGCGCTTTGTTTTATATGATATATTTGACATACAATACCTATATCCATTGGCATTGTAATTATGAAATGTTGTTCGTTAGAGGTTATGGCTTTACCTCATCACTCAATATCACGAACCGTAATCTCAACAGTACGTTTCGATATTGGGCAAAGAAATAGCATGAAACATAAGGCCTGATCAAGTATTTTGCGGTAGGAATGGCGAGTTTTTAAGGGTAGTAAAAGGGTACAAGAAGATGTTTGATTGGTTTCATTGGTTAAACTTAGCGGGGGTTGCAGTGTGCGCAATTTCCGGCACCCTGATGGCCTATCAAAAGCGTATGGATGGATTTGGCGTGGTCGTGCTTGCCAGCGCAACCGCCATTGGCGGCGGAACACTGCGTGATGTCATGTTAGATGTCCCGGTCTTCTGGATTGCCGATACCGATTATTTATACACCACACTGATAGCCGCCTTTATACCCATTATCTGGCTGCGTATTAGTCCACGCTTTCCTTTTCACTATTTATTAATTGCCGATGCTTTCGGGCTGGCGCTGTTTAACGTAGTAGGCATAGAGAAAGCCTTGGCAAACGACACAGGCATGGCCGTGGCGGTTGCCATGGGCACCATTACCGGCGTGTTTGGCGGTCTGTTACGGGACGTTATTTGCCGAGAGGTACCGCTGGTACTCAACGGCGAACTGTATGCAATGACCTGTATTGCAGGGGGCGTGGTTTATGGAATAGGCATGCAAATGGAACTCGCCACACAGTGGTGTGGTATTGCGGCCCTTGTCACAACCGTACTGTTTAGGCTTGGCGCCATGCGCTGGCATTGGCAGCTGCCCGTTTTCTACAACGACCACCACTAGCACTAGCACTAGCACTAGCCTAAGTTTGCTAAGCAGGATCATTGCATGCCAAGCGTTTTATGCACTCTCAGTAGATCCCATCGTTAGTACAGTTACATCTTATCCCGACTCTCTCTAAAGTTTACGCCGACTGCGTTGGCTTACATTTTTACCGCGCTGACACGTTTGCGTTTCAAAACCACGAATCATAAGTATTCAGCGAGAGGAGGTTGTTTAGATTATGGGAATGGCTGTTGTTAAAACCTTTGCAGGGCAGGGCGTGGCAGCGCCAGAGGTAAGTGTAGAGATTCACCTAGCTAATGGTTTACCTGCTTTTCAACTGGTCGGCATGGCAGAAACCAGCGTTAAAGAAGCGCGAGAAAGAGTACGCAGCGCCCTGATAAACAGTGGTTTTGAGTTTCCCGCAAAACGAATAACCGTTAATTTAGCGCCGGCAGATATTCCCAAGTTTGGCGGGCGGTTCGACCTTCCCATCGCCGTAGGCATTTTAGCTGCGTCGGGCTACATCTCAGACATTAGCCTGCTCAACATTGCCTTTGTGGGCGAGCTTGCATTAAACGGCGAAATAAAGCCGGTTAACGGGCTAATTCCTGTGGTCATGGCAGCTGCACACGAAGATATTGCGCTCGTATATCCGGGGGATAATGACGTAGAGGCTGCATTGGTTTCTCACGCAACACGCTATCCTGCTTTCGATTTACAGTCTGTTTATGAACACCTTGCCGGCAACAAAAAACTTGCTAAAGGCCAACCGTTTACCTCGCGAGCACTTAACAGCCCCCTTTCAGGGTGGGATGACATTATCGGCCAAGAGCAAGCCAAACGAGCGCTTGTTATCGCAGCAAGTGGAGCACACAATTTACTTATGGTGGGGCCTCCTGGCACAGGTAAAAGCCTGCTCGCCAGCCGAATGCTATCGCTATTACCCGATATGAGCGAGGAAGAAGCGTTGGAAGTGGCTGCCATTCACTCTGTGAAAGGCGAAAAACTGCATGCAGAGCGTTTTCTAACTCGCCACCTCCGCTCGCCCCATCATACTAGCTCTGCGGTGGCGCTTACTGGCGGTGGCTCAAACCCTGTACCGGGTGAAATATCGCTGGCTCATAATGGTATTTTGTTTCTAGACGAACTTGTATTAATCCTAACAATGATAATTTATCAACAATGGAGCAATGCTATATACAATGGTGACTTGGCTCTTCCCAACACCACCAAGCAACATTGACAACTATCACTATGATAACTAAGGTAGTTATTGGTTGTCAGTGTACGAGGCTTGGTTGTGAATATTAAATCATTAAATAAACTTTCTTTACTAAAAACTGCACTGTCAGCGGAATACTCTAACTACATAACCCTTGCTGCTGAATCCTCAATCCACCCCGAAAAAATACAGTCCGTATTAAATTTTTATGCAGCCTACTGCTACCTAGTTGGACAAGGCAACTACAGTGCACTGGAAATACTAAATGATTCAAATTCACTTAATGCACACTTCCAGTCGCTCATTGGCTTTGTTTATAGCAGGAATTATATCACTATCTCGAACAAACGAGGTTTAGGTCATCAACTCAAAACCCTTTTTCGTTACATTGCGCAAGATAAGCATTTAATCCTCACTGAAGTAAAGCTTTCGCACAATAAAATCACAGTAAATGTTTCGAACTGTCTAGCCCAATTCCGAAAGCTTAATATAGATAAAACAAAAGCTGACTACCTTAATGGTTGGCAGGTGGTATCAAAAGAAGGCAAAGAATATGAGGTTCATATTGATACGCTTTATGTTAATTTTGGCGAAGCGTTTACAAACAAGGTTCATCTTGCTCTAAAAAATTATGCTAATACACAAAAATCATCATCTCTGATTCAGGCATTACAAGGGCTCAGAAAACTTTTTGTGGGTATCTCCACTGTTTATAACGAAAAAGATAGCCTACCAATAGAAACCCTTCTAAGTCGTAATCATGTGCAGTTATTCTTCCACAAGGTGTTTAAAGCACTATTTGTGCGCTCCCAAGCCGCTCAGCACTGCCCAAAGAGTTTTCATACTCAATGGCGAGTTGCCATTAACTATTACACCGAATGCTTTATCAACCCAGGTGTTTTTGCTGAGCCTCACAAACCATTCATCGCTCCAAGCTGGAAAGACCCAAAAGATGCAGCGCCCACCTTTTCAATTAGCGGCAATACTACGCCGTCAGAAAACCTTAGATGGTTTGCTAACATCCCACTTAAAATTAAAGATGAGGAGGCAGTTTCAATTATTCAGCAACGTGTAGAAAGAGACATGGCGCATATCAAGCATGTGTGTCTCTTGAAATTTGAGGAGCTTTTAGGGCGAGAGGATAGAAATAAAACTTTTCAGAGTGCAGGCTTAGTTAAACCATTGAGCGGTACGAGAGGTTATACACAATATATAAACTTTGTCGGTGCAGATAAGCTAGACAATACAGTAGCAACCTTTTATGCGCATGGCATCGCTGCAATAGACACTTCCTATTTAAATTTTTTGGGGTTTAGTGGTAATGCTAACCAACTCATCACAGAGTTAAACTTACCAACCAAATCAACACTGAATGTTCTTTTGACGCTTCTTGTGATGGAACACCCTCTAATAACGCCTAGTTGGTTGGCAAAATGGGACTTATTTGATGTAAATGGCAATATGGTGGGCTATAAGCAAGTTGGTAATCAACACATTGCTGTCAGTTACAAATCACGCAAAGGAGCGACCAATGCACAGCAAGAAGTGGTGCTCAATGAATTTTCTAAATCTATAGTTGAATTCCTGATACAGCATACTCGCATGAGCCGTGAGCACCTGAAGCAGAAAGGGGATGTGAATTGGCGAAGGATGATTTTGACTGCAACCTGTATCAATGTGAGACACCCAGATAGTCTCAATACTACTCTTCACTCAGCAAATGATTTTTATGATTGGCTTCAGGATAAATCACTCTTTGATATGAACAGCGATATCACCTTGAAAGACGCCAAAGCCATTTCTGAAATTCATACATTACGTTCAATCAGACGGCACAGAGGCTTTCAAATTTACTTGGAAACACGTTCAATGGATGCCGTTAGCGAGGCGCTTGGACATGAAAAGAAAGATGTAAATTTACTGACCTCTTACCTTCCTAAACCACTCATGGACTTCTTTAATGCACGTTGGATACGTCAGTTTCAGAACGCTATTTTACTCGAAGCCATGAAAGATTCAGTGCATCGACTTGATGCTGTGAACATGAGCGCTCAAGACATTGAAGAGTTCTTGAATAACCACGGCATAAGCAACATACCAGAGTATTTCGAACATGGTTTTGTTCAGCAGACGACTAATGATAATGAAGTTTCTGAGTCATTAGCATTTGATCAATTGACATACACGATTTCGACATCTCTTTTGCAGTTATTAATGGCGATACGTCTTGTTGTTGAGAGCAGTGGTGATCGGGAATCTTTTTTAGATATTGTGACTCACTGGTATCAGTCAGCAGTGTTTGTCTTGGATACCCTTAATTCAGACAAGCACAGTGCGGATGACGATTTGATGGAAATGCTTGATATTGCGACTAATAACAAGCTTGATGCTGATTTAGTTAAAGGAGCGCTGCTATGTTAAGTGTTGCTATCGACAATTCCTCTATTGCTAATCTCATTGAAAGCATCGTGCTAGACCACTCAATTTTGAATGGTCTGAGTGCCGATACTCTTGAGGAAATTATCAATTTCTCAGTAATAAATGATGACTATCGAGCTTTAGATGTCATCACTAATATCCATACAGGCATCTACGGTTACGATGACAGACAGCCCGAATGGTTAGAGTCCAGTTTTCCCGCAAACAAATGGGTACTAACATTTGGTAAAGCCCCAAAAACGATACATTGGGATACGGTTTACTTGGATGATGGTAAGAAACTCACCGACACAAAACATCAAAAATTATTAAACAGTTTCAAATACTGGATCACAGCGGCAGATAACCCACTTGAAAACGGTGGGAAGATTATTAGTCCAATAACGGCTTATCACAAAGTTATCAGAGTTATCGCCCTCATCAATGCTATCTTGCTGCACTCGAAGGGGCTAAAGCTGGCAAAATACCACCTTCTGAATGTGAATGATGACTTCTGGTTGAACATCTTGGCGAAATACGCCGAGCACGGAAATTTTCAAGGTGTGTATGAAATTGACAAGCGTACTCAGGCATTACTTGATAACGCTTCTCAGAGTGTTTCTGATACAGACGCACAAACGTTTAAAGAGGAGTTCCCCTACGTTACACGAGACATTGCGCAAGATGATTGTTTCTTATTATTGGCGGAGAGAGAAAAGTCGTGCGCTTGGCTCTTTGAGCAAGGCTATTATCACATTGGAGAGCGCATAAAATACACTGGCACAAGTGCTATGCTAGGTGAGTTGTTATTTAAAGGTAAGATGCTTTATCACGACCTTAACCTCCCCAACTACACAGAACTTCATCTCAAAGCACCAAAGCGAAACTCAGAGTATCGTGCGGTTGAGAATAATGACTCCTCAACAGGCACGAGTCAACAGAATATCTCGAAATACATTGAAGCAATTCGATTGATTTATACCAACCTTGAACATGTAGATGCTGCAAGTCCTTCAATATTGTCCGAGCGTGTCAGCTCTAGTCATATTAGTCAGTTAGTTAGCTTAAAAAAAGTAGGGCGTACTCGCACTTTACCGCCTAAGTTCGTGTTTAATTTAATCCGTCAGTGCTATGAGTTTACCAAAGAGCATCTACCTACAGAGGAAGGTGCTGTTACTTTACTGAATGAAACATTAACGCTGCTGACTAATGCAACAAGCAAATCTACTTTGAAAAACTCCAACAGTAATCGTCCACACCCAGATAGTCCCAAGTGGGATGAGGAACTTCATCGAGATATGTCTAGCTCTGAGCGCGGGTATTGGCTTCAGACGGATGCAATCAATTGCCTGAGTAGTGAATACCTTAAAAAAGGGATAAAGCAGGTTCAAGGCTTTGCTGATAGCATTGAAAATCGACACGAAAGGATTCGAGCTAATGAGAGCCTGTTTGATTTGTTCTCTGTGCTGCAAGGTGCAATACAAGTTTTGGTGGGTGCAATCATGGCTCGAAGACAAGATGAATTAATCAAGTTGAAGCCACATGGAAACCTATCACCTAATGTAAGCCCCTTTTCTGAAGAAGGTGCAAAAACAGAGTACAACCTGATATTTAAGGTAAAAAAAACTGGCTCAAAAGGGGTAAACGCCACAATAGAAAGACCAATTCCCTTATCTATCGCAAGGTTCATCTGGCAACTGGAGCAATTTAACATCAAAGCAAGTGAGTTAAATCTATCTAAAGGAGAATTGTCTCTGTTTAACAATTTAAACTCAAGTCGTATTCAGGTAAGTCAAGTTAATTCCAAGGTTTATAATGCGCACCTTGATGCTGTGTGTGATTACTTAGAAACGGACTTGGTAGAATACGACAACGGTGAGTACCGACGTAATTATGTTCGTCAACACCAATTGAGACGTTTCTTTGCTATGGTATTTTTCTGGTCTAAGGGTTTTGATGGCATGGATTCACTGCGCTGGATGCTCGGACATTCAGACATGGAACACCTATATCACTATATCTCTGAATCGGAAACTGGTTCGGTACTAAACGGGGCTAAAGCGAGTGTGATTGTTCGTGGTGTGGTTGATTCTACCTCTGAGCTTGCGAAGCTCGAAGGGATAGAAGAGGTTCGTAAAATCATTGCGGAACGTCTGACAGGTAATAACTCAACACCAATCACGATAGAATCTGTGAGTGAAGCGGCAGAAGATTACGATGATGAGTCTTATCTAACCATCCCTCATATAAGCCAACTTCAAAAAGAGCAGAGCATTGAAACAGAGGTTATTCAGCTTTTAGAAGAAGGTCGAGTCACGCTTGAGCCAGAGTTCTTTACCATCGAAGATGATGATGGGAATACAACGCAAACCTTTAATCTCATTTTAAAAATCAAAGACCTTGATTGAGGATTATGCTAATGAAAGTTTTAGAGAAAAACCAAACCAAGGTACTTGAAACAGAGAAGCTTTTAAGGGAAATCATCACCACCCCTGATGAATTTAAAGATGATGAAGTGCTTATGAAGGCCCTGAAATCACAATCGGGTATCGCTAAATATCAGGATCATGAGCGTAATATCACATCATGCTCATTAAACACAGTCAAAAGCATCTCAGAAGCACTTCTGGAAAGAGGCTTCTTATCCTTAGATGAACTTCGTATTAACGCAAAATTGGCGATAGAGGCTGCACATCTCGATGAAAAAGCTTCAAAAGGCAACAAGCAAACCTCAGCGGGTTTAAAACACAAAGTAGCCGCTCTCGAATCAGAGCTAAATGCAGCACAGCGCAGCAATGCTTTACTCACCGTTATGGTCTCAGAGCTGCGCTCTAGACTAAAGCAACTTGCGAACCATGAAGGAACAACAGAAGAGCGACAGGAGCTTTATCGGGAGCACAATCGGAAAATTGAAGCACAGATGAATTTCACTTTGAATGGAGAGGTATGATGGCGGTTCGAAAGCTTAAAGATTTTGAGCAATGGAGTCACCTTGGGTTTGATGGCAAGCTTGTCTTTCGTAAACCACTGGATATTCCTTTCGTCACCTACAGTAATCATACTCCTTGCTATGAAGCTAATGCTTACATCCATAGTTTGATGGCGAGAAACTTAAAAAGTGCCACTATTCGAGGGTATGCCCACGATATCATCCACTTGGTTCACTTTATTGAAAAACAGCCACTATTGAGTCAATTCAACCAGCTTACCGACGCAACATTCACCCTTTTCGTTCAGTCTCTACAGGCAGAGAGGACACCGCTTGGCGAACTAAAACGCAAGAATAACTCAGTTATAAAGATTGCACATACCTGCCTAGATTTTTTGCAGTTTATCCAACACTTTCATGATTTGAGTTCTTTTATTGGCAAGGATAAAGGCAATTCAATTCAGATACTTGAAAAACATTACAAGCGCAAACAGGAAGGCTATAGAGGGTTCATTGAAGGCACTAAAATTACGCACACTGCTATACCGACAAAAGATGAGATCAAGAAGCGTCACCCAGTTTCTTCTGATAATGCATTGCGTGTGTGGGAGCACATAAAGACCCAGCAAAACAAAGATAAACGCAGAAGAGACATGGCGCTATATACTGCAATGGAGCAGTTAGGTGGTCGAGTGACCGAGCTTCATTTGATTAAAATGTCCGATTACGAGGAAGCTAGACGCACAAGTTCGCTTACTCTTACCAATTTGAAACGCAAAGACGATAACACCACTCGAAAAATACCTGTCTCACACCTTTTATTATCAGTGATTGCGGATTACATCAAAGTTCGCAAAAAAGTCATGAGAAAGAAAAAAGTCCAGCATGATTACCTATTTATCGGCTTAAAAACAGGTCTACGTCTATCTGCCGATTCATGGACAACGTATATGAACTCATGGAAAAAAGAGCTTGGTATCGAGGGAGAATTGCACCCACACTTGTGGAGACACGCATTCATAACAGATAAGCTTAAAGAGCTTATTCTTGTCACTAAAGAAGTAAATGATAAGGACGACTTCCGAAAGCATCTACTTCATACAGAAACGTTTAAAATGCAGTTACAGCAATGGTCTGGTCACACAAACCTTAGCTCTTTGGATACTTATATTGACCTTGCATTTGCAGATATCCACGGCTACACAGAGGTTTATAATGCAGTATCCCTAAAGTCGAGTGTTGACTTGGCAAAACGTCAGATTGAGTTGTTAGAAGAACAAATAGCAAAGAAGGAGTTAACACCTACCGCAGCGCTCGGTGAAATGAAGAAACTATTGGGTGCTTTTCAAGCTAATATAGATAAAAGCATTTTATCTTCGTCACAGTAAAAGCTCATCATCAAGCGTTCATGTAACTCGTTTTTGGACAAAAACAATTCAGAGCCGAAGGTCGGCTCTGTGCCGGAAGCTGCCGTTCAATCATTAGTAATTAAACGGCAGAAGAGTACGTAAACCGGACCTTGGTACTTGAAGCTCGAACACAATGCACAGCTTAAACATGCATCATGCTCAGGGCGTGCTTTCATATATCTACTAGAAGATTTCAGTAGCAATGACCAGCGTATTCCAATTCGATTAACAACAATGATTTCGTCATTGCTTTTCATATCTAAATTTGTAATGCGTGAAACAGGTCTTGAATTCAGAAGTCACAGAGGATAGTACATAGTGTTAATCTTTCCTATATTCAGGTTTGTGCGCCTACCATTACACAATTACCGTTAGAACACGTGGGATTGCCACTTGTTGAATTGGCGTTGGGCTTTGATAACCCCGCGAATCGAGAGTGGCTAATAATGGCGCGTTTAAACTCAGGGTAGAAAAAGGCATGAAAAAAGCACCGCTTACATAAAGTTAAGTCGGTGCTTTTGTAGCATTGAAAGGGTAATTGTCGCAGACTAGTCTGTGCAAATTTGCGGCCATTTCAGTGCGAGTGGCGCTGCATCAGCGCATTAATTTTCAGTCAGATTTAAACTGTCAACAATGTACAGCGTATTGCCATCAATCACGGTATTATTGATATCTAAATATTTTTGACCTAGTGGTGCGCCTTCTTCCGATTTTGACCAGGTGGCAAAATCATCATCGTTAAGTACACCTAAGCGACTGCCATCAATCACCCAAAGACCTTCCATTTTGTCGTGTGGGTATGCCACTTCATCCACCATATCAACGACCATTTCCAGCTTTTCAACCGGAGCAATCCCTAAGTTGGCCAGCATACCCCAACCCTGGTCGTAAACGCCGTCAGTGGCATTGTCGTTGATAACTTCTTCCAGCGTAGCACCGTCAATCACCAGGCCTAATGCATCATCCTGTGTGATAGTGCCAGCAGCGGCGACACTTTCCAGATCGGTTGCGTTACTGATGTCAATTTTATACACCTGTTTCTGGGCTGCGCCCGTTTTGCCAAAGAATGCACCATCGCGCTCTAACACTAAGAATTGCGTGTCGCTGATGGCTTTAATGGCAGAGTTGGAATTAGAGCCTTTTTCCTGTCTGTACAGATACTGTGAGATAGCGCCGGTTGCCAAATCTACCGTAACAATGCGTGTCATATCGGTTCTGTTTCTGTCGGGGTTATCCAGACTCGATTGCATAATACCTACTAAGGTGCTTTCATCTGGCGTGATGGTCAGGCCTTCCATACCGCGGTTAGCCCAACGATTGCCAAACTCAGCTGGCAGATCATACAGGTTACGATCATCTGCAGCGAAAGGGTTAATGCGTTCCAGTTCAACTCCGTCAGCGCTGTAATGCACAATGTGCGGGCCATATTCATCCGATACCCAGAAGGTACCGTCAGACACAGCGACTAAACCTTCTGAATCTAAACCGTAATCATCAAAGACTGCAGGGTTGGTATCGGCATCATAAGGTTGGGTCATGTCTGCACGGATCACTTCGCGATCTGTGTTGTAAGGTACTTCGCCCGTGCCGCCTAAGCTTGGCGTATTCGGTAAGCCGCTAATGTTGTTACCATCCCGGTCTTTTAACAGAATATCGCTGATCTTAGCAATTGAACCATTGGCCTGAACCTCGAATAAGCCAATGCGTGGCGTGTAATCCGGGGTCGGGAAAATTTTACCACTACCGTGTGGCGCTCCTTCCTGAGCAGTGCGGTATTTGGCATTAGGGCCACGGTCGGTTAACGCATAAAATTGCATTGGGTTGGTTGGGTGGCCATCAAGGTCCGAACCATATCCACCGTTACGCACTTCAAAAGTTGAGCCCGGGTAAAAAGTATTGTCCATATCGTTGCGCAGCACGGAATAAGGAAGGCGCGCGCCGCTGGTGCCAAAAGTGTCCGGGTTACAAACATAAGAGGTATCGCTGACTTCTGACGCCTCTAAAGTACCATCACTATTGGCATCCAGTCCCGAATCTATTTGCACGCCGCCCAGCCAACACTGCTCACTGCCGGTAGCCAGTTCGGTTTGTACAACCAGGCTTGTCAGACCATTGCTGCCGTCAGCGCCATTCGTCCCATCGACACCGTCATCGCCATCATCACAAGCGGTTAAAAGTGTTACAACAGATAAAGCAATAACGGATAATTTAAACTTACTCACTTATTATTCTCCCTGAAAATTAACTATTGCGAAATGCAATCAAATGAGGTTATGCATGAAACATGATCAGCTTGTGACAGTCTGATGACAGGTAAGTGACAGGTGTATAAAAGGACGTTGTTGCAAGCCCGTATTGAGTTTCTGCGCTTTAGTTATCGTTTTCACAGCAATATAGTCAATATTGGCCTGAGTCGGCAACAGAGAGACTGAAGCTCATCACTGCATAAGCCGATAGTGACAGTCTGGTTACTATTGTCTCAAGGTGCCTCCGATGCTGTTGGGCTGCTCCGTACGTGAAGCGGACCTTGGAGCAATGAACTTTCCATCTCAAAGACCAGTAGACTAACAACAAAACTATCTGCAATCTGGGCTATCAATCCCTGGCAAGGACGCCATTGTTAGCCATTAACAT
>Ga0066376_10002224_pt1 | contig 18172 bp, 15 predicted proteins | sample Knorr_S15_td_Bot_FD_77009 | JGI IMG/M metagenome (GOLD analysis project Ga0066376, IMG submission 77009) | Marine microbial communities from Southern Atlantic Ocean transect - Knorr_S15_td_Bottom_ad_5009_LV_A | ecosystem: Environmental > Aquatic > Marine > Oceanic | place: Southern Atlantic... | reverse complement strand
GAGCGTTACTATCCATGCGATTTTGCCCGCTTACTCGGTGATTTCGAGCTCGATTCCCCGCTCCACAAGTAGCAGTTCAAACTCCTTATACGTCCCAAGTCGTCGCAACAGCTTCACCAACTCTCCAACCGTTTCGACCTGCTCACGCAAATCCCAGAGATATCTCGCAATTGGGCTGGTCGACGACGGGCTCTCAGCATATGTGCTGTGAAACGCGAAATAAGCCTGGTTGATCTTCCGAATGGTATGGCCGTGGTCCAGTAGCTCAATCCGGCGAGACTCCATGTACGACTCGGCCTCATCGATCAACCCCTCCTCCAGCAATTCATCAGTCCGAACACGGGTTTCGGCCATAAACCGGTTGAAATCAAAGGCATCTGCATCGCCTTCTTCATCTGGCTCCGGCTTATCAGTGTCATCGGGGGTTTCAGTCAGCGCTTTGTGCATGGCGGTTTCAGGTCGGACCGGTGCGACGTACGGTTCACCCGTAATCTCCGAATACACCCTCAGCCCCACCTCCCGGCCAAAAATATCGGCCAGCGTCTCGTTCACCGTCCTGATGTCACCCCCGTCAAAGTACGCCCTGCCGAGAGGGTTGAACACCAGGTAGGCGTGCAGCCACTCGTGGGCGGCCACGTCCAGCAGGCGCTTGAGGTCTGTGGTCGGAATCACGTTCGGATAGCTTGCAAGTCCACCGGTCTGAAGAACAATGGCAGAAATGTTTTCGAGTTCAGCCAGTTCGTTCTCGATCTTCTCAATATCGTCCACTGAAATATCGGGATCTATCAGTACGTCCTCGTCACGACGTATCACGTCACGAGGCGAAGTCACAAGTAGCTTTGGGGGGCTGTCGATGCGGAAATCCACCGGAGGCCAGACAAAAGAACCGACCAGGTCGACCTCGGCCGAGCGTATCGCGTCGGCGACAGCCTGCTCCAGAAATTCCTCTATCCCATCGCGAAGGCCGTCCCGCTCCGCGATCAGACGGTCAACTGCAAGCTGGGCATCGGAAATCTTGTCCTCGCCGGAGCCATTTTCTGAAGAGGCTTCGATCAACAGGTCTTTTGCCACTCGAAGTTCGTCTACCAGTTCTGCATAGCGGTCCAGCGCCCGGCGCCGGTCGGATTCGTTTGTGGGCGTCCACGGCAGCGCTGTCCATACCCGGTGTCGCCACTTGTCGAAGAAATTCTCGAACTCCCAGGAAACCAGCCCGTAGGTGTAATCGAGCGACACCCGTTCGACCGCGGTGTCCGATCGCCGATCGCCCACCGGGACCAGCCAGGTCACGATCAACACGATCACGAGGAACGTTAATAAAACCCGTCGCGGCCGTCTTCGAGTCGGAATGGTCAGCAGCCAGGCCAGAAAATTGAACGCAGCCAACAGCAGTGAACCAATGGTCCACAAAAATATTCTTTGTAAGCGGGGAATGAGCAATCGACAGTCTGCCGTGACTTTCTGCCAGCGCCGGACGCAACAATACTCGCAGAACATACACGAGCAGATATCAACACGGGGGACGTACTAAAGTTATACGTCCGAGATGCCAGCGGAGGACTGAACGGAATCGAACTTCATTGGTACACAGTCGGGTGTACGCCGCAAAAGACGCCGGCCAACTGTGCCCGCTGAAGCCTGTGGACCGCGCACGCGATGAACCTGATATCCACCCCCTGGGAGGGGGTCGGGGGCCGTGTCGCAAACATGCGCGACCTGCTCACGCCAGGTCATCTGGCAAGTGCCGATTCGATCCGGCAGCCCGGAGCTAACGCCACGCCCGGAACCTACCTCTGACGGGCCCAGAGCGTCTCGTACTGTTCACCCATAATCAACTGGGCCAACTCGCGGCGTTCCATCCGAATCAACTCGTCAAACGCCTTTTCGGCAGCTGTAACCGCATCGGGGTAGCCCGTGGCTTCGATCCGTGCGACTACTTTGGCCCAGAGACCCGACGTTTTCAAAGCACCAACATAGCCAACCCACGGAATGGCCAGGATGTCCTGCGGACGCGGCAAAGCCGGGCGCATACGCTTGATGGTGCGGAGCCGGTCGGCAATCGAACGCGCCATTGGCATCACTCTCACCAGGGGTGGCTCGCCCTCTTTCGCTCTGACATCGATCACAACAGACTGGCCGAACTTCGGAAAGAAAACAGCCATGACTTCGGCGTTATCAATAAATTTGAAGACACCATCCACGCCGCTACCGTAGCCAAAATCCAATTTATCGCCTCGCGTTTCCAAAAACTTACGACGCTCTTCAGCAGCCCTTGGGCCGATTGCATTGCCTGCTTGCGGGCAGGCAATATACCCAGCTTACAACCTGTTCACGCTTTCAGGTCGCGGACAGTGGCGAGAAATGAGGGGAGCACCTTTTCCCAGTCGCCAACCACCCCGAACCTGGCTTCCTTGAAAATGTTAGAGTCGCCATCTTTGTTTATCGCCACGATGGCGCGCGAGCTTGAGCATCCCGCCATGTGCTGGCTGGCTCCCGAGATCCCGACGGCGATATAGACATCGGGACTGACGGTTTTTCCTGTAAGACCAACCTGGTGTGAGTGGTCGATCCACCCCGCATCACACGCGGCCCTTGAGGCACCAACCGCTCCGCCGAGCACGTCGGCAAGATCGGCAAGGATACTGAACGGCTCAGGCCCCCCGAGACCACGACCGCCACTCACAACGAAATCGGCGTCTTCCAACCGGACACCTTCCCGGGTTTCGGCGACCGATTCGCTGACCTCGACGGGTCGGTTCGGCAGCCTGTCAGAGGAGAACGACTCGATGGCAGGCGCGCCGGTGTCGGTGCTCGCCTCGAAGGCGCCCGCTCGAAGCGTCATAATCACTGGCGATGAAGCAATTTCAAACTCGGCAAGCGCGCTGCCGCCGTAAACAGGTCGCGTAACGCCAACCGCGCCGCCAGCATCTGCATCGCTCGATATCTCAACGCAATCAGGCGCGAATGCCGCGCCGATCCGGAACGCCAGCCGCGCCCCTACCACCGACCCGAAATCGGACTTGGCAAACATCACCACATCGGGACTGTCTGACGAAACAAGTGCCATGAGGTCGGCGGTTGACTGGTCGTAAATTCCGTTGTCCGCCGAATCGATTGGCGAAATCGTTATTACCCGACCAACCGGCAGCGCATTTGCCGAATCGGGTGCTTCACCGGTAAAAACCACACTGATCTGCGCATCCTGAAGCCCGTTCGCGGCCGTAATTGCCTGGCGAGCCGACTGCCCTATCTCGCCCTTTTCATCACGCTCGGCGACCAGAAGTACGGTAGTCATTAAATCAACTTCTCCTCACGCAATCGCAACGCCAGTTTTCTACCGGCATCGGCCTCGTCTTCACCTTCGATCAACTCGACCTGGCGGTTCAACTCGGGCACGTACAACCTCTTGAGCTCCATCTTCGGGGCCAGGTCGTCCAGTGAAAGACCGATATCGGCCAGCGAAAAGACTTCCGGCTGCTTGCGGCTCGCCTGCATGATTCCCCGCAGGTTAGGGTACCGGGGTTCACCGATCTCATTCGAAATCGTCAAAACTGAAGGGATCGGAGCTGTAACGACCTGGTAGCCATCCGGTATGGCGCGTTGAAGTTGAACTGAATCGCCGCTTAATTCCAGCTTCTGGACAAGCGAAACCAGGGGAAGCCCCAGCACTTCGGCAAGGCCAAGCGTTACGTGGGCCTGGTCCCAGTCCGACGCCTGCCGGCCGCCCAGAATAAGATCAAACGGCCCGTCTTTTTCGATCGCGGCAGCCAGCACCTTCACCGTTCCCGCCGAATCGAGTTTGTCCAGCCCCGGCTCATCGACCAGCACCAGTCGATCAGAACCCATCGCCAGCGGTTTTTTCATGGCGTCCAAAACAAATTCAGTGCCGACCGACAGCAATGTGATTTCAACGTCGATCCCTCCATCGCGCAACTTGAGCGCTGCCTCCACCGCGTTCAGGTCGAAACCGTTGACCACCGGCGGGACGCCATTCGGTGGAATCACACGATTGGTCGATTCATCGACTTTGAACTGCGAAGGCGGAGTTTCCGGATCCGGGACCTGCTTTGCAAGAACAACGATTCGGACTGTCAATTCAACATTTCCAATTCCCAACACTTCCGATCGCTTATAACGGATCAACCCGCCGGACTCTGGGCCAACGGACGGTTAGATAGAATCGCCGCGATATGCAAGTCGATATCCGAACGACGGCCTATAACATTACCGACCAAACCCCTGACGCGCTCCCGAGTGGAGCAAAAAGTACAGCACGAAACCGGCCGCGTCATGGCCGCGACTTGTTACCCGATCAACCACCCTGATGGCAATCTCAAAATCGTGAAATCCTTAGTTGCTGCCGCACAATCGCTCGGAGTCGAACTCGACACCCGGCAACAGGCCCAGTTCGAGCGGTTCGGACAGCTTATCGAACTGCGAAGTAAGCAGTTCAACCTGACCGGGGCCAAAACCTGGGAACGAATACGAGACGAGCTTTTCATTCGCTCACTTAGAATCCTGTCACCCGCAGGTGGCAGCGCTCCGACGCCTGAGTGGTTCGCGGGCAAACGGGCAATCGATGTGGGCACGGGGGCGGGAATCCCCGGCATAGTCATGAAAATTGCACTCCCCGAACTCCAGATGACTCTGCTCGATTCGAACGCTAAAAAGACGACGTTTTTGAAAGAAGTGGTCGCGGAACTAAAACTTGAAAACGTCGATGTAATTAACGATCGCGCGGAAGAACTGGGGCAGGACCCGGCACACCGAGAGGCTTACGATCTCGTGGTCGCGCGTGCAGTTGCCAGGCTTGTTGAACTCGCAGAACTGACCCTTCCGTTCGCAAATATCGGCGGCACGGTGATTCTCCCGAAAAGTGCCGGAGTAGACGACGAACTCGACGAGGCGGCCGCTGCTGCTGAAATTCTGGGGGCCGCGCCCGCCATTACGCTTAAGTTCGACCGACCCGGGAATTCACCCCCGGACCACATGGTCTACTGGATGAAAATCTCTCCAACACCGCGTGAATTTCCTCGCAGAATCGGTGTCCCTCACCGATCTCCCCTGATAGAAAAGAATTCCTGACCCGACATTAACCTGTTCTGGAACAAATGACCCGGAATTCTCAACAACAAGATATGACGCCAGATCAAGGATCCAGCAGCGCCACCGGCGCGGCACCAGAGACGGGCGCGCTGAGCGCCACCAACCTCCGGCGGCGGATACTGTCGCTCCCCACGTTGCTCGCGGCTGTGATCGGGGCAGCACTGCTCGGGTTCGCGCTGTGGCGCATTTTCGACTTCGAGTGGACCGAAGTGTGGGACAACATCAGCGGCGTCCACCCCGGCAAATACCTGCTGGCAATGGCTCTCTATTACCTGAGTTTCTGGTTCCGCGGTCTTCGCTGGCGATTGATGGCCAAAACTGCGAATATCGGCGGGAACGGCGGTAAAAACGTCCCCGGCACGCTCACACTTTCCGGAATCATCCTCATGGGCTGGTTTGCCAACTCCGTGGCTTTCATGCGGCTCGGCGACGCCTACAGAGGTTGGGCGCTCTCACGTGAAGCCCGAAGCGACTTTCCGTCCGGCCTCGGCACGGTCCTTGCGGAGCGGGTGCAGGACATGGCTGCAGTTCTGATACTTGTGCTCATCGCTGCGATCTTGATAACCGTTGAGGGCGATTCGAAAGTACCGGGCTGGGTGGTGTTCACCGCGTTGTTGCTTGTCGCAGTCCTGATAATTGGACTGCTTGTAATGCGGTTGGCTGGCGAGCGGCTCTCGCGCCGGCTCCCCGATCGAATCGAAACGGCCTACGTCAACTTTCAGCGCGGGACGCTCAACAGTTTTTCCGGGCGCGCAATTCCGCCACAGCTCGCTCTGGGAATCGTTGGCTGGATGCTTGAAATAGCCCGTTTCTACTTCGTCGCCGACGCCATGGGAATCGAAATCTCGTTCGGTATCGTAATGTTCGCAGCACTTGCGAATGCGATGCTGACAACTATCCCAACGCCCGGCGGGTTTGGATTTGTAGAAGGTGGCCTGACCGGGTTGCTGATTCTGTTTGGACTCAGCGATTCCGACTCGATCAGCCTGGTCGCGGTCGACCGAACTATCAGCTGGCTCAGCGTCGTACTGTTCGGCGGAATCCTCTTTGCGGTGTGGCACGCTGTCAAGGCGAAAACATCTCGCACTATATCTTCTGCCGGTGCTGATTGACTCCTTGTGGCGATCGCTGCGCTAAGATCGTAGCGCCTGGCAATTCAATCGATCGGCTGATCTGCCAGGTGAACGAGCGTGAGCATGCAGCTGAACAGACGCGAGAGCGCAAAGGTGAATACACATGGCCGAAAAAAAGCGCGTACTGGTGACCGGACTAAGCGGCCTGGTCGGAACGGCTCTGCGCCCTGAGTTCGAAGAACGGTACGAACTGTCGTCGCTATCCCGCTACGGCACCGATGGAATGGACGATTCTCACAACTTCAAGGGCAACATCGCGGAACTCGATACGATAATCCCCGCATTTGAAGGGCAACACACTGTTGTGCACCTCGCAGCCGACCGCAGCGCAAACGCCACTTGGGAATCTGCCCTGCGCAACAACTTTGTCGGCGTGTACAACGTGTATGAAGCCGCAAAACGCACCGGCGTGAAGCGCGTTGTGTTCGGCAGCTCCCAGCATGCAATCGGCGGCTTCTACCAGGACGAGCCGTACAAGACGATTCTCGCGGGAAAGTTCGACCAGGTGAAACGTCCATTCAAGCTGATCGATGAAACGGTGCCGATACGCCCCGATGGCTACTACGGAGCTTCGAAAGCCTACGCCGAGGGACTCGGCAGCTTCTACAGCGAATTCCATGGCATATCGTCGATCAATATCCGTATCGGCTGGACGATCTCTAACGACGACCCCACCTCGAACGGCGGCGGGCTGGCGATGTGGCTGTCACACCGTGATACCGCACAGATTCATGTGAAGGCCGTGGATGCGCCGGATTCCCTCATGTACACAGTCGTATTTGCCATGAGCAACAACTACTGGAACATCTTCTCGCTCGACAAGGCCCGGAAAGTTCTTGGGTACGAACCGCAGGACGATGCAGGAACGGTGATCGACCCCGGCAGCAAGATGCTTGAGCGTGACGATACCGACTTCAAACAGCACCCCGACGACCCCGATTCTTACTAGCCGGGCCGCTGGCCATGGCAGCCCCGCGGAGCTTGCGCGTCGGTTTGCTCACGCCAGTCATCTGGCAAGTGCGGTCCTGGCACGCCCGGCGAGTAACGATATCCCTTCGCCCCTGTGCTACGATTTTTCAGTTGGGCACCGTCCCTTGAAACAGGTCGACGCGCCCAGCCCGCGATAAAACGGGGCTGTAGCTCAATTGGGAGAGCGCTTCAATGGCATTGAAGAGGTAGAGGGTTCGAATCCCTCCAGCTCCACCAGCTTTTTTTATTGACAAGCCACTGAGAGATCGGTGGCTTTTCTGCTTACCTGAAAAGATGTTCTACATCTACGTACTTGAAAGCAGCACATCCCGACGAAGCTATCTTGGCTCCACGGTTCGGAAGTACTTACTTTCGATCTTATTAAATGTTCCCCAACGCGATTCACCGCATCTGCCCAGGGACCAACAGGAGTATCACCTAAAGCGTCGGTCAAGACGATTACGTTCACCGTGAGTCCGGACAGAATCGAATTTACCAGGGGCTGATCCCCAACCGATTTCTTAACATCGCCGATGTCCACAGAGCACGCGTGCAGGCTGCGAGTGGTGACGGACCGGGTGTAGCCCGTGTTGCACGGTCCGGACTAGACCTCTGCGAGAACCGGTGCGCGGTTATAGATCTGGATTCGATGCCGACAGCTATCGGCGATGAGTACAAGCCCATCACTGGAAGTTTCTATGGCCGCCGGGCGCCAGAAGCGCTTCTCCTGCTCGAACAGACCGGCGTTCTCGCGCCAGCTGGCCTGCTCGGGGTTGACGTCGAGAAACTCCTGGCACCACTTCGATAAAGTTGCATCGCCAACAAGCGTTTCGGTGTGTGTCCCGTCCCGGCCGAATACCTGGACGCGATCGCTCCGCCAGTCTGCGACGAACACTGTGCCGTCTAACGCGACATGAACCCCGGATGGGCGGTCGAACTGTCCGTCATCACTGCCGCTGGAGCCCAGCACACTCACAAACTCGCCACCGGGCGTGAATCGCTGGATGCGGTCGTTCCGCCAGTCTGCGATCCAGATCCCGTCTTCGCTGTCGATCGATAAGCCCCACGGGAAGTTGAACTGGCCCGGCTCGGTGCCGAACGTGCCGAAAGAGGATATGTACGTTCCGTCCGGGGCCAGCTTCTGCACGCGTGCGTTCAGGTGGTCGACGATATGGAGGTTGCCATCGGAATCAATGGCGATTCCAGATGGCCGATTGAACTGACCGTCGCCCGTTCCGAACTCGCCCCAGCGCTCCAGAAACTTGCCTTCCCGATCGAATATCGAGACGTTGTGCATGAACTCGTCGGAGACGTAAACGCGGTCGTCGCCGTCGAGTACGATCGCCGTGGGTTGGGTGGTCTGCCCGGGTTCCGTCCCCCAGCGTCCGAACTCGTACATGTATTCAGAGTCCAGCGTCTGCACGCTGATCCGGACATCCTTGTTCCCCGCGTTGGAGCGGCTGAGCACGAAAAGAAGGCCCTTGGAATCCAGCCGCACGTCGACCGGGTTCATAAAACCGCGCCCGAGAAAAGACGCAATTCCGATCGTGTGGCTGTAAGAAAAGTTCTCGAGTCCCATGTGAAATTACCCCGGTTGATGCCCCCGTACGACGTTAGCTCCTGACCAGATCAAGGGTGCTGAACTTCTGCTTGAGCACTGGTTCAGACTCGACGCCGAGCACATCCTCAAGCAGGGTCGCGTAGACCCGTCGGAAGTCGGTGTTGAAATGCACGTCGCCTTCGAGCTGATCCGCCAGGCCCAGCTTCGGGTACTCGCCGTAAAGCCCGCCCCTGATGGAATCGCCGATCACGAAGGCAACGCCGCCCGAGCCGTGATCGGTGCCAGCACCATTGTCGGCAATGCGGCGGCCGAACTCGGAGAACATCCAGATAACAGTCTCGTCTCCCCTGCCCTGTTGCTTCAGGTCGTCGAGGAAACATGCCAGGGCTGTCGAAAGCTGATCCCAGAGCAGGGCGTGGTTGACCAACTCGTTGGTGTGCGTATCGAAGCTGCCATGAGCGGCGTAGTAGATCCGGGTGCCAAGTTCGGCCGACATCACCTGTGCGATACCCTTCAGACTCTGGGCGATCGGGTTGTCCTCGGGGTACTCGACGTCCGAGTTGTACGTCCGTGGTGCCTCGCGGAGCAAATCGGCTCCGTCCAGCGCCCCCCGGCCTGTTTCCAGGATGCGCCGGGAAGGGAACCCGCCATCCGCCATCGGTTGGTAAATACGGCTTATCGTGTCCAGCATTGCGTCCTTGTTGCTGGCACCGGCGAGACCAGTATAGAGCCCATACGACTCAAGGGCTCCGACCGACGCAACAGACACGCCCTGCAGGGCGAGCGCGCGGGGCAGGCCCCGACCGAAGTTCACGGTCGTGATCGGGTTCTTGCCTTCGGGGTCGATAAGCGAGTTGGCTTTGCCGAGCCAGCCTTCTGAAGAGGTGGTGGTCGGCTGTGCCGTGTGCCAGATGTCCATCGACCTGAAGTGCGACCGGTTGGGCTCCGGGTACCCGATTCCCATTAGAACGGCCATTTTGTCCTGGTCAAACAGGCTCTTGAACGTCCCCATGTGCGAATTGAACGCCAGTTTGTCGTCAATCGGGATCACGTCATCGCCCCTGAGTCCCATGTTGGGGCGGAAGTCGTAGTAGTGGCCGTCCTGATACGGGACCAGGGTGTTCAGATAGTCGTTACCACCCGAAAGCTGGATGACTACCAGATTCTTCTTCTTGTGGCCGTTTGTGTTGTTTGCCATCTCGACGCCTCCTCAGGTCGCCATTAGCTGCGTTCTTAGCAGTACTGGTAGTCGGGGGTGGAAACGATCAGCTGGAACATTTCGACAGTGCGGTCCGCGCTGCTCATCGAGTCGTTCTGCTTCACGTGATCGATAAGAACCTCCTTTGAACCGGCTCCCAGGTCAATGGAACCCATTGCGTCAAGGCACGCCTCGACGAACTCCTCAGGTTGCAGGTCGTCGCCTGCGATTTCGACCAGCTCGATCATCCGCCTGATGCCGGGTGTGTCAACGCGGCCCACTTCGGAGGCGGCAAAGTTGATGCGCTCTATCAGGGAGCCAGAATCGACCCACTCCTCGCCCTCGTGCCAGCCCTCAACGCCGGGCGGGTTGAGCAGGTGCTGTCCCATGTACAACGACTGGTTCGCCAGCAAAGACGAATCCATGTCTGGAATATCGAATCGGTCGGTCAGCCGGGCCGCACCGAATACCAGTTCGGCAGGGCTCTTGACCTTGCGGAACCTCACTGCGGCCGACTTGAAGTGATCCGAGTTGAAGATTGCACGGAGGATGGACCTTATATCGCCGTCCGTCTCCTGAAAGACGTCTGTGAGGCGTTCGATCTCCTGGTTGTCAGGCTCGTCAGAGACAAAATACAGATAGAGGCGCATCGCGATGAAGCGGGCGGTGGCGCGCCTCTTGACGATGATGTCGATGATGTCTTCGCCGTTGAAGTTGCCGGTCTCGCCCAGGAACAGTTTTTCGCCATCATCGTGGTCCGGGGCATCGAACCTGAACTCCATCGGGAACGGACCCAGGAAGAATGGCGGCGGTGTCGGCTTCGACGCCCAACCCGTGAACGCCCTCGCCGCGGACTTGACATCGTCCTCTGTATAGTCGCCCTCGCCCATGTCGTCTATGCCCATGGAAAACAGCTCCAAAAGCTCACGGCCGTAGTTCTCGTTTGGCGCGCCCCTGTGGCTGTTCTGGTTGTCCAGCCAGTACATCATCCCGGGGTTCTGAGATATCTCGACAAGAATGGTCCGGAAGCTGCCGAGGCCGACACGCCGGAACAGATCGATCTCGGTAAGCATCTCGAGCCCGTGATCCAGCTTTATCCCCCCAACGGCAAGCAGGCTGTGCCAGAACAAAGCACTCTTTTCTTCAAGCGGTTTCTTGCTGGTGGCCAATCGCCATGACCACTGCGGGTCGGCATGACCGACAGAGCGGGCCTCGACCGAGGCAATAAAGTAACGGTCCATCAGGTCCTGGTCTTCAGGCTGGCCATGCGACGGGTTCAGAAGATCCTCGACCGTCTCTTCGTAACCCCTGGCGACGTACTGATCGATTTGATCGCGCGTGGCACCGAATCCCGCTCTGCGCAGCAAGTGCGCCATTACAGCGACATCTTCATGTTTTCTCGCAACGGTAGTCATGATTTTTCAACTCCGGTGACATTCAATTCGGCAGGCTCAACTCGCACACTATTTTATCTACGACCGACATATACACATTTAGTACGCGCGAAAGGGTAAGCGGTTGGCGAGTCGAGTGCAACGATTATCATGAGGTATCGGGTCTGGAGGATATGTGGACCCCTGCCCGCTCCTCCTGGAGAGTCATCACTATCGAAGCATCACGATCGCCAAAGCCCCTCGAAAGGGCCGTTTCCATTTCGCCCAGCACGGTTCGTGCAATCTTGACCGGCACTCCAACCTCATCTGCCAGCGCCACAGCCAGCTGAATGTCCTTGTGCGCCCCATTGAGCGTGAACCGGGGCTCGAAGTCGCCTTTCATGAACGTATCCGGCAGCCGGACATGCAGGTTTCCACCTTTGCCAATCGCGGCCTGCTGCAAGGCTTCGAGCAGGCGATCGGGCCCGATTCCCGCTTTTACCCCGATCGTGAGGCACTCGCCAATCACCTGATCCATCGAAAAAGCGGCCAGGTTGTTCATCAGCTTCGCCACAGTACCGGCACCGAGCGAACCAACATGCACGATGGCCGTCGAGAAGGCTTCCAGCAGCGGTCGGGCGCGCTCGACGTGTTCTCGATCGCCGCCAATCAGGGTTGTCAGGGTGCCATCGGCTGCGCCTTCCACTCCGCCGCTGACCGGGGCGTCAACCATCGCCGCTCCTCGCAGTCTCAGATGCTCACCGACCTGCCGGACGACCGCGGGCGAATTCGTAGTGTGATCGACCAACAGTGTGCCGGGTTGGACGATTGACCCGATACCGTCTTCGCCAAAAACGATTTGCTCAACTTCGGGAGGCCCCGGCAGACACAGACAGATGATTTCGCACCTGGATACGAGATCAGCCAGAGACGTCGCAACGGTGGCGGCGGTTCCCTCGAATGCCGATCTCGCCATATCGTCCGTGTCGAACACCAGCAAATCGTGGCCGGCCCGCAACAGTTGTTGCGCCATCGGCCGACCAATTTTGCCGACTCCCACAAATCCCACCCGGGAAGTCTTGCGAGACGCCATGAATACCTCTCCTGCTGTGTGGTCGGCCACCCTCTGTTTCTTTCGTGATAATTGAAGAATCCGACCCTGCGTAAGGCATCGCATGTTATAGGTCGTCCATCACAACCGAACGCGGGACCCGATCAGTCGCGTCGCCAGCTTTGACTTGTTTTGGACTTGAACTGGACGACAATACGACTGGCGATCCACGGACCGGCCCCTGCAGCCCCGCCCTACAACCCCTCCCACGCACGTTCATACGCGACAATGATGCGATCGGTGAGCGCATTAAATTCGGCGTCGATCACCTGACGAGACGGATCGGCGTCATACCACTCAACCATCTCTTTCGCGCCACGTTCATAGGGGACAGTGCACACGAAATCGGGCGAAATACGCTTGATCTTAGAGTTATCGAAAATCATGCTGGCGGCCTTGTCGCCAAGAAGTCCGGCACCCCAGTTCGAATCGAAAGCGTTGATCAAATCCGAGGGAATATGCACGATCTGGGGAGGGGGTGCGCCTGCGGCCCTCGCGGCAATTTCATGGAGCTGGTTCCACGTCAACAGTTCGTCCGAAGTAATGTGGAACGCCTCGCCAATGGCCCGGCTGTTGCCAAGCAGTCCTACAAATCCCTTCGCAAAATCGGAATGATGGGTAAAAACCCAGAGCGATGACCCATCTCCGTGCACAATCACCTTTTGCCCTCTCCGCATGCGGTCCACAACCGTCCAACCTCCCTGGAACGGCAGCATGGTTCTGTCGTAGGTGTGCGAAGGCCGCACGACGGTAAACGGAAACTTCTCCTCGCGGTAGGCGCGCATCAGCCGTTCTTCACAGGCCATTTTGTCGCGTGAATACTGCCAGTAAGGATTGTCCAGCGGCGTCGATTCAGTAACCGGCAGATTTACCGGGGGCGACTGATAGGCCGAGGCCGAACTGATAAAAATGTACTGGTCGGTGCGATCGCGAAAGAGCTCCAGATCGGTTTCGATATGCTCGGCGGTGAAGGCAATAAAGTTCACTACCGCATCGAATTTATGGTCGGCCAGCGCTGCCCGCGCCGATTCCCGATCCCGGATATCGGCGGTGAGTATCGTCACGCCTTCAGGCACCGGGCGGTCGGTCTGCCCGCGATTCAGCAGGTACATGTCGAACCCGCGCTCGACCGCCAGCGATGTGCACGCGGAGCTGATCTTGCCAGTGCCGCCAATAAATAAGATTTTCAACTTCGTTCCTTACTCGTAATTCGTGAATTCTCTCCACTTTTATGGTCTACTGCAGGCCACAGCCCGACGCATGGTAGCCGACGCCGGGGGCGAGCGACCCGCTGCAGTCTCAGCGCGGCGGCGCGGGCGCACCCCGGCGGTTAGCAAGCGTTCGAGGCAAAAGGTCGTATCTCGTCTCGTGCCCCGAGAAGAACCGCTCCATCTCGTCCGTCATCAAGCTGAAAAAACGGGGGCCGCCGAGCACGTTTACGCCGGCAACGTGCGGTGTTAAAAACACGTTATGCATTTGCCGAACCGGCGAATCGACAGGCACCGGTTCAGGATCGAATACGTCAAGACAAGCGATCATGTCGTTCTTCCTGAGGCGCTCGATCAGCGCGTCGGAATCAACGATGGCACCCCTCGACACGTTGACGAATACCGTACCCGGCTGCATCAGGCCGATCTCCCGCCGACCGATCATCCCGGTAGTGGCAGGTGTAAGCGGCACAAGGCATATGACGACCTCGGGGAGAGACATGACGTTGTCGAGCGTCGTCATCGTGATGCCGTAAATATCTGCGAACTCAGGCGGCACGTACGGGTCGTGGGCGTAAACCGTGACATCGAACGGTCTGAGCAGTTCAAGCAGGCGCCGACCGATGTGCCCCACGCCGATTATCCCGACCGTTCTGCCGGACAGTTCGCTTTTCAGATAGCCGGGGTCGTCGAGCCTCTCACCTGGTTCGGCAAAAACGGTCTCGCCAGCGATCATTCTCCTGAAAAGCGACCCGGCGTTTCGCAGCCCTATCATCGTCATCGCCAGCGCCCATTCGGAAACGCCAAACGACGACCCGTGCGTAGTGTCAACGGCCCGCACTCCCCTGGCCGAAGCCGCCGCAACGTCGATGCGCTGGGCGAACCGGTCGCCCTCGAGTTCGCCGACTATCCGCACCCGCGGCACCGCATCAAGTATTTCAGCGGTGATTCGGGGCGAGCCGTGGCACACGATAAGACCATCAAGCCCGCTTGCAAATTCGATCAGCTTCGCATCCGCTGCTGCATTGGGCGGCGGTGCCTCGTTCCAGTCAGAAGGCTCGTCGAACTGCTCGTAGTGGAAATCGGCAAAGACCTGCAGGCGTTCAACCCCCTGCGGCAGGGCATCCTGCTCGTAGCTGGCACGATTGCAGGCCAGACCAATTTGCGGGCGGTCGGTAGACATTCTGAATAATCCTTCGGATACGTTGATCCCGGCGCACATGCCGACTCGGCGACCGATATCGTACCAACGATGAAACAAAGTACATTCCAGGCAGAAACATACTGGCAGAAATCGATTGCAGTACTCGCGATGTTACCGGTCGTGCTGATCGCGACAGCATCGTGCGCTTCCTCCCCGAGCGACACACCGACCGACTTCGAAGAAAAGAGACCGGTCATTCGCGTCACGCCAAACGACCTCCGGCCATCAACAACTCCAGTCAACAACGCCGTGACGCTCCCTCCGGATTCCGAATGGAACTGGCAATTGACGGGCGAACTGAAAATGACCGTCAATGCCGAAGTGTGGGATGTCGATCTGTTCGACACTCCTCCGGAGGAAATAGCACAACTCCAGCAGGACAGCAGGTACGTTATCTGCTACTTCTCGGCGGGATCAGTCGAAGATTGGCGACCCGATGCCAGTGACGTTGACGAGGCAGCGATTGGCCTGCCACTGGATGGCTGGGAGGGCGAGCGCTGGCTCGACGTCCGCACCGAATCTGTACTGGAACTTGCGAAGTCGCGGCTCCAACTCGCCGCACAAAAAGGATGCGACGCCGTCGAGCCCGACAATGTCGACGGCTACAGCAACAAAACCGGATTTGAACTCTCGCAGTCAGATCAAATCCAGTTCAACAGGGACATTGCAAGCGCCGCACATCAACAGGGCCTGGCGGTGGGTCTCAAGAATACATTTGACCTGGTAGGCACCCTGGTGGGTGAATTCGATTTCGCCGTTACCGAACAGTGCCACGAGTACGATGAATGCGAACTGACCGGTGCCTTCACGGAATACAGAAAACCCGTTTTCAACGCCGAATACCCGCCCGACCAGGCAACCGGAATTACCCTGCAGGACGAGTACTGCTCCGAAGCGGACCGGCTCGGCATACACACGCTGATCCTGCCCCTCGACCTGGACGGCTCGTGGCGCATAAGTTGCGGTTAGCGCTCTCAACCACGATCATTCCCCGCAATGACCAACACGCAAAAACACTTCGCACCACAACGCAGCACCCCACCCCTTGCCAGCCGTGCCGCAGATTGATAGAAACCTAATCACGAAGCAAGCTAACAGGTAACTGGAAACACCGATGGCAGATTCTGAACTTTACCCACCCGCCGATTCGTTCCGCGAGAACGCCTACTTCAAGAGCGTCGAGGAATACAAGACAGCGTACGACCGCTCGATCTCAGACCCCGACGCGTTCTGGGCCGAAAAAGCGTCCGAGTACCACTGGTTCAAGAAGTGGGACACGGTAAGCGAGGTCAACTTCGACCGGCGCAAGGGGCCAATATCGGTCAAGTGGTTCGAGGGCGGGCAAACCAACATCGCCTACAACTGCCTCGACCGCCATCTCGATAACCGCGGCGATCAGGTCGCTATCATCTGGGAAGGCAACGAACCCGGCGAAGACCGCACGATCACATACCGCGAACTCCACGAGGAAGTCTGCAAGTTTGCAAACGTCCTGAAGTCACGAGGCGTAAAAAGGGGCGACCGGGTCTCGATCTACCTGCCCATGATCCCCGAACTGGCCATCTCCATGCTCGCCTGCGCCCGCATCGGCGCAATCCACTCCATAGTCTTCGGCGGCTTCTCTGCCGATGCCCTTGCCGACCGCATCGCCGACGCGACCTGCACCGTGCTGATCACATGCAACGGCACGCACCGCGGCGACAGGCCGATTCCGATGAAGCCGGTTGCCGACGAAGCAATGAAAAACGCCGAATCCCAAATGGGCGTTCCGGTCGAGACCTGCATCGTCGTTGAACGCATTGCCGGAAGCAAAGGCATCGACTGCGAGATGCAAGACGGCCGCGATCTCTGGTGGCACGACGTCATGGCGGACGCCAGCCCCGATTCCGAATGCGAAGTGATGGAGGCCGAAGACCCTCTCTTCATCCTCTATACCTCTGGCTCCACCGGTAAGCCAAAAGGTGTCCAGCACACCACGGGCGGCTACATGGTGTACGCATCCCAGACCCACAAATACATCTTCGACTACCACGATGGCGACATCTACTTCTGCACTGCCGACATCGGCTGGGTAACGGGCCACTCCTACATCGTCTACGGTCCGCTCGCCAACGGTGCGACTACTCTCATGTTCGAAGGCATTCCCACCTACCCGGAACCCGACCGGTTCTGGCAGATAGTCGAAAAGTGGGACGTAAACCAGTTCTACACCGCGCCGACCGCAATCAGGGCAATCGCCCGGTTCGGCGATGAATGGCCCGGCAAATACGAAATGAAGTCACTGAAGCTGCTGGGATCGGTCGGCGAGCCGATCAACCCGGAAGCGTGGCGCTGGTACCACAAGCAGGTCGGCAAGGAACGCTGCCCGATCGTCGATACGTGGTGGCAAACGGAAACCGGCGGGATTCTCATCACCCCGCTTCCCGGAGCCATCCCGACCAAGCCGGGCGCGGCGACTGTGCCGTTCTTCGGAATAGAGCCCGCAATTCTCGACCCCGAGACCGGTAAAGAGCTCAAAGGTAATGGTGTGACAGGAGTGCTTGCACTGAAGTCCTCGTGGCCGGGGCAAATGCGGACTATCTACGGCGACCATAAGCGATTCGAAGAGACCTACTTCGACACGTACAAGGGCTTTTACTTCACCGGTGACGGCTCGACCCGCGACGAGGACGGCTACTACTGGGTGACCGGTCGTGTTGACGATGTGATCAACGTGTCGGGCCACCGGATGGGTACGGCCGAAGTCGAGAGCGCACTTGTGCTGCATTCGGCGGTCGCCGAGGCGGCGGTGGTCGGCTACCCGCACGAGATCAAGGGGCAGGGCATTTATGCCTATGTGACCCTGAACATGGGCGAAGAATACTCGGACGAGCTGAAAACCATTCTTCGCGCCCAGGTGCGAACCGTGATCGGCCCGATCGCCATGCCCGACGTGATCCACTGGGCCCCGGCGCTGCCAAAGACCCGCTCGGGCAAAATCATGCGCCGAATCCTCCGCAAGATAGCCACCAACGAAATCGACACAATCGGCGACACATCAACCCTCGCCGAACCGGAAGTAGTAGACAGCCTCATCGCCAGCAAGGGCGAGTAGGGCGATCTTATAAATGCCCGAACTTGGGCATTGTCTAGCCATGTTGGTTATGTCTGGTTCTAGTATCAGTAATGAAAAACTTTGACATAAGGAAGGTTTAATGGCGACGGACGACCCTTCAACCGCTCCTCCAGAGGGTTCAGATGAAACGTCGACCGACCAAGCTTGTCCTCTTGCAGAGGCCGATGACAAGTTCGACGAAGCACATTATTTTATTG
>Ga0066376_10002221_pt1 | contig 18185 bp, 13 predicted proteins | sample Knorr_S15_td_Bot_FD_77009 | JGI IMG/M metagenome (GOLD analysis project Ga0066376, IMG submission 77009) | Marine microbial communities from Southern Atlantic Ocean transect - Knorr_S15_td_Bottom_ad_5009_LV_A | ecosystem: Environmental > Aquatic > Marine > Oceanic | place: Southern Atlantic... | reverse complement strand
TGTTCCCAAGCTGTTCCCAGGTTGGATCAGTCCCCGGTCAGGACGTGACCGTAACCCATTGACCAGAAAGGAGAAAGGTTGGAGGCGCCGCCCGGATTTGAACCGGGGATGGAGGTTTTGCAGACCTCTGCCTTACCACTTGGCCACGGCGCCACTCAAGACAAGACCGGCGGGAGCCACTGCCCGTCCGGTGGTTCCTGCGGATGCGACGGAACGCATCGGAGGGAAGAAAGTGGAGCGGGAAACGGGATTCGAACCCGCGACTTCGACCTTGGCAAGGTCGCACTCTACCACTGAGTTATTCCCGCTCGCTCAGCCGACGCAAGTTACGGTACCACAACGGGTTTGAACGCATCAAGACAGGCCCGTGTCGGGTCAGCCGACGACGAACGCGTTGACGACTACATCCAGCACCGGCCGGTCTCCCGGCGCCAGCGTCACCCCGACCACATCGAACCGGCACGGTGGCAGGGTGCCGCCCACCCCCATGAGATAGCTGCGCGCCATGTTGATGAGTCGGCGCTGCTTGTGAAACCCGACGGCGGCCGTGGCCCCGCCGAACCCGCCGCTGCGACGGGTTTTCACCTCCACGAACACGAGGGTGCCCTGATGGCGAGCGATGACGTCGATTTCGCCGAATCTGGTGCGATAGCGACGGGCAACAATTGCGTACCCACGGCGACGCAGCTCGCGGCAGGCGAGGTCTTCCCCGTGTTTGCCGAGTGATTGTCGGGCGTGGGTCATGGTCCTGCGTCGGGAGACGCAAGACGGGGGCCAGTCGGGCCGCTACTTCCGTTTCCAGCGGGTGCCGGCGGCGGTGTCTTCGAGGATGACACCGCGGGTGTCGAGGTCGTCCCGGATGCCATCGGCGGCCGCGAAGTCACGTCGGGCGCGGGCGGCCTTCCGGTCAGCAATGAGTTGCTCGATCTCGTCCACGGGCACGTCGGGGGCCGCCTCTTCGGCACGTCGCAGGGCCATCACGCCGAGCACCGCGTCGAATCGTTCGAACACCGGGAGGACGAGCTGGGCATCGGGTGGTCCGAGGTCGCCGTCGTCCAGGGCGGTGTTCAGGTAGCGCACCAGCTCGAACATGACCCCGAGGGCCCCCGGCACGTTGAGGTCCTGCTCCAACTTGGCGCCGAACGCCTGGCTCGCCTGCTCCAACCGCTCGGCCAGTTCGGGGTGCGGCTCGCCGTCCTGGCCCGCGGTGGTCGCGGCGATGCCTTCAATCCGGGTCAGGCAGGCCATCAGCCGCTTCAGCGCTTCGTCAGCCTGGTCGAGGCTGGCCCAGGCGAACCGGAGCTGCTTCCGGTAGTGCACCGACAACAAGACATAACGCAGCGTTGACGCCCGATGCCCTCGCTCCAGCACCTCCGACACGGTAAAGACGTTGCCGAGCGACTTGGACATCTTGACTCCCTCGTCGAGGAGCAGATGTTCGCAGTGCACCCAGAAGCGACAGAACGGCTCGCCGGTCGCACCCTCGGCCTGGGCAATCTCGTTCTCGTGGTGCGGAAACACGAGGTCGACGCCGCCGGCGTGAATGTCGATCGGGGCACCATCCAACAGACGCAGCGCCATGGCGGAGCACTCGATGTGCCAACCGGGGCGCCCCGGTCCCACACCAAAATCCCACGTCGGCTCGTCCTTCGTCGTCGCCTTCCAGAGCACAAAATCGCGCGCGTCGTCTTTCTCGTACTTGTCAGCGTCGACCCGAGCCCCGGACTGGATGCCGTCGTGGTCCAGACGGGCGAGCTTGCCGTAGTCGGGCAGGGTGGAGATCTTGAAATAGACGGACCCGTCGCTCCGATACGTGTGGCCGTTGGCGTCCAGGGCCTGAATCATCTCGACCATCGACCGCAGGTTGTCCTCGTCGGTGGCCCGCGGCGTTTCTTCGACCGGTTCGAGGCCCAGCGCATCGGCGTCCTCCCGAAACGCGGTGATGTACTGGTCGGTGTAGTCCCGCAGCGAGACCCCGGCCTTTTGCGACTCGATGATGGTGCGGTCGTCGACGTCGGTGAAGTTCATCACCTGCCGTACACCGAACCCCGCCACCTCGCGGAGCGTCCGGCGCAGCACGTCCAGCGACACAAAGGTGCGGAAGTTGCCGATGTGTCCGCGGGCGTACACGGTCAGTCCGCACGTGTACATCCGCACCGTGTTGTCACGGAGCGGCACGAACTCTTCTTCATGGCGCGAGAGGGTGTTGTAGAGGCGCATGGACTACCGAACAGCCGGTGGTGATGGGGCGTGAGGTCAGGAGGCGGTCACGCGAGGTGCGTGTCCCTGGTTCGGAGGTTCAGGGGCCCGCGTCAGGGATCGGAAGGCAACGCCTTGGTCAGTTCACAATAGTCCACGCTGTCGTCCCCAGATTCGCGGCCGACCACGACGGCCTTCATGGTGCGCTGCAGTCGCGCCATCGGCGCGTCGTCGCCGTTGGGGCCCTGCGGTTGGGACAGCAGTTGCTCGATCGTCGTGAGACCGGCCCCGCTCGCCGGCGCGCCGAGGTACCGGATGCGGACGAGCATGTCAGTGTCGGTGGTCGCCAGTTGTACCTCCACGTCGCGATAGGAGGTGCCGTCGTCGGCTTCGAACACGCCGCGGACGGCGGCGTCGATGGCCTGGACGACCTCGTCGCCCAGCGACTCGTGAAAGCCGAGGTAGTCGACCGTACGAACGGTCAACTTCGTGAGCAGCGGCAAGTAACGCGCCGCGCACGGCAGTGTTACATCGAGGCGCAGCGAGGACATCGGCGCCTGTGGTTCCGCGTCTGACATACCTGGTCGAATTCTACAGCGAAATTTGGCGGAACAACGCCCTGGCCTGTTCACAGTCGCGCGCAATCTGCGCCCGCAAGGCGTCTCCATCCGGGAACGCCACCTCGTCGCGCAGTCGCTGGACGAAGGCCACCTTGATGTCGAGCCCGTACAGGTCGCGATCGAGATCGAAGATATGCGACTCCACCACTGGCCCGGGCGACACGCGCGCAAACGTCGGACGCAGGCCGACGTTGGTGACCGCAGGATGGATGTCACCAGCAATGAGCACCGCCGTGGCGTACACGCCGTGGGGCGGAAACAGCTCGTTGTCGGTGTCGAGATTCGCGGTCGGGAATCCGAGTTGCCGGCCCCGATGCTCTCCATGCGCCACCGTTCCCGCGAGCATGTAGTGATGCCCCAGCAACGCGCCGGCCTCGTCGACCCGCCCGTCGGCGATCAGTCGCCGCACCCGGGTGCTGCTCACGACGAACTCCCGGTATCTGACCGGGTCGATTTTCTCGGCGCGGAAGCCATACCGCGCACCGAGATCCCGCAACCGCGAGAAGTTCCCGGCCCGATCGTGCCCGAATAGAAAATTGGCGCCCACCCAGACCTCGGCCACGCGCAGCCATTCCACGAGGACGGTGCGGACAAACATCTCGGGGTCCCAGCGCGAGAGTTCTTCGGTGAACCGGACCACCGCCACTCCGGCCATTCCGGCGTCGGCCAGCACATCGAGCTTCTGCCGGCTGGTCATCAGCAACGGTGGCGCCTTGTCGGGACGGACCACGCGGGACGGATGGGGATCGAAGGTCAGTACGGCCGCCGTGACGCCGCGCTCGTCGGCCCGGCGTCGTACACGGTCGATGATCTTCGCGTGCCCGCGATGGACACCGTCGAAGTTGCCCAGCGCAAGTACCGGCTGATGCCAGCCCGTGGGCAGGGTATCGCCCGGAAAGTGAATGATGTCGACCCGGTCCGGGTCGCGAGCGTCTCGTGTCATCGACAAACCCCTAATTATAGTTCACGTTCCCGGGGCTGGGCGTCCGTCTGGCGGTGTTGCTTCGTCGGTCACAGACCGCCTGTCTGCTCCCTCCTCGCGCCTAGCCAGACGAACGCCCAGCCCCGGGAACGAGCGAACCCCTCGAATGGCGCTGCTTCGTCGGTCACAGCCCGCGGCTCGCGCCGCGAGGTGCTTCAAGGTCGACGACGAGGCCGTCGTGCGCCAGGGTGACGCCCGGGGGGAGCGAGGCGCAGGTCTCAGCGTGCGGAAGGTCGTGGCACATGTGGGTGAAGTAGGTCTGTCGGGCGCCGATGAGGGCGGCGGTTTCGACCGCTTCGCTCAGCGAAAAGTGGGTCGGATGTGGACGGTGGCGCAACGCGTCGAGCACCAGCACATCCAGCCCTTCAAGCAACGCCATCGAGGTCTCCGGGATCCGGCTGCAGTCTGTCAGGTAGGCGAAGTTGTTCACGCGGTACCCGAGTATCGGATGCGTGCCGTGGAAGAGCGGCACCGGCACCACGTTGGAGGGGCCGATCGAAAACGGGCCGGTGACCTCCACCAGGCGGAGCCGAGGCAAACCGCCGCCGCGAGGCGACGCGGGGTCCCACGCATAGGCGAACACCCGCCGGAGCGCGGCCAGGGTGGACGCGTCGCCCAGGCAAGGAATCGCGGCCGGCTGCCGGAAGTTGAAGGGTCGGACGTCGTCGAGACCCATGATGTGGTCGGCGTGATAGTGCGTGAACAGAATCACGTCCAGACCGGTGATGCCGTAGGCGAGCGCCTGGGTGCGAAAATCCGGGGTCGTATCGACCAGGACCCGGGTGGCGTCGGACAACTCAAGATAGATCGACGGTCGCCAGCGACGGTCGAGAGGGTCGTTCGACTGACAGGTCTCGCAGTCGCACCCCACGACCGGCACTCCCGATGATGTCCCGGTGCCAAGAAACCTGACCCGCATCTCGTGCCTCGCCCAGCGATGCCGTCACGGCGTGACGATCGAGTCAGCCCCCGGGTCGGCCTTCTTGGCGTCAATGAACCGCATACGCAATTCGTAGAGCACTTGGGTCAGGAAGCGCTCTTCGTCCGAGGTCAGGTTGCCCTTGGTTTTCTCGGCCAGCACGCTCAGCAGGTCGAGCATGTGCCCGGACGCCTCCAGATTGGGCGGCATTTTCTGGCCGGTGGTCGAGTCGGCCACGTCGCCGAGGTGGACGGCGGCGGTCGTGGCGAGCGAGACGACCAGCGCGTTGAACGAGATTTCAGGTTGATCTGCCATGCATCCCCCGGATCGAAACCCGGATGCTAGCATACGCTCTCGCGCCTTCGACCAGACACGTCCGTGATGACGAAACGTATCCTACCCCCCGTGTCCACCGCGGACGAGACCGCCGGTGACCGTTTCGAGCGCCTCGTGCAGCTGATGCGCACACTCCGCTCGCCCGACGGGTGCGCGTGGGACCGCGAGCAGACGTTGGAGACGCTGCGACCGTTCGTACTGGAAGAGGCCTACGAGGTGGTCGATGCGATCGACCGGGGCGACCCCACCGCTCTGTGTGACGAGCTGGGTGACTTGCTGCTCGAGGCGGTGTTTGTGGCGCAGATCTGTGCCGACGAGGGCCAGTTTACGATTGCCGACGCCGCCGACGCCATCAACGCGAAGCTGGTGCGTCGACATCCCCACGTGTTCGGCGATGGTGCGACCACCGACGGCTCGACCTTGTCGCCGAGCGAGGTCAAGGAGCAATGGGAGCAAATCAAGACGCGCGAGCGTGCCGGTAAGCCGACCCGCGAGACCCTGCTGGACGGCATTCCCGAGTCGTTGCCGGCCCTGCTGCGTGCCGCGCGTATTGGCGCCCGCACCGCCAACGTCGGGTTCGACTGGGACCAGGCGGGCGACGTGTTGAAGAAGGTCGACGAAGAGATGACCGAGCTGAAGGAGGCGATGGCGGCCGCCGACGCCGATCACGTTGAAGAGGAACTGGGTGATCTGCTCTTCACCGTGGCCAACCTCGCCCGCAAGCTCCGCATCGACCCGGAGTCGGCGCTGCGCGCCGCGAACAACAAATTCACACGCCGGTTTCGTGCGGTTGAGCAGCGACTCACGGCCGACGGGCGATCGCTGCACGACGCCACCAGCGACGAGCTGGAGCGCGAGTGGCAAGCGGTGAAGCGGACATCTCCGGCTGGCCCGACCCCGGAGACACCCTGACTGGCGGGGTGCTTTCCTGTCGTGTCGAGACGCCGGGTGTTGCCAGACGAGGACGGACGTGGCCGCTGTTGCAATCGTTCTGGCCGGACGCCATGATGGGCTCAACAGTGTCCGTAGACCTTGGGAGGAGAACCGATGGACAGGTGGCGATGAACGATGGCCCTGGTGGTGTGTGCCCTGTCGTGGGTCGGTGTCGGGACGACGTCGGCCCAGACGGGACGCGGGTCGGCGCCGCGCACGGCCGACGGCCGGCCCGACTTGCAGGGGGTCTGGGACTTTCGAACCCTCACTCCGCTCCAGCGTTCCGCCGATCAGGGCGAGAAAGCGGTGCTGACGGCGGAAGAGGCGGCCGAGATCGAGGCGCGGGCGGTCCAGAGCGCCATCGACGCCGACCGGCCGAGTGAAGTTCGGACCGAGCCGCTCCCGGTGGGCGCCCCGGTGGGCGGCTACAACAACTTCTGGTTCGATCGTGGCGCCGGCGTGGTCGACGACAACCGGACCTCGCTGATCGTGTCACCAGAGAACGGTCGGGTGCCGCCGCTCCAACCGGCACTGAATATGGTGGAGTTGTCGCTCGGTGAGGACATTCCCGGGACTCGTCCGGTGCGGGTCCGCGCGGCCGGCATCGGGGCCGACAGCTGGGAGGATCGCGGGCTGGCGGAGCGGTGTCTCCTGGGGTTCAACTCCGGTCCGCCGGTCGTGCCGGCCGGATATAACCAGAATTTGCAGATCTTCCAGACGCCGGACCACGTCGTCATCCTCCACGAGATGGTGCACGGCGCCCGGGTCGTCCCGCTCGACGGCCGCCCGCATCTGCCGGAGGGGGTCAGGCAGTGGATGGGCGATTCCCGCGGCTACTGGGACGGCGACACGTTGGTGGTCGAGTCGACGAACTATACCGACAAGACGGCGAGCTTCAGCCCCTCGGTCACGATGGCTGCGGGCGATGGCACGACACTCAGTCTGACCGAGCGGTTTACCCGGGTCGCGGAAGATACGCTGCTGTACGAGTTCACCGTCAACGATGCGACGACGTTTACCGCTCCCATTACTGCCCAGATTCCGATGAAACGCGGCGAGGCGATGTTCGAGTATGCCTGCCACGAGGGCAACTACGGACTCCCCAACATCCTGGCCGGCGCCCGCCAGGCAGAGAACGCAGCTCGATAACGCGCCGTCGTACGGTGATCCCCGAACTGGGTCACTCCGTCCTTCTCCCGCTCGGGAGAGGCGCGCAGCCGCCGGCACGACCCGCTCGGTACTCGAGGTGACGACCAGATTCGGTTCGCACCTGGATCGCACTGCCATCGGTCTCGACCGTGATGGCGCCGGCGCGGGCGGTCTCGAGCACCAGCGCGCCGGCCTCCCGGTACCGCTCCACGACGTCCGGGGCGGGATGCCCGAAGGGGTTCGTGCGGCCGGCGCTCACAATAGCCAGGCATGGCCCCAGTGCCGCGACGAACCCCGGAGTGCTCGATCCCGCGCTGCCGTGGTGGGGCACTTTGACGATACGAAACGGCGCCGGTCGTAGGGACGCCACCACCGCCCCCTCGACGTCGCGTCCGATGTCACCCGGGAGGAGCACCGCCACTCCGCCATACCGAATGTCGAGCACGACCGAGTCGTCGTTCCGTACGCGCACGCGCTCCCAGTCTGGCGCAGGCGGATGCGCGATCGTTATCGACACGGGACCGAAACGGAACCGGTCGCCGAGTGTGACCGGCCGCCAGCGTATGCCGAGGCGGTCGGCTTGGGTGCGCAGCGCGTCGAGCTCCGGGTGGTTCGGTACCGGCACGCCATCCCAGACTTCGTGGGGCCGGAAGTCCCGGAGGACGGCACCCAGACCGCCGGCGTGGTCTGGGTCACCGTGGCTGAGCGCCGCCACCGCGAGCCGCCGGACCCCGAGCGCCCACAACGCCGGCGCCACTACGCGGGACCCGATGTCCGACCGAGGACTCCGGGTGCCGCCCGCGTCGACAAGAAGCGAGGTGCCATCTGGGGTCTGTACCAGCGTGGCATCCGCCTGACCCACATCCAGGAACGTGACGCGCAACCGTCCTGCCGGCGGTGGACCCACGAGCGCCGGACGCCACGGCGCCGACAGGATCCAGAGGGCCGTCGCCGCCAACAGGAGCCGGCTGAGCGCCCGCGTCAGGGCGCCGCGACCCGGCCAGAGCAGCGAGAGCAGCCCCGCATAGTAGACGACCATCGTCGACCAGGCCGGCGGGGGTACCCGAAAGGCCAGCCACGGGAACAGGTCGAGGAAGCGGGTCGACTCCACCAGGAGCGTTGCGGCGAGATGCGCGACCCATCCGACGAGGGCCGACAACGGCTCGCTCACCGCTGCCACCCCGACCGCTGCCATGCCCGCGATCTGGGTGATGGTCATCAGGGGAATGGCCAGGAAGTTGAGGAAGAGCCCCGCCAGGGTGATCCGCCCGAACAGCACCGCGCCGACCGGCATCAGCGCCGCTTCGGCGCACAGCGTGGCGGCCAGCAGCATCGCCGCCGGCGGAACCCACGCCGGCACGGAGTCCCACCAACGAGCCGGTACGCGCTGCAGAACCTTGGACAGCGGCGCCACCCCAAGCACAATGGCGAGCGTGGCCCCGAAGGTCAGGAGGAACCCGGCATCGAACAGGCTCAACGGCGAGACCGTCAGGACGGCAAGGGCCACGACCGCCAGCACGTTGATCGACGGGGTGCGATGGTCGAGGAGGCCCGCACCCAGCACGAGCACGGCGGCGGCCGTGGCGCGAGCGACAGAGGCGTCCTCTCCGACCAGGTACGCGTAGGCCACCAAGGCCAGGATGACCCCGAGGGAGACATGACGCGGGCGCCACCCGGCGCCGCGACCGAGCAGCAGCAGCAGGCCGGCCAGAATCGCGATATTGCCGCCGGAAATCGCAATCACGTGATAGGTCCCGCCTTCTTGAAGCCGAGTGATGGTGTCGTCGTCGAGGGCCATGAGCCCGGCCCGGTCGCCGATAAGCACCGCGGTGACGATGGCGGCCGACCGCGTGGTCCACCCCGCGGCGGACCCACGCACGGACCCGCGCCGCCAGTTCTGCCGTCACGGAGCCGCGGCGAACCACGTCGACGAGCAGCGCGCTCTTGACCGATCCCAGCAGGACGGTGCCGCCCAGCGCCCGGCGCCGTTCTTGGTCTGGCTGACCCGGATTCTGGTAGGCCGGCGGCGGACGAAGCGTCGCCCAGACGCGGATGACCCGTCCCGCGCGCCACTCGGCGATGCGGGTCGACGCCAGGTCGCCTCCCACTGACAACCGGAGCCCACCGGACACGGAACGTTCCCGCCCGGGGCTTCCGACCCATGTGGTGGCGAGATTGAGGGCGGCGCCGTAGTCGGTCGGCGAGGCGTCGGCGCGCAGATGCCCCTCCAGCCAGACCGGTCCGACGCGACCGACGTCTGCGCCCGATTGCTCGGCGAACCAACGCGCCAGCGGCGTCTCGGCGGCCGCCTGGCTGCGGGTGGCGCCCAACAGCACACCGGACGTCCAGAACCCGGCGACCAGCAGACTGGCCACGACGGCGGGTCGTCCACCGCGAACGGCGACCGCGACCGCCAGCGCCCAGACGGTCACCGCAACCATCCGCGCGGCAAGGAGAGACCACGGGAACGAGGCGCCTATCCACACGCCAACGAGAGTGGCGATCGCGGCGGGCACGGCTGGAGCAACCACGGGGCCAGTGCTGCAAACACCATGTCGCTCGGTCCATCCCCGCAAAGCACGGGGTTTCCGTCACCGACTCGCGAATGCTGCAAGGGACCGCAAGCATGAGCGTGGCAGTTTCTGCGGCAGTAGCACCGCAAGCCAAGTGGGCTCCCCGGCGCGACCTCTTCAGACGGGGCTGTGCCCCGAACCCCACGCGACCGCTCCGCGGGGACCCCGAGCGCCCCACTCCGCGGCCGCGAGGCGCGCAGGTGCGCGCCTAGGCGGTCTGGTCTGACCGAGCACGTTGCTGAAAACGTCGAAGGGGGTTTTCTGACGAGGCGTCTGTCTGGCAAGGCGCAAGGAGGGAGCAGACAGGCGGTCTGTGACCGACGAAGTAACACCGCCAGACGGGCGCCTCGTCGGAAAACTTAGGTGCGCGCTAGGGCGGCGTGGTAGTCCTGCAGCGGGCGAACGTCGAGCACCTCGTCTCGCATCGCGCGGATGGCGCTGACGGTGGCGGCGGCGCCGGTGAGCGTAGTGACGCAGGGGATCCCGAGTACGGTCGCGATGCGCCGCAGCGTTTGATCGTCGAAAAACGACTCGCGACCGAGGGGGGTGTTGATCACCAGGTCAATCTCGCGATTCTTGAGGCGGTCACCAATGTGCGGGCGACCTTCGTTCACCTTGTACACGAGCTCGACGTCGAGGCCGTGAGCCTGGAGGTAGGCCGCCGTGCCGCTGGTGCCGAGAAGCGAAAAGCCCAGCTCGGCCAGGTCTCGCGCCACCGGCAGCACGTTGGCCTTGTCGTCGTTGTTGACGCTGATGAACGCGGTGCCCTTGTTCGGCAGTCGGTTCCCCGCCGCAAGCTGCGCTTTCGCGTAGGCTAAGCCGAACGTATCGGCGCCGCCCATCACTTCGCCGGTCGACTTCATTTCCGGACCGAGAATGGTGTCGACGCCCGGGAAGCGCACGAAGGGGAAGACCGGCGCCTTGACGAACACGCCGGAGACCTTGAGGTCGTCCACAAGACCCAGGTCGGCCAGCGTCTTGCCGGTCATGACGCGCGCGGCCACTTTCGCTAGCGGTACGCCGGTCGCCTTCGACAGATAGGGGACCGTGCGCGACGCACGCGGGTTGATCTCGATCACGTAGACGGTGTCGTCCTTGATGGCGAACTGCCCGTTCACGAGTCCGATGACCTTGAGGGCTCGCGCGACCCGACGCATGTAGTCCCGGATGGTTGCCAGATGCCGCTCCTCGACGAGATACGGCGGCACCACGCACGAGCTGTCACCGGAGTGAATGCCAGCCTCCTCGATGTGCTCCATGACGCCGCCAATCACCACGGCCCCGGTGGCGTCTGCCACGGCGTCCACATCGAGCTCGAAGGCATCTTCGAGGAACTTGTCGATGAGGACCGGATGCTCTGGAGACGCATCCACCGCGTCGGCCATGTATCGGTCGAGTGCGCTCGCGTCGTAGACAATCGCCATCGCTCGTCCCCCGAGCACGTACGACGGACGCACCACGAGCGGGTAGCCGATGGTGCCCGCCACCTCGCGCGCCTCGTCGCGTGAGGTGGCCAGCCCACTCGGTGCCTGCGGGATACCCAGCTCCCACAGTAGCGCGGAGAACCGCTTCCGGTCCTCCGCATGGTCGATCGAATCAGGAGATGTGCCGAGAATCGTGACCCCGGCCTCCTGCAACGACAGCGCGAGCTTGAGCGGGGTCTGCCCACCAAACTGGACGATACAGGCGACCTCGCCGCCGGCCGAGCGCTCCTTCTCGATGACCGCCAGTACGTCTTCCAATGTGAGGGGCTCGAAATACAATCGGTCCACCGAGTCGTAGTCGGTCGACACTGTTTCCGGGTTGCAGTTGACCATCACGGTCTCGAGCCCTTCGTCCTTGAACGCGAAGGCCGCGTGACAACAGCAATAGTCGAACTCGATCCCCTGCCCGATCCGATTCGGCCCGGACCCGAGAATGACCACCTTCCGCCGGTCGTTCGGTTCCGATTCGCACTCCTGCTCGTAGGTGCCGTAGAGATACGGCGTGAAGGACTCAAACTCGGCCGCGCAGGTGTCGATGCGCTTGTAGACCGGTTGCACCGTCGCCTCCCGGTACCGGTTCCGGATGAGACTCTCCTCGACTCCGAGTACGCCGCTCAGCTCCGTGCTGCCGAACCCGGCCCGCTTCAGCTCGAGGAGCAGCTCGCGCGACATTTCGCGCAACCCGACCACGTGGGCCGACCGTTGCAAGTCGACGAGCTCGGAGAACTGCGTCAGGAACCACCGGTCGATGCGAGTTGCCTCATGCACCCGCTCGACACTCCACCCACGTTCGAGCGCCCGAAACACCGCGAATATTCGCCGGTCGGTCGGCACCACGAGTTGTTGTTTCAGCGTCGTGTCGTCTTCGTCCTCTGGGGATGTTCCCGGCTGGCCGAACAGTCTGGCGTCCGACCCGATTTCGAGCGAGCGGATCCCCTTGAGAAACGCCTCCTTGAAGGTCCGTCCGATCGCCATCGCTTCCCCCACCGACTTCATCTGGGTCATCAGCGTGCGGTCGGCCTGGGGGAACTTTTCGAAGGTCCATCGCGGAACCTTGACCACGACGTAGTCGATGGTCGGCTCGAACGACGCCGGGGTCACTCGGGTGATGTCATTCTGAATCTCATCCAACCGATACCCGAGCGCCAGCTTGGCCGCAATCTTGGCGATGGGGAAACCGGTCGCCTTTGAGGCCAGGGCGGACGACCGTGACACACGGGGGTTCATTTCGATCGCCACCATGCGCCCGTCGGTCGGGTCCACTGCGAACTGAATATTGGAGCCGCCCGTTTCGATCCCGACGCGGCGGATGATGCGCCGCGCCGCGTCCCGCATCCGCTGGTATTCCTTGTCCGTCAACGTCAGGGCCGGCGCCACGGTGATGCTGTCGCCGGTGTGGACGCCCATGGGGTCGATGTTCTCGATGGAACAGACCACCACAAAGTTGTCGGCCACATCGCGCATCACCTCGAGCTCGAACTCCTTCCACCCGATGACCGATTCCTCGATCAGAATCTCGTGGACGGGGCTCAACTCGATGCCCCGGGCCACGACCTCGTGAAACTCCTCGATGTTGTACGCGATTCCGGCGCCGACGCCGCCCAAGGTGAACGAGGGGCGGATGATGGCAGGGAACCCGAGTCGTCCGACGATGTCCAGCGCCTCGTCCAGTGATGTGGCGTACTCGCTGGCCGGCAGATCGATACCGATCGACTCCATGGCCTCACGGAACTTCAGCCGGTCTTCGGCAACGTTGATCGCCTCGATGGAGGCGCCAATCAGTGTGACGTTGAACTCCTCGAGCACGCCGTGCTTGTCGAGTTCGATGGCGAGGTTCAGCGCGGTCTGGCCCCCGACCGTCGGCAACAGGGAATCGGGCCGCTCCTTCTCGATGATCGCCCGGACCACCTCCCACGTCAGCGGCTCGACGTAGGTGCGGTCAGACACCTCCGGGTCGGTCATGATGGTCGCTGGATTCGAGTTGACCAGCACGACCTCCAGCCCCTCGGCGCGTAGCGCCTTGCAGGCCTGTGTGCCCGAGTAGTCGAACTCGCAGGCCTGTCCGATCACGATCGGACCGGAGCCGACGACCAGAACCCGTTTGATATCCGTGCGGCGTGGCATGAAATCGTCAGAACACCAGGGTGGGCAGCAACACTAGACCGTCCGCCGGTCCATTTCATCGAGAAAACGGGAGAAGAGATAGTCGGCGTCGTGCGGTCCCGGCGACGCCTCGGGATGGTACTGCACGCAGAAGGCAGGATGGCGGGTGTGCCGGAGGCCTTCCACCGTGCCGTCATACAAATTGAGGTGGGTCACCTCGACCTCATCAGGGAGCGACGCCGGGTCGACGGCGAATCCATGGTTCTGACTCGTGATCTCGACCTGCCCGGTCGCGACCTGTTTGACCGGGTGGTTCGCTCCGCGGTGTCCGAACTTCAGCTTGTAGGTGGTGCCACCCATCGCCTGGGCCAGCACCTGATGCCCCAGGCAGATGCCAAAGACCGGGACGTCGGCCTCGAGCACGGCGCGCGCCGCGGCCACGGCGTAGGGCAGGGCGGCCGGGTCGCCCGGTCCATTGCTGAGAAAGACGCCGTCGGGCTCGATGGCCAGGAGTTCGTCAGCCAGAGCGGCGGCAGGGAAGACCCTGACCTCGCACCCGTACGCCACGAGGCGGCGAAGGATGTTCCGCTTCAGCCCGAAATCGTAGGCCGCGATACGAAGCCGGCGACCGGCGCGCCGCAGCGGCGGCAGCCGAAACCCCTCCGGCTCCAGACCAGAGCCGGGGCCACCGTTGGCGGCCGGCCAGTCGAACGATTCGGCACAGCTCACCGTGCGCACCAGATCGAGCCCCGCCATTGGGGTCACGCGTCCCGCTTCGGCCACCAACTCGTCTGGATCCACATGCCCCGTACCGATGACGCCGCGCATGACCCCGGCCGTTCTCAATACGCGGGTCAGCGCCCGCGTGTCGATCCCGGTAATCGCGACCACACCGTTGTCCGTCAAGTAATCGCGGAGGGTCCCGTCGGCGCGCCAGTTGCTGGCCATGGGCGACGCGTCGCGCATGACAAAGCCGGCCACCTGGGGCCCCCGCGACTCGACATCCTCCGCCGCCACGCCGTAGTTGCCGATCTGCGGCGACGTCATGGTGACGATCTGTCCGGCGTAGGACGGATCGGTCAAGATCTCCTGATAGCCGGTCATGCTCGTGTTGAACACGACCTCACCGCGAGCGACGCCACTGGCGCCAGCCGCGGTCCCGCGATACCAGGTTCCGTTTTCGAGAGCGAGAACTGCGATCATCAGGGGGCGGGAGCAAGCGAGGCGGTCACGCGACTCTGTGTCTCTGAGCCCACTTGCACGGTTGTCGCCCACCTGCGATAACCGTCGTGCTTGAACTCGACATCATGGGAACCGGCCGCCACATCAGGTATGAGCATCGGAGTGTCGCCGACGAATTCCTGGTCCAGCCACACCTGTACTCCGGGCGGCCGAGTGTCGACGAAAATGGATCCTACCCCAAGCGGCGCGTTTCCGGCGATAACGACCGGTGTGAGTTGGGCTTGTACCGCCGCAATCGGGTCGCCGGCCGATATCGTCAGACGGCGGTCCTCCGTCTCATAACCCTCGAACGTGAGCCTCACATCGTAGGCGTCATACTGCAGGTTGGAGAGCGCCAGCGGCGTCGTTCCCCGTGGCTCGCCGTTGACCGTGACCTGGGCGCCGGGTGGCGTGGACCGGACGAGGATCCGGCCGTCGCTCGCCGCCGGCGCAGGTGCTGGGCTCGCCGTCGGCGTCGGCGGTGGGGCGGGAGTCGGAGCCGGGCTCGGGACTTCGACCGCCTCGACGGAGATTGGCGTTTCGGGCTCAGCCGCGGTCGGCGTCTCCGGCTCAACCGACGACGTATCCAGCGCGGGCTCGGTCGCCTCGGGTCGCGGCACCACGGCCGGTGGCGGCGGGTCGGAGATGGTCGCCTCGCTGTACTCTCGGCCGGCGGCATCGCCCGGGGTCACCGACGCCGTGTTCGTTCCCGGGCCCTCGACGCGAGTCGTCAGGCTCGCGTCGGCGTTGGTGTTCTCGCCGGCGTCGCTTGCCAGCCAACCAAACCCAATCGCGAAGGCACCAGCAACGACGGCCAGGACGATTAGCACCACCGGCAGCCGGCGCGTCGATGACGCCCGCCCGGCGACGACAGGGGCGGCTTCGTCGTCTCTCGGTTCGTCCGCCTGGTCGTCGTAGTCGTACTCCGTCAGGTCATTCGGCGTCGCGGGGCCCCTGCGGGACCGTATCGGTGCCGGGTGGTCCCCGTCTCGGGCCTGCAGGTCGTCCGAGTCCTGATCCGGTTGGTCACTGAACCGGTCCGGCGCAGCGTAGACCTCGTCGTCGCGGTCGCCCTCGTCGTCGTAATCGTCAGCCTCGTCGGGGTCGTCGCCCAGCCGATCGGCGAGATCGCTCAGGCGGATCGGCTCGTACGCGCCGGCGGTCAGTGACTCCGGTGGCTCGGTCGCCAAGCGTTCACCCTCCGCCCGAGCCCGGCCTGGTTCGACGACCTGATATTCGTCGTCCATCCCGTCGTAGGATCCAGAGTTGTCATTCGCGTCCGCGCCGTGAGGCGGTATCGATATTCCCTCCAGGGACTGCCGTGTCGCCTCGTGTCCGGCGGCAGGCTCCGGCTTTGGCGCCTCGATGTCATCGAACAGCGATACCGGCGGAGCGTCGACGTCGCGACCCCCGTCGGCGTCCGGATCGAGCGCGGCGGACAGATCCAGGTCCCAGGACTCGGTGGCCGATGGGCGGTCGTCGGGCCGGCTGCCGTCGACGCGCGAGGGAATGCCCAGCGTTTCATCAAGTGCCTGATCCGTCGCCTCATCCGCCGCCCGCGCCGCCGCGGCATCCTGCACCTCTCCCAGGGTCTGGTCCAGCGTGTAGTCCAGTCCGCCGTCCGTGTCGATCCCGTCCACACGGTCAACCGGCGGAGCGTCTCGTTTTGCCTCGGGGGGGCGCTCGAATCCCGGCGGTGGACCAACGGGGCGCGGCTGATACTCCTCGGTCTGACGCAGCTCCTCCGCCTCTCCATGATCCAGGCTGCGTTCGCTCCAGTCGAGCTCAGACTTCCGTGTTTCGTCCGGTCTGTCCCTGTTCGCCATGCCTGCTGCTCCCTCGGTCTGTGCAACCGCGCCGGCGACCGCAGTCGTCGCGGGCTTCTCCGTATCAGCCCGGTCGACGGTCTCCGCCACGTCCGCACGGGTCAGCGCCTCCCGTACCGCTTCGGCGCCGGTCCAACCCACGGCCTCGGCCAACTGGTCCGCGAAGAGCCGGGCCGACCCCGGGCGCTCTGTCGGCTCGATGGCCAGCGCCGCCGCAAACAACGGTGCGAGCCGCGTCGCACTGCGCGTCCCCAACACCCCGACCAGCCGTTCCGTCAACTGCTCGGCGGTGCCCGCGGCCCGGCGTCCCGTGAGCAGTTCATAGACGATGGCCGCCAGCGCGAACCGATCCGCGGCTGGTCCCCACTCGCCGCTCGACAGCTGCTCGGGCGCGGTGTAGGGCCGCCGCAGCGGTCCACGCAACCCAACCTGCTCCAGTGCCGGGACCACGCCGAATCCGGTGATCCGGGCCAACTCCGGCGTGACAAAGACGTCGCGCAGATGGAGGGCGCCGTGCGTGAGCCCCCACGCGTGCGCGGTGTCGAGCCCATCCGCCAGCTGCACGATAAGCGGTAGCGCGTTCTCGACTGGGGCGGGAGCGTAGTGCCGAATCGCGACGTCCAGCGACTCGGCGGCGACGTACTCCGCCGCGAGATACGGAATGTCGTCAGACAGCCCGCCACTGAGCGGGGTGACGAGCGCCGGGTGTGAATCGCTAACTTGGGCGATCGCCTGCAGCGCCTCGGCCAGCGTGCGGGATCGCTCAGGGGTGAGATCGAGATGGAACGCTTTCAGCGCTACCAGTCGGTCGCCGTCCGGCTCGTAGGTTCGGAAGACCGGTCCGAGCACACCGACCCCGATCTGGTGCATGACCCGATAGGGACCGAAAGTGCCCGGAGGGGCTATCGGGTTCGCGTCGTCGTGTGTCAGGGGGTCTGTACCTCCACCTGGGTTCGTAGAATAGCACGGAAGTGCACTATTCTTCAGCACTATAGCGGCGTTCCGGCAGCGTCTCACAGTCGATATCGGTGGTCGTCCTGGTCGGCCCGGCCGACGACCGGCTGTCTTGACACTCCCACGCTGGCTCTGCAACAGTGCTGCCCCGTGCCTGCGGATCGTGCCACCTCGTCTCTTCCTGACTCAGTTGCCGTCGATATCGGACGCTTTCCCGGTATCAAGCGCCTGGCGGCTGACTACTCGACGAACTTTGGCGCCGTGGCGCCGTTCTTCGCCGGCGACCCTGACGACGACGACGCCTGGCGAGCGGCCATCAGCGCTCGTCAGGCGTCGCCGCGACCGGACCGCATGGCGGAAATCGTCGCCGCGCAGCAACGCGCCCGCCACGCCCCGCCCGAGGCCACCGCCGCAGCCCAACGCCTGGCGAACCTGGATACCGTCGCGATTGTGACCGGGCAGCAAGCTGGGCTGTTTGGGGGACCGCTCTACACACTGCTCAAGGCCATCTCCGCCATCCGGTTGGCCAGACAGGTCGAGGCACGCCACGGCGTCCCGACGGTGGCCGTCTTCTGGGTCGATGCGGAGGACCACGACCTTGACGAGATCCACGCGTGCAACATCCTTAACGCCGAACAGTCTGTCGCGACGCTGGCGCTTTCGTTGCCGCCGACGACAGCGGGCGCTCCGGCCGCGACGGTGCGGCTCGGCGCTGACATCGACGGGTTGGTCGACGAGATGATCGCCTCCTTGCCACAGACGGACTTCACGGATTCGCTGACGGCCCGGTTGCGAGAGGCCTACGCGCAGGGACACGGGCTGGTTGAAGCCTTCGCGATCTGGATCGAGCAGTGTCTCGGACACCTTGGGCTAGTGGTGTTCGACG
>Ga0066376_10002220_pt1 | contig 18191 bp, 10 predicted proteins | sample Knorr_S15_td_Bot_FD_77009 | JGI IMG/M metagenome (GOLD analysis project Ga0066376, IMG submission 77009) | Marine microbial communities from Southern Atlantic Ocean transect - Knorr_S15_td_Bottom_ad_5009_LV_A | ecosystem: Environmental > Aquatic > Marine > Oceanic | place: Southern Atlantic... | reverse complement strand
GAGGTTGAAGCCCCTGGCCTGGTGGACTGGTCACGACATGACCGGACCGTCGATGATGAGCTGCAGGATGTTCTTACCGTGCTGCTTGGCTCCGGTCACCGGCAGCCGTTTGACGTGATCCTGCGCGGTCTGCTGGAGGACCATATTGTCGATGGTGCAGCCGAGCTTCCGCGGCTGCGTGTTCTTGGCACGCTGCGTCAGCAGGAACAGCTGGTCTTGCAGACAGATCCATCTTTCGACGTGGAGATTATCCAGCTGGATAATTGCCAGCAACAGTCAATCGAGACGGTAAAAGGCTGGTTCCAGGCTGGGCAAAGATCCCACGCCCAGGTTATCTCTCATCGCGATGAGAATTATTCCGGCTCGGTTCGGCTGGTGCGACGCAAGTCAATCATCCATGGATCCACCGTCACCAACATTCGTGTCACTGACCGTGCGATCGAGGAGACAATCCTGTTGGATTTCTTCGTCAGCGAAGCGGGAATTGACGAGATTGTTTTCCAGTTGCCAGCGGAACTCCGTGATGCCCGGATTGCCGTTCCAATGCTCCGGCAGATCGAGATTACACCGATCGATGCGGACGATGACCAGAGTGACGTGAGGGTCCGCATCCAGTTACAGGATGAAGTGATTGGCCAGATCCAGGTGCTTGTTGAGAATGACCGCGTTCTGCACGATCAAGATCTCGATCAGACTAACCTGCAGCGAGCTCCGATTCCGCTGCTGGAAACCGGCCAGACCGACAATCGCTGGGTGACGATCGATTCCTCAGGGGACGAGGTCACGGTGAAGACAAGTGAAGGACTCGATTCTCTCCCGCCGCAGTCACCTGCCTTCAGGTCACTGGCAAATAAGATGGGAGCTGTGATGGGGAAGGTGTTCATTGTTTCTGGCACAACTTCTCCTCTGCTTGAATACCAGATCCTGCAGCACGATGTGAAACCACTGACTACGGCCCAGGTGTCGCTTTCGGAAGTGACCGTGGTGATGGACGAGCAGGGTTCTTACCGTGCCCGGCAGATCTATGAGATGGATAACCGGAAAGAGCAGTTCCTTGACGTGCGATTGCCACCTGCAGCCAAGCTCTGGATCGTACAGGTTGCTGGACAACCGGTGAAACCTCGCCAGGTGCCCGGCGAGCCAGGCGATCGTGCGATCAGGATTCCTATCCGCCGCCTGGCCGAGGGAGATGCTGAGTTCAAGGTGAAGTTGATTTACGGCGGCGAGGTTCCGGAGCTTGGACACTGGGGAAAAGTGAAGTTCCCCTTCATGGAAATGATCAGTGAAGTCCAAATTGGGAAGACGCAGGTCTCGCTTTACTTGCCAGAAACACACCGCTGGTACAACTTCGACGGGACCACCGAGCAGGTCCAGTCTCATGACGAACTGATGGTGGAGCAGTACAAGGAGCAGCTAGCAAAGAACAAGCAGCAGGTCCAAAGCATGAAGGGAGGTACAGATGTCTTTGCCAAGTTCCGGATGATGAAGAACCTCAAGGAACAGCAATACAAATACGAGAGTGCTTACCGGGAGCAGCAGGTCCAGGGAGAGGACAACGACATTGGCAGAGTGTTGTCAGCCAACATCGAGGCGAACAGTAGATTGCAAGAGGAGGTTGAAGGGCAACTGAAGGACCTCGATGAAGAGGAAGAATCCAGGTCGCTTGGGAACCGCTCCCGCTGGAACGAGGGATTTCAGCGACAGGACAATTATTATTCTCGCAATGCCATCCAGCAGCTGCCCCAGAACTTTACTATCGGCGAAATAGACATGAAACAGTCGGGGGGACGGGCGCTGTTCCAGGATGGATGGTTTAATCACAACGGTTTGCAAGTGACTCCCCAGCCGCAGGCCGTTGCCGGGAAGAATCGGATTGACATGAATGATCCGGCCAAGGCTGGCAAGCCGTCTCGGCCGATGGCCAAGCGACCGATGGCGACGCCGATGAACAGAAAGCCATCCGACCCTACGTTGGATACACCTGCTCAGCACGGGGGCCAGCCGAAGAAGAAAGAAGACGTTCAACGGCGCCAGTCGCAAAAGTTACTCTACCAGAACAAGCTGAATTTGGATTTGTCCAACCTGGAGAGCAACGTACAGAATCAGCGAGAACTGGACAGATTGAGTTCTATGGGGTTTGTTCCCTCAGGAGATAGTCGCCCCGCCTCAGGAACAGCGAGTGGTGAACAAGCGAGCGGACCTTCCACGGGTCAAATGGGCGGAGGCATGGGTAGCGGTGGAAGTTTGGGGGGTATGCTTGGCGGAGGGGGTGGTTTTGGAATTGATCAGCGATCCACAAACCTCGCCTTGGCAGAGGGGATAGATTCGAGTGGGATTGTAACGGCTGGGACCGAGATTCAAGGACGTGCGAGCTTGATCGGTTTTGAGATTCCGACAGGAGGGAAACCCTTTTTCTTTAAGACCGTTGGTGGCAAGATTGAGATCAACGCTCGACACGTCGACGAGTCGTTGGCCGAAACCGGCACGCGATTCGGCTGGCTGGCAGGCAGCCTAATTGGCCTGTTGGTGCTGGTGCAGTTTGGTGGTCCGCTGGCCCGTCACCGGGTTGCCGGTAAGCTGCTGGCAGGTCTGTTGTTCCTTTATTCCGTGATCTTGATGGTTTCATCGTTGGTACCCGATCTTGGCCTGTTCTTGATGCTTGTCAGTATTGCCTGGGTTTTCTGGTTGTATTTTGGACAGGACAGACAGCCTGTTACTACAGACGTGGCAGATTGACAGTCATGATGACTCTGCGGGGCTGGCCGGATCCGGTGAAGTCTTCCCCTTGTTGCGCTCGAAGATGAACAAGGCTCTCTGGATCTCGTAGTCATCGGTATTCTTCCTCCGGGTTTGCGGATGTACCAGGCATATTAAAACTGACTTCTTCTTCCTGCTGCCGGCCCCTGCCATGAATGCCAATGACCAGCCGCCCGTGGTGGGCACGAAAAGAACGGCAGGATTGGTCCAGCTGCCGGATATCCTGCTGGGGCTGCTGGCCATCGCCCTCGGCGGTCTGCTGGTCAGCAGGCTCCAACCTGACAGCAGCCGACGTGTAATTCCCTCGGCGATCGAGCTGACCGAGCAATCCCCGGTTGTTACCTGGAAGCGGCACGATCTTTCGCTTCCACACCTGATCGATGATGAGATTGTCGAGTTATTCTTGCCAGCCGGAGACAAGCTGGAGCAGTTCAGGCAGGAACACCGCATCACCCATGTGCAGGTCGTTGACTTCGACATCGACGGTGTGAATGACATTCTCGTCTGCGATGGATCGGGGAACCAGGTTGTGCTGTTTCAATATCAGCAGGGCAGAGACTGGAAATCCACGGTCCTCGCTAACCGCCTGCAGGTGCCGTCGCACGCCACCGTTGTGGACATTGACCAGGATGGTGACAACGACGTGGTGGTCTCCTTGCTGGGTGATATCCTCCCCTCGGACGAGTTGATTGGAGGAGTCGTGTTGTTGGAAAACAGGGGCGACCATTTCGCGCAGATTGTACTGCTCGATGATGTGCGACGGGTTGCCGATGTCCAACCAGGTGACCTGGACTCCGACGGAGATATCGACCTGGCGGTGGCCGTCTTTGGCTATGCCCGCGGTGAGATCCTCTGGCTGGAGAACCGGGCGGAGGAGGGCTTCCGTGACCACCTGGTGTTTTCTCGCCCCGGAGTGATTCACGTACCGGTGGCGGATTACGACGGCGATGGAGATCTCGACCTGGCGACCATTGTCTCCCAGGATGATGAAGAAGTGTGGGGGTTTGAGAATGATGGCCAGGGTGTCTTCACGCCCCGTCAGCTTTATTACACGAATAACTACGACGTCGGAGGTGGCGGGTTGGTCAAGTTCGACCTCGACCAGGATGGCGATATGGACTTCCTTCTGTCCCAGGGTGACAACCTTGAATTTGGCCATGGCTGGCCTCAGCCGTACCACGGATGCATCTGGGTGCGAAATGACGGTAACTGGAACTTCAGCGCCCAGCAGATCGGTACGCTGGGAGGGACTTATGCCACCAACGCAGGGGACCTGGACCAGGATGGTGACCTGGACGTGGTGATGGTGAGCATGTCCAACGACTGGACCGACCAGACATCGCATCCGACTATTGCCTGGGTAGAGAACGACGGTGATGGCGACTTTGGCGCGACCTGGACAATTGATATCGCACCGGTCGAGCTGATCACACTGGACCTGGGCGACATCGACGGTGATGGCCGGCTGGATCTCGTCGCTGGTCGGTTGCGAGTTCCTACCACGGTTGCTCCAGAGTCCAGCAGCATCGCCGTGTGGCTGAGCGGGAAGGGGATGCCATGAGTGGCAGGCGATTGGCCTTGATCGTGCTGGTGCTTCTGGAACTGGGTGCCCTGGTGGCTGCCAGGCTGCTGGTGAATCCGGTCGCCGCGCTGCCAGTCTCGGAGGTTGGTACGCAGGAAGTGGGACTGGTTGAGGACATGCGGGCCCTGGAGCTGGCGCATGATCCAGGGGACCTGCAGAGCTGGATAACGATCGGCGATTTTTATTGTTCTTTTGGGCTCCTCCCGCAGGCGGAGTATTGCCTTGCGCAGGCCGCCGAACTCGGTACGCTTGATGAAGACGGGCTTCTGCTGCGAGGTAATATTCTCAGCCGCCTGGGTCGCATAGATGAAGCGAGGGCGTATTTTCAACAGGTTGTTGAAGGCCGGGGAGATCGTGTGAGCGATGCCTGGATCCAGCTGGCACTCGATGCCTTGCGGAAAAATGATCCGCGAGCAGCGGAAAAAGCACTCCGCCAGTGCAGCGACGAGCCAATCGCCCAGCTGGCACTGGCTCGCCTGTTGATGCGAACTGATCGAGCTGCCGATGCGGTCACGCTGCTTGACCGCATGCTCGAAAAAAACCCCAGCTCCTTGCGGGCAGTGCAGATGAAAGGCTGGGCCTACGAAGCGATGGGAGAGGATCGTGCCGCCAGGGAACAGTACGAGCTCTCGCTGCGCCATGTGCAAACGATCTCCATGCTCACCCCGGTTCGGCAGCATGACGAGCAGATGCACCAGCAATACGGTCCCGGCCGTTTCCTTATGGAAAGTGGTCAGCGGGAACAGCAGGGGGACCTGGCTGGGGCAATCGCGATGATGGAACAGGGGATCGAGGCCTCGAAACCGCTCATGCGTTCCCACTACTCGATGCGAATAGCTGAGCTTGAACTCGACCTCGACCATCCGCGCAAGGCACTCAAGCACCTTCGCCTGGTGATGCTCAACGATGGGGAGTCGGCGGAAATCTGGGAACTGGTGGGACTCGCCTGGAAGCGACTGGGGGACGAGGGCAAGGCCAGGCGGGCATGGCTGGAAGGAACGCGACTGCGGGCCAGCAAGTCAATGTCGTCGAACCTGTACATTCACAAGAACCTGTCGGAGTCATTTGCCGAGGCTGGTGACGATGAGTCGGCACGACGCCACAGGGGCCTGATGCATTATGAACAGGGTCGCCTCGCCTGGCGGAAAAACGATCTGCAGTCGGCAGAAGTCTTCTTTGCCAATGCAACCATAGATAATCCACAGCAGGCAGCCAGCTGGTTTTACTTGGCCGAAACTCGCCGGGCGCGCAACGACCGTGAAGGTGCTCGGGTTGCCTACCGGCAATGCCTGTTGCTCAACGCCAGTCACGGCCGGGCGCAGCGAGGCCTGGCGATCCTGGATTCTGAATGACTGGTCCGGATGCAGATTCGGTAGTACGCTGCTGGGTGTTTTGTTAAGGTCTGCTCTATGGCCACGCTGGAGATAATTGCTTTCCTGGTTGCTTTGTCAGTCTGTGCCTCGATCCTTGTGAGCCGGGCTCGCTGGATTGGAGGGGGTGCCTGGGGGAGTGTTTTCCTGGTCATGCTGGCTGGCGTGATCGGATCGGTGATCCTGTTACCTGACAATCGGGACCCCGACCATGTCTTGTCGGATAATGAGAAGCTCCAGCTGATTGCCAATCCGTCGACTCCCATCAAGCAACTGGTACCGCGACAACAGCTCGACAATGGATACCAGTCCTCCGACCGCTGCCGCAACTGTCATCCCGCTGAACATGCCAGCTGGCATCGCAGCTACCACCGTACGATGACCCAGCTTGTTGGCCCCGACAATGTGCTGGGGGATTTCGATACGCTGCCGGCCAGGCAGGGGGAATTCGAATTCCAGTTCCGCAGGGAGGGAGATCGGCTGCTTGTCCGGATGCCCGATCCGGATGTCTTTCTGGCGACCGCGGGGGGGGAGATGGAGCTGGGTGGCCAGGCCATCATCGACAAGATCCCGATGGTCGAACGACCTCTGGTGATGATGACCGGTTCACATAGCTTCCAGGGCTACTGGGTCCCCAGTTCCCAGGGACTCAAGCTGATCCAACTTCCCTGGATCTACAACATCCTGGACAAGCGATGGATGCCCTCGCAGGATGCCTTTATCCGCCCGCCGAACAGTCCCAAGAGAATCGCCGTCTGGAATGAGAACTGCATTCAGTGTCATGCGCTGGGGGGGAATCCGAACGAGATCGGTGATAATGGGACGCTCATGACCACCGTGGCAGAGCTCGGTATCTCCTGCGAGGCATGCCACGGACCAGCGGATAAGCATATTGCCTATTACCAGAATCCGCTGAACCGGTACATGCACCACCTGTCGCCAGGTGAGCCACAGCATATTCTTAACCCGGCTGATCTCCCTGCGAAAGTCTCCACGCAAATCTGCGGGCAATGCCATAGTTCCTTTTTCCCGCGCCCGGAACTGGAATACATGCGCAAGGGGAATCCCTATCGACCCGGGGACGAGCTGGAGAAGACGCACCATCTGATTCACTATGGCGATGAAGAAGCGAGAGCCGAGAGCAAGGATATCGCCGATGGTGGGTACTGGAAGGACAAGAGCATCCGTGTCGGAGGGCGCGAGTACAACGGGCTGATCATGTCCCCCTGTTTCAAGGACGCCACCGATCCCGCCCGGCATGTCTCCTGCCTTTCCTGTCATTCCATGCACCAGAGTGACCCAGATGACCAGTTGGCTCGAGGAATGGATGGTGATCAAGCCTGCCTGCAATGCCACGAGAAGTTTCGAGGAGACCAGGCCCTCGTGAAACATACCCACCACAGTGTCTCGTCCTCGGGAAGTCGTTGTTACAACTGCCACATGCCCTTTACCTCCTATGCCCTGCTGAAGGGAATTCGAAGCCACCAGGTGACGACTCCGAGCGTGGATGTCAGTGTCGAGTTCGGCAAGCCGAATGCCTGTAACCAGTGCCACCTGGACAAAACCCTGGACTGGACCGCTGGGAAACTGTTAGAGCAGCACCAGATCCAGAGCGAACCGCTCAGCGAGGAGCATCGGCAGACCGCTGCTTCGCTTCATTGGCTCACGCATGGTGATGCTGCCCTGCGGGCGATCACCGCCTGGACCTATGGCTGGGATGCCGCCCGCGAGATATCGGGGGACGACTGGATGGTGCCGGTACTTGCCTACACGCTTGAAGATCCCTACTCGACGGTGCGCTATATTGCCCATTCATCGCTGCGCAAGGGCGAGCCTTACAAGGAAATCGACTATGACTTCGTGTCTGAACCCGCCGAGCAGAAGAAGATCCGTGAGCAGGTGATGAGATTGTGGATGATGCGAGGACGGGAGTTGACCGCCTCCCGCGACGGCCGCACCGTTCTGATCCCTGGAGGACAACTGGATCTGGACAGGCTCATGCAGCTTCTCGAGAAACGTGATGATACCGAGCAGACGTGGCTTCCCGAATGAACTCTCCCAAGAAGCGGCGATCCAAGCGCCGACGTCTACCGTCGACTCGTGAGACAGTCCTCCTGCACCTTCGCTGGGGTTGGTGGTTGCTTGCTGTCTTCGGTCTGCTGGGGATGCTGCTTGACTCCTTCCATGGATTCCAGCAAACGTTTTATCTCGCCGATGATGTTCCATTTCGTCGCCCGCTGTGGATGAGCGCACATGTCTCTGGGGTCGTACTGGGCATTGTGAATATCTCCTTTGCCGCCAGCCTGGACCGGTTTTCAGCGAGCGGTGTTGTTCGAGTGAGATCGTCGCTGGGGTTGATTACAGCCAGCGTTGCCATGCCCAGCGGTCTCTTCCTGGCTGGCCTGTTCCTGCATGACGATCGTCCCGGGACCGGCCTGTTGCTGTTCTACATGGGTGCCCTGCTACTGGTCAGTTCCCTGGCCCTGATGGCCCGTGCCTGGACGAAGAGTTAAAGATTAGAGATTAGACGTGGGTGTGAGATCCTTCTTCGGCGGACAACGGAGATCTAAGTTTTTCCCCCTAGCTCCTAATCTCCAACCTCTAAACTCTTTCCCTTGCAATCTTGTCTCATTCACGGTTCAGTATTGACCGTACGTAGATCGGCGAACTGCCTGCTGCCCAGTTGCCACGGCCTTCAAGCACGATCCGTACGGAGCAGGCACCGCGGGCTTCGTCCGGGATAGGCACCTGTATCGTACTTGTGGCTCCCCGCGTTCGAATCGCCCGACTCCACCAGACCGGGTTGTTAGCGCGCTTGTAGACAGGTTCGAAATTGGCTAGCCAGCTGTCGTTCGCCTGGTAGCTGGTTCGCTGCGGGGGCTCGAATGTGAACTGGTCACGGCCACACCTTAGCTCCACCTGCATCGTACCGGCAAATGGCGACGTCACTTTCACAGTGATTGTGTCACCCGCGTTGGCTCTGGCAGGGCAGGCCACAACCAGCTCTTCAGGATAAGGGATCCTCAACAGCGGGTCGCCAAGCAGGTTAAAGAGCGAGAGGTGTTCCTCCAGTTCATCCTGCAGATCATGTGTGCGGGGAGAGATGACAGCGGCCATCACATCGATCAGTCGCCGCTGGGGAGTTCGGCTGGCTGGCTGTTGCTGCACCATGTCTCGCTTGGCCTGCAGGATCAGTTCCCCGAGCGTCGCCCGACGTTCATCAAATACCTGTCGCATGAGCGATTCTCCCATCACCGCCATGGCATAGGGCATGGTGACCCGGGAGCCACCATACACGGCGATCGGTCCCTGCGGCAGCTGAAGCAATTGCTCGCCCAGGCATTGCCGCGTGCCGTCAAATGAGGCGGTGTAACAGGAAAGAAACACGGCGATTGGCGGGCCATTGCGGCAATCGACGTGCAGCAGGTCGTCGCTGTCAAGGATGTGATAGGTCTTTCCCGGCACCACCACCCGGTCCAGCCTCCGTTCGCTGCCGTGCCCAAGATAGACCCAGAACAAGGATCCCTCGTTGAGTCGTGCGAGCGTATGCCGATGGAACTGGCGTGGATCGGGGCAGAAGGGGCTGCGCCAGCTGCCGAATGTCATGGTGAAGTGGTACGTGGCCGGGATGCGGCCCCCGAGTAACTGGCGAGTGGCCGCTTCAATTGCCTTGTCGGCCAGTAATCCGAAACCACCCACGCCGGCAATAAAGTGAACTTTCCCCTGCCAGCTTCGTGGCCCCCGCGACTTCTCATAGCTGATCACTCGCTGCAGCAGGGCAGAAAGTTGCTTGGCATCATTGACCGGCAGTCGACCAACGGCGATGTCCGGAATGCCATCACCGTCCAGATCCGCATAGGGATTGTCGGTGGCAATCTCCGCTTCAGAGCCATACAACACGCTCACCTCTGATTTAACCAGGTGAGTGGCAATTCCCAGGCCCGCTGGCCCGTCTGCTACGGCCCCCACTGGCGGCGTATCCCCGACCAGGAGAAGCGAGCGGATCGAGTGCTGACGGGCCTGCTGATGGATTTGGAGCGTGATCGCATCGGCATCACCGCTGGGAGAGATAATCTGGAACTCATGCCCCTGGGACTGGCGATGGCGAATCCAGGGGCCCAGCGCGTGCTGCAGCGGTATGGGGCAGACGACAAGCGTGTCGGCCGCCGCCGCGACGGTCGAGATCAAGAGTGCGACAGTGATAAATGCGATCGATCGCATGAACGGTCCGTTCCTACAAGAAGCTCACTGTGCGGTGCAGGGAGAAGAGCGGGTGAAGGGAATCGAACCCTCGTGATTGGCTTGGGAAGCCAACGCTCTACCATTGAGCTACACCCGCATCCCGCCTTCCCGATCTCGAACATCGGGCTCTTGGTGAGACTATTATTTGCCGCTCAGGGCATTTGTGCAATCGCTCGGTGGCCAACTGGTTCGATTCTCGAGCTGCGGGCAGACCATCGCTGCTCGACATCTAACTCTGGTATAATCGCCGCCGTCGTAGCAACAGATTATCTGTCCGGACCCTGTTCATAAGGACCCAGTCGGTGACCCGTCGCACACCAACCTCGCTGCTTGTCTCGATCGTCATACTGACCGTGCTCTGGCCTGTCGGCTCGCGGTTGAATGGGCAGGAGAAGCTGCCCGTCGTGACTTCGATTGAAGTGCAACTCCCGGCAGCTCCAGATGCCAGGGCCATCTCGGGAAGGCTTTTTGTTCTCACCTCCAGCCGCGCTGGACGTGAACCACGCTACGGCCCCAACTGGTTTGGTCCCGAGCCCTTTTATGCCATCGATGTAGCCGGCTGGAAGCCTGGTTCCGTAGTCACCCTGGATGACCGTGCAGATGGCTTCCCGGACAAACTTTCCCAGCTGCCGGCCGGCGATCATCACTTCCAGGCACTCCTGGACTTCGACTTCTATAACTCCCATCCGAACGATGGAGTAGGAAACCTGTATAGTGCCACGGTCCATGTTCAATGGCATCCACCAGTGGGCAAGGTGAAACCGCAGGACCAGTCCCCGCTTCGGCTGGTGCTGGACAAGGTCATTCCAGGGCGGTCTTTTCCGGGAACGAAGTCGGTACGAGAGCTGGCCATTCCTAGCGCCCGGCTTTCGCTGTTCCACGGCCGCGAGGTGATCCAGGGTGCCGCTGTCATCCTGCCTCCGTCGTACCAGGCCATGCCCGAGCGGCGTTACCCGGTGCTTTACGTGGTCTCAGGTTTTGGAGGAGTTTACCAGCAGATGGCAGCACGCTATCGCAATGGAACTCCCTCGGCCGGTCCGCAGGAGACAGAGTTTATCCGGGTGCTGCTGGACGGGCAGTGCAAGTGGGGACACCATGTGTATGCCAATAGCGCAACGAACGGTCCTCGCGGCGATGCCCTGGTGAAGGAGTTGATTCCGGCTGTCGACCAACGTTTCCGGACGGTGGAGGCATCGACCGCCCGTTTCGTGGGGGGGCATAGTTCCGGAGGCTGGTCCTCGCTTTGGCTCCAAGTGAACTATCCGGATACTTTCGGCGGAGTCTGGAGCACGTCGCCCGACCCGGTTGATTTTCGCGACTACCAGCAAGTCAACCTCTACGCCGACCCTCCACTTAGCCTTTACACCGACGAAGCTGGGAATCGCCGGCCGCTGGCCCGTCGAGGCGAACAGCCGATTCTCTGGTATCGCTCGTTTGGCCTGATGGACGATTGCCTTGGCCGGGGTGGCCAGTTGCGTTCGTTTGAAGCGGTTTTTAGCCCGCTCGGGGACGATGGCCAGCCTGTTAAGCTCTGGGATCGGAAAACAGGTCAGATTGATCCACGGGTGTCACGGATGTGGGAAAGTTATGACATCAATCGCCTGCTCCATCGGCGCTGGCCAGTTCTGCAGCATTCGCTCGCCGGAAAGCTCCACATTACCACTGGTGGACTCGACACGTTTTACCTCGAAGGTGCTGTGGAGCAGTTGATCGGTACGCTCAAACAACTAGGGAGTGATGCCGAAGTCGAGGTGGTTCCGGGCAAGGACCATGGCAGCGTGTTGACGGCCGAGTTGCGTAGTCGCCAGCGCAGGCAGATGACGGCCCTGTTCGACAAGTACCATCCGGAGCATATGGAAGCAGCAGTGAGCCCCTGAAGTTATTCAGTGTTGGACTCGTCCAGCAGGCTCTTGAACCAGGTCAATTCGTGGGCAATTCCATCGGCCAGTTGCTCAACCTGGAGCGATTCCGGAAGTACGCTCCAGGCATAGGTTTCAACTTCGAAATGGGTCATCTCGGGATCCTGGCGGATTGCCAGCAGGCACTCCCGGATCTGTGCCTGCGAGGTATGTAACTGGCCAAACTTCTCAAGGTAAACCGGTACGTGAAAGTGGGTGCACCAGGCTTCCTCAAGCGAAGCGACATCGTCCACCTGCTTGAGAGCGTCCCCGAGGTCCTGGTAAAAGTTGATTGATCCGTCGCTTTTCCTGGTGCAGGTCTGGTGCAGGTAACGATGTTCATCGAAACCAGCGAGCTGCTCCATCGCGGTAAGCCGGTCGTCGGGGGAGAGCTGGTCGAAGCGTGCTTCCACGGCAGATGAGACCTGCAGCTTGCCGACCCGGATTCCCTGCTGGGCAAACCGTGCCAGCACTTCTGCCTGGTCCTCGAACATCACGGCTGAATGGCAGACGACGTGGCAGACTCGCAGGTAACGCAATACCTGGTCTTCTTCACCCCGAGTGAGCAGGTGGTCCTGGAAGAAACGGACAATGTCCTCGGAGCGCTGTAGTACACAACCTGGTTCCGGTTCCAGGCAGAGATAGATCAAGCGACCCGAGTCATTTTCCAGCTCCGCCAGCTGGCGGGAGACTCGCAGCAAGTTGTCGGCCGCCTGGTCGAGCGCCTCCCGGGAGAGGCCAGGGCTTCCCCAGGCGATCGGCAAAGTCGAAATGCTTCCCTCGCTTCCGGCAGGAAGCAGCCGGTCCAGCGCATTGACAAGGTCCAGCGTGTAAGTGATCCGCTTTGAGTCCAACCAGCTGGGCTGGTAGACATCGTGCTTGACCACCTCCTGGTGGAAATTGCCATAGGGAAAGCCATTCAGGGTGAAGGGGTGCAGGCCGTGGTGACCAAGCCAGTCTCGAAACTGCTCCAAGGCCGAGCCTTCCTGCAAGGAGGCAGCTGCCGGTGCGGCGAGCCAGAGCCCGATTCCCATCGGACTGTCCGGCGAATAAGACTGCTTCACCCGCAGCGCATGTTGCTGCAGGTTGGCCTGGGTTGATTCCAGGTCTGGCCCCGCGTGCACGTTCGTGCAGTAGCCAATTTCACTAGGCATTGAATCTCCCCTTGTAGCCGATCGAATGTAAGGAACTATTAAAGAGACTTGTTTTCAGGCTGTCAAACACCCCTGCGAGAAGATCGACCCTGGAGCCGATGTCAGTACAATCGGCTCAATTGGAATAACCCAAATAACCGATACAGACTATGAGTTTGTGTTCATTCATCGTTCTGAAATGGCCGCACCTATGCTGGTTTCCCGGCTTACAAGAATCTCGCTTTGCCTGCTGCTCATGGGGCTGCAGATGCAGCAGCTCCCGGCAGAGCCACCCCGAGGTCTCACATTAGCCGACCTTGAGCGGATGGCACGGGAGAATCATCCTCTGATCCGGATCGCCAGCTCGCGAATCGAAGCTGCTGCTGGTCAACGGGTGCAGTCCGGGCTGTACCCGAACACGCACGTTGGTTACCACGCAACCGAGGTTGGAAACCTCGATTCTGCTGGTGCGCAGGGATTCTTTCTGAGCCAGAAATTTCTGCAGCGGGGGAAGCGTAAGCTGGATATGGCCGTGGCCGATGAAGCAATCGAGCGGTCCCGGTTCGACGCCCAGGCCATGGAAGCACGAGTCATGAACGATGTCCACCTGCGTTTTTACGATGCCCTGGCGGCCCGCAGCGAAGTGAAGCTGGCGACAGAACTGGTGCGAATCAGTGCAGAGGCGGCTACCGCAAGCAAGAGACTGCTGGAAGCAGAACAGGTTGGGGAGAACGTGCTGCTGCTGGCCGAGTTGGAGCTGGAGACGACACGCATCCTGCTGGACAACGCCCGCACCACGCAGTACGAGGCCTGGCGAAGATTGTGTGCTGTGACCGGTGTTGATGACCTCGCTATCAACACGCTGGTGGGAAGCCTGGAAGTCCTGCCACCCCCCTTCAGCTGGCAGCAGACCCATGCTGACCTGATCACCATGAGTCCGGAACTGGCCGCCGCGCATGCCGCTGTCGCACAGTGGAAACTGGCGCTGGAGCGAGCCGAGAAACAGACCAGGCCGGATCTGGATGTGATGCTCAGCCTGCGGCACCACAACCTCACGTCCAGCGAGATTGCCAATATCCAGATCGGATTCCCGATCCCCTATCTCGACAGGAACCAGGGCAATATTCGCACGGCCCGGGCGAACTGGATCACGGCAGAGCAGCGGGTTCGACAGATCGAGTTGCGGTTGACCGATCAACTGGCAACTGCCTATCAGCGTTATGACAGCGCGAGGAGACAGGTTGCACGTTACCAGCAGCAGATCATTCCCCTGGCGGATCGGTCTATCGAGCTTGTCCAGCAGGGCTATCACCATGGGCAGCTTGGCTATCTACAACTACTGACTACCCAGAGGACCTATTTCCAGGTCAAGATGGATTATCTGAAATCACTTTCCCAGCTTCACTCGCAATCGGTACTTCTCAAGGGAAAACTGCTCTCTGGCAGCCTCAAACAGCCTTAGACCAGCTGGGAAGAAACACCTTGACCCTTCTAGTTGCCGCTGCGTAGGATAAGGGTGTCGTTCGAACAGAGGGATTTAGAGAGTCATTCGGCCCATGATTTCTAGAGTCAACAAAATGCTGTTGATGCTCCTGGTCGGAGCGTTCCCGGCTTTGTGTAGCCCGGCTTTGTGTAGCCTGGGATTGGCTCCCTGTTGCATCAGCGTGACGACCGTTGACGAGTCATCCTCGTGCTGCAATCACCATCTCGATGATGACGACGTGGCAACGCCGGTCGCGGGCTGTCCATTGAACCATCACGGTTGTTTCATTTGCAGCAATGAATTTGTTGCAATTCAGGGATCGGCTGCGACCTCGATTCCTCCCGCGATGGTATCGTCCTCGGGTCCCGTTCACCTGTATCGAGGCGGCATTGATCTGTCGGGATCGAATCTCCAGGATGCCAGCGGCGAATGCCTTTCCGGCCGATCGCTGCGTGTGCTCCTTTCTTCGCTGATCTGCTAGGCCGTCGGCCACTTCGCAATTCTGGAGCCTGTGCGGCCATCTCCAGTGCCGCCTGACGCTCTTGATGTAACCTGCGTTTGTTGAGCTGTGGTGGTCTTCTTATGTTGTTCGCTGGTTTTTTACCGTGGGAATACGGGGTTCGAAACCTCTTTCGTCGACCCCTGCGCAGTGGTCTGACGTGGCTGGGGATGACCACCTCGTGCCTGTTGATTTTCGTGGTAGTCGGCTTTATCCGCGGGCTGGAAAAGACACTTACGGTGAGCGGTGAATCGAATGTGGCAATTGTGTTTGGGCTCGGTATGGGAGACAACATCGAGTACTCATCGATACCGAATCGCAGCTCCGACCTGCTTCGTGCCGACGTCGACCAGATTCTTCGCCGCAACGGTCGAGCCTACGTGTCGCCGGAACTCTACCTGGGCACCACGATGAGACTCAATGGCCAGGAAGAAGAACTGATGGGCCTGGTTCGTGGTTTGACAAGTTCGGCACTGCTGGTACGTCAGCAGGTGAGTATCGAGGAAGGACATTGGCCAGGGCCTGGAGAGATCATGGTGGGTCGGCTGGCGGCTGCCAAGCTCGGTGCCGACAGTAACCAGATGGCGATAGGAAAGACGATAGAACTGGAGGGGCGAAGCTGGACGATCAGTGGCCGGTTTTCCGCCGGAGGTTCAGTTTTCGAATCGGAACTCTGGTGCCCATTGCTAGACCTGCAGCAGGCGATGAAACGACAGGACCTGAGTATCGTGGCGGTGACCTGTCGAAGCGAGGACGACGTGAAGTTTGTAAATGCATTCTGTAAACGGAGGCTCGACCTGGAACTGCAGTCGATGAGAGAAACGGATTACTATGCGACACTCCAGAGCGACTATGGCCCAGTCCGCATGTTGGCCTGGCTGATGGTCGTGCTGGTCTCGGCTGCAGGCGTCTTTGCCGGACTCAATACAATGTACGGCGCGGCACTGGGCCGGGTCCGGGAAATGGCGACCCTGCAGACACTCGGCTTCGGTCGACTGGCGATCGTGGTGAGCCTGGTCCAGGAAGGAATGCTGCTGGGAATGGCCGGGGCGGTCACTGCTGCCCTGTTCTCGATGGTCTTTGTACACGGCCTGGCAGTGCGATTCACGATGGGGGCATTTCAATTGAATATCGACGGAGTGGCGATCCTTGTCGGCTGCGGAACTGGAATGATGCTGGGCATCGTCGGTTCCCTGCCGCCTGCCTGGCGGGCGATGAGCCTGCCTGTCGCCGAGGGACTCAAAGCAATCTGATCAAGACAATACGACAACAAGACTACCTCGCGCGTCCGGCTGCTTTGGCAGGGCGGCATCACATCATGAGAGGAGATTTGAAAATGATTATTCGCACGACTGGATTGATGCTGGCAGTCATCACGCTGCTAATTGTGGTTGGCTGCAACAACGAGGAAAAGGTAATGAAACCGGCGATGGACGGGACACCCTACCTGCTCAGTAGCCAACCAACCGACGTACTGCAGGTGAAACAGTTTCTTGAGCAGGCCAAGGATGGTGACAAGGTGGCGGTCGTCGGACGGATTGGGGGGGAGAGAAACCCCTGGGTAAAGGGGCTGGCGATATTCACGATCGTCGATAATTCGCTTACTCCTTGTGACGAAATACCGGAAGATCAATGCCCAACGCCTTGGGATTACTGCTGTGCAACTGATATTGCGACTTCACGCATCGCGGTCGAAATTGTCGATAAGAATGGAGAGATCGTGCTGGAGAGTGCGAACAGGTTGCTCAAGGTGAAGGAACTGCAGAGGGTCGTGGTGCAAGGTACTACACGGCGGGACGACGACGGTAAGGTGAGCTTGATAGCAACGGGAATCTTTGTTGAGCCGTAAACCCGACTGGTGGTATTTCCAGGGAGAAGACCGATGTCCGATGAAATTGACTTGACACAGCTGGCCGTTGATCGTGAGCCGTCTGCCACGACGTCGATCAAGCGTCGCAGGTCGTACCTGTCGCGGTACCTGGTACCCGGATTCCTGGTGCTCGGTTTCCTGGCGATCGTTGCCTGGGCACTGCGAGATCTGCTGTTACCGGGTATCCCGGTCACCGTGATCCCGGTCCATGTCAGCCAGGCGGAGAACCAGCAGCAGGGGACACCGTTGTTCAAGTCTGCCGGATGGGTCGAACCGAGACCCACGCCGATCCGAATTGCTGCGCTGGCCGAGGGAGTTGTCAAGCAGCTGCTCGTTGTTGACGACCAGCCGGTCAAGGCGGGTGATCCGATCGTCACGCTCATCGACGATGATGCGCTGCTGCTGCTCGACACGGCACGTGCGTCGGTCGCGTTACACCGGGCCCGGCTCGCAGAGGCGACGGCAGATCACGTTGCAGCCACCACTAATTTCGAGAAGCCTGTCCACCTGCAGGCGGAACTGGGTGCGGCCGAGGCGAAGCGAGCGAAGGTCAGGACCGAGTTGACCAACCTGCCATTCCAACTGCAACGAGCCAAGGCCCGTCGACTGCTTGCCGACCAGGACCTGGCCGGCAAGGTCCTGGCTGGAACTGTGGTGGCAGGGGTGGCTTTGGACGGGGCACGAAGTGAACTGGAATCGGCCCGGGCACTGGTTGCTGAGCTCGAGAAGCGTGAGTCCTCGTTGCAGGCAGAAGAGACCGCGATTGACCGGCAATGCGCCGCCCTCGCGGAAAAACTGGAACTGAAAACAGAAGAACTGAGGCAGCTGGACCAAACAAGTGCGGCTGTACAGTCTGCCCAGGCTCGCCTGAATCAATCGCTGGTGACTGAGAAAGAGGCCCAGTTACGGTTGAGCCGAATGGTCGTTCGTACACATGTCGATGGCCGTGTTCTGAAGTTGCGAGCAGGCCCGGGGACGCACCTGTCGGGAGGAATTGGAAGGCAGGGAGAACATGATGGTGGTGTGGCTGTCACACTTTATCAACCATCGATGTTACAGGTTCGCGTGGATGTGCGATTCGAGGACCTGCCCAGGGTTCAGCGTGGCCAGGAGGTGATAATCGAGTGCGCTGCGATTGCCGAGCCCATGATCGGTCGTGTCCTCTACATCAGCTCGGAAGCCGATGTGCAGAAGAACACGCTGGAAGCGAAGGTCGCGATCGAAACGCCGGAGGATGTGATCAAACCGGAAATGCTGGTGGATGTGACTTTCCTTGCACCGAAACAGGAAGTGGCTTCAACCTCGACTGAAACCATGAACATTTACGTGCCCCGGCAACATCTGCGAGAGGACGAAG
>Ga0066376_10002218_pt1 | contig 18203 bp, 18 predicted proteins | sample Knorr_S15_td_Bot_FD_77009 | JGI IMG/M metagenome (GOLD analysis project Ga0066376, IMG submission 77009) | Marine microbial communities from Southern Atlantic Ocean transect - Knorr_S15_td_Bottom_ad_5009_LV_A | ecosystem: Environmental > Aquatic > Marine > Oceanic | place: Southern Atlantic... | reverse complement strand
GCTTACTACCGCAAACAGCTACCGCCCACGACTACAAACGGCCACCACCAGTCCTGCCTATCCGCCTCCCATGCCTCGTCATCCACACGCATCACTATGGTTTTGACTACTTAACTGACTACGTAGGCGATGGCCGACGATGAATCTCGACGTATCAAGTTGGCTGCAAGTTGCAATTCTTCAGTACGGAATGACTGTTCAGGGTTCAACTGGAACAACCCCCAGGGGTCTGCCCACACCTACCCGGTCGCCCCGACAAGTGGACTGGCGATCTTCGCCTCGCCTACAGGCTCCCTAGCAGCCACTCAGGCCAGCGTTCTCTTGCAGCTGAGCGGCTGGTAGGCCACGCCTGGGGTTGCCGCTGTGCTGTGGTCGTCGAGGCTAGCGGTATTGGGGTGGGTGCGTGGTGAAAACGTCGGTTTCAGAAGCCGATTGTTGTCAACATTGTTGTCAAACCGCAAAAAGAGAGGCCAGACACGGAGTCGGGCCTCAATATGAATCCAGTTGGAGCCAACGGACAGGATTGAACTGTCGACCTGCTGTTTACGAAACAGCTGCTCTACCACTGAGCTACGTTGGCGCTATTCGTTCGAGTTGACCGTTGCGATCAGGCGACGCCACGAGACGTGTCACGGGAATGGTCGTTACTTACTAAAGTTCACCTCTTTGATGGTACCGCCCCGCACCTGGACTTTTCCACGATATGCGCATCGAAATCGAAACCCATTGTGCCGACAACCGGCCCTGACGGACATCGCCCAACGCGCTGGCGAGCAACAATATCTTCGATGCCAGCACCTCGAAATCAAGCACCAAGTTTCGCCGCCAAATCGATGAAATCAGACGCGGCCACATCGGCTTCCGGGGGCGCCGCTAGATCAGGCTTACGACCACTTGAACCGAACTCGTCTGGTCGAGTCACAAATGCTGTCGACAGGCCGGTGTTTTTCGCCGCAATCAGATCACCCCCGTGCGCCGCGGTCATCATGACCTCGTCTGGTTCAAGACCAAGCAGGTTCGCAGCCATCAGGTAAACCTTTGGATCGGGTTTGTAGCTGCCAACCAGCTCGCCAGCAAACACGACGTCCCACGGCAGTCCACCGTATTTCGCCATGTTGACCAGCAGACCGACGTTGCCATTCGACAACGTGCCGATAACGAATTTCGACTTTAATCGTGTGAGACCTTCAACACTGTCGGGCCACGGATCGAGTCGGTGCCAGGCGCGGTTCAGGTGATCGGTCTCCGGTTCCGAGAGGTCTGTAATGCCATGCTCGGCAAGCAGCAAGTCGAGCCGGTCGCGATACATCTGGTCGGCTGTCTTCCAGATGTCCGTGCCATCGCGGAACGCCTGCATCCCATCGTGGTACCCGGCGCGCCACCGGCCTGCAAACGCTTCCCAGTCGGCCTCGACTCCCATCCGTTCGCCAACCGATCTGATCTCCCGCGTAATTGAACTTCGCCAGTCAACGACCGTGCCGAACACATCAAATACAAGGGCCTTGATCTTCCCGCCGATTTCGTCGCTCAAATTTCCCTACCCTTTCAAGAGACGGCATCATTTGCCAGTCGACAATCACCGACCGCACCCACACCCGCCGACCAGATTGTATATTTACCGCCATCATCTGGAATTCGACCCGGAATTCGGCGCGCCCGGCAACGTTTCGAGGACATGGATGAAAATCACTGATTTTAAATATCGAATTATTCCCACCCGCTGAATCAGATCAAGTTACAAGGAAACAAATGCCGGAAAATGAAGCCGACTCAATACTTGTTGTGACCCCGCACCCCGACGATTCAGAATCGTCGGCCGGTGGCACAATCGCCCGCTGGTGTGTAGAGGGCAAGAAGGTCGTCCTGGTCGTGTGCACCAACGGCGACAGGGGGACCAGTGACCGCTCGGTCAAGCCAGAGGACCTGGCGAAGACAAGAGAGATCGAAACGCTGAACGCTGGCAGGGCCTACGGTCTCGCCGATGTAGTTTTCCTGAGGATGCCCGATCAGGGCCTCGAGGACAACGATAAATTTCGGGAGAAAATTGTTCGACAGATCCGGATTCACAAACCAAGGATCCTGCTGACCGTCGACCCGAACCGTCCGTATATTCGGCATCGCGATCACAGCATCACGGGCAGGGTTGCCCTCGACGCTGTGTTTCCGTATGCGCGGGACCATGCCGCATTCCCCGAACACCTGGCCGAAGGCATCGAACCCCATAAGGTCGAGGAAGTCTGGCTATTTCGCCCGGAAAAACCCGACGAATTTGTAGACGTTACCGAATACTTTGAAACCCGCCAGAACGCCCTCCATTCCCACTTGAGCCAGGTGGGCCCGCGCAGTGACGAGGGTGATGAGCGGTCCCGTAAGAGGCTGGCCGAAACCGGCGAGAAATACGGTGTGACGCTCGCCGAACATTTCATGCGGATCAAGCTAAACCGATAATTTTCAACGCCGAATGTTCCCCGCGGAAATCTACAGGTGATTGATCCATTTTCTGGAGGAATTAATGCCCAACATCCGAATCGCAGTTCTTGATGACTATTGGCACATAGCCAGCGATTCAGCCGACTGGTCGTCGCTGGACAGCGCGAACGTGGATTTTTATCACGACACGCTGATAGACATCGATGCCATCGTCGAACGACTGCAGCCGTACGACGCGGTCGTGACAACTCGCGAGCGGACCATGTTCCCAGCACAGGTGCTGGAAGGACTGCCGAACCTCAAACTGATCGCGGGAACAGGTGCCGGTCAGGCAAAGGTCGATATCGAAAAGGCCAACGAACTTGGAATCATCGTCTGCACCACCGGAGGGTCAAAAAGGCGGGGCAACGACACCGCAGAGCTGTGCTGGGCGCTGATACTGGGAGTAACCCGGCACATCGCGATCGAAGACCGGCAGATGCGGCAGGGCAACTGGCAGACCCGTCCGGCTGAAGGTCTTGGTGGCAAGACGCTGGGCATCCTGGGATTGGGGCGACTGGGGACCGCTGTGGCCGGCTACGGCAACCACTTCGATATGGATGTGATCGCGTGGGGTCCGACGCTCGACGCCGAAAGAGCAACGGCGAACGGCGTCACCTACGTTACTTGGGACGAACTCTTCAGCCAGTCAGACATCCTGTCGATCCACGTTCCGCTGACCGACCTTAGCCGGGGCTGGGTGACCGAACGCGAGTTCGGACTGATGAAGTCGTCGGCTTACCTGGTTAACACATCAAGGGGCCCGATCGTCGACGAGCCGGCACTTGTTACGGCACTCCAGAACGGGCAGATCGCCGGTGCGGCGCTGGACGTCTACGATGTGGAACCGGTACAGGCGGGGCACCCGCTGTTGAAGCTCGACAACGTGCTTCTGGCTCCCCACCTCGGATACTCAACTGTCGGGACGATCGAGAACTTCATGGAACTTTCCCTGGAAAATCTGAAGAACTGGATGGACGGCGAGCCCCGGAACGTGCTGAATCCCGACGCACTCGCGAACCGACGCTGATCATTCCTACCCGGTCAGCTCGAAAATACCCGATCGGTTACTCAGCCGATAACAACACTTCGCCAGACATTGCTTCGACCCGGTCCAACTGAACGACGATTGCTACGCCATTTCTGTCGGGGTCGCGATCAAGTTCGGCCTGCACGACTTTGCCCATCACATCTTCACGGACTTCCCCGTCGCGGTGAATCTCTGCCTGGCCGAAGAACTTCCATGACTGCCGGGTTGCAGGGTTGCGATAGAGAATAACGACGTGCGGCTCCGATTCGACATTTTCCGCACCCAGCCGGAAAGTGCGCTCCCAGTAGGCGAGAGAAAAGTCGCCATACGCCATCACGCTGCCTCGAAGACCGATGCTGGGCTTGCCGTCGGGTGATGCTGTAGCCACAACGCAGGGCACCTTGTCGGCGAGGGCGCCATTGACTGCGATCCTCATTTCTTCAGTTAGCTTGCTCACCAGTTTTCGGTCCTTCTCATCTAAAACAATCCGTCCAATCCTGCGTTACGTTCCACTCGATGAAACCGACTGTCAGCAGAAATGTGTTCCCCTTCCGATTTACCACGATTCGATGCACTGACCCGGCGTGGCGATCTCACCTCAACCGGTTACTCCTTCATCGGTCTGCGACTCAACGAAAAAACTCACCCCGGTAAGTAGAGCGGCCAGATGATACAGAACGGCAGCGTGCCTGTACCAGTTGCTCTCGATTTCGGCTCCAAATTAGAGATGAACTTCAATCGGTAATCGGTCGATTGAGGTCCCGGTCGCATCGGACACCGCGTTCGCAATCGCGGCTGCAATCGGCACTATCCCCGGTTCGCCAGCGCCTGTCGGTCCATTTGTGGCGTCATCTATCAACTGCACGTTGATCTCCGGTACATCAGTGATGCGCGGCACCCTGTAGGATCCAAAACCGGTATTCAGCACCCTCCCACCATCAAACTCGACCGTTTCCCAGAGCGCGGTGCCCATTCCCATAACAATCGAACCCTCGATCTGGTTTATCGCACCATCAGGGTTAAATACCTGGCCACAGTCGAATGCGACATCGACCCGTTCGACGGTCACAGTGCCGCCGTCCACGCGCACCCTTGCAACCTCGGCAACGTAACTCCCGGCATCGAAGCCCACTGCCAGGCCAAACCCGACCCGCTCCCCTCGAGTTCGTGATTTCCAACCGCTCATCTCCGCAACCTGCTCAAGCACACGTCGATATCGCGGGTGACTGAGGTTGTTCAGGCGAAATTCGAGGGGATCAATTTCAAGCTCGCGGGCGATCATTTCGATATGCACTTCGCGACCGAAATGATTCACTGCGCCGCCGAGCGACCGGTACGAACCATGGGGCAGCGGTGAAGGAGAATCTGCAACCCGAACCCGGGTACTCGGTGCGTCGTACGGCGAATCGGCCCCGCGTCTTCCCCTGAACGCATTGTCGCCGGCGTGAAATGCAACGTAATCCCACGCCACCAGTTTGCCACCGCCATCGATACCCGCACTGATCTCCATCAACGCGGCAGGGCGGACCGTGCTAACGGCGAACTCTTCTTCACGGGTGTAGGCGATCTTCACAGGCCGCCCCGTTTCCCGGGCAAGGATCGCAGCTTCTACACTGACCGACTGCGATTTGGTCCCGAATGACCCGCCGACTTCCTGCGAGATCACGCGAATCGATTCAGGCTCGATACCGAGCGCGCCGGCCAGTGTTTGCCGTTCGCTAAAAGGTCCACGGTTCGCACACCACACGGTCAGGTTGCCATCGTCATCCCATATCGCAGTGGACGCGCTCGGCTCCATTTGCGCGTTTGCCACGTAAGGAACGTAGTAAACACCTGCGACCACGCGGTCGGCACCGCTTAGCGCTTCAGCAACGTTCCCGTCGTCTCTCAGAACCACGGGCTCGCTCGCCCGGTCTTTGAGCACTGCAGGGAAGTTCCAGTCGGAAACATCGTCGTGTGGCTCTGTCCAACTTGTCCTCACGAACGCAGCCACGCGATCGGCAGCCTCTTTGGTTTTCGCCGTTACGCCAGTCAGGTCAGGGGTACTGACCAGCTGGATGAACCCCGGGACCTGCTTGGCACGCGTGGCATCGAGCCGCCGCAGGTTCGCTCCGGGCGACGGGGGTCTTATCACCCGGCCGAAAGTAAGACCTTCTGTTGAAAAGTCCTGGGCGTACATGGCCCGGCCCGTAACCCGCTCGACGGCATCGACGCGTGCTGTCGTTTCAAGGGGTGCGGGGGCTTGCGAATTTTCTGTGCTGTCGTTTAGATCCCCAGAAATAACGATCTCGATATTCCGCTCATCCAGCAAATGTGCAAGACCGGGTGGACCTGTGATTTCGCCTCCGGAGTTCGCCCGTCTGGATATCTCACGGGTTGCTGCCTCCGCTGCCCTCACCAGCTGAACCCCAACAGTCCTCGTCGAAGCGCTCCCAGTCGTTCCCCGGTCCCACGGCACCCGGGCGGTATCGCCGAGAATCACATCGATTTCCCTGGCGTCTGTCGTCAGTGGCGGGGTGAGGACGGAGGCGATCATTTTTGCGAATCCATCACGGATCCCCTGGCCGTACTCGACCTTCCCCGAGTATGCAGCGACCGTCCCGTCGGTGAAAACTTCCAGCAACGTTGCTGGCTCAGGACCCTCTCCCGTCTGTTGCACATCGCCAGCAAAAGGAGGACCTACGATTCGGAGCAGAAGCGTTTTCTCTGTGTTCAAATCGCCGTTCCGTCCCCGGCCGCGCGTTGTACCGCCTTTACGATGCGGACATAAGCCCCGCAGCGGCAGATATGACCGCTCAGGGCCGACTTGATATCCGTAACGGTCGGTGATGGATTTCGTGAGAGCAGTGCGGTTGCCGATATGACGAACCCCGGTGTGCAATAGCCACACTGGAACGCTGATTCTTCAACAAACGCCTGCTGCACCGGATTGAGCAGGTCGCCTGCTGCCAGTCCTTCTATCGTCGTAACCTGCCGACCTGCCACCGATCCCACCGGCGTAATACACGACCTGGTTGCCTCGCCGTCAACAAGCACCGTGCAGGCACCGCAATTCCCCTCGCCACAGCCGTACTTCGTCCCGGTCAGGCCGATCTCCTGCCTGAGAATGTCCAGTAACGAGCTTTCAGGATTTACGTCAAGATCGCGATCGGTCTTGTTAATTGAGATTTTCATAAGTCGCCTGGGAGTTTACCGTCTGGCGGGTCAAAAACCCGCCCGACCAAATAACCGTTACTCCAGCGCAACCCGGGCGCGGTTCAGCGCTTCATAGCAGAACTCGGCAACGCCTCGGGGGTCGTAATCGGCTTCGCGAGATTGCTGAACGCTCACTTCGGCGAACACCGGTGTTGCTTCCAGACCGTTCGCCCGCAATGCCGCGAGAAACCCGGTTATATCGATATCGCCATCGCCCGGAAGGCAGAACTCGACCTGCCCGTTGACCTTCACTCCGTCCTTGATATGGACCATCGACGAGTACGGAGCACACAACTGCACGCTGTGCTCCATCTCGCTCCCTTCGACCACGAAATGCGAAATATCGAGGTCCAATGTCAGGTTGGGGTGCGCTGTCTGCTCCATCATCCACACTGCCTTCTCAGGGGTTTCAAAATCCGTGCCCGCGTGGGCTTCGATTGCCACCACGACTTCGTTCTCCGCCGCCATGTCCGCGAGGCTTAGAAACGCATCCCGAATCCGGTCTTTCCCCGAGTCCCACGGCGGTGCCGAATGACCCGGCGTAGTGGTCACCAGGACTGGCGAATCATCGAAGTGGAGACGGTGCGCCATTTCGAACTTGGTCTTTGTCAGGTCGAACATAGCCATGCGGTCGGCCGCCGGAGCGCATACATCGATGTTGCCGAATAATATTGGCGAGGCGAATCCCAGGTCCTGTGCCAGCTTCCCGAGATCAGCCTGCCGATCGGTCGAGAACCGCAGTGGCGAGGTCGGCCAGTCTTCGCTCAGACACACCTCAAGCGCTCCGTATCCAGCGTCCTTGATGAGTTGCAGCGCCTCGAAAGGGTCGATCATCTTCAAGGCATAAGTTGAATATCCAAGTGTGAAACCCACGGTAGTTGCTACTCCAGAAAATCGAATGAAAATAGGGTGATCGGCCGGAATTCTAGCAACGCCAATCCCCCGGCGTCCTCAATAGCGATGCAAGTTCAATCGAGAACGTACGGGTTTACACCTCGTCGGTTTGGACCGATGGAGTGAACGCCCGAGAACGCGTCATCGCCTTTGTTCACTCGAGTAATTTCGATCTGTTTTCCGCCCTGGCTGCGATGTCGCGGTCAGGTTCTGATGTGGCCGCTGTTGTATTCGAAGGCTTTATGCCGGGCGACGACGCCGGCCATGCCGTCAACATGCTCGCCTCTGTAGGCGCAAGCGCAATCGCATGTCATCGCGGTGATCTGTCCGCGGCAATTCACTCGATGGAGCAGGGCGTTGCTGCGGTGGCGCGCCAAGTCGGGAAATCTGCGACGACTGTTGTGGCCGGGGTTTCTTCTTCCGAAGCCGCCGAGGCTGGCGTCAGGGAGCACGCGGCGTGACCACGCTCCAGCATTCCACACAGACCGTGGCCCTGCAGCGTTATGAATCGACCGTTGGCAGGATCTACCCGAAGATCTTCAACGACCGGCCAGAACTATCGCTTCGTGTCCGGGTCCTGATAGCCGCGGCTACGGCCTGGGCCTCGTTATCGCTGTTCTTGATCGGCGTTTCCCCGGTAATTCCCCTCCTGACCGTCCCGGCCACTTTCATTGGCCACTGGGTAGCGGTGAAGGCGATTCGCAAACGTATGCCCTGGATTTCCATGATGATTGCCGGGACGATAATCACCGCCGGAGTGATGATGCGCTTTGAGCTTGTCGAGGCGCTGCAGGGAAACAGAATCCCGGTTGCCAACTTCCTGTTGATCGCCGGTGCGGCATCGGTTTTCGATGCCCGTACGCGGGCGGGCCTTTACACCCAGCTCGTATTCAGCGGCCTCGTGATGTTCTTCGCATCCGAGAAGGCGTTTGGCACCGAGTTCGTCGGGTTGCTCGGCGGCTACATGGCGATCGTAGTGATCTTCCTGGCAACCGCGCAATATGTAGACCTGACCGCAGGTGCAACGGTGAAGGGCCTCAGCAGCCGGTTTGGCAGGACGACATACTGGCTGGGCGCAGCACTGGCAGTGACGATCGCTTAGATAGCCTCGTTCCTGATCCTGCCCTGGGATACGTCGCAAACCCCGCAGGCCGCGCGCATGGCGTTCCTGCCGGTAACGGGCGAGGATTCGCCATTGCCACGGATCGACCCACAGACTGCCCAGAACCTTATCGACCAACAGGCGGACGGGGGCTTCGGACAACCGCAAATCAGCCCGGACCTGTTCGCCCAAATCGGCTCCGGTGCCGAGGGTGGCCCGGTAATAGCAGACGATCTTTTCGGTGAAGCGTCCGGCGCAGGGCACAAAATTTACGGGGCTCCGCTGATTTACGAACTGGGCGGTGCGGACAAGATCGCATTCGTCCGCAGCCCGGTCGCAAGTTACTGGCGCGGCAGGGTCTACGACACGTTCGATCCCGAAGCAAACGATGGGCTTGGCCTCTGGTACTCGACAGTGACCGACAGCCGCCGGTTCCGATCTCTTTTGTCGGGTGCGGGTCGCACCCATGAAAGCGACCGATATCTGTAAACTTTCTTCGTTCAACACGACCTGGGGAGCAATCTGCTCACCGGGTACGAGCCGGTCGCGATCGCCGTTCCACGCAACAATCGCGGGCGCATCGACCTCACTCCAGGATCGACCTACCAGGTCGTATCTGAGCAACCTGAAATCGATCCGGACATCCTGCGGAGGGACCGGACCGGATGGGTCAAAAAAGAATACGGGGCTATTCCCCTGGGATTTGAAGAAATCCGACGGCTGACATCGGCGCTTACAAAGGGTGCAGAGAACGATTTCGACAAGGCGTCGGCAATTACTTCGTATCTGCAAAACCTCAAGTACGACACGGAAACCGAATCGCCACTGACGCCATCGACCGATCTGAAACGGTTTGTGATCGGCGAACTACCGGGCCCGGCCATAGATTTCGCATCTGCGCTAACCCTGATGGCCCGTTCGGCAGGTCTCCAATCGAGAATCGCGACCGGGTACCTTCCCGGCGAGTACAACACGTACTCTGGAGCCAGCAAAATCACGCCGCAGGACGCCCACGCCTGGTCGGAAATCTACTTCAGCAATGCCGGTTGGATACCTTTCGATGCTTCGACCAGGCCCGACCTCCCTACGGCTGCCGATATCGAGCAGGCCCCTCCATCTGGCCTGAGTTCGCTGCTTGACCGCAGACTTGGCGACAGACTCGCCGCTGCGGCCGGGAAAACACCGGGCGCACTGCTCAAGAGCTTCGAGTTCGCTGTCGAGTACGGCGTGAACTGGGGACTGTTCGCGCTGGTGGGCACCGGGTTCGGAGCAATGCTTGTCTGGTTCATATTTTCCCGTACGAAAAAGTCCTCGGACAGACCAATCAGATTCGACTACAGGGCCATCGACGGTAACGACCGAAAGGCGATAATTGCCGCTTTCGTGGCGGCGGAGAAGCGACTGGCGAAAAACGGTTTCCGCCGCCGAATGAAGAACGAGTCTTACCGTGAATACGCGTTCGCGGCGCAGGGTGTAGCGGGTGAGCATGCGCGGCTGCTCTACTGGCTCGCCGATGCTGCTTCACGTGCCGCGTTCTCGTCGGAAGATGCGGATGCGAAAGAGGCAGACGCAGCCTCAGACAGAGCCAGCGATTTACGGAGCGCGCTTGGCTAGATTCCCGAGCGGGCCGCACCCAGGACGTCGGGATTTACCAGGTTCTCGGGAAGCTCGCCGTTCAGCACCCGGATCACTTCCTGCGCGGTCCGCCGCTCGAGTTCCAGGGTAGAAGCCTGCGAGAAGAACGCCGTGTGGGGGGTGATTATCACGTTCTCCTGCTTCAGGAGCGGGCTCGCAGGGTCGGGAGGTGCCGGTTCGACCACATCGAGACCCGCACCCGCCGTGTGACCCGATGCCAGCGAGGCAGCAAGAGCGTCTTCATCGATCAGCCCGCCGCGGGCACAGTTGACGATGATCGAGCCGGGCTTCATCTTCGCCAGCTCTGGTGCCGCAATCATGTCCTGCGTTTCTGGAATCAGCGGCACATGAAGCGAAACGAAGTCTGACCCGGTGAGTACCTCATCCAGCGAGACCGCCCTCGCGCCTTCCACTTCGGAACCGGGCTGAATCAGCGGATCGTAAGCCAGAATATTCATACCGAAGCCGACCGCCTTCGCCGCGAGTGCCCGCCCGATGCGACCGAATCCGACTATCCCGAGCGTTGCGCCCCGTGTGCGGTGCATGGGTTGGTTCAGGACCACATCGTTCCAGCCGCCAGCCACTACCGAGCGGCTGTGTGGGACAAGACGTCTGTTCAAAGCAAGGATCATGCCAAGCGCGTGGTCGGTGACTTCGTCCATGCAGTAGTCAGGCACGTTGGTGACCACGATTCCGAGTTCCGTGGCCTTCGCAATATCGACATTGTCCACGCCGATCCCGTATCTCGCCGCGATCTTGCAGTCCGTAGCCGCCGCGAGCACGTTGCCGGTAACCTGCGCGAAGCAGAACATGATCGCATCGACATCGCGCGCCAATTCGGCAAGGGTAGATTCAGAGGCATCGGAGGCGACGACCGGCTCGATGCCGGCGGCCTCCAGTATTTCTCTTTCAGGGTCAATCGAGGGCCAGACGTAGTCGGTAATCAGAACTTTGGTAGTCATGGGCGAAATGATACCCATGACTGCCGTTCGCCCGCTATCTCGAAATCGCTTTTCGCCCGAGGGGACGGGCAAACTCGCGATTCCCCGTTGTCAGCCGTTTAGCCACACGTTTTCCATCGGCTTGAACATACAGCCTTCGACGAAGAAATCGAAGAAGTCGGGTGCCGTTTCAAGCTCGACATGTTCGATCGTCGCGGTGAGTTTCTCGATCTCTTCTCGTTTTACGGTCGAGAGCAGCATTATCGTTGCGCCCTCGAGCGCCGCGTTGCCGATCTTTTCCACCTTGTCGAGCGGCATATTCGCGATAAACCCGATATCGATTGCATTCGATTCGTCAACGTAGTTGGCAAACCCACCGGCCAGGTAGAGCTTTTCAAACTCCTCGATCGGCAACCCGTACTCGCGCAAGACGATCGCCTGCCCGCAGTAGTTGGCCGCCTTGGCCTGCGCCAGCGCAGAGATGTCGGCCCGTGAGAGGGTCAGGTTGTTGGATTTGGAAAATTCATATTCACCAGATCCATCGTCGAACTTGCCCAGTTCATCCATCATGCCGGTCCGTCTGAGTTCAGCCAGCAGGTCGATCAGGCCTGAGCCACAAATGCCGATCGGCTCGACACCGCCGATCACCGTCGATTCCGCCACGCCACGGTCGTTTATCGCCACCTTCTCGACCGCGCCGTCATATCCGGGCATGCCGTAAGTGACTTCACCGCCCTCGAACGCCGGGCCCGCGGGGCAGGAAGCCGCGAGCAGTCTTCCGTTGTACCCGACCACAACCTCGGTGTTGGTGCCGACATCGACCAGGATCACCGGGTCGGTGCGGTCTTCCATGCCAAGTGCCAGCAGGTCGGCCGCAACGTCGGCCCCGAGGTGCGACGCGATGAGCGGGCCACCATAGATCGTGGCCTTAGGATGAATCCGCAGGCCAAGACTCGCCGCGGCGACCAAAAGCGAGGTGGTGGAGCGCTTGTTTTCCCTGAACTCATTCTCGATAGAGGATTTGTACGGGCGTGTCCCGATGCTCTGCACGTCGATACCGAAGAATAGTTCGCGCATCGTGGTGTTGCCGACGGCGACTATTTCGTAAATCTGGCGGCGCCTGATTTTCAGCGACCGGACCATCTCGCCGATCTCGAAGTTGATCGACGAAACCATCACGGCCTGCAGTTCGCCGGCATCGGGGCCACCGTCATAAGAAATGCGGTTCATGATGTCGCTGCCGCCGAACCGCTGCGGGTTTTCGAACGACGCGGTGTACACCGTTTCGCCCGACTCCAGGTCCACCAGGTTCAGGACGACCGTTGTTGTGCCCAGGTCGGCCGCTATTCCGTAAATTGCACCACGGTACGTATCGACCACGACGGGGCCATCCGGACCGTCGAACACAACGCTATCGCCGTCATCCCCGCCGCGCGTGTAGGCGGGCTTGAGGTCTACGTCCCGATGTACTCCCGATGTCAGGATGCGCGGCTGCCGCCGCAGGACGGAAAATTCGATCTCTGCTGAAGGGTCGGCAACCAGCGCCTGGCAGGCCAGACGGTAGTTTCCGCGCAAAAACTTTTCGGAGTCCGTCAGCGGTGTGAGCGCGCTGGCGCCCCGCCTGACCTCGACGATGCACTCGTGGCACTCGCCGGTCCGGCCGCACGATGTCGGGACCCTTATCGAAAGGGAATCGGCGAAATCGAAAAGCGAGTCGTCTTTTTTCGAGTCGAGTCGCTTTGAATTTAGAAAAACAGGGCTCAATTTTCAGTCACCTCAGTAACCAAGTCTGAAATCCTTCACCATAAGGAGAGGGTTGCGGTAAGGGGATATTTATTCGATGGGCAAGGCGCTTTCGACAGCGTCTGCTGCACCGCCGGAAACAATCCCTCTCAACCTGGCCCTCTCCCGCGCAGGGGAACTTGACAAATACTCACGCCCACCCGATCCGCTCTCAACGGGAATAGTTACTCAGGGGGCGGTTCAGTATCCCATGCGTCACGATAGTCGATCTGATCGCTCCCGGCACAGGCGGGCAGGGCAGTGGGGTCTTTAGTAAAGAACTGGTTGCTGCAGCCGAACTTGGCCGTGCACAGGCTGCGGGCGTTCTTGTACGGACACCTCGCCTGCATAACTTCGTCAGCCGTGGCCGCAATATCCTTATAGATCGTGTACAGGCGGTCCAGGCTGGCGCGCGCTTTCTCACGGTCTAACGTGTCGTTGCCGGTCCGGGCCAACTCTTCAGCCAACAAGCACCCCCAAATAACAACGGTCGTCGCATGTAAACCCGGCTAGCTGGACTTCAGTTCCGCCAGTAGAATCATGAGTTCCTTCGCCTTATCAACTGCCTCTACGGCATTGTCACCATACGCATCCGCACCCATCTCGTCGGCAAAGTCTTGCGTTACGGGCGCACCGCCTACCATTATGCGCACTTCATCGCGCATGCCCATGTCCTCGAAAGTAGCTATCGTTCGGCCCATGTTGGGCATTGTCGTCGTGAGCAACGCCGACATGCCAACTATCTCGGCACCAAACTCTTCGACCGCGTCGATGAAGTCTTCGGGCGACGAGTCGACACCGATATCGTGAACAACGAACCCTGCTCCCCGGAGCATCATGATGCACAGGTTTTTGCCAATATCGTGGAGGTCGCCCTTTACCGTGCCCATGATCACTGTACCGGCGGGCTCTGCCCCTGATGCCGACAGGATGGGCTCGATGTGCGCCATTCCGGCCTTCATCGCCCGGGCGGCAACCAGGACTTCGGGCACAAATATGACATTGTCACGGAACTTCACGCCCACTATGGCCATGCCGTTCAGCAGGCCATCGTCCAGGATCTGGTTGGCCGTGTAACCGCTGTCCAGCGCCTCTTTAGTCAGCCGGTCTACATCCGTGTTATTCCCGACGATCAACTCGTAGGCCATCTCCTGCATGATCAGGTCGGTCCCATCGATGCCATCGCCGATGTGTTTCTGCTCGCCGGGTTTGGTTACCCATTCGAACTCTCGCGCCAGGCCTTCGTGCGATATCGCCATTAATTATCTCGAAACGTGCGGATACAGGGTCGTGGAAATATGGTGGTCAACACTGCTTTAGCCACAGCGCCAGACATCCATTGTCTCAGTATTGCCAGAAAATGCCAGAGATTCGTTGCGCATCCAATTCAGGTTTTCGCCAGAAACTAGTTCTCACGGTGCTCGGCAGCCCAGTCTTCAATCGCAATCGGTATCTCAAGCAGGTTTTCCAGCTTGGTCTTAAGCGGAATTGCGCACTCGGGGCCGATCAACTGCACCCCGGCATCGAGCGCTGCATAGACTTCGGCCCTGACCTCTTTCGGTCCGCGGGCATAGAGCGTTGTCGGGTTGTTGATGTTTCCGACCAGCCGGATGCCGCCGTCGACCGCGGCCATGGCTTCGACAGGGTCGTTCTTCGAGTCGAAATGGAAGGCGGCCATGCCTGTTTGTGCAATGTATGGCATCCGGTCGACAGTTTGGCCGCAAATGTGCAGCATGATCGGAACCGGCAGCGCCTCGTTCAACTCCTGGTGCATCTCGAGCAGGAACCGCCTGTAATACTCACCGCTTACCAGGTCGCCGGTCGCATGATCGGGAAGGGTGAGTATGTCGGCACCGGCGTCTATCTGCGCCAGACCGTACAGAATCGTTACCTCCTTGAGTGCATGAAGCGCCTTCATGGTCTCGTCCGGGTCGTCGACGGTCCCCAGCAGGAACGGTTCAACGCCGAAAACATGGTAGGCCAGCGTCCACGGACCCATCGTCTTCCCGACGATCGCCACCTCGTCTCCGTATTCCTTCTTCAGGATGCTTATGGAGTCGGTGATCGTTTTTGTGTCCTGGTGTTCAAGGAATCCCGAGGGGATTTTTACATCGGACGAACTCTTCCAGATCGGATTCGACATTCTCACGGTCGGCCAGTTGTCCTTCTGCTCCCACTGCATGTCGCAGCCGAGCGCAGAAGATTCCTGGATGATCGAGAAATAAGGTGCGATCGTGTCGAAACCGAGCTCGGTGTAGGCAGTCGCCGCCAGGCGGGCGTTCATTTCCCCGTCGCGGTTGGCATCTGGAAATGGCGCATCGACCAGGTCCATGAGTTCGACAGTCGCGACATTCGTCGGCGTGCAGACAGGGGGGCGGTCGACCGGATTGCCGGCAAGTGCGGCCAGGACTCGGTCTCGGGGTTTCATTTTTTCGATAGTTGGCGACATTTGTATATTGTGGTCCGGCTAGCTCTGTGAAAAACCCAGGGTTTGCGTTGTCATCTGACCGTCAAGTTCGGCCGCCGCGAGCTGCGATTCTACGGCACTGACGTTGCGTGCGAGCGGAAGTATCAAGCGGGCAAAACTGTCGTAGCGCTTTCCGTCCGGGAATGCGAACTTGTTCTTGGCGATACGCTCGCAATCTGAATATTTGATGAAACCACCAACGGCCGCCCGCACCCTCATCTCCGCCCGATCGGATTCGCCTTCGGTTGAGATCGTATAGACATACTTGCCGTCTTCCTCGGCCCCGTCGACGACAAAAAGGAGCCTGGTCTTGGTGTCGGGGACAGTGATCCTGCCCGACGGCAGTTCGCGCGCAGGGTCTTTCTCGACGGCGGCCATAAACATGAACCTCAATGCGCGGTCGAGCTGCAAATCAGAGATCAGTTTCAGCTGATTGGTAGTTCCAGCAACGGCAACAACGTCGCCGAGCCGGGTACAACGGTCCCTTATCAGCTCAATCCGTTCAGCGATCCCCTCGCGATTGCTGAACGACCAGACTGTCATCAGGCCATCTTTAATGAACAGCCCTATGCTCACATCATGGAAGTGGGGGTCGATCGAGACAAGTTCGATACAGGCTCCCAGCTTCTTGAGCTGGTCCGTTATACGCGGTTGTTTCACCAGTGTTGGCATCGATCACTTCTCCTGTTGTATATCAGGCGGTTGCCAGTTCGCCTTTTACAGATTGTACGAGCGCGCGGATATGGTCTGCAGTCGTCCCGCAGCAGCCGCCGAGGACATTAATCGGCAGTTCTGCCAACTTTCGATAGTGTTCGGCCATGTATTCGGGCGATTCCGGATAGCAGACCTCGCCCTTGATTATTTCGGGAAGACCCGCGTTGGACTGCACGACGAGATATCCATCGGTTGCCGCACGCATCTTCGTTGCGATCTCGACCATTCGTTCGATACCGCTGCCGCAGTTGGTACCGACAATGTCGGCACCCGCTTCCTGCAGGCCAATCACAGCCGTTTCCGGCGTGTTGCCGAACATCGTAAAGAAGCCCCGCGGACCCTTGTCGAATGTCATCGTGGCCATCACGACCAGACCGGTATTTTCTTTTGCGGCCCGGACCGCGATTGAGGCCTCTTCAAGGTCGAGCTGTGTCTCGATCATCACGGCATCGGCGCCGCCCGCCTCAAACGCTTTAGACATCTCCGCGAACGTGTCATACAACTCGTCTTCAGTAACGTTGCCCGACGGTTCAAGGAATTCACCCGTGGGGCCGATCGAACCTGCGACATATTTGCCCGGGGGAGCGACTGAACGGGCGTGTTCTGCCGCAAGGCGGTTCAACTCGAACAGGCGTTCTGCCACACCGTACTTGGCCAGGATAAACCGGTTGCCACCAAACGAGTTGGTCAGGACGATGTCCGACCCCGCCTCGAAGTAGTGCTTCGCCATTCCCCTGATCTCGTCCGGGTCGTTTGTGTTCATCAGTTCAGGGCTGCCGCCCGGCTCGAGCCCATGCTCCTGCAGGTACGTTCCGGTCGCACCGTCGAAAACAAGCAATTCGCCCGCTGCCAGGCGGTCGAGAATGCCGGGATGCCCATCAGAAACTGCCAAGTAATAACTCCGGTTATTTATTTGCGGAAGTAAGTTGCTACTAATGTTAGATACAAATTCGTACGTTTAGAGCTCATTCGCCGCCCGTTGCCCAGTGGTCAATTGCGCCTGGAGTGGGATTCCTGGTCCCATTTTTCTCCATGGCGACAATTTTTAGGGTGAAATCGGCGGGCATTTGCTCTAACTGGACAGCCACCGCTTCAGCGGCTTCGGACGCCGTTCCCTCGCCATCGGTATATTCGCCGAATCCCCACCCATCAAGGTACTCATCAGTCCCCTGGCTGCCGTCCTGCATCGCAACCATGTCGGCCGCCTGCTGGAATCGGTCATCGAGCTGCCGGGAAATCCTCCCATCAGCATCTTCGGCCTGAACCTGAACCGGGATTTCCTTCCAGTACATTATGCGCACGCGCACCATTTTTGTTGACCCCCGAAACGTTTGAACGGAAAAATTGTAAGTCGCGCCGACCCCACTCATGCCACCTGCCTGAAGTGCCTAGGCCCGGGTCGCGAGCGGGCCGCACACCGTTTACATGGCTCACAATCGTAGCATTGGGGGCATCGGATGAGCTTTCAATGCGAGCGAAAATTGAATCTCGCCTATATGCTCGCAAGGCACCGGTGATAATTCAGCAGTCGTAACCTCAAGAATTTTCGGTGACCCGGCAAACAGCAAGTCGCCGGGCAACCGGGCCCTGAGCAACGCGGTGAGCTGTGGACTTCGACTTGACGCCAGAACATACAGATGAACGAATCCGGGTCGTAGTGCCCGATGACGACCCGCCTGTATTCGCCGATTCAGCGGCTCTGGCCCGTCTGCGCAGGTTACCGAACATAGAAGTCATATCGCACACCCAGCGCCCCGGTAGCGTGTACGAACTGATCGACTGGCTGAAAGGCGCTCATACGCTGATCGTCGCCCGCACTACTACACGTATCACCAATACGGTTCTCGAGGGTACATCCCCGGGCCTTAAGCATGTTGCCGTATGGGGTACCGCCATCGATCACGTGGCGCTCGAAGCCGCAAGGCGCCTCGGCGTCGTCGTCACAAACACGCCGAACGCCGCCACGGTTGCGGT
>Ga0066376_10002216_pt1 | contig 18215 bp, 14 predicted proteins | sample Knorr_S15_td_Bot_FD_77009 | JGI IMG/M metagenome (GOLD analysis project Ga0066376, IMG submission 77009) | Marine microbial communities from Southern Atlantic Ocean transect - Knorr_S15_td_Bottom_ad_5009_LV_A | ecosystem: Environmental > Aquatic > Marine > Oceanic | place: Southern Atlantic... | reverse complement strand
TGTTTCCATTGCTGGATTTGCTCCGGGAAAAGGCCCTTTTTCCGGCAGTATTCACTTACCTCAACTTCCGACATGGCAGCAGTCTCTATCACCGCAGAAAACTTCTGCTCTGCGGTCCAATTCTCTGGCGTATTACTTTTAGTCAAACTGAAATCGGCCTCTGTATACTTGTCCCGCCAACCATACAACGTAGACAGGCTAATACCTTCTCTTTGCGCAAACTGGCGTAATGATAAACCGCTTTCAATCAACTTACTAACCACTGCCTTTTTATGTTCTTCTGGATAATGTCTCACTCATGCCTAACTTCCGCACCCTGTCTAATACTATGAAAAACTGAGGCGACAACTATCCTGACACAGGGGGAAACTGATAAAGATAATCTTGTTCAGTTTTAATTATAACTGAACATAATGGTCGTCGGAGGGATGGCGCTCGATTTCTCTTCTTATAATCTTAGCTGTACATTTATATGTTCAGTTTTTTTTCTTTTATTCCTCTACATAAGCGTATTTTTTATTAAAACTGAACATTATTATGTTCAGTTTTGTTTTTATGCGTATCTATCTGCTAGATAGCCATCGATTTTATACTTACGGTAGGCTTTCATACATTCTTGTTTACTTAAATAATAACTGAACAAATATATGTTCAGTTATGTTTTATACCTTATTGCCTCTAAGGCTCATTCATATTTTCAACTGAACATTCTTATGTACAGTTATATTTATACGCCGCTTTATATTTATTAGAAAACTCCTTCAAAGGCATTCAGCGTCGACCAGCGTGTTATTTCTTTATTAGACCCCCTAAAAAATCGAGGTGAACGAAAAATATATCAGCAAGTTATCAGTATATTGATTCCTGAATTGCGCCATTACGACCCTTTGAGTGCCGTTTTATGTCCTAAGCATCTTTGCGCAATACACCCATCCCCTTTTGGTACCTTTTCTGTACTTTTGGGGCTTTTTAGTCACAGGCGACTAAGCGAGGGGAACGAGCGGTATGCGCACGGTTACTTTCAGGGCTTTCATGGCCTTTTTAGGCCTTCAATGATGAAGGGTGTTTATTTGTGGGCCTCTTTGTATCCTTTGCGAACATTTTGGGCACTTTGGCGCTAGATTATGATTTAAATGTGTAAGAGGTAAAATATGGCTGTAATACGTGCATTGGAAGTGGGGTTTGGCACTACTTCTTTAACAACTGGGTATGCAGACGGAGAGCCAGTAATTAAGACGTTCTCTTCTTTTGTTGCTCAAACTGACCCCAATAAGTCTGGTTTAAATGCCGGATTAAATAAAAGGGATACCGTATCTATCACTATAAATGGCCAGAACTATGAAATTGGCCCCGATGCTCAACTTGCGAGTGACAAAAGTTCATCGCGAGTACTTAACAGTTCTTACATCACAAGTGATCAGTACCAAGCTCTCTTGTTCGGCTCAATGCTTTATATGAATGCAGATACAATAGACTTGTTTGTGTTAGCTCTGCCGGTTGAGCATTGGTCACGTAGAGAGCAGCTCAAATCTTTGGTTGTTGGTAAACACACTATTAAAGATAGGACTATTGAGGTTAAGAATGCATGGGTTATTGTGCAACCGCTAGGTGGTTTGCTGGACTATGCGGACAGCATTGGTCAGTCAGGTTTTGATGAGCTTAGAGAGCAAACGGTATTATCTGTCGATCCAGGCTTTGGCACGTTCGATTATGTAACAAGTGCAGGTCTAAAGCTTAACGATACACGTTCTGGAGGCGCTGATTTAGGAATGAGCAGTGTGCTGTCTGCATGTGCTAAAACATTACGCACCGCTTTTCCGAATTTACATGACTTTCCAATTGAAAAAATTGACGAGGCATTCTACAAAAATGATGGCTATATAAGAGTGTCAGGTAAAAAGTACCCTTTTCCGGTTTGCAAAGGGGAAACTGTTGATAATAAGCCTGTAAATATTGAATTTGATTTGCGTCCCGCTATTGAGTCAGTCACGCAGAACGCTGTGACAAAACTGAAGAATGTGGTGGGTAATGGAGGCGATATTGACCTCATTATCTTGATGGGTGGGGCGTGTAATATTTATAAAGAGGCTCTTCAGTCAGCCTACCCGGACCATGATATCGTTGTAGTCAAAAATCCAATCACATCGATTTGTCGTGGAATGCATCTCGGCGGCATGCAGTACTATGAAGCCTTAAAGAAAATGAATGCTGCTTAAACGAGGTAGATGATGTCGTATACTTTTAAGATAACAATTCCTGATGGTCCGTTGCGGGAACATTTAGAAGGAAGGGATCCAAAAGCTCGTAACTTTGAGTTAATAAGGCTAGCAACCAACGACCTTGTTGCAATGCATCATGGTAGAGCAACTATTGCTAACTCAAGTCTCAATGTTGCTGACAATAACGTTAAAAAGGATGAAGTTCGCTTAGCTAATGAAGATGAAAATATGAGTGGCGTATCCCAGAAAAATTCGACGAATAATAAAGTGAACTACGGGAGTGACCTACTTAATATGTAGTGATTGCGTATTCATACTTAATAAAAAGAGAGGGCATTCCTCTCTTTTTTTTTAAACGCAGTCTCGATTTGCATCTATGGCTACATAAGCTATACGTTAATTACAGTAGATTAAGCATAAGATTGTTTGGCTTAGCGTAACACGCATCTTTTCCACGCCTTATATGTATTGTATTTTATAGCTACGTATGTTCTAAGATACCTTTTGAAGGAGTGGTTGTATTTGTGCGATATTTCGTACATGTCGATTAGCTCTTTACTTACTATTTATTAGCTTTTTATCGTTTTTGTACATATGACGCTCATTTTTTATAGTTATCCCTGTGTTTTTTACCGGGTAACTTAGTTTCCCATGTCTTATTTTTTGAGCTGACTGACTACCATGTGAACACATTGCTTTCATGTGGGAATTAGTCTGGGCCTGCTTTTTTTGATATGTTTTTGCATACTATAGTTACTTTCCCCATTCTTCATTATTTTAAGGTGATTGTTTTTTAACGTTTTTTTTGCGATCCTTCTCTTGGCGGTTCTATTTTTTGTATTTAAACGAATACTTTTAAGGTGTTTTTCATTGAGATTTATTATTACATTTGGTTAACGTTCGGTGTTGTTGACTGTTTATACTTTCGTTGTATAATTTATGAAGAATCTAAATTTATCGTTTTTGATTCTCACACATACTTTTTACTAGCGACTAATAATTGAAGGAATTAATTATGCAGTTTTCTGAGCGCGAAATAATGAATCGCATCAAGCGCATAAATTTGCAGTTCATTATTGAAATGAAACGTCTTTCACAACTTTCTCCTGCTGTCGTCAAGGCAAATACTGGTTGCGACGACAGAACGATACAGTTAATGAAGGATATAAAAGAAGAGAACATCATGAAGTTGGCAGAGGAAGGTAACAACACCCTTCTCGTAAGCCAATGGAATCATGAGTTGATTAAAAAACTCACTGAATCTGATCTCGACATTGTTGAGTTTGAACTTCTAGCTGATTCGTCGCGAGGGTGATTATGAACGAACTGTCCCCACGCGACGAGCATGCACACGTCATGCGGCGACTTGCAGCGTTTGGTTTAATGAAAGATATCATTAGACTTTACACAACAATGAAACCAGATGAACTGAATTACTACTTCAACGCATATGAGCCACCATCTCATCGAGGCGGACAGAAGTGGTATAGAAAAAAGTATTCGCAACACCTCGGTGACCGAGTTGTTCGTGTTTACGAGAACGTCGTCGGTGACATTTGTGATCCGCGTCGCTTAACGCCAAAACAGCTTTTAGATGTCACAGTGGCTTATTTATCGATTTATGAGCGAGATGACGTGAGCGTTAATCGTATTTATCACCTCATAATGAACATAAAGGCCGGTGTCGTTGCGGTTGAAAAAAGCTGCGCAAAGTGCAAAAAGCCTTATATCGTTCAACGCTCAATCTACTGCGCATCTTGCAATACGATAAAAACGACATCTCGAAGCAAGCGTTCAAACGACAAAACTTTTGAGCGTATTTCACGAGACTCTGTATTACCGAACAATCTTTTCGTTAATAATACAGAAAACGCCTCATCACTTTCCGCCTGAACTGACTAATAAAGACGACATATGTCGTCTTTATTATTTTAACCCCCTATTTTTATTGGCTCTACGAAAAAACTACATCTTTCTCTCTTATACCATATTCGCCAGTTTCTAATTTTTTCGGATGGTGTGTTGTGAGCAAGACTAAAATCGCACTCGTGTTGAGCTTATTGTTTTGTGCCAATAGCTTTGCCAGTACTTCTGAACCTCAGCAGAAGTCTAAAAATGACCGAGGTTTTTTCTCAGAGGACGCGAGAGGTTGGCACTTCTATGAAGATCCAAAAGAAGAAGATGACGAAGAAGACGAAGATGTCTCCGCAAACACACCGCCACCTGTCAGCTCTACACAGTCTGAAACCAAACAAGAGGTTCGTCTTGATATTCAGTGGCTTCGAGATAACATCCCAAAGCTTATGGATGCTGCACAAAACAACCCGACAAAAGAAAACATCAGCAAGTATGCGTATGCACAGAGATTAATGCTTGATATGTCTTCTCGCTTCGCAACAAAGATGAGCGAATACATGGCGATGGATACATTGCTTGACGAAGAAAAACGTAGACCAACCACGACGATTGGATTAAGCGGATTTAGTAAGCAAATTTACGAAAGTAAAAAACAAGCCATGAATCTCATAAACGAGCAAGCACATCTTTGGTACTTCTATAAGTCTACCTGTCCTTATTGTCAAAAACAGACGCCAATCCTAAGTACGCTGCATGATTTGTACGGCACAGAAATACTCGCCATTACAATGGATAATGTCCGCTCGCCGGGCATGGAATCTTTCAAGCACCGCGCTGATACAAACCTTATCGCGTCGAGAAAAATGGGAGTAACTCGTACACCCACCATCGTAATGATGAAAAACGATGGCTCTGGTTATGTGAACGTCACTGTCGGCATTGAGACGTTAGAGCGGCTGGAAGATAGAATAATTCTGCTTGGAAAAGAGATGGGGCTTATCAGTGACGAGCTCTATGAAAAAACAAAAGCGGTTTACGATATCAACTCAGTGAAGAAAGTTGATGGTGTATTAGTCGCTGACAAAGACCGCTTAGAAAAAGACCCTGACTACTTTATTGAACTTATGAAAAGCCAGTTAGAAATGAACAACCAGCGCTTTAACAACAGCAGCGAGGTAGCGAAATAATGAGATTTAAATTAAAAACGCTTACGACTGGAGTTGCCGTCGGTCTGCTCTGTGTATCGATGTCTGTAAAAGCAGATGTACGTGATGTATTCGACAGATACACTTCATCAAGTCCGGGTGCATACACAAATTCGGATGGTTCACGTACCTTCTACGGCGGTTCATTCAGAGCGCAGATTGACCAAAACCCCGTCCAACTACTGGGATTCTCAGCCCCCAAAATATCTGCAGGTTGTGGAGGAATCGACATGTATGCAGGTTCTTTTTCTCTCGTGTCGGGCGATGAAGTTGTACAAATGCTGCGAGGTGTGGCTCAAGGTGTGCCAGCCTACTTCTTTCAACTGGCTTTATCCAATATTTGCTCAAAATGTGAAAACCTAATGGCTGCTATCAATGAGCAGATACGCGAGTTGAATAAGTGGGGTAGGCTGAGTTGCGAAGAAGCTGGGAACGCAATTCTTAACTCTGATGCTCTAGCGCCGATGGTAAACAGCATGCGCCAAAGTGAAATTCCTGCACTGAATGCTGAAGACGGTTTAATAGATAGTTGGGCCACGAGTCTTAAAGAGCTGGATTGGGGGCCGGGAAATGATAACGAATTTAATACGCCAAATACGCGTCTAGAAGAGTTTTCACTGGGTAATCTTCTCGCGCATTTGGTAAAGGAAATGACGGTAAGCGGTTATCGATTTATACCGATGGGAAGCAATGAGGAGACCAACAAAGTACTTGTCGTAGAATATCTAACTAGCCTTTTAGGCAAGACACAAATTCATGTTATGGAAAATGGAAAGTCTAAATCAGACTCGGTACCTAGTACGATAACTGTAAAAGACTTATTTCCAATGGAAGGTGATCTAGATGCCATTAAACTAGTGAGATGTTCAGGTTCAGGTGCAACAGTTGCTGACAAATGTGAAACAATGACGAACCCCCAAACTTATGCAGCTGGCTCTGTAAAATATGAAACGATGGTTGGCTTAATACCTAAGATGCAAAAAATAATCTCTAATGATGATGCAGGTGATTTAGGTATCATTCAGCGACTTAGAGAAAAAATACCCTTTGAAGCCAAGCACACAAAGTTGATGCTACTAGCGAGATACAATTTCGTTGGGATTGCGGTGTCAAAACGTACAATCTCTGATATACGCTTGAATTATGTCTATCACGATATCAAAGCTAGTATTTTATATGATTACAACCGAGAGATGCTCAATATGCTAAGTGCTTTAGCAGCTGTAGCGAAGCGAACAAAGGGGGAAGTTGACAACGCAATGGTTGAAGCTATGACGATAGAATATCGAGCGCAATTTAGAGACGCGATAAATGAGCTAGACGCTGAACTAGAGAAAGCACAAGCAAATGCACTAGCCATCGAGCAGGCTGAAGCTGCTAAAGGTGAAAAGCCAATAAAAACATAGTTCGCGACGGACAGTAAATAATTAAAATATTCTTTGTATTTCGTGTACGCTAAGTATATTTTGTACTTCATATACACATTATTTTTTGTCTGTCATGGTCGGAGTTTATATGAAGAATTTACTCGTACTTTTACTGCTTCTAGCGGGTCATGTTGACGCCAATGAATACAAAGACTTTCTTCGCGCTGATAAAGAAGAACGTTGGGAAATGGTGAGAAAAAATGGAAAGCACATGAGTGATTATGTGCTTAACATTAAGTATGCCTTCCCGGAGCGGTGCAATACACTGGAGGAAGCGAATGTTTTTTCCATGGAGATGGATCGTGTTAGCGAATCTGTAAAACGAGAACGTGTGTTTTTCATCCCGTGTGGCTACAAGAGTCCTTACTCAGCTAAAGAGGCCGCCAATGTCTACGAGGCAGTCATGGTTCATGATAATGACACTGCGTATGTACTCTACGCTTATAAAAGTACTAGTGGCATGCCTTTTTATGCCTCTACGACTAAAATTCATAAGAACCCTTTATTGAAAATGGTAGAGCAAGGACGTCAGTATTCGGTGAAGCTTTTCCATAATTTCACTCCTAATGTGAAGGTTTATTAATTTAGTTTCCATTTACTCGTATGCCTGAGGCAATACAGGTTGTGTTAACCGTGTATCAGATGCTAACTAGATACTCTCGTTTCGCTACCTTTTTGCCTCTTTTTTTTATTTTTATTTTCTCTATTTTCACCTGCCCAATTCATAGTCGTAGAATTTCGATGTGCTATTTATAGCGTAGTTAAAAAGGAGATTGTTATGCGCAGCATCTTATTTATATTTATCTTTTTTTCACTCCCTCTGTATGCGAGCGATATAGTTGAGGTGCGTATCACTGTGTCTACAGACGGCAAACCCGACAACGCGGTGAGAGAGGAGGGCAAGTTAAAAGCCATCGATAAAGCAATAGAACGGTTGCCGCAGTTAATCGAGGGTAAGGAAACACTCAATAACGGGATGTTTATCGAACATATAAAAGCTGTATCTTACTCAGTGGTTAATTTTGAATTGCTATCGGAACGTTGGGAGAGGGATAAGCAAGCTTATCATCTGGTTGCGAATGTATCTTTGGATATGGAGCGGTCATTTGGCCTGTTGTCCAAACTAAGCGCCAACAAAGCAAAAATTAACGCGCTAATGGATGCTTATTCGTCGTTCCAATCAGCCCTCAATCAAAACATGGCAGGTTATGATTTTTTAGAGGCCTTTAGTGAATATGAAAAACTTAACCTTGCATCTATCGCAACGCCAGACATTAATCAGCTGGCAAAAGCAAATGAGGAGCGTAGGAATGTGTTTGTTGAAAAGTACAACGAGCTGATGCGACATATTGCAGCTTCAATGGAGATAGCCTTAATTGATGTCAACGTTGAAGCTATGACGGCGGATTACGAGGTTACTGGATTAAATCCTTATAAGGAAATACAAAAGCTACTCGCCTTTCTTGGTGATACAACCGTCGACCTTAATTTGATGGCTAGCGTGTGTGGGTTCTCAAATGCGGACTATCATTTTAAATACAGCCCAAATCCTTTTTATAATCATAAGCAAGGTGAAACTGTAACCCTGCCAAACACTGATTCAGTTAAATTTGGTTTTACGTATGAGCATTTTAATGTGCAAGATTGGTTGGAATCGGTGGAAGAGACATTTACAGCGAAAGCCTGCTTCTAGCAGGTTTTTGTTTTTTTTGGGCTATTGTTTTTCCAAGGTCTACGAAAAAAATACATCGCGCCTAAGTATACGATATATGCATTAATTTGCGTGAGGCGTATTCATATGTTCGAGATTGAGTCACTAGGTTTTCATGGCTTTATGGTGGACACCATCACAGCTATTAAGTTTATTACAGAGCTTGGTGGTGTTGGTGGTCTAGCAGGTGTTGTACTTGTCATTTATTTTGGCATGACAATTATCAAAAGTGGTTTGGATGATAAATCGCCAAACCCCCTAAAAGAGCTTTTGATTGGTGGGTTAATGGTGATGATGTTTGTTGGTCCTGCTGCACCTACCACGGACGTTAAAATACGTTCTGCTTATGACATATCAAGCTTTGAAATTGTAGAAGACGTGCCTTTGCTGGTGGTCTTTCCCTATTGGATAGCAAATCAAGGGCTTGCTGAATTATCCGATCTAGTGACTACGGCATTTTCTCCTGTGCAAGCTGCCTCATTGAAGGAGGCCGACCCACTACAGGCTATCCTTAAACTTTATAATCAACAACCTTCTGCTTCCCTTAATTATGGTGGTCCTTCTTCATCACAAGGTTTTGACCTTCAAAAAACTATGTCGAACTACATTGATGATTGTGTAGTTAACGATTATCTGTTGGATGGTCAAGACCCAACTGCAAATATGGATGTGTTGCGAAGAACGCCTATGTCACGAGATTTACTCGATGAACTCAGGGTTGATTACAATGGAATTTCTACGGTTGTATATCTGACCAGAAACGGCCCAGAATCAGGTGAATCGCTTGCATGCCCTGATGCCCACACTAGATTGGTAAATACTATATCTGCAATGGATAATGAAATTGTTGATTGGTATGAATCAACGGGTATCTCTACCAATGCGGTAGCTGCCGGTATGCAACTTATATCAAACTCACTGACTACCGGAGTAAGTGCTTTTGAACTTCAGGTAGGTCTATTCACTTCTCACTTAATTAGAGAAGGTCTTCAAAATTCTCCACTTAAGACGGAAATGGACCTGATGGTTTTTCAGGCTCAGCGTGAGCGTATGTTCGCAAAAATTGGCGAACGTAGCATGATTCTGAATATAACACGCCCAGTGTACACATTCTTAGAGTGTTTGGTTTTCTTTATAACACCGCTTTATCTTATTCTTCTGGCCACGGGAAGTCGTGGTTTAGGGCACATAGGTAAATACATGATGCTCATGCTTTTTGTAGGACTTTGGGGGTTTGTTCAGATATTTGTAGATGCATACACATACTCCACGATCAACGAAGTTGTGCTCCCCGCTTCGGGCTTTGACCCACTATCATTTGACGGAATGCCTTTCGCTATGGCGGAAATTGAAGGGGCGATAACGACGGCTGCAGCTGCATCCGCTGTTGTGCCTATGATAATTATGTTCTTATTGTACGGGTCTGTTCATCCTTTAATGAGCGCGATGAAAGGGATGATGGACGTGAAAGGAAATGGAAACTTTGGCGCCCCAACTGTCACATCTCCAGCAAATAATGGCTCAAGAGACATGGGTACACTTAATATCACCCAAAGCGCCGCAACGGGGAATACTGTTGCCACTACTCGAACGCCTGAGAATGAATACAACAGTTCTTTCTCCTTAGGGAGGAGTCTGAGTACCTCAACCAGTAATGCGGCAGCAGAAGCTCAATCATTAGTGACTCAAGCAACAGAGTCATACCAAACCACAAAGAGTGACGTTATGTCCATGGGGAACGGCGTCAGCTTTACTGATAATCAAGGTAATAGCACGACGCTATCCAAAATGCTGCAAGGCACTGACTCTTCTTCTGCTATAGAAAGCATACAGAAACAGACGGGAATGTCTCGACAAGAAGCAGAAGCGTTAGTCACTAGTGTGGGAGCTAGTGCTGCATTAGGGCTCCAAACACCGAAAGGTTTACCTATAAGCGCGGGGGCAGAAGTTAATGGAAAGGCAACTCAGTCTGATACGGACCAATTAATAGAAAATGCATCAAAAGGAAACGCGCAAGTCGAACAAGTTTTGAAGCAGTACGCAGAAAGTATCAGTGAGAACGACCAATGGATGCTGTCAACAAACTTCAGTGACAGTGAACGTGCAGAGTTTGCTGAGTCACTTACCCAATTACAAAATAAAGGTGAAGTTGTGACGGCTGCCACAAATAATTCGACAGAACTTAAGCAACAGGTTAATGACGCTGAAACAATACAAAACACTTTACCGAAACTGCAATGGAGTGATGTTCAGCTTTCTAGTCAGGGCTTTAACCAAGTCTTTGAGACGCTTAGAGAGGGTTTTAAAGATGAAAAAGGCAACGTCGATGACAAGGCTTTTGAGTCTTACTTAAAAAATGAATATGGAACTGCTGACTATGATGAAATTAGAGATACTATCGCTACAGATAAAGACATCATGGTGAATGGCCGTGCTGGGTCAGATGGCGGCGTTCTCAACACCCTTCTCTCAGATTATGCTGATATTACAGGAAGCAACACTGAGCGACTTCAAGCGCTGGGTAACGCCTTTACACAAATTGGTGAATCTCAAGGTGATACTAGTCCGGGCAACACCTTTACTAAAATTGGTCAAGAAATAAGTGAAACTGTTGAGGATATAAATAGGACGAACGAGCTAACAGAAAGAATCAATAACGATGTTAAAGCACAACAAGAAAATATTGACGTCAAAGATGGTGTTAAGACCGCTACTAGCGATAATACACCTGACAGTCTAGACCCAGACAACATTCGCAGGGTAGATAAACCGGACGAGTTTAATGATGTCAAGAGTGATTTAAACGCTGCTAAAGGGCAAGGTGAGGCTATAGCTCAAAAAGTTCAAGATGAGAATAAAAATCTTGACCTTAAAGTCGAGCAACAGATTGATGAAAACAACAAACCGGGCATTGATGCGCTATATAACCTTAAAAATTGGTTCACAGACGGTTTTGAAAAAGAGTTTTCCTTCAACGAAGCAACAGATGGCATGGAGAAGCTGGTACGTAATTACAATGGTATGGCCATAGAAAATGGGGGAGCCATTTATGACTACAATGGCCTTAGCAAGGGATTTGAAATACTTGAGAACAAAAATGAGGAAGGTGGGAATAACCTTTCTAATCTTTCAAATACAGAAGCACTGCAAGCTTATATGGCTGCTGACTTCATTGACCAGAACAAAGAATTACTCACTGAGTTGGGCGTGAGTGATGGCTTCATACAACAAGCCCAAGGCGCTAAATCTGAAATAGCAGAGAATAACTTTAAGAAATTGGGTGAGGATGATAGGCAAGCAATTGACGCGGTTTCACAAAAAGTAGCGACCGGTCAGGCTGATGTGAGTTCGGGAATTGGTATTTTAGCTAACGCTAATGTTTTTGATGATGGCGTCTTAGATAAGCTGAAGGGTGACGCACTTGATCTCAAAGATGTAACAAATGGTGCGCAACAAAATGGATTTATAGCGGCTCAGAATGCTATCTATGACTATGAGAAGTCAGGACTAAACAAAGAGCTTGCTGAAATTTATAAAGATAATGAAGATGCTCGTAATGGCCTATCTAGGTATGACGAGGTGTTAGATGAGCGTTCGGGCCGTGGTGACCAAGCTGCAAACAGTTTTGAGCGTTTACGTGCTGCAGATTTTGCATACAGCGCTGCTAACTACATCGACGCTGAACGTCGTAATCAATACGAATATGATGAGAATCAAAATGCGTCTGAGAACTTTAAACTTGAAAATGAGAAAGCTTATAGTGAGCTAATTCGTGGTGGATATTCTATGGCCATGGGTAACTACGACTACGTGTCAGGGGTTGATACGCTTACGAAAGTATCTGAAAACGAAAATGTATCTCTGCAGAAAGTGTTGGATAGTGATAATCGCTATGACCCAATCAGAGAAAATGTTGTATCCACCGTCGACAATATGAACATCCCTACCTACAACACCTCATTTGGTGAAAACTATGAAGGTGAGACAAGAGGTGGCTTGCCTGCCACTACTGACACCAATAAAGGTGAAGCTAAAATAGCTGGTGTAAGCGTTGGTGATGATGGAGCGGGAATGGCCTACTACAAAATCGATGGAATGGAGAAAACCACATACCAAGTGCCGGTAGAGAAAAGTGATAATGGTGGCTTCAATGTAGTTGGCGCCTTTACTGATGTTAAAGCGAATGAACGCGCTGATGCAGAGGTAGCAATGAAGGCCATGACTCCAGCATCAGAGCTAGTGAAAGGCACTGCTAACGAAAATAGTACTCAAGGAAATAATGCAGAGTCTATGAAACAAGAGAGCGCTTCAACAGCTGCAGTTACACCGAACGACGGTGCAACGCCGACAACGGAAAACGTAAACTCAACCAACGCTAATGCGTCTGGGGATACTTCACAACCGACGTCGCCAACACCAAGCGAACAAACCGTAAGTACTGCGGATAGTCGTCAAGATGCTGAGAATGCAGCAGTACCAACAGGTAGCGCCTCAACAACTGCAGATACACCAAACGGTGGTGCAACGCCGACAACGGCTAACGTAAACCCAACCGACGCTGATGCGGGTGGGAATGCTTCACAACCGACGTCGCCAACACCAAGCACACAGCCCGTGAGTACTGCGGATGGCCGTCAGAGTGCTGAAAATGCTTCAACACCAACAGGTAACACATCAACAGCTGAAGATACACCGAACGACGGTGCAACGCCGACAACGGAAAACGTAAACTCAACCAACGCTAATGCGTCTGGGGATACTTCACAACCGACGTCGCCAACACCAAGCGAACAAACCGTGAGTAATTCGGATGGCCGTCAGAGTGCTGAAAATGCTTCAACATCAACAGCTGAAGATACACGCACAATTGGAGCCACGGTCGACAGCCCAAAGGATAAAGGCACCGTGACAGAAACGAATGCCACGCCAATTGATACTGACATCGCGTCGTCAAATGATAGGGCGGGTGATGCAAAACAAAATGGCAGTATTCAAACTGATATGCCACCAGCAGCCACGCCAACTGATGTTAACGTGAAAGACAGTGTTGGTAATAGTGATGTGCAAGAGACCAACGGACCAGATGTTTCCGCGCAAGAAGAGAGAAGCGTAGAGCAGCCGATTGCACAAGCGCCGGAAAATGTGGAATCAACTCCAGGCATATCAAGTGAAAATGGCACGGGGCAACAGGAGAATACCACTGACCCAAAGTTTCGTAACGCTGATTTTACGCAGCAACCAGTAGAAGGGAGTAACCAAGCTCCTGATACAGTCGCACCAAGCGCTAATTCAGCGGCGCCATCGACAGCCAAGCAAGAAATCGAAGATCAAAACATGATGGACGACTTTATGGCACGTGGCGCAGAGAAAGTGTCTGCGCTTGATTCCGTCGCGGCAGAAAATGACCTTGAAATCACGCAAAACGATTCTGGTATGAACGTTATAGATGTTGCTTCAGCGCCAAATGGTGAGGTGACAATCGGCGGTGCTATGTATCAGCTTGTCGGTGATCGTGTCGATGACACAGGAGAGTCTATCGGGCAGCTGTTCTACGACAAGACATCTGATAACTACACATCCGTCGAGTATGGCAAAGTGGTGAACTGGGGGGATAGCAATCCAAATAAACAGGTTTAACGAAAAGGGGCTTACGCCCCTTTTTAATATCTACTCTTCAGCGTCAAAGTTCAGAAAATGCCTCCAGCCCTGCCATTCGCTGTAGTATTCTTTTGGGTTAAAGGGTACGTCAGGTGGCCTTTTACCCTGACTACACATTTCAAACCACTGCGATGATGTCTTTACTCCTATCTCTTTTAATCTCTGTTTTGCTTGTTTAAAAGGCAAAAAGACATCAGAGTTGGATTTCGCTAAAAATAATGACCACCCTTTAAACTCTGGGTAAACAATGTCAGGTCGTGCAGGTGCAAGCTCCCCCAGTTCGCCGTTCTTTACGCTTTCAGTGTAAGCAAGTCGGGTACTAATATGCTGTTGTTTCACCCTCTCTTTAAGCGCTTCATACGACGGAATATCTATACACGGAGCGCCATTTTTCTCGTACTCGCGTTTCCCGATTTCTATAAAGCTAGCCCAATCGGTAAAGCTGCTGTAGTACTTTCTGGGGTCGCGAGGAACCACACGGGCCACACGATTTTGCTTGTATGCTTCTTTGAAGTCCTTTTGCACCGTCAACTTTTCGTGCACAACATAAGCCGCAGCTTTAGACATGCTTAATTTGGGAATATTGCGTGCATTCACACTTGCTAAACTCTTCATGTTGCTTTTCTTATTCTCAATATTAAATGACTTACTTTATTTTGATTTATTTTAGACGCTCACTTTTTCGCACCTCTACGAAAAATTACCTTGCACTTGAAAGGTACACTACGTCAGAACGTATGCATCAAGTGAGGCTGTTTTATGAACAATAAGTTAAGTTATAACGCATTTATTGATGATCCGATAATACGCTTTTTTTCGCTGATTAATGCAGGCTTAGTTATCACGTACCTATGGATATCGTTAGTCCACGTACCACAATACCAGTACGCATTTAGTGGTACGTTTTTACTTATACCGCTATTAACGGTTGTATTGTTTAAAGCGTTTGATGCATCGCTACAGGTTACCGATGACGGGACACTTTATTATACCGAAAAATTCTTATTTTTTACGATTAAAAAGCGTGAAGCGTCGTCGATTGGTTTTAAAACTTGCAAAAAGTGGTCTCAAATTACCCTATCTTCTGGTAACGCCATGTTTTGTACACGTTTTATTTTTCCAAATGATGAGACTCGCCAAATCGTGAGTGCCATGGCGACATTGAGCAAGGCGAAATGCGTTAATAATCTGTCGATAGACACCAACATTTGATGGTGTCTACGAAACTTTTCGTTCGTTCACGGACATAAAATAGTGCAACGTTTCAACTAAAGGCTGCCCCATGTCACACAGATTCTCTCAACCAGATTATACGTTTGCCTATCAACCCGTGGTAAGCCTCTTAAACCAGCAGCCGATTGCGTGTGAACTTCTATTGCGCCAATTCGATGGTATCTGTATCGACGAATTCTTAAGTACGCCAGAGCTTTTCAATACCCATGTAATTGGTTTAATGAAAGCGAAAGCCGATGTGACTAAACACCTTTTTTTGGCACATGGCGTATCAAACATCTTTATCAATCTAACGCCAAATCAAATCAGCGCACCGGGTTTTATGTCTTCACTGAACGCCTTTTATGCCAACGGTATCAGCCCATCAAGTGTGGCCATTGAAGTGACAGAGCAATTTTATGCGGTGGATGAAGACGCTTTTTACCTTAACTTGAAAGAAGCGCGGCGAAGGGGGCACCCCATTATCGTCGATGACTTTGGCTCAGGTTTTAGCAACTTCAATTATGTCAGAATGCTGCAGCCTAGCATTGTAAAAACAGATAAAAGCATCCTTGAGAGCGCGATGACCGACGATTATTCACGAGAGTTTTTGCGAAACCTTGTGGCGTTCTTGCGTACTGTGAAATGTAAAGTCGTTATCGAAGGCGTTGAAGATACTGATCACCTCAATATCGCTCAGCAATGCAGTGCTGACTATTTACAAGGTTTCTTGTTTGGCAGACCTCAAAATATCGAGCGTGAAAAGGTAGAAGCATCACGTCTCGTTGTAGGCCTTAAGCGTGACGCTCATCAAAGTGCCACCAGCCTGTTGCGCAAGGTATCTTATTGATTCACCCAATAAAGGTGCAGCCGTGGCACAACGGGCTCTTTTTTGGCGCTTCGTTTACCACTTGAATCGCCCTGATACATTCTAAACCCGCCTAACTCAACATTATCGTCCAGTACCAATATTGGCGAGTGAGCTACAAAGGTTGTTTTCCGTCTGCGGTGAAAGTAGACATTAGCAATTGGCGTTTTTCTAATAGGGCGTTCTTGGCGCAATAGGGCGCTAGGCGGCAATGTAGATAACGCCTTGCGCTCGATGTCGATTTGTTCTGACCATGCCGTCGAGTCGAGTTGGCTTCGAGCATACTTTTCACTGTTATCCAACTTCTTCAGCCATTCATCCCGGCTGGCTTTTTTTGACATCGATACGCGATTTGAAAATGAAAAACTCAGTCGCTTCAACTCATCTTTTGGAATAACGTGGATATGCCGACCTATGGCTTTACGTATCCCCATTGGTATCGCTTGCTTCATAACCTCAAACTGAACGTCTTTATCGGGCGACACATCACGCACAAGCTGCATTAAGCTGTCTTTACGTTGATTGATAATGTTGACCCTATCACAGATTTCCTGTTGGTCATCGACACGCAATTGAATGACACCGGGCAGGCGCTTGGCCATCACACCGGCTTGTTCATCGACAAGGTGGTGATCGGAATAGTGCAATAATCCGCGTTCGAATGCCTGTCGACCAGTCACCACATCAGGCGCAAGATTGATGTGGTGAATACCCACATCTTGTACCTTGCCGACATCAAGCATGTATACGGTAGCATGAAGCATTTGTTGTCCGCGAAGGACAAGGTTTAGGCTATCGATATGACTGAGCAACGCAAAGTAATCTTCACGAATAGTTCTGGATTCACGAAATAATGATTCGGTGAGTTCGACGTTAGGCTCCACTAGCGTACCCTCATTTCTAAAATTAACTACATCATACCTTTACAGTCTGTCCAAGACAACGTTTACCATCATCCGCCGATACACGCCTTTCGACGTCGAACCCACTTACGTCGCGTCTCTTTCTTTCTCTCTTCTTGCTTGACCTCTCTCGCATTTTTCTCGCGTCCGGTCGAGGGTGTACAGTGTCAGTGCCGCAGGCAGGAGGATAGGTTTTTATAACGGTATGATGTAGTTGAGGTTGGCCAGATATCAGGATTCCACTTTTTGAACGTTTGTTATTTATCCCTCTAAAAGACAATTAATGTAACGGTATATTTATAATAATCTAATCCATATGTGGTATATTTTTGCTTAGACAAAACATGATAACTATTTACAGTACGAAAAACGGTTAGAATATGGACGTTCAACACCCGACCACGAGGATTTTTTTACGTGAGTCTCAGATGAAGAAAACCCTCGAAACAATCACAAGCTACATTAGTCTGAAGCGTCAATACTCACCCGAAGACATGCAAATTCGACTCTATGCCTCTATCAATGCCTATCGTTTAATGACAGATGGTCCAAGCGTTAACCCCATGGATTACATGTTTGTGACGCAGGGGATATTTGGTCTATTTGAAAAACCCGGCTTTAATCTATACATGAGGCTGCATGCTCGTGCCATCTGTATTCCAATTAATATAATTATTCGCCTTATGGTGAGGACTACGTATGCATTGTATGAACCGACCATGACTGGTAATTCTAAAGGTGTAGAACAGGCCACAAAGCGCATTTCACGATTGCACACGTTTATTGATGGCTTTTTAGAAACGATACCAAAGCAACATGAGACTGCAGTTAGACACCTTACCTATCAATTGGTCGATAAGAACTCGTTGAAATCACGCATGGAGCGCCTTATGGTAGAACAAGAGCGAGGGGAATAGGGAAGGGCAAACCTCCCTAAAATATGATTGAATGTTGAGTTGTCGGAGGACGTCAAAGTTTGAAACTTTTTCACATCGGGGTTCTGGGGACATCCCCGCCTAAAGTGACACATATCGGGGTTCTAGGGATTTTCCCCTCTAAAAAGACATAATCCTCTGTAGACCACACCAATAAATGGCTGCGGAGGTGGGTTACTACTTATAAGTGTGGCAAATTAGGTAAATATCGTACATTTAAT